>Ga0102913_1000267_pt1 | contig 15118 bp, 9 predicted proteins | sample Colrivmet1560A02_FD_78197 | JGI IMG/M metagenome (GOLD analysis project Ga0102913, IMG submission 78197) | Estuarine microbial communities from the Columbia River estuary - metaG 1560A-02 | ecosystem: Environmental > Aquatic > Marine > Intertidal zone > Estuary | place: USA: Columbia River... | reverse complement strand
CGACCTCGGCGGCATGCCACCCCCTCGCGAATCGAATCGCGCCTACTACGCCGAGGATCTGCCCGCGTCGATGAAGGCCGAGGCACGTCTGTTCTTTAGCGACATGCTCAAGGAGAACCGTCCAGTGAGTCAGTTCCTGCACGCGGACTATACCTTCGTCGACAAGAAGCTGGCGCAGCTCTACGACCTGCCCGCGCAGAAGACCCTGCGCCTGGCCGACGGCTTCCAGAAGGTCAGCCTCAAGGGCGATAAACACCGCGGCGGCCTGCTCGGCATGGCGGCCGTACTGACGGTCAGCGCCAACGGTGTCGAAACCTCGCCAGTCACCCGCGGGGCCTGGGTCAGCGAGAACATCCTCGGCATCAAGCCACCCCCTCCCCCGGATGTCGTGCCCGCCATCGAACCCGACGTCAGCGGCACGACCACGATCCGCGAACGTCTCGCCAAGCACAGCACCGACCGTGCCTGCGCCGAGTGCCATCGCAAGATCGACCCGCTCGGCTTCAGCCTCGAGTCCTTCGACCCCGTCGGACGCTGGCGCATCACCTATCCCAAGCCGAAGAAGGGCGCCGCGCCCAAGATCGACACCACCGGCGAGTTCGCCTCGGGCGAGACCTACCAAGACTTTGCCGGCTTCCGCGACATCCTGCACGACAAGCGCGAGGAGATGTTCACCCGACACCTCATCCGCTCGTTACTCGCCTACAGCACTGGACGCCTTATGGAGCCAGCCGACGAGTTTGCCATCGACCGCATCCAGGAGAAGGTGAAGCAGCAGGGCCTCGGCCTCCGCAGCCTCGTCGTCGAGTGCCTGACCAGCGACGTCTTCCGCTCGCGCTGAGCAGCGAGGTACAAACAAGGGTCCGACTGGCCCAAGTGAGACGATAGTGCTACCCCGTGAAACAAGGGGAGTAGTAAGCTGTCAGAATGAGAGTAGAATAATCGCACGCCCATGTCCGACCCCCTCGAACTGACCCGCCGCCGCTTCCTCGGCCAGATGACCACTGGCATGACGGGGCTGGCTTTGTCTCGTCTCCTCATGAGCGACCTCGGTGCGGCCGTGCCTCCCGGCGCCCACTTCGCCCCGAAGGCCAAGCAGGTCCTCCAGATTTTCTGCCCAGGCGCGGCTTCGCATATCGACCTTTGGGATCATAAGCCGCTCCTGGAGAAATACGACGGGACTCCCCTGCCCGGTCCGGTCGAGGTGACCTTCCAAGGCAAGAACGGCAACCTGATGAAGTCCCCTTGGGCCTTCAAGCCGGCCGGCAAGAGCGGCAAGATGATCAGCTCCAACCTGCCGCACATGGCGCAGCACGTGGACGACATCGCCTTCATCCACTCGATGACGTCGCGTAGCAATACCCACGGCCCGGGCTGCGTGGCGATGAACACCTGCTTCACCCGCGAAGGCTACCCGAGCGGCGGGGCGTGGATCAGCCATGCGCTCGGCTCGCTCAACCAGAATCTGCCGACCTACGTGTCGGTCCAGGATGTCCGCGGCGAACCGCCGAACGGCAAGGCCAACTGGGGTAACGGCTTCCTGCCGGCCCGTCACCAAGGCGTGAGCATGGCCTCCCAGCAGGCGCTGCGTAATCTTGGTCGCCCGACCGACATCTCTTCCGCCGAAGACGAAGCGACCCGCGAATTCCTCCGCGCGACAAACCTTGAGCACGCCGAACAGCATCCCGGCAACGACGAGCTCCGCGCCCGTATCGCCGCCTACGAGCTTGCCGCCAAGATGCAGCTGGCCGCCCCCGAAGTCAGCGACCTCTCCCGCGAGCCTGACCATGTCCATGAACTTTATGGCACGAAAGACGCCAATCCACTCAAGGCAGCCTACGCGAAGAACTGCCTCCTGACCCGCCGCTTCCTCGAGAAAGGCGTCCGTTACGTCAGCCTCTACTGCGCCTCCCGCGCCAGCGGGGTCGATGGCCTCCTCAACTGGGACGCCCACCGCACGCTCAAGGCCGACTACGATCGTCACTGCCCGGTCTTTGATCAGCCCACCGCCGCCTTGCTCGCCGACATGAAACAGCGCGGGATGCTCGACGACGTGTTGATCATCTGGTGCACCGAGTTCGGCCGCATGCCCACCCACCAGGTCGGCACGACCGGGCGCGACCATAACCCTGACGCCTACACGGCCTGGCTGATGGGTGCCGGCGTGAAGGGCGGCGTCTCCTACGGCGCGACCGACGACTTCGGCCGCCGCAGCGTCACCGACGTCGCGACCTGCTACGATTTCTACGCGACGGTACTCCACCTGCTGGGCCTCGATCACGAGAAGCTGACCTATTACCATAACGGCGTGAACCGCCGCTTCACCGACGTCCACGGCCACGTGATCAAGCCGGTCCTCGCATGAGAAGCACTGTCTCCGTCCTGCCCTCCGCCGTGCTGCTCTCCGCCGTGCTGCTCGCGCCGCTCGACGCGTCCGCGCAAAACGACGAACCACGCGATCTGAAGAAACCCGAAGTGGAGATTGCCACGAAAGGAGCGAAACGCGCCTGGGAATCCGCATCCGCTGAGAAGAAGGCGCTTTGGCTGCAACACCGCAAGGCCTTGACGCACATCGACCTCTCCGAGGACAGGCAGCGTCAAATCGTCATCGCGCGTGGCTCACCGAAGCCGGAGGAATACCATGCCCACCCCACCACGGCGATGCTGGCGGACAACAAAACGATCTTTTGCGTATGGAACATCGGCCACGGCGGCCATGCCGGCCCGATGGCTCGCAGCGATGATGGCGGCCTGACGTGGAAGCGCGTCGACGAACTCCTGCCGCCTAACTACGTGAACTTCAAAGGAGGAATCATCTTCCGCATCACCGACTCGCAGGGTAAAGACCGCCTGTGGGTTTTTTCCGGCAAAACGGCCGTGGGTAAGGATGAAGTGATCAACGACTTTCCCGGTCGTTTTCAAGGTTACGTGCCGCGCGTCGTCAGCGAGGACGATGGAAAGACGTGGCGGGAGATGCCGCCACTGGGCGCGGGCCGGCTTGCCAAGGACGACCCCTTCCGATGCGTGTTTGCTTTCTCGACCATCGTTCCGCTGAAGGACGGCTCGCACCTCGGCATGTTTCATCGAGCTACCGGCTCGGGCAAGGACGTCACGCTGCAGGTGCTGCAGTCCGTCTCTCGCGACGGCGGCTTTACCTGGTCCGAGCCGGTGATCGCCTGCGATGGTACGCAGCTAGATGGCAAAGATCCCTGTGAGCCCTATGTCTTCAGCTCCCCAGATGGCAACGAGCTGTGCTGCCTGATGCGCGAAAACAAACGCAGTGGCACCAGCCTGGCAATGTTCAGCCGAGACGATGGGAAAACGTGGTCGAAGGCTGTCGATGCCCCTTGGGGCCTCACCGGCGACCGACATCACGGCATTCGCTTACCCGACGGCCGCATGGTCATCGTCTTCCGTCACGCCGCACCCAATGCGAAGGACAAGGGCCTGATCGCCTGGGTCGGCAGCTACGACGACATCAAACAAGGCAGGCCCGGCCAGTATCGCGTGAGCCTCATCAAGACCTTCAAGGACGGCCTCTATCCCGGACTTCACCTGCTCCCAGATGGCACCATCGTCGCCACCACCTACGCCAATTACCGCCAAGAGGACGTCGGCTGTTCCATCGTCAGCGTACGGTTCAAGCTGTCGGAAATCGATGCCTTGGCAGGCACGGCCACCCCCGCCGCACGATGAAACCAAAATCCTTTCTGATCATCCCATGGCTCATGGCCGCGGTCGCCGTATCCGCCGCCGACGACCCCGCTGGCATCGCCTTCTTCGAACAGAAGATCCGACCGGTGCTCGTCGAACACTGCTACGAGTGCCATAGCGCCAAGGCCAAGAAACTGAAGGGCGGACTCTATCTCGACTCCAAGGCCGGCTGGCAGAAAGGCGGCGATGCCGGTGTCCCGACCATCGTCCCGGGTAAGCCGGACGAAGGACTCTTCCTCCGCTACGTCCGACACCTGGAACCGGACATGGAGATGCCGCCGAAGAAACCGAAGCTGCCTGACGCGGTGTTGGCCGACCTGGCCGCCTGGATCAAGATGGGCGCGCCCGATCCGCGGACGGAGTCCACCGGCGAGGTGAAGCGGGCCGACAAGTCCTGGTGGTCACTCCAACCGCTGGCCAAGGAATTTAAACATGCCGACATCGACGGCTTCATCGACGCCAAGCTCGCCGAGCAGAAACTCTCCCGTAACGCCCCCGCCAAGCCGCAGGCGTTGATCCGCCGCCTCAGCTATGACCTGACCGGCCTCCCGCCCTCGCAAGCGGAAGTCGATGCCTTCGTCGCCGCCCACCAGGCCGACGCCCGTAAAGCGACCGAAGCCCTCGTCGATCGCCTGCTCGCCTCTCCTCGCTACGGCGAACGGTGGGGCCGCCATTGGCTCGACGTCGTGCGCTTCGGCGAGAGCAACGGCTTCGAACGCAACTTCGTCATCGATGACCTCTATCCCTTCCGAGATTACGTCATCCGCTCAGTCAACGAAGATAAGCCTTTCGATCAGCTGATCCGTGAGCACCTCGCCGGCGACGTGATCGGGAAATTCAATCCCGAGGTCGAGATCGGCAGCGCCTTCCTCGTCGCGGGGCCTTACGACGATGTCGGCAATCAAGACCCGGTTGCCCAGAAGGTCATCCGTTCCGCCACCCTCGACGACATGGTCACCGCGACGGGCAGCGCCTTCCTCGGCCTCACCATCAACTGCGCCCGCTGCCACCACCACAAGTTCGACCCCATCCCGACCGAAGACTATTACCGCATACGCTCCGCCTTCGAAGGCGTCGTCCACGGCCGCCGTCCGCTCGCGACCAAAGAGCAGACCCAGGCCTTCAATGCCGCGATGGGCCCTCTGAACAAGGAACGGTCCAAGGTCGTCGACGAACAAGAGGCCCTGACGAAGGCCATCGAAGCCAAAGCTAAGGCGCTGCTGGCCACCCGTAAGTATCCGCGCCCGAAGGCGGACACCCTGCTGACCGAAGAAACGATCACGCCGACCGAAGCCCGCTTCGTGAAGCTCACCATGTCCGCGACCTCCGCCAACCCCAAGAGCGGCGGCGGCGGACGCATCTCAGAGTTCGAGATCTGGACCGCTGAGCCGACGCCCCGCAATGTCGCCCTCGCCTCCAACGGCTCCAAGGCCGAAGGCGTCAAGGGCATGACCGCCGAAGACTTCCCCACGGCCTACAGCGCCGCCCTAACCATCGACGGCGACGAAGGCGCACAGTGGTATATCGGAACCCCGGCCGAACTGGTCATCACCCTGCCCCGCGTCGAGAAGATCGGACGCCTCGGCTATCGCACGGCCAAAGGACGAATCGTCCGCGACAATACCCAAGGGGCCACGCCTTGCGAATACGAGATGTTCGTCTCCCTCGACGGCAAGGACTGGAAGAAGGTCGCCGATTCCTCCGATCGCGAAGCCTGGTCGCCCGCGCACGCCTTCGAACGGGTCCGCAAGGAAGTCACCACGCCCGCCGAAGCCAAGCAACTTGGACTGCTGACCCGCCAGTTGGCCGACGTCGACAAGCGCATCGCCGCTGTGCCCAAGCTCCCCGCCGCTTGGATCGGCACCCATCAGCCCAAACCCGCCCCGACCTTCGTCGAGAAGGGCGGCGACCCGACCAAGCCGGCCGCCCAGGTCGTCCCGTCCAGCCTAGCCGTACTCGACCTCGTCACGAAGCCCTACGCGCTCAAGGCCGACGCTGGCGAAGGCGAACGGCGTATCGCGCTGGCTGACTGGATCACCAAGGACAACCCCATCACCGCCCGCGTGCTCGCGAATCGCCTCTGGCATTATCACTTCGGCACGGGCCTCGTCGATACCCCGAGCGACTTCGGCTTCATGGGCAGCAAGCCCACCCACCCCGAGCTGCTCGACTTCCTCGCCCAACGTCTGATCAAGCAAGGCTGGAAGCTCAAGTCGCTGCACCGCGAGATCGTCCTTTCGCAGACCTATCTCCAGTCCGCGGACTTCAATCCGACAGCCGCGCGTGCCGACAAGGATGCGCGCCTACTCTGGCGCTTCCCGCCCCGCCGTCTTGGAGCCGAAGAGATTCGCGATACCCTGCTTGCGACCGCTGGCCAGTTGAAGCTAGAGCCCATGGGTGGTCCTGGCTTCCGACTCTATCGCTACCTGGTGAATAACGTCTCCACCTATATCCCGCTGGATACGCAAGGACCTGAGACTTACCGCCGAGCCGTCTATCACCAAAACGCTCGTGCCAGCGTCGTCGACGTCCTCAATGACTTCGACCTGCCTGATATCGCCTTCTCCGCGCCCAAACGCGCCAACACGACTTCGCCCCTGCAGTCACTGACCCTGTTCAATCACAGCTTCACGTTAGACATGGCTAAGGCCCTCGCCACCCGCCTCGACGGACCCGACCCGATCGTCCAGGCCTACTCGATCGCCCTACAGCGCCAGCCCACCACCACCGAACGGTCCGCCGCTGAAAAGCTCATCGCCCTGCATGGTAAAATAGCCTTCTGCCGCGCCCTGCTCAACGCCAACGAAGTCATCTTCATCGAGTAGTGGGTGGGGGGCTTGACTGTGCTAAAGAGGGTAACATTAATATCCGTGCGTCTACCCCGTACGCACCCATTCCCCGTCTCAGCAGTCATATGCCGTACCTAGGTTATTTCTCCCGCGCCCTCGTCGCCCTAAGCCTCGGCCTGATCAGCACCGCCAGCGCGGCGGAACCCTACGAAGCGTTCATACAGAAGCACTGCGCTCGCTGCCACGGACCCGATAAGGAAAAAGGCGACCTGCGCTTCGATAAGCTCTCGCGTGATTTCAAACTGGGCGCCGACACCCATCACTGGGCGGAAGCCATGGAGCAGGTCAATGCTGGCGAGATGCCGCCCAAGAAGGACAAGGAACCCAGACCCACCCAGGCAGAGATGGCCGCCTTCATTTCGGACCTCGACGCCCGCCTCAAGGAAGGCCGGTCGGCGCGCCTGGCGGCACGTCCCTCCGTCGCCCATTATCGCCTCAGCCGTAAGGAATATCAGAACACCGTCTATGACCTGCTCGGTGTACGCTACAATCCCGCCATCCCGGGCGGCCTGAACGAAGATACGCTCTGGCACGGCTTCGATCGCATCGGCTCCTCCCTCTCCCTCTCGCCTTCGCACGTGGACCGATATTACCGCGCCGCCGACACGGTGCTGGATCGCGCCTTCCCCGCCAAAACCGGCGACACCCGCAAGGTACGCATGACGGCGGCTGAGATGCATTACGGCGACCTGAAGACCGCCCAAGTGGCGCTGGATCGCTTCGGCATCAAGCGGCCGCTCCGACAACTCCTCTTCCCCGGCCGGATCGAGACCGCCCTTTCGCCTCAGTGGTTCGGTAAGGTCGGCCCCGAGCAGAGCGGACTCTATCGCCTGCGCCTCAAGGCCAGCGGGATTCGTCCGCCCGGCGGCCAGCCAGCTCACCTGAGCATCGGCAAGACGACCGGCGAAGAGACGGTGGCCAGTCTCGTCGAATTCGACATCAACGCACCCGAGGATAGCCCGAAGGTCTACGAGTTCGACGTGTACCTCGATATGCCCGCGACGCTGCACTTCAGTGTGGTCGCCACCCAAGGGGTTGACCGTCGGGCCGGTGCCGCCTTCCGCAACGTACTCGGCAGCAGGACCTACCTCTTCACGCACAGCAGCGAACGACAGCTCCTCAATACGAACGCACCGCAGATGTTCGACGACAAGGGTAACGGCATCTTCTCCACGGTACTCGTCGACTGGATCGAATGGGAAGGCCCGCTGCAAACGCCGGCCGAGAAGGCTCGCCGTGAAGGACTGATGCCAGCCGACAACGCCACCCCTGAGGCGATCGCTGAACATCTCCGACAATTCGCCGAACGCGCCTGGCGCCGACCAGTCCGCGTCGAGGAGCTGGACCAATACCTTAAAGCCTACGCGTCCGAACGCAGCGCTGGCGAAAAGACTGCCGAGGCCTATCGCGTCGCCCTCCAAGGCGTACTGACCTCGCGCAACTTCATCTACCTCGTCGAAGGCGAACCGAAGGCCCGCGAGCGCCTCACCGATGGCGAACTAGCCTCACGTCTCTCCTACTTCCTCTGGAGTTCGATGCCGGATAACGCCCTCTTCGATGCCGCCAAGGGTGGAGCGCTCAAAGGCGACAGCCTGCGGGAAGAAGTCGATCGCCTCCTCAAGGACCCCCGCAACGAACGCTTCGTCGATGACTTCTCGCGGCAGTGGCTCCAGCTGCACCGCGTGGGCATGTTCCCGCCCGACAAGAAACTCTACCCCAACTACGACTCTTGGCTCGAGACGAGCATGCGCGGCGAAGCCGTCGAGTACTTCCGCGAGATGTTTGCTCGGAACCTGAACGTGGACAGTTTCATCCACTCCGACTGGACCATGGCCAACAGTCGGCTCTGCGATTTCTACGGCCTCCCTGAGCCGAAGACGGAAGGCTTCCAACGTATCGCGCTCAAGCCCGAGGACCACCGCGGCGGCCTGCTCACCATGGGCGCAATCCTTGGCCTGACCTCCGACGGGACCCGCCATCGCCCGATTCACCGCGGTGTTTGGCTGAGCGAGACAATCTTCGGTAAGACGCCCCCACCCCCGCCCGCCAACGTACCGGCGATCGAACCCCCGACGGCGCAAAGCCCCAAGGCCTCCTTACGGGATAAGCTGACGGCGCACTCCACGAACCCGAATTGCGCCGCGTGCCACGCCAAGATCGACCCGCTCGGCTTCGCCTGGGATAACTACGACGCCATCGGGCAGTGGCGCACCCAGGAGAAAGTCCCGGCCGGCGTCGGTGCTGACCCTTCAATCCAATCAGCGGGCGAAATGCCCGACGGCCGCACCTTCAAGGACTCCGTGGCGTTCAAGCAGCTGCTCCTTGCCGACCGCGATGCCGTCGCGAAAGCCTTCATCGAACACCTCTGCACCTACGCCCTCCGCCGCGTGCTCACGTTTGATGATAAAGACGATATCAACGCCATCGCCACCGAAGCCAAGAAGCACGACTACCGCATCAAGGACATCGTGAAAGCCGTAGCCACATCAGAACTCCTTCAGAAGCGATGAGTAATGTTCCTGGTTCCTTGTTCTTGGTTCCTCGTTGCGCACACGGCAACGAATCCAGAATCATGGACGTTTCTCCCCGGTCAAAGAACCAGGAACGACGAACCAAGAACTTCGCCCCCATGCCCATCCGACGATTTGAGGACATAGAGGGCTGGCAATCGGCGCGGGAACTGACGCGCCAGGTCTACGCCGTTGCTCATTGCGGTGAATTTTCCCGGGACTTCGGCCTGCGGGACCAGATTACTCGCGCGGCGGGTTCAACGATGCATAACATCGCCGAAGGCTTCGACGGCGGCAGCAATCCCGAGTTCATCAAGTTCCTGCGCTACTCCCAGCGTTCGTGCTCAGAAATCCAAAGCCAACTCTACGTCGCCCTGGACCAAGGCTACCTTAGCCAAGAGGAGTTCGACGCCATCTACGCCCAAGCGGAGCGCACCCACGTCAAGGTCGGCGGCTTTATCCGCTATCTCCTGTCCGCCCCGTCCCCCAACACCTTCAAACCAGGAACCAAGAACTCCTGACCCGCCCCCTTAACAAAGAACGAAGAACCAAGAACTTCTTTAAACTAATAACCTTTATTTAACAAAGAACCCCATGGCCAACTACCTCTCCCAATCCTGGCTGATCGACCGCCGTCACGCCCTGCGCGCGATGGGCGCCCTTATCTCCCTGCCCATGCTGGAGTGCATGCTCCCGCTGCGCGCCTCGGAGAAGATGGCCGCCACGCCCAAGCGCAGCGCCTTCATCTACCTCGCGAACGGCGTCCACTCGCTGAACTACCAAATCACCAAGGACGGCCCGGACTACCAGTTCTCCCGCTCGCTCAAGCCGCTCGAGAAGCACCGTCAGGCCATCACCCCAATCAGCGGCCTCCACCACCCTGGGAGCCTCAGCCACCACCACAACTGCATCAGCACCTGGCTGACCGGCGGCAAGCTTGGCCCGACGGATCGCAATACGATCTCCGTCGACCAGAAAATGGCCGAAGTCACCGCCCAGCACACCCGCACGAGCTCGATGGAGATCGCTCTGACGCAGGATTCCCTCGCCTGGACCGCTGACGGTGTGCGCCTGCCGGCGATGCGTCGCTGCAGCGAAATCTTCGCCTCCCTCTTCGAAGAACCGAAAGGCGGGAAGGCCGTCCAACGCCGTGAACTCCGCCGTAAGGGCAGCGTCCTCGACGCCAACCTCGCGGAAGTCCGCCAGCTCGAGAAGAAGATGGGCAGCGAAGATAAAGGCCGCATGGACCAATACCTCACCTCCGTCCGCGAGGCCGAGATCCGCACCCGCCGTGCCGACGTCTGGCTCGACACCCCTCTGCCCAAGATCTCCGACACCGATCGCCAGCGGACCAATCGCGACATCGCGGCCACCAAGGCTGGAGATTACTTCCGCACGGTCTACGACCTGATGGTCCTCGCCTTCCAGACGGACACTACCCGCGTAGCCACGTTCAGCCTCGGCGGCGAGGGCGACGCCTTCGCCATCCCCGAGATCGGTATCACCGAATCCCGCCACCAGCTCAGCCACCACGGAGGCGATGCCGGTTACATGGAGAAGCTCACGAACTACGACACGTTTGCGATCGAACAATTCAGCTACTTCCTCAGCCGCCTCGCGGAGACGAAGGACTTCGGCGGTAAGCCCCTCCTTGATTCGACGATGTCGCTCTTCGGCAGCGGGATGTCCTACGGCCACAGCCACGGTAATGCCAACCTCCCGCTCGTACTCGCCGGCGGCAAGGGCCTCGGTCTGCGTCATGGCACGCACCTCGACTTCAACCGGAAGGCCACGACCTTCAAGGGTTACACCTTCGGCGAGGACGGCGCGCTCACCACGGCACACTACCAGGTCTGCAGCCGCCCGGTGAACACCGACGCCCACATGAGCAATCTCCTCCTGCTCATGGCCCAGCGCATGGGCGTGGAGATCGACCGCTTCGGCGACAGCAATAAGGTCGTCGCACTATGAACGCGGTAAAGATTCAGTTCTTGGTTCGTTGTTCTTTGTTCATGGCAAACCGTTCATGGTTCTTAGTTCTTGGTTCATTGTTGATTGTTGCTAGCGCCTTTGCGGCCAACGAAGCACCAGGAACAAAGAACCAAGAACAGGCATCGGGTCCCTACCGCCCTGAAGCCGGCAAGTTCCCGGAACTCTCGAAAGCCCACACCTACCGGGGCGAACTCGTGTTCGTCGATCACGTCAACCGCCGCGGCAGCCTCCGTGTCCTCGGCGTTGGCGTCTTCCGTCGTAACGACCCGCACCCGTTCGCGATGCTGCCCTACGGCATGGTCCGCTATCACGGCGCGTCGGCCGACCTGCGCGATATCCCGCTCGGCACCATCATGCACGTCACGGCCTACCTGCCGCCGGACCCCAAGCTCTCTTCCGTGCCCGTCCTGCCAGTCGACAGCAAAGACCGGGATGCCAACCACTACCGCGGCATCGGCGTCTTCCCGGCGGAGAACCATGTCCTCCTGCTTGAAGACGACCCCAGCTACTGCCTGCGCATGGGCCTGAGCTGGAAACTCAAAGGGACGGACCTCGAGAAGCCGGCCGCACCCATTCTCGCCACACTCGAACCAAAACAAGACGGCGATGCCAAGCCTGCCGAACAGAAAATGACCTTCGATAACGCCACCCGCATCTGGCGTGGCCGCGAAGCCCTCTCCATCGCCGATCTCATCGCCGAAGGAAAGAAATCGCTCGATGGCCAATCCGTGCGACTCGGCCTCACCTGGAAACCGTGCCCGGATGGCATCTTCCTCCGTCTGCACATCGCCGACATCTGGCTGGATGACGCCGCCTTGCAGCGGGCCGCCCAGAACCAGACCGAGACCCACAAGGCCTTCATCCGCAGTCGCTGGATGCCCGCCCACGTGGATAACGTGGAGTATGGTAAGTACGGTCGCGCCAAGGTCACCGTAACCCTGTTCGGGGGCATGGACCCAGCGCTCTATGCTGATTTCCAGAAAGACGGACAGGCGCTGATCAACGCTGCCGAGAATACTTTAAAGCATGCTGGCGGCCACTACGGCCCGGCTCACATGGCCTCCAAAGGACCCATCGTGAACGTGAGCAAGCTTCCCGGCTCCGCGCCCATGGGCAGTAGCGGCATCCAGGTCACGATGGAGACCGACCTGATCATCGAAGGCATCCGCCCGGGCAAGGTCGTGCGCATCCGGGCGGCCATCTGGCCGGCCGTAGACTTGCCGCGCGAAGAATACCTCGGCGACGGCGAGTTCCGTCTCGAAGACCGCTTCCCCACTCCGGCCATCTTCCCGAAGTACTAGTAACAAATGTTCTTAGTTCTTCGTTCTTAGTTCTTAGTTAGTTATTCATGGCATATCGTTCTTTGTTCCTGGTTCTTAGTTCCTCACTGTTGGTTCTGGGTGCCTTTGCCGCCGACGAAGCCCCAGGAACAAAGAACCATGAACATGTGTCGGCTGTTTTCCGTCCGGAAGCGGGCGTCTTTCCGCCGATCGAGAAAGCCCACACCTACCAAGGCGAACTGGCCTTCATCGACCACGCCAACCGTCGTGGCAGCTTACGCGTCCAAGGGCCGGGCATCTTTCGTAGCACCGAACCCAATCCGTTCGCCTTGCTGCCTTACGGAATGGTCCGCTACCACGCCGCGCCCGCCGACCTCCGCGACCTCCCGCTTGGCACGTTCCTCCACGTGACGGCTTTCCTGCCGCCCGACCCGAAACTCTCCTCGGTGCCCGTGCTGCCGGTAGATAACCGGAACCGCGACGCCAACCATCGACGCGGAGTCGGCGTCTTCCCGGCCGAGAACCATGTGATGCTGGCGGAAGATGAGCCGAGTCACTGCCGGCGCATCGGCAAGATGTGGAAACTGCGGCAGGTCGACCTGCGGCAGGGCTCCGGCATGATCGTCGCGACACTCGAGCCGAAAGCAGGCGACCCCAAGGCCCCCGCGCAAAAATTCACCATCGATGCCGCCACGCGCGTCTGGCGCGGGCGGGAGCTCCTGAGCATTGATGACATGCTCGCCGATGTCTCGCGGACCACCGAGAGCGGCAAATCCCTCGCCGGACAGTCGGTGCTGCTCGGCCTGACTTGGAAGCCATGTCCCGATGGCATCTTCCAACGCCTGCACATCTCCGACCTCTGGCTCGACGACCTCTCGATGCAGCGAGCCTCCGCCATCCAGACCGAAAAGCACAAAGCCTTCGTCCGAAGCCGCTGGATGCCGGCTTGGGTCGAGCACGTGGAATACGGCAAGTTCGGCCGCGCCAAGGTGACCGTGACGCTCTTCGGTGGCATGGACCCTTCCCTCTACGCCGACTTCAAGCAAAGCGGCCAGGCCTTCATGAACGGGGCCGAGAACACTCTCAAGCACACGGAAGCGGGCTCGGCCGGCCCATCACAGATGGCCGCCCGGGGCCCGATGATCGAAGTGACCCGCCTGCCAGGCGAAGCCCCTACGGGTAGCAGCGGCATCCAAGTCACCATGGAGATCGACCTGATCACCGAAGGCCTCCGGCCCAAACGCATCGTCCGACTTCGGCCGGCGCTATGGCCGGACGTCCACCTTCCGCGCGAAGAATACATCGACGGCAACGCCGGTATCACCGAAGAGCGCTTTCCCACCCCGGCCATCTTTCCCCGATACTGATTACTGAACGTTCTTGGTTCTTTGTTCGTCGTTCCTCGTTAACCACCCAGAACAAAGAACTAAGAACCAAGAACGCCTTTAACTAAGAACCATGAACTCCCGCATCCTCCCCGTCCTGACGCTTTCTTTGCTCCTCAGCGCCACCGCCTGCGCCCTTGATTCGTACGCCGAAGCGGTCGTCCGCATCGTCGCCGCCGCCAAGGGCAAGGTCGAGATGACCGCCGACGGACAGGGCTTAAAGCTCATCGACCTCGCCGTACCGGGCGCCGGCCCGCACGATCACCGCAAGGACGATCCGTATGATGCGGCTTTCTTCGAGCACGTCGGCCACCTCTCGACGCTCGAGTCGCTCAACATCATCTCCACGAAGTTCAATGACGACTGGATGGCACCCATCGGCAAGCTCACGAACCTGAAGCTGCTCCGCTTCACCAATAACGGCAAGCTGACCGATGCCGGCATGGCCCAGCTCGCCGGCCTCAAGAACCTCGAGTCCTTCTCCTTCGTCGGCACCCAGATGACCGGCAAAGCCTACGCACAGTTCGAAGGGTTCACCAAGCTGACCCGAGTCAGCCACCGTGGCAGTTCCATCGACGACGAGGGTCTCCGCCAGCTCTGCGACCACCTACCGAATCTCGAAAGCCTGAGCCTCGCCCATGCCAAGTTCACCGACGCTAGTGCGCCCCACTTGGCGAAGCTCACGAAACTGAAAGGCCTCGAAGTCGGCGCCGCCAAGGCCACGCCGCAGTCCCTCCGACATATCGCCAAACTGCCCCTCGAGTACCTCCAGCTCGGCGAAGGCTTCGACTCCAGCGCCTGCTTCCCGCTCATCAAGGATATCGTCACACTGCGCCGCCTCACACTCACTAACGCGCAAGCCCTCACGGACGCCGACCTGCAGGCCCTTGCGGACCTCAGTCAACTCACCCATCTGGAAATCGGCAAGATGCCCCTGCCTGATGAACGCATCGCTCTCCTCAAGCCCTTCGCCTTCCTGAAGTCCATGCGCCTGGTCCCGGCCAAGACCCCTTTTACTCCCGACCAACAGGCCAAGATCCAGGCCCTGCTCCCGGCCACCAAGATTGATTTCAAATAAACCACCCCACGCCCCATGCTCCGCCTTACTTGTCGAGTCCTCCTATCCCTGCCCATCCTTTCGATACTAGCCGCCTCCGTGTCAACTGGAGCCCCGATCTTAAAGGTGGGCTGGGATGCCAAACAAGCCGGCGACAAGGTGATGGCCGGAATGATCAAGGTCAGCGCCGCTCAGGTCAAAGGCGCGCATGACGCCGATCTGGCCCTCGTGGGCGACCGCGCCTACGTGGTCGAGCACGACAACGACATCAAACCCGGCCATGGCGCCGGCAACGCCCAATACTGCGTCCTCACGATCGTGAACCTGAAGT
>Ga0102913_1000259_pt1 | contig 15356 bp, 10 predicted proteins | sample Colrivmet1560A02_FD_78197 | JGI IMG/M metagenome (GOLD analysis project Ga0102913, IMG submission 78197) | Estuarine microbial communities from the Columbia River estuary - metaG 1560A-02 | ecosystem: Environmental > Aquatic > Marine > Intertidal zone > Estuary | place: USA: Columbia River... | reverse complement strand
TGGTTCGTCGGGGATCTCGTCAATCGCGGCCCACAATCGCTCGGCGTGCTGCGCTTCGTTCGTGCCCTCGGTGCCAATGCTCGAGTAGTGCTCGGCAATCATGATCTGCACCTGCTCGCCGTGGCGTTCGGCAGCGGTCGGGAACTGCGCAAGGGCGACACGCTCGATGAGATCCTGCAGGCCAGCGATCGCGACAGGCTGCTCGAGTGGCTGCTCGGTTGTCCGCTCGCCGTATGCGCTGCGCAAGCGGCCCCAGAGGGTGCCGATGATCTGATGGTTCACGCGGGCGTCGTGCCCCAATGGTCCGTAGCCGAGGTATTGGCTCTGGCGAGCGAAGTGCAGCAGGTGCTGCGTGAGCGCCCCGCGGAACTCTTTGCCGGGATGTATGGCAACAAGCCCGATCGCTGGAGCGAGACCCTGCAGGGAATCGATCGCTGGCGGTTCGTGATCAATACGCTCACGCGCTTGCGCTACTGCCGCGCGGATGGGCAGATCGATTTGAAGATGAAGGGTGCGCCGGGCTCGCAGTCCCCGGGCTGGCAGCCCTGGTTCGAGGTCGATACGCGGCGCAGCCGCGACGCGCGGGTGATCTTCGGCCATTGGTCAACGCTCGGCCTGCGAACCGGCCCGCATCTTCTGGCGCTCGACACCGGTTGCGTCTGGGGCGGGGCCCTGACGGCCGTCTGCCTCGACTCCGGACAACGCTGGCAGGAAGCCTGCGCCGGATATCGCGAGCCCGGCTAAAATGCCAGCATGAGCCTCATCAAGCAGCAAGACGTGATCGACAGCGTGGCCGACGCGCTGCAATACATCTCCTACTACCACCCGATCGATTACATCGAATCGCTCGGCCGAGCCTACGAGCTCGAGGAATCACCCGCGGCCAAGGACGCCATCGCGCAAATCCTCACCAATTCGCGGATGTGCGCGGAAGGCCACAGACCGATCTGCCAGGACACCGGCATCGTGGTCGCCTTCGTCAAGGTCGGCATGAACGTGCGCTGGGACGCGACGCTGACGCTCACCGAGATGATCAACGAGGGCGTGCGCCGCGCCTACCTCGATCCGAACAACACGCTTCGCGCATCGATCGTGGCCGACCCCGCTTTCACCCGCAAAAATACGCGCGACAACTCCCCCGCCGTGGTCCACGTAGAAATGGTGCCCGGAGATACGGTGGAGATCACGGTCTCTGCCAAGGGTGGCGGCTCGGAGAACAAGTCGAAGTTCGTGATGCTGAATCCCAGCGACTCCATCGTCGATTGGGTGCTGAAGACCGTGCCCACCATGGGCGCAGGCTGGTGCCCTCCGGGCATGCTCGGCATCGGCATCGGCGGCTCGGCCGAGAAGGCCATGCTGCTCGCCAAAGAATCACTGATGGACCCCATCGATATGACCGAGCTCAAGGCCCGCGGTCCGCGCAATCCGACCGAAGAGCTGCGTATCGAGCTCTATGACAAGGTCAATGCACTCGGCATCGGTGCACAGGGTCTTGGCGGTCTGTCGACCGTGCTCGATGTGAAGATCCTCGACTATCCGACGCACGCGGCCTCGAAGCCGGTGGCGATGATCCCGAACTGCGCAGCCACGCGGCACGTGCACTTCACGCTCGATGGCTCAGGTCCGGCGCAGCTCGAACCGCCGGATCTCGCGCGTTGGCCCAAGGTCGACTGGAAGCCGTCGAAGGAGTCGATCCGCGTCAATCTCGACACACTGACTCCCGCCGAAGTCGCCACCTGGCAACCGGGCGATCGATTGTTGCTTAACGGTCGCATGCTCACCGGACGAGATGCGGCCCACAAGCGAATCGCGGATCTGTTCGCGAGCGGCCAGGCACTGCCTGAAGGCGTCGACTTCCGCAATCGCGTGATCTATTACGTGGGCCCGGTCGATCCGGTGCGTGACGAGGTGGTAGGCCCCGCGGGCCCCACCACGGCCACGCGCATGGACAAATTCACCGAAATGATGCTCGAGAAGACAGGGCTCATTGCCATGATCGGCAAGGCGGAACGCGGACCCACCGGCATCGAAGCGATTCGCAAGCACGGCGCGGCCTACCTCATGGCCGTGGGCGGTGCCGCCTATCTCGTCTCTAAGGCCATCAAGGCCTCGCGCGTGGTGGCCTTTGCCGATCTTGGGATGGAAGCGATCTACGAGTTCGAGGTGAAGGACATGCCGGTCACGGTAGCGGTCGATGCGCGCGGCACCTCCGTGCACCAGAGCGGTCCGGCGGAGTGGAGCCAGAAGATTGCTGCTGGCTTGCCGCTCCGCCGGCGCTGAGACGCAAAAGATTTCTTACGGCGCCTTGACGGGCGCCGGCTTCTGATCTTTGGCGTAGTGCTCGAGACTCGAGAGACTGCGATCCGCACTCCACTCGGTCGGCGCATCGAAGTACTTCTTGTAATGCTTCTCGGCGTAGTCGAGCACCGGTCGCGTCAGCACCTGATCAAGGCTCTTGGTCGTGCCCATGAAGCAGCCGTACTGACAGAAGCCGGTGCGCTGACCCATCAGCATCCACGGCAGCCAGGGCGTGATGCGGTTCCAGGTGCCGGTGTAGTCGATGGTGGTGAGCTTCGGATTCTGCAGGTCCTCGACGCGGATGTGGTGCGCGAAGAACTCCGACACCTGCGCAATGCGCCCCGCCGACTCACGCGGCCACTTCTCCGGCTGCAGCGCACTCGGATAGGCGAGATGCACATGGATTTCCATTTCCGCCATATCGCCATGCTGGTACCACGGCAGGATGAACGGGATGCGCGGCGGCTGCTCCTTGTTGAGTCCGCCAAAGTCCGACATCGCCGGGAAATGATCTTCGATGAGGTAATTGAACGGGTCGTTGGCGACGTGCACCGCCTTGACGGTCTCGTTGGTCAACGGGTTCTTCCACTCATCGAGTACTTCACCCGTCTTGAGATCGGTGTAGACGATGATCTCGCGACACATGCGACGGATCGCGCCGTTCGGCCCCTCGGCAAGGCGAATGACGCCGAAGCCCGAGGCACCCATCAGATCGACGACCTTCTTCTGCGGTTCGATGGCCATGACGTAGCCCTTGAACCAGAAGTACTTCTGCTTGCCGAAATCGAGATCACCCTGGATACGCGCGTAGGCCAGCTGGTTGCCGCGCCCCGTCGACAGATCGAGGTAGGGCCCCTTCAAGCCAGGTCCGGTGCCGTGGCTGGACACCATGGTCGAACCGGCCGTCGCCGTAGGACCGAGCGTCATGCCCGCGAGGCCCGCGGCGCCCACCGCCAACGCACCGCCGAGCCCGCTCGCCGTGGTCAGGAACTCGCGACGTTCCGGCTGTTGTAGATCCTGCGCCTTATCCATCTCACACCCCCGTGTTGTTGAAGCGCCGATGATGCCTCGGGGTGCCGCCGATCGATGCGCCGGCCCGCCGCTCTGTCCATTTTCGCACCGGTGGCGTCAGGCGCCCCCTTGCAGACGCTTCAACTCGTTGAGCACGAGTTTGGAGTGACCGTCAGCATCAACCTTTTCCCAGTGCTTGGCGACGCGGCCCTGCGGATCGATGATGAAGGTGTCGCGGCGCGAGAACTCCACGAGCCCGAGCATGCTGGCCAGCACTCCATAGGTCTTGGTCGTCGCCTTGCTCGAGTCGGCAAGCACGGCGAAGGGCAGGCTGTGCTCCTTGGCGAAGTCCTTCTTGGAATTCACGTCATCCACGCTCACGCCAAGAATGACGGCATTGGCCCGGTTGAAAGCAAAGATATCGTCCCGGAAGTCGCAGGCCTGCGTGGTGCAGCCCGGCGTGTTGTCCTTGGGGTAGAAATACAGCACCACCCACTTGCCACGGTAATCCTTGAGCGACACCCACTTGCCGGTCTGATCCTGGAGGCGAAACTCCGGCGCGGGACTGCCCACCTTGGGGCTTGCAGCAAAAACAGGGAGAGACAGCGCGAATACGGCAAGCGCACCGAGTACGGCGGTGACGATGCTCGAGAGGCGAAGACTTTGCGCCATGATGGAACTCCTCCTTGAAGTATGAAACCCTATCTTCCACGAGTGACGCACCCGGATACAACAGAATCTTCCCTGCAACGCAGACAGACCGCCCTGGTGCTGTCGGGCGGCGGCGCTCGCGCCGCATACCAGGTGGGCGTACTCAAGGCCCTGGCAGAGATTTGGCCCGAGGAGCGCCCCCCGTACGATGTAATCGTCGGCACCTCGGCGGGCGCCGTGTGCGCCGCCGTCCTGGCGACCCATGCCGACGACTGGCGCATGGGGATCCAGCGCCTCGAGGCCGTCTGGGCCAATTTCAGCGTCGAACAGGTCTTTCACGCCGGCTTGCCGTCGATGGTCGGCGCCGGTCTGCGCTGGGCCCTCTCGGCCATCAGCGGAGGACGCCTCGCGCAGACACCGAGCGCGCTCTTCGACAACACGCCGCTTCGCACGCTGCTCGCCGAGCGCATCGACTGGGACGCCATACGCGAGCATGTGGCCAACGGCTCGCTGCACGCGCTGGCTCTTGCCGCGACCACCTACGCGGGTGGCCACCACCGGGTGTTCTTCGAAGCCGAAGCCTGCGTGCCGGAATGGCAGGGAGTGCGTCGACGCGGCACACGCGAGCGGCTCGACCTCGACCATCTCATGGCGAGTGCGGCGATTCCCTTCCTCTTTCCGGCGGTGCGCATCGGTGACGTCTACTACGGCGACGGCGCGATGCGTCAACTCGCACCCCTCTCGCCGGCAATCCACCTCGGTGCGAAACGCCTGCTCGTGCTTGGCGTGCGTGCGCAATACGCCGCCGGGCTCGGTTCGCTCGTCGGCATGCGACATGCTCCCTCGTCCGGCGAAATCTTCGGCTTCATGCTCGACACCCTGTTCAGCGACCAGATGGATGCCGACTTCGATCAACTGGAGCGAACCAACCGATTCCTAGGCGAAGCAGGGCGGCCGGTCATGGGATTGCGGCAGGTGTCAGCACTGCGGCTCATGCCGAGCGTCGACCCGCGGGAAGTCGCCATCGGTCATATCAAATCTCTCCCGCCCGCTTTGCGCACCCTGCTCGCAGTGATTGGCGCGCGCGGCGAGGCCGGGGGACTGCTCGCCAGCTACCTGCTGTTCGAGGCCTCGTTCACCCGGGCCTTGATCGAAATGGGTTACACCGACACGCTCGCGCAGCGTCATACGCTGCTCGAGTTCCTCACGGAGTAACTTGCTTGCGGCGCAGCGCCGCCGTCGCTCGATCGAGGCCGTCCAGAGTCAGGGGGAACATGCGCCCGCCGACGAGTTCCTGAGTGAGGCGAATCGAGGGCGTCCAATCCCAGCGCTCTTCCGGTTCCGGATTCAGCCACACGAGATAGGGAAAGTGCGCGGCGATACGCTGCATCCAGGCGCTGCCTGCCTCCTCGTTCCAGTGCTCGACGCTACCGCCCGGCTGAACGATTTCATAGGGGCTCATCGTCGCATCACCGACGAAAATCACCCGGTAGTCGGCATTGAACGTGCGCAGCATTTGCAGGGTCGAGGTGCGCTCGGTATGCCGGCGGCGGTTGTCCTTCCACAATCCCTCGTAGATGAAATTGTGGAAGTAGAAATACTCGAGATGTCGAAATTCGCTACGCGCCGCGGAGAACAGCTCTTCGCAAACGCGCACGTGGTCATCCATCGAACCGCCGACATCGAGCAGCAGCAGAACCTTGATCGTATTGCGCCGCTCGGGCCGCAGTTTCAGATCGAGCCAGCCCGCATTGCGCGCGGTCGCATCGATGGTGCCACCGAGATCGAGTTCATCCGCTGCCCCCTGACGTGCGAACTTGCGCAGCCGGCGCAACGCGACCTTCAGATTGCGAGTGCCTATCTCGCGCTGATCGTCGAAGTTGCGGTACTCGCGTGACTCCCACACCTTGACCGCACGGCGCTGCCGCTTGCCGGCGTCACCGATCCGCACTCCCTCTGGGTTGTAGCCGCCGGAGCCGAACGGCGAGGTACCGCCCGTGCCGATCCACTTGCTGCCACCTTCGTGACGCTCTTTTTGCTCGGCGAGTCGCTGGCGCAGCGTCTCGAGTAGTTTGTCCCAACTACCAAGCGCTTCGATCTTGCGCCGTTCCTCCTCGGAGAGCACCCGCTCAGCAAGCTGCTTCAGCCAATCGGCTGGCACCTCGGCGATGATCTTCTCGAAGAGCCGCTCAGCTCCCTCAAAATGCTGGGCGAACACGCGATCGAAGCGATCGAAGTGCCGTTCGTCCTTGACCAGTGCCAGCCTTGCCAGCCAGTAGAACTCCTCGGCGGAGCAGGACGCCACGCGCGCCTCGAGGGCCTGCAGCAGGGAGAGAAACTCGGTGAGCGATACCGGCACACCGGCCGTACGCAAGTCGAAGAAAAAGCGGACCAGCACCCCTGGCGCCCCGCGTCAGCGGACTCGTCGGTTGAGGAACACCAGTTGCTCGAACAGGTGTACGTCTTGCTCGTTCTTCAGCAGTGCACCGTAGAGCGGCGGGATCGCTTTCTTCGGATCATCGCTGCGCAGCGCCTCGGGCGGAATGTCCTCGGCGAGCAGCAACTTGATCCAGTCGAGCAGCTCAGAGGTGGAGGGCTTTTTCTTCAGCCCCGGTGTCTCACGGACCTTGTAGAACGCGCCCAGTGCCTCGGCCAGCAGCTCCCGCTTCAGGTTCGGGTAATGCACCTCGACGATGCGACTCATCGTGTCCTGGTCCGGGAAACGGATGTAGTGGAAGAAGCAGCGGCGCAGGAATGCGTCCGGCAACTCCTTCTCGTTGTTGCTGGTGATGATGATGATCGGGCGGTGCCGCGCCTTGATGAGTTCGCGCGTCTCATAGACGTAAAACTCCATCCGATCGAGTTCGCGCAGCAGGTCGTTCGGGAACTCGATGTCTGCCTTGTCGATCTCGTCGATGAGCAGAACGGGCTGAACCTCCGACTCGAAGGCCTCCCACAACTTGCCCCGCACGATGTAGTGGCTGATATCGGCAACGCGCGGATCACCCAACTGCGAATCTCGCAGACGCGATACGGCGTCGTACTCATAAAGTCCCTGCTGCGCCTTGCTGGTCGACTTGACGTGCCACTCGAAGAGCGGCCGGCCGAGTGCAGTGGCGACTTCGATTGCCAGTTGCGTCTTGCCCGTTCCCGGCTCGCCTTTAATGAGCAAAGGACGCGCGAGCGTCACGGCGGCGTTGACGGCCATGCCGAGATCACCCGTGGCGATGTATCGCTCGGTGCCTTCGAAACGACTCTGGCTCTTGCCCTCGATCATGGTCACTCTCCAGACGCTGCCGCAGCTTTGAGAACGAGCGTATGCACGGTGGGGCCGGGCAGCAGCGGTCGCGCACGACCCGTAACCCAATCCTCGTAACCGGCACGATAGAACGGCGACAGCGGATGACCGCTCTGGCCACCCGGTATCTGCAAATAGCCCTCGGCCTCGCGCCCCGGCGACACCGCAAAACGCTCGGAGGCCCCGAAGCCGCGACCCGCGACCCGCGGCATGTCGTTGTCGCCCGGCAACGGTCTCGGCGCCATGTCGAGATAGCGCGCGAGCGGACCCAGCGAGGCCGACAAGGGATGACGGATCCGTGAGGTGTTTCGCTCACCCCAGCTGCACGTGGCCAGCGAGGAGCAACGCGTGGCGAGGTCGGCAATCACCGCATCCACCTGCGCCAGCAGAAACGCGCGCCAGTTCGCGTGGGGCTCGGCCAGCATGTGCGGCGGCTGCTCAGTGAGGAGTCGCCACAAGGACCCCTCGAAAAGATTGGCCGGGTACGAGTCCGTGCCCGCCTGCAGCGTGCGGGTGATCATCTCCCAGCTCGCGCGGCGCGTCTGGTCGCGAAACGTCCTGACGAGGTGGTAACTGACCGATTCAGGGATCGCCCTGCCCTGCCAGTCAGCCGCGAGCCGTCGCAGCTCCGCGCGCTGCGGCTGGTTGCGCAAGGCATCTTCGTCGAGCGTAGCGAGCAGCAACCGTTGCCAGCGCTCGAGGAACAGCGCGCGGTCATCGAGTTGGATGGCCAGCATGTCCGCGGGTGTCGCCGGTGCACGCAACGCAAGCAAGCCATCGCGAATTTGTCCCTGGCGCGCCCCCATGTCATAGCCCATGCCACCGGTCGCCTCGTCGTTGCCGAGCACTCGCTCGAGCTCGCCCTCGACGTGACGCGAGTTGGCGCTCCACAGTCGACCGACCTCCGGATCGACGATGCGCGGCGCCGAGGCCGCATCGCGCCAGAGCACTGGGCGCGGCGTCTCGGGGCCGAGTTCGCCTTGCGGAATACGCCCGATAATGGTCCAGGCGATGCGCCCGCTGCGATCGCCCAAGGTGAAGTTCTGGTGCGGTATCCCAACGCTGGGCGCGAGCGCGAGGGCGGCGTCGAGACTGCGCACCTGCTGCAGCTCCAGCGCCGCGAGGTTCGTGGCACCCGGCTCCGAGATCAACCAACGGGCCAGCCAACAGGTTTCGCCGAGCGCCGGATCGTTCGGGCTGCGCTCGACCATCACGCCATGCGGCGAGTCGTACACATCGAGCGGCACGACGTCGCTGCGAGCGACCTCGATGCGCTCGCGGATGACCCTGAAGCGCCGCTCTCCCTCGGCGGTCGCGTAGGTCCCCCGCGCCAGCGAACAACTGCGCGGTCGAACGTCGATCCAATCGCCATAGCTATTGGTGAACGACCAGGCGATATGGCCGTTGCTGCCGGCCGCAACGACGGGCAGACCCGGCAAGGTCACGCCATTGAGTTCCGTGGCTGTTGCGGCCGACTGGGCCTGCCCACCACCCGAGATCTGCAGTCGTGCTCGGTACCACACGGTGGGTACGCGCAGTCCAAGGTGCATATCTCCCGCAACGAGCGCGACACCACTCGCGGTGTGTGCGCCCGCCACCGCCCAGGCATTGCTGCCTAGGACGCCCTCCGGCCCCTCAGCCTGACGGGTCCCGCCCGCAGCCGCGCCCCCCGCAGCAGCGACCGCCGCCGCGCGCGAGGTCGCCCGCAGGTCGAGCGCATCGGGTGAGGGCACGGGCGGAGCTGAGAAGAACTGGCCACCGTTGGCCTCGCGTGCAGCCTCAATGGTCGGGAAATTCGGTGCATCCCACTCGTTGCCACGCGGGAAGAAAAACCTCAGCACTTCAGCCGCTTGACTGGCATCGGCCTCTTCGCGCGAGGCGGCGGCGATACGCTCGATCAGTCGCAGTTCGATACTGCGACGGGCGATCTCGGTCTGCACGCCTTCGTGCTGCAGCTGCCACCACATCGAATGCAGCACGAGGATGGAGTCCTCCGCGCGCCACGGCTCGGGCGTTGCGCGCAGCAGTATGTATTCCCACGGCCGCACGCGAAGTTCATCGAGGCCACGATTCACGCCGCGCGTGTAGGCCTCGATCCACTCGCGCTGCTCGGGCGTCGCCGCAGCAATCGCCTGACGTGCCACCTGACGCAGACGAAAGGCCCGCGCCCGCTTGTCCTGCTCCACGGTGCTGCTGCCGAGCAGTGCCGACAGTTCGCCCGCCGCGAATCGCCGTGACAAATCCATCTGGAAAAATCGATCTTGGGCGTGCAGCACACCGAGTCCGTAGGCGACGTCGGGCCAACTGTCGCCACGCACTGTGGGTGCACCATCCGCATCGCGTTGCAGCACGACCTGCGCTTGCGGGCCACCCTCGCTGCCCTCGAGCTCACCCGACAGTTGCGGTAACGATCCGCGCAGCAACCACCACACCACCACCAGCAGCACGGCCAATGCCATCGTCAAGGCACCGCCGAGCCACAGCAGCGTTTTTTTCATGCGAGAGCCCTATGCACCGTGAGGATCTGCAGCGAGTTGGTACCGCCCTGTACGCCGGTGAGCTCACCCTGGGTGAGGATGATCTGATCGCCCTCAGCGGCCAACTCCAGCTCGAGCAGCATGTCGAAGACGCTCTGGAACAGACTGCGGCGGCTGTCGCGCGGGATGTCGAAGGCGACGGGATACACACCGCGATAGATCGTCACGCGCCGACGCGTCGCCTCATGGCGAGTGAAGGCGTAGATGGGGATGTCCGAGCGCAAGCGCGACATCCACTGGGTCGTGGCACCACTCTCGGTGAGCGCCACGATCGCGCGCACGTTGAGGTGATTGGCCGTGTACATCACGGCGTTGGCGATCGCCTCCTCGGTGTGACTGAAGCGCACGTTCGAGCGCTCGCGCGGCCGGTGCATCGAGAGGTGATAGGTTTCGGCGCCCTCGATCACTTCAGTCATGGCTGCAACGGCCTTGACCGGGTACTTGCCCGCCGCAGTCTCGGCCGACAGCATCACGGCGTCCGTGCCATCCATCACGGCGTTGGCGACGTCGCTCACCTCGGCGCGGGTCGGTACCGGGTTGGTGATCATCGATTCCATCATCTGCGTCGCGGTGATCACCACGCGATTGCGGTGGCGAGTCTGATGGATGATGGTCTTCTGCAAGCCCGTGAGCGCCGCGTGACCCATCTCCACACCGAGATCGCCGCGCGCCACCATGATGACGTCGGTGGCGTCGATGATTCCGGCCAACTGCGCGATCGCTTCATGTCGCTCGATCTTGGCGACGATGCGCACGCCGACCCCGCCCGCGGCACGTAACAACTCGCGCGCGAGATGGATATCGTCCGCATCGCGTACGAACGACAAGGCCACGTAGTCGAGGCCCTGTGCCGCCGCAAAGCGGATGTCTTCGCGATCTTTATCGGTGAGCGCGGGCGCGGAGATTCCGCCGCCCTTGCGGTTGAGTCCCTTGCGATTCGATAACTCGCCGCCCGCCACGACACGCGTGTGGATGCGCGTGCCCTCGACCTCCGTCACCTCGAGGACGATAAGGCCATCGTTCAGCAGCAGCGTATCGCCGGCGAATACGTCTGCCGTGAGCTCTTTATAGGCGACGCCTACGGAGTCGATCGTGCCCGCACGCTTGTCGAGCGCGGTGTCGAGCACGAACGGCTGACCCTCGACGAGTTGCACGGCACCGTCCACGAAGCTTTCGATGCGGATCTTGGGCCCGGCCAGATCCCCGAGGATGGCCACGTATCGTCCCGCTCGCGCCGAGGCCGTGCGCAGCAGCTCGATGCGCCGCAAATGATCTTCGACGGCACCGTGGGAGAAGTTGACCCGCGCCACATCGAGACCGGCGCGGCACATGTCGATGAGCACATCGAGTTCGTCCGTGGCCGGCCCGAGGGTCGCCACGATTTTGGTTCTGCGAAGCATGGCTACATTGTGGAGTGCGGCGCGTCGCAGGGCTAGCCCATCGACGCGCTGCACGCGAACCCGGTGACAGACGAAACCGCGATCGCCAACCCGACACTCGACGACTCAGCTGTCGGCGCGAGCCTCGAGTGCCGCCACGGCGGGCAGCGTCTTGCCTTCGACGAACTCGAGAAAGGCACCGCCACCGGTCGAGATGTAGGAGATGCCCTGCTCGACACCGTACTTCTCGATGGCCGCGAGGGTGTCGCCACCGCCCGCAAGCGAAAACGCCGGGCTGCGCGCGATCGCCTCGGCGATAACGCGCGTGCCGCCGCCGAACTGGTCGAACTCGAACACACCCACGGGACCGTTCCAGAGGATCGTGCCCGCTGACTGCAGCATCTGCGCCAGTACGCCGGCCGTTTGCGGCCCGATGTCGAGAATCAGTTCGTTGGCGCCGACCGCCGCGACCGGCTTCACCGTCGCGATGGCCGTCGGTGCAAACTCCGTGGCCACCACCACATCGATCGGCAGCGGAATGTCCGCGCCGCGCGCCTTGGCCTGGGCCAGCAAGGCGCGGGCCGTATCAAGCATGTCGGGTTCGTGCAGCGACTTGCCGACCGCCACTCCCGTGGCTGCCAGGAAGGTGTTGGCGATGCCACCACCCACGATCAACTTGTCCACCTTGGCGAGCAGCGACTCGAGCACCGTGAGCTTGGTCGACACTTTTGAGCCCGCCACGATCGCGACCAGCGGCCGTGCCGGATGCGCGAGCGCCCGCTCGAGCGCTTCGAGTTCGCCGACCAGCAGCGGACCCGCACAGGCGATGGACGCAAAGCGGGCCACGCCGTGCGTGCTCGCCTCGGCGCGGTGCGCGGTGCCGAACGCGTCCATGACGAACACGTCGCAGAGTGCCGCCATACGCCGCGCAAGGGTTTCGTCGTCCTTCTTCTCGCCCTTGTTGAAGCGCACGTTCTCGCAGAGCACGACTTCGCCCGGCGCGCACTCCACACCATCGAGCCAATCGCGCTGCAGTCGCACCGGCTGGCCGAGCAGTTCACCGAGTCGCGTGGCGACCGGCGCAAGGGAGTTTTCGGCAGAAAACTCGCCTTCCTTTGGTCTGCCCAGATGCGACAGCAGGATCACCCGCGCGCCCTGCTCGAGTGCCGCACGGATCGTCGGCAATGCCGCACGAATGCGCGCATCGCTCGTCACCACGCCGCCCTCGACGGGCACGTTCAGATCCTCGCGGATCATGACGCGCTTGCCCGCAAGGGCCTGATCCGCCATGCGACGTACGCGCATGCTCAGCCCGCCCGCGACCAGGCCAGTGCCGTGTCGAGCATGCGATTGGAGAACCCCCACTCGTTGTCGTACCACGAGCAGACCTTCACGAGCGTGCCGCCCGTGACCTTGGTCATAGTCGCATCGTAGGTCGAGGAGTGAGCATCATGGTTGTAGTCGATCGACACGAGCGGCGCGTCCGTGTAGGCGAGCACGCCCTTGAGCGGGCCGGCGGCGGCGGTCTTGAGCAGACCGTTGATTTCTTCGACCGACGTCGGTCGCTGGGCGGTGAAGGTGAGATCGACAAGCGATACGTTGATGGTCGGCACGCGCACGGCGAAGCCGTCGAACTTGCCCTTGAGCGCGGGCAGCACGAGACCCACGGCCGCAGCCGCACCCGTCTTGGTCGGAATCATCGACATGGTTGCCGAGCGCGCGCGGCGCAGATCCGAGTGGTAGACGTCGGTCAGCACCTGGTCGTTGGTGTAGGCATGGATCGTGGTCATCAAGCCACCGACGATGCCGATGTTCTCGTGCAGCACCTTCGCCATGGGCGCGAGGCAGTTGGTGGTGCAGGACGCGTTCGAAACCACCGTGTGCGAGGCACGCAGCACGTCGTGGTTGACGCCGAAGACCACGGTCGCATCGACGTCATCACCGCCCGGCGCGGAAATCAGCACCTTGCGGGCACCGCCCGCCAGATGCGCGCTCGCCTTGGCCTTGCTCGTGAAGAGTCCCGTGCACTCGAAGACGATGTCGACGCCGAGCTCCCCCCACGGCAGCTTGGCCGGATCGCGCTGCGCGAGCACGCGGATACGATCGCCGTTGACGATCATCGAGTCGCCCTCAACGCTCACCTGACCGTTGAAGCGACCATGAGCGGTGTCGTATCGCGTCAGATGCGCATTGGTGTTGGCATCGCCGAGATCGTTGATGGCGACGATCTGGATCTCGCCGGTGCGGCCGCTTTCATAAAGGGCGCGCAATACGTTGCGGCCGATGCGGCCATAGCCGTTGATGCCTACCTTGATCGCCATCTGTTCAATCTCCTTATCTGGGTCCGTTGAGTAGTGAATCGAGCGCGCGGCCGATGTGCGCCGCAGTCAGCCCGTAATGATCGAAAAGATCCGCCGCCTTACCGGAGGCGCCGAAGCGGTCGATGCCGATGACACAGCCATCGCTGCCGACGTACTTCCACCAACTCTGCGAGGCGGCCGCTTCGATGGCCAGCCGCCGGCGCACGGCGCGCGGCAACACCGCTTCGCGCCACGCAGCATCTTGCGCATCGAACACGTCGGTACAGGGCATGGACACCAGACGCACGCGTCGACCGGCCGCGTTGGCCGCACGCACGGCTTCGGCCGCGGGCGCAACCTCGGAGCCGGTGGCGATGAGAATGGCCTCGGGCAAACCCTCGCCCGCAGGCTCGATCAGCACGTAACCGCCGTTGGCGACGGCGGCCTGCTGCGCGGCATCACGCGGCTGCTGCGGCAGGGCTTGCCGCGTCAGCACGAGGCTCGTGGGTCCCTGCTGTCGCTCGATGGCAGCGAGCCAAGCGCACGCGGTCTCGAAAGCATCGCAAGGACGCCACACGCTGAGATTCGGCATGGCACGGAGCGAGGCCAGATGTTCGATCGGTTGATGCGTCGGTCCGTCTTCGCCGAGCCCGATCGAATCGTGCGTATACACGAGCAGGATGCGCTGGTGCATCAGCGCCGCAAGTCGCACCGCATTGCGCGCGTAATCGGAGAACACGAGGAAAGTGCCGGCGTAAGGCGCAAAACCGCCGTGCAGCGCCAGCCCGTTCATCATCGCGGTCATGGCGAACTCGCGTACGCCGTAGTTAATGTAGTTGCCCGAGGCATCCGCAGCGGTGACCGCCCGCGAGTCCTTGCGGAAGGTGTTCACCGAGCCGGTGAGATCCGCCGAACCACCGAGCAACTCGCCCATGCCCGGGCCGAGTACGTTGAGGATAGCGCCCGAGGATGCGCGGGTTGCCTGGCCACCCGTCACCGCGAGCGCTGCCGCGAGCGCCGCATCGCGCAAGGCCGGCCAGTTCGTGGGCAATCCGCCCTGCATGCGACGGGTGAACTCGGCAGCGAGCTCCGGGAATTCGCGACGATAGCGGTTGAAGCGGCGCTGCCAGGATTTCTCGGCCCGCGCGCCTCGTGCGCGCTGATCCCACGCCGCGCGCAATTCTTCGGGTACGACGAACGGCTCGTGCGACCAACCGAGTGCCGCACGCGTGGCAGCGATTTCCTCGGTGCCCAGCGGCTCACCGTGGGTCGACTTGCTGCCCTGCTTGTTCGGCGCACCATAGCCAATCACGGTGCGCGCGCAAATCAGCGTCGGCTTGCTGCGTTCGCCGCGCGCACGACGCAGCGCCTTGGCCACGGCCTCGCCATCGTGCCCATCGACATCCTTGATGACCTGCCATCCGTAGGCCGCGAACCGCTTGGGCGTATCGTCGGCCATCCAGCCCTTCACGGCACCGTCAATCGAGATGCCGTTGTCGTCGTAGACGCAAATGAGCTTGCCGAGACCGAGTGTGCCGGCGAGCGAGGCCGCTTCGTGGGAGATGCCTTCCATCACGCAGCCGTCGCCTAAGAAAACGTACGTGTGGTGATCGACGATGCCGTGCCCGTCACGGTTGAACTCGGCAGCGAGCAACTTCTCGGCGAGCGCCATACCGACGGCCGTGGCGATCCCCTGACCGAGCGGGCCGGTGGTCGTTTCGATGCCCACATCGAGGTCGCGCTCCGGATGGCCCGCAGTGCGCGAACCCAACTGGCGGAAATCTTTGATATCCTGCAGCGACAACGAATGACCGGTCAGGTGCAACACCGAGTAGAGCAGCATCGAGGCGTGACCGTTGGAGAGCACGAAACGATCGCGGTT
>Ga0102913_1000256_pt1 | contig 15381 bp, 8 predicted proteins | sample Colrivmet1560A02_FD_78197 | JGI IMG/M metagenome (GOLD analysis project Ga0102913, IMG submission 78197) | Estuarine microbial communities from the Columbia River estuary - metaG 1560A-02 | ecosystem: Environmental > Aquatic > Marine > Intertidal zone > Estuary | place: USA: Columbia River... | reverse complement strand
AGCTGCCTACTTGGCCTTCACCGGGGAGGCGAGCAATACCTTGTACAATCCGGGCGATGAGCGCATTCGCATTTTATTCAAAGACGGCATGGTTCGAGACATTTCGGAAGTGGACCATGCCCTGATCCAACAGGGACTGAGTGGCCGGGTCAAAAAACATTACATTTGTTATCCGGGAGCGTGATCCCATTTCCCCCATACCATTATGCAATTCACGGCCTCTGCCCTCGCCCAATTACTTGGCGGCCACGTTGAAGGTCGGCCGGAAATTTCCGTCAGCGGATTCGGCAAAATCGAATCAGCAAAACCCGGAGAGCTCAGCTTCCTCGCCAATCCGAAATACGAAGAATATCTCTACAGCTCACAGGCCTCTATCCTCATCGTGAATCAAAGCCTCGTCTTAAAGCAACCGGTGTCGCCCACGTTGATCCGCGTACCCGATGCCTATGCGGCCTTTGCGCAGCTGTTGAGCTTGTACGAAGCACAACAAAAAAAATCACTCAAGGGGATGCAGACCCCCGTATACATCGCTTCTACGGCCACGCACGGAACCGATGTGTTCATCGGCGCTTTTGCCTACCTGGGTGAAAAAGTTACAGTGGGTGATCATACGCAGATCCATCCGCAGGTCTACTTAGGCGACCGCGTACGCGTAGGAAAAAATTGCGTGCTGCATCCCGGCGTGAAAGTATATGCCGATTGTGTGATCGGAGATGACGTGGTGATCCACGCCGGATCGGTCATAGGCAGCGACGGCTTTGGATTTGCGCCCAAAACTGACGGAGAATATTCAAAAGTTCCGCAACTCGGGAACGTTATCATTGAAAATGGGGTAGAGATCGGAGCGAATACAACCATCGATCGAGCCACCATCGGCTCTACGATCGTGCATCGGGGTGTAAAATTGGACAACCTCATTCAGATCGGACACAACGTGGAAATCGGGGCGCATACCGTAATCGCTGCCGGAACCGGTGTGAGTGGCAGTACCCGCATCGGTGAACAGGTAATGATCGGCGGGCAGGTTGGCATCGCCGGACACATCCGCATTGGAAACAACGTCAAGATCGGTGCGCAGAGTGGTGTATCGAAGGATGTACCGGATGGAAAAGTCCTCAATGGCACTCCCGCCACTGATTACGCTACGTCCTTCCGTCAACTGGCGCTGGTTCGTCAATTGCCCGAAATGGAAAGACGAATTCGTTTGCTGGAACAACTGTTGGCATCCAAACCGGACTGACCCCACTGATTTTGTTATCTTTGGCCATCCAAAAAACTGCGCATGGCCTCTCGTTTCAACCTGGACAAACAGCATACCCTTCAACGATCGGTTTCGATTCAAGGAACCGGCCTGCACACGGGCGTTCTGGCCGAACTCACATTGAATCCCGCCAACCCCGGTTACGGGATCCAATTTCAGCGCACCGATCTCGACGGCCAACCCATCATCAAAGCGGATTGCGACTTGGTCACCGACGTGAGCCGGGGTACCACGCTCGAAGCCAATGGCGGTAAGGTCTGCACGGTAGAGCATGTGTTGGCTGCCTTAGTCGGCATGGGCATTGATAACTGCTTGCTGCAGATCAACGGACCAGAAATGCCCATTATGGATGGTAGTTCCCAACCCTTCATCGAGTTGATCGAGCAGGCCGGTATCGAAGAGCAGGATGCCACCAAAATTTGGTACAGCATTGATGAAAACATCTTTCACTACGATGAAGAGAAGCGTGTTGAGATGGTGGCCATGCCCGCTACCGAGTATCAAGTCACCACATTGATCGATTTCAATTCACCCGTATTGGGCACGCAGCATGCAGGGCTTAAAAACATTCGTGAGTTCAAAAAAGAGATCGCTCCTTGTCGAACATTCTGCTTTCTTCATGAATTGGAAATGCTCCTGGAAAACAATCTGATCAAAGGAGGGGACGTGGGCAATGCGATCGTGATCGTCGATAAGCCCGTTGAAAAATCGCAGCTAGACCGACTGAAAAAAGTATTCAACAAAGAATCGGTTGAAGTAAAAAGCGAAGGCTATCTCAATAACTTGGAGCTGCGTTTTCCCAATGAACCCGCCCGTCACAAGCTGCTGGATGTAGTGGGTGACCTGGCCCTCATCGGCTATCCGATCAAAGCTCGGATCATTGCCAATCGTCCCGGCCACAGCAGCAACGTAGAGTTCGCCAAGAAGATCAAGCAGTACATCAAAAAGAACAAGCACACGCGCGACGTACCGACCTACGATCCTTCTCAGCCGCCGGTGTACGATCAACAATACATCGAACGCAAGCTCCCGCACCGCTTTCCGTTTGCCCTGGTCGACAAGGTCATTGAACTCAGCGATACACACATTGTGGGCGTCAAGAATGTCACCTTCAATGAGTGGTTTTTCCAAGGGCACTTTCCAGGTAATCCCGTCATGCCGGGTGTGCTTCAAATCGAAGCCCTGGCCCAATGCGGCGGTATTCTGGCCATTAACCTGAGCGGCGAGGGGCAGTACGACACGTATTTCCTGAAGATCGACCAATGCAAATTCAAGCAGATGGTTCGTCCAGGCGATACGCTGCTGCTCAAAATGGAACTGGTGGCCCCGATCCGTCGCGGTATTTGCGAAATGAAGGGAACGGTTTACTGTGGGGGTAAGGTCTGTGCAGAAGGCATCCTGGTGGCCCAGATCGTCAAGCGGCCCGATTGATGCACCGAGCTGAAATCTGGCTAATTTTTGACCTCCTTTTTCGGGGGTTTTTTTTTGTCCACACCCCCCTCAAAATTGGGTAAAAATACACCCCATTTTCAGCCCTTTCCAGTCCCCATTTTCGTAGATTCGCCTATTGATTTTTAACCCTCATTTTCCCTCGGAAAATGCACTTTTTTCTACTGTTGCCATGAACCCTGAAATTACCCCGCCCAACAACCCTCAATACGGTGCAGATAGTATCCAGGTCCTGGAAGGACTGGAAGCGGTCCGCAAACGGCCTGCGATGTACATCGGTGACGTAGGCGTAAAAGGGCTTCACCACTTGGTCTATGAAGTAGTTGACAACTCGATTGATGAAGCACTGGCTGGTTACTGCAAGAACATCACGGTCAATATCCATACCGACAATTCTATTTCCGTAGAAGACGACGGTCGCGGTATTCCTACGGCCATGCACACCAAAGAGAAGCGTTCGGCCTTGGAAGTGGTTATGACCGTGCTGCATGCGGGCGGTAAGTTCGATAAAGACTCCTATAAGGTGTCGGGCGGTTTGCACGGCGTGGGTGTGAGTTGTGTGAATGCCCTCAGCACCCGCTTGCACGTGACTGTTCGTCGAGAAGGAAAGGTATTTGAACAAGCTTACAAGATTGGCGTACCCGAATATGCGGTACGTGAGATTGGCACCAGCGACACCACCGGAACCCGTGTCCATTTCTGGCCCGATTCCAGCATTTTCAATGTCACCACCTACACCAAAGACATTTTGGAAGGGCGCTTGCGGGAACTGGCCTATTTGAACCGAGGGATTCGCATTCTACTCAACGATCTGCGTGAATTGGATGAGCAGGGAAACCCGTACACCAACACCTTTTACAGCGAAGGCGGAATCGTCGAGTTCGTTGCCATGCTTGACAACAGTGCCGGACGATCCGCTCTGATCCCTCAGATCATTGCCGTTGAAGGACGCGACGAAGCCACCAACGTAGCCGTTGAAGTAGCACTGAACTACAACGACAGTTACAGCGAACACATCTATTCTTACGTCAATAACATCAATACCATCGAAGGCGGTACGCACGTTTCCGGATTCCGCCGAGCGCTCACGCGCGTATTTAAGAGTTATGGCGACAAGAACGGACTATTTGAGAAAGCGAAAGTGGAGATCGAAGGCGATGACTTCCGCGAAGGATTGAGTGCGATCATCTCCGTTAAGGTTCCGGAACCGCAATTCGAAGGACAGACAAAAACCAAACTTGGCAACAACGAGGTCATGGGCGTGGTAGACAGTACGGTCGCCAAAGTACTGGAAGCCTATTTGGAAGAAAACCCACGCGAAGCCAAGAACATCGTTTCAAAAGTGATCTTGGCGGCACAGGCCCGCGCTGCTGCCCGCAAAGCACGCGAACTGGTGCAACGTAAATCGGTGCTGTCCGGAGGCGGACTGCCCGGCAAGCTCGCCGACTGCTCCGAACGCGATGCCGACAAATGCGAACTCTTCCTTGTCGAGGGAGACTCCGCGGGCGGTACAGCCAAACAAGGACGTGACCGCAGTTTTCAGGCCATTCTTCCCTTGCGCGGTAAGATCCTGAACGTCGAAAAAGCCATGGAGCATAAGATCTACGACAATGAAGAGATCCGCAACATGTTCACCGCACTCGGTGTAAAGATTGGAACGCCCGAAGATCCCAAAGCACTCGACTTGAGCAAACTGCGCTATCACAAGTTGATCATCATGACGGATGCCGACGTCGACGGGTCTCACATCGCCACCTTGATCCTGACCTTCATCTACCGCTATATGAAAGCGATGGTTGAACAAGGATATGTATACATCGCACAACCGCCGCTGTACCTCGTCAAGAAAGGAAAAGATCAGGCTTATGCGTATAATGAAGAACAACGCAAAGCCCACGTAGAGCGACTGGGAGCAGGCAAAGAGGACTCGGTTAACATTCAACGCTACAAGGGTCTGGGAGAAATGAATGCCGATCAGTTGTGGGATACTACCATGAACCCAGCCACTCGAACACTCAAGCAAGTAACCATCGAGAGCGCTGCCGAAGCCGATCGAATCTTTAGCATGCTGATGGGCGATGAAGTGGCTCCCCGCCGTTCCTTCATCGAATCGCATGCCAAGTACGCAAAACTTGATATCTAAGGCGAGGATTCATTTTGCCCAACGAATACTGCCTCAGGGCTTCCAATTGTATTGAAAACTGAATTGCGTCAGATTTCGAGTGGTCGCCCATTCCGGCCCCCGGAGCGGCCAATAGATCGCACAACGGATTTGCACCACGCGGCTAACGTCAATACCCACTCCCAGCGAAGCACCCCCATACAAACCCCGCAACTTCGCGATCGGGAAGAACCCTTGCAATTGCGCTGGATCAGAATAGCTTAGATGTAAGCGAGTCATGACCCATCCCCTTCCTATATTCTTCGGATTCGCTCGTTCCCATGCACCGGTCTGCAATACCCATCCCGCTACCGCATAATGATTCCACAACGACTGTTGCTTGCCCGTGAACGGATCGCTGGCGGATCCAACTCGATATCCAGTAAGCATCCGCTCTCCAAATTGAAAAACAAATCGGAGTGCAGACTGCGTTCCCCAACGCGACCACAAACGCTGCCCCTCAAACCCAAAATTCAATACCCCACTCCAAGGCGAATACAATTGCCAGGTGATGGATTCATTGAACCGATTGCCGCTACCAACTGAATTCAGCGAAGCAGAACCCGTCTGCGTCACGCCGCTGTAGACAGAGAGTGGAAGCTGCCATTTACCCGGTTCACCGATCGCCAACCGGACCACACGGGCTGATGCTTGAAGTTGTCCCCCTTGCCCCAGCTCCATCATTCCGGCACTTAACCAATCTGGCGGTTCCGAGATCCGTCGGCCGACACTGTCCGCAATTCCATGAATCGATCTTTGATCGCGCTGTGTCCAACCGAATGTCGATGCCAACTGGAAAAAAACCAGGGTCAAGATCTTCGTTCGAATCGACATTGGAAGCCAAAAGACCATGCCCTGTTTTTAATGTGTCCACTGGATGCATGGATCGGATCCTGTGGCGTTGACTGATACCAAATACGACTTCGATCGCCCCATTGCCATTGCCCATAGGGTTGAACACCTACGCGCAATCGATCTCCCAGTTGAAAGGAATAGCTCAGCCCCACCTGAGCACGTAGAAAAGGAATTGCCATCGGATTTCGATCCAAGCCAAGACGATATAAAATAAATGAACTGCGGTCCGTCCTCTTATAAGCTGTTGTAGTCGAAATCGCACTGCCTTCGTGAAACTGAAATACCGGCCCTACACGAAATTCCCATTCGAGCGATGCAGTTCGCTTGATCAAGGGACGTGAAAACGAAAAGTAGGGAAAGAGTTGAATCGATTCCAACCGATAGGTGGACAAATGGGGTTTCCACGGATAATAAGGCAAAGCACGATCCAACTCATAAAAAGGAGATCGAAGCACCACCGAACCCATTACACCCCAAGCAAGACCCGTTTCTTTTTTGCCCGGGAGGACGATGCCAATCTGCCAAGTTCGATCGGACATAGTTTGTAGGCCATATTGTCCGGCAGCAACCTCTGAACTGGGTGGGGAACAGATTCCCCCACCCAACATCCATCGTACCTGTGCGTTTACATGCCCCGTGAAAAGTAGACCCATGCACCAGGTGAACAATTTGATTCTTGGCATCAGAAACACCCTCCATTGCCCAACAGGTAGACTTGGTCAACCAGGGCTCGATTGTAGAATAAAGGGAAATTGATGAATTCCGTATTCAGACGCTGAATGGCCAGCGCATAGGGATGTCGCTCCGAAAATTTAGCCTTACCGCGACGGTGTACACCGGCAAATTGAAACGGTTGCCCATTCGCCGGCCAAGGTTGATCATCGCACACATTCCATTGCTGCGTACAATAGGCAATGCCCACCACCTGCGTCTTATCCTTGACAAATCGATTCCGCTTGCGCTTGTATAAATGCGCCTTCCCCCAGATCCGGGTACGCGTGGATCTGAAATCTGCACGCACTCCGCGCTGACCCACTTGATAATAAATACGACGCTCCACATCGGGACTCAGCTGTTGCATCACATTGACATCACGCGTGTCACTTTTGATGCGGGCGGTGACTGTCGGGCTGCAATCGTAAAAAACACCTTCCTCCAGCCAAGCCAAAATCTCCTTGATGTTGTCCCAGTTATTAAGAATAAATAAAACGATGTCCTTGAATTTTGTTTTTTCTGTAGCCCCACCCTCCGAATAAATATTTTGGATCTTCCTGAGTGACTCCTCCGGCTCGCGAAACGAAATCGCCCAATTGGGATCAAGAACCGACCAGTACATCTCTTCTTGAACGGGCAATTCATCAAACGGATGCGGATCCTTCCACACCAATCCTTGCCGCTCCAACCACTCTTCCTCCACCTTCGCTTGGATCAATAACATGGATCGAAATCCCAAATAACTGGCAAAGTACGTGGAGGCATAATGATCGTCGAAGCGGATTAGTTCCTCCAAGTAATTGTCAAACAACTCTTGATAAGCATTGAATGTAAGGTCCTCGGCGCAAAGCCCCTCCGTCCACGACTCTGCCAAAATTCTCTCCCGCAATTGCGCATAGATGCTGTCGCACTCCGCATCCAGATCACGCAACTGCATGGATAATTCCACGGCCGATCGAAGATTGTTGACTTCCAGCATCGACCCAGCAATCCGTACTTCATGGGCATGGATCAACTGCTGTACCGACTCGCGAATGCCAACCAACTGCTCCTGGGCTTGGAACCGCTCAGCATGAATGCGGTTTTGCAAATCAGCATGCCCCGACAAACAAGCATTGAAGCGGTCCTGTCGATCTGCCAACGATTGGGCAGCAAGCTCCGGCAGCGTGAGCAACAACAAACAAAGCATAGTCAAAAATTTCATGATGAATATTTTTTGTGAATTAAATGAGTGGTAAAGGTGTTGGGATACCCTTGTCAAATCCTAGTGATAACCCACTGAATTCAAGGAGATTTTACTCGCCAATAAATGGGAAAAAAACAAAGAGGAAAATCAATGCAATGGCTGATCTTAAAAATTTGCAGAAGGCGGGGAGAATTTTCGTATGTTTGCCCTTTCCTAACGATTAAAATAGAAACACATGTCGAACGGACCCATCACCGCGTACAACGTGAAGACCAAAGAAAAAGGTGTCGAAATGAAAGATGCCGTCGTCACTAAAACTGCCAAAGGTGCCTACATGGCTCAGGGCAATGACGGAAAAGGAAACAAACTGACTACCCTCCTCGGCGAAGCCAAAGCAATGGCTGCCATCAAAGAAGGATTTGCCAAACAAGGCTGGTAATTCCTTGCCAACAAATAAAAAAAGATCGACCCTAGGGTCGATCTTTTTTTTGTGCCCACTCGGACTCAATTCGATTGCTTCACCACTCGAACCACCGAACGAACACCCCGCAATTCGACTTGGATGGCATAGACCCCGGAGGCGATGACAGAACCGGATAGATCCAATAAACAACCATCCAAAAATCCGGTGGCAGTTTGCGTTTGTTGTTGGATCAGTCGGCCGGCTGCATCAAATATCTTCAGCCGCAACACCTCGCCTGCATTTGCTTGGAACACGCCCTTAAATAATCCATTGGACGGATTGGGATAAAATTTCACGATGGGCTGCGCATCATAAACAATCGGAATAGCTGTGGAATATACATACCATCCATCCCGATGCACGATCTTCACTCGATAAAACCAGACATCCCATTTTGACGCACTATTATCCGAATAGGTGTAGAACTGTTGCCCTGCAGAGTTTCCTCCCGAGGTAACCGTAGCGATCGTCTCAAATTGCTGTTGTTGCCAAGCTGCATTGCCTTTGGCAACCTGAATTTCGTGGGCAACGACGTCATATTCATAGGCCGTACTCCATTGCAGCTGCGCACCCGTCGAACCGATTCGATCCACGTTGAAGGATCGAATTTCGACCGGCAACCCATTCAAGCCGGTTCGCCATCCACTATTTACCCAATACTCCTCCCAGGCTTTTGTCGGGAACTCTAGGTAATACCCATTTTGATAGGGCACGCGTCTAACTTGATTTCGATTCCGATAATTCCAGCTCCCCATGCCGTTATCGGCCAATGATAAATTTTGAGAGGTGGAGAGCGTATCGCGGTAACTGGTCAACCCCAGCTCAGCCACCGACCCTACCTTGACACAAGATGCACAACCCGTAGCGAACACCAAGGAATCGGTTTCCCGATCCAAAAAATACAAGCGCACACGCGCCGTATCTGCCAGTTGGTTATTCCCTTTCAAGACCCAATTTCGGTCTAAATAATATTGACCGTTGGTATTGCGATCAGACCCACTGTGAAGAAAAGCCTGCACATCCACGTTGCCAGCAGATGGCGCAGTAGCCTGCAAGGCTGCCACCAATTGATTGCTTGCCACGACGGGCTGCCAACTCGGAGAGGCTGCCACCGACACGGAAATCGGCGTCGTCAAAGTTGGTCCTGTATAGATGGGCAAACCATTCTCGTATATGTGGATGTCATCCACCGCAACGCCATCGCGGTTCACCGAGCCGTCGGAGCGCATCACAAACCGAAGCCGCATGGCATTAAGCCCTGTGGGCAACGGAATGGTAGCGACATGCCAGCGTGTGTAGGACTGAGTACTCCAAACCGGATTGCCACCGGCATAATTTCGGTTGTACCAATTCACTCCCTGGCCAAATGCACCCAGCCGCAACCAGGTGATTCCGTCGGTGGTATATTCCATATAAGCCCCATCACAAAGCCCACCGGTACCACAATCCTCCAAATCCAGCGCAACCGTAAAACTCAGCATCGGTGTAGTCAAGCCGCTTACATTGAAGCAAGGCGAATACAAATAGGAAAACTCATTATCGTTGTACGATCCGGCTAAACGAGTCTTCCAAGACCTTGCTCCGCTACCCGTTCCGTTGATTCGATATGAATTTGGGGCACCCAAATCCCAACTGGCATTTACACCGCCGGGGAACCAATCCGATGCACCCGACTCAAAATCCTGCAGGTACGGAAAGTTGCTGACGACAGGCAATACCCGGATCGCTTGAATCAACGTGTCGTTTTCCCGATAAGAATCGGTAGGCAGGTCTACCCACACTTTCAACACATTCGAACCAGTCGAAGACAAACTCAGTGATTGCGTGAATGTGTATTGGACCGATGTATTTCCCGCCAACGAGGCGATTGACTCGGTTACCACTGCCCCGCCATTCAATTGCATACGAACCGGAATGTTGGTCCGCGTTGAACCCACACTATTCCGAACGGTCACTTTCACGGATGTCGACGATCCGGCTACGCAGGACTGAACCGCGGGCTCATCAATACGAGTTAATTGAATTTCATCCCCGACTGTATACAGCTTCACATCGTCCAATGAATAGCCCGCTCCACTCCAATTATCGGCCGCCTGGTATTGACCCCACTGACCCCAGCGGATTTGGAAACTGCTACTGAATGACTGCCCATTGGCCGCGAGCAGATCCGATAACTCCAATGCATGGGCAGATTTATAAACACCTAAAGCCTCTTGGTTTGAAAAAAGATCATAGGCCTGGATCCACGGAGCAGCATCGTTGCCTCGTATCCATACTCGGTTGTTGGCATTCGACACTTGCCCATGTTGCTTATATCGAAAATCCAATCGAACCTCATCCGATAAACTATAATTGGATAAATTATACGTGCCAATCAAATAATTCGTATTTCCTCCGCCCAGTGTGTAGCTCACATCCAGGGTCAAGGCCCGATCACCGGAATACGACATCCCATTATTGATGAAGCTGCGCAGCCGACCCAAGGAATTGACAAACGAAAAATCATACCGATCGGATCCATCCAATCCCATTTGATTTTGAACCCAGGTTTGCTTGGGCAATTGATCGAAATTATCCAGCCAAGCCGGACTCAACACCAACGGTGCATTGCTCAACTGTCGAATCACACGCGTCAAGGAATTATTGGCTTCAATGAGATCGGATGGCCCATCCACCATTAGTTTTATCGTATACAAACCGGCTGCCGACAAATCAGCGGTCGTTGAAAAGTTGTGTGTGTAGCTGGCTCCAGCCGCAAGATCCGTTAGCGTAATGTTCTCAGTGATTACCGCGCCCGCGTTAATCTGATAACTGACTGTGACCAGACCCGTATACGATACATCATCTAAATTCTTGATGCGGATACCAATGGTTTGATTAGCCGGAAGCGACACCGAGGTATTCAGTCGACCCGAACTAGCCGGGCTCACCAATGCCTCCATTCGAAAATCATTATCCGAAATCAATCCGGCGCAGGTTCCAGTACTTGGTTGGCGGGATAATGAAACAGATCTTCGGCCTGCTTTGCCATTCAAACGAGGTCGAATACCCACCCAGTAAATCGTATCACGCGACAACCCACTGAAAACATAATTCGTCGTAGTGGATGGAACAATGGCAACGGATTGCATCTCTGTACCCACCAGACGCATGACCTCATAGTCTGTTGCACCGGCAACTGCTGTCCAATCCATGGAGATATAGGTCTCGCATTGTACACTGGCCAGCGAAACCACCGGCAAGCCAATCAATAAAAATGATTGCGAGGTACTGACCGCGTTGGTCATCGTATTAATTAAACGCACCCGCACTTGATCGGAGGGCAGGTTCGGTGTGATCCAACTGTATTGAACCGTGGAGGCCGTTAAGCCCGACACGATGGGCGTCCACGTTGAACCATTGTCCGTAGAAGCCTCCAGGTTGTACGTGCCAGCTCCCGGATAGGTATCCCACTGAATGTTGATCGATTGTCCAGGTCGGAAAGATTCACCGCCGAGTGGAAAAGTCAGTTTCGCCGAAGGGGCCAATACCTCCCAACTGATGAAATAAGCTTGCGTGAGCGTATTTACCGAAGTACCCCGAACGCGAATGGTATAATTGCCGGCGGGAGGATTGTACAAGGTGATCTGCTCGATGTTGTTGATGCGATCTACTCCTATAGCCGCTACCTGATTGACTCGAGCGGCGACGGTATCTAGGATACGAGGCAATAAAATACTTCCCGTGGGCGTGACCAATTCCAGATCCAAGTCGTTGACTAGGGTCCGATACGCCACCATCGGCGCAGCGGGATCATTCCAATTCAACATCACTTTCAATTGTGCCTGACCTGGAGAAACCGTAAATGTTTTCAACCCAAATCCGCCATGGATCAATGAACCGGAGGCATATCGATTGTTCTCGAGAATATCCAACGAACGATCTAAATTCATCCATCCAAATCCATAGGTGTAATCGGGACCTTCATTTCCTTTATCAGTGGCTCCGTTACAAAGTAGATTCTTGACCAAGGCATTGGAGGGATTAGTCCCGGCATTCAGTTGCCGATAGCGCTGTATCAACAAGGTAGCACCGCCGGAAGCACCCGGACAAGCCATACTGGTGCCATTGTTCGTATAGTAACTGCCGTTGCCTGTTGAGACCACCGCAGCTCCCTGTGTGGTGATCTCGGGTTTGATGCGGCCATCGATTACCGGACCGCGACTGGAAAAACTGGCTATATCACCCGTGAACTGAGTGGCGCCCACCGTTAATACATTTTTGGCCGATTGATAACTGCCCAACACGGTTTTAAATCCGGTGGCATACGGCGGACAGGTGAGTGTTCCACTGTTTCCGGCTGCAAACACATGCAACAATTCCGGAAGATCGAAAGCTTGCTGATCCCAGGCACGAGAATAGAGATCATACAAGCCGTTGTATCCACACTCGTTCACGATGGCACCGTAAGAATTATTGGTCACCACCATGCCCTCATCTCGAACATACTGCGGAGCGAAATCAAAGATCTGATTGAAATATTGAGCAATCAGCCGCGCCTTGGGCGCATAGCCAGCCAACGTATCTACCCAGATACCAGCCCCAGCCATGGTTCCGCTAACATGTATTCCATGTTGACCGATGGACGATCCGTAACGACTGATCATTCGTCCGGAGAAATCGACGTGTGCACTGGGATCACCATTATCCCCAATCCCGATCACCATGCCTTCTCCCAACAATCCCCGTCCTCCTTGCGCCAAGGAAGCATTTGCCAGATTGGCCCGAGAACCGGCGCGACTTCTAAAATTGATGGCCTGATCAGGTGGAGGCGCCGCTTGAACGTATTGGACAAAGGGGAGTCCGGCCAATTTCGAAACCTGTTCCACTTCAACATTCAACTCAATGAACTGATGTTTGGCAAACCGTGCATTTCTTATCTGAAAACCGGCCTCACTCAACAACGATTGAATCTGTGAGTAAGACAAAAAGGAGGAGAACTCCACCCACACATCCAATGTACCGGCCGAACGAACGGCCCAGGCAGGATAGGATCGAGCAAATAACGCTGGCGATAATTTTTCCGATGCAGACAAAGTAAATGCAGCACGCACACCCAATCTTTTCAGGGTTTCCCAGCTGGGTGTTCCAAGAATCACTGCCTGGTAGGCATGCGCACCGATGAATCCATTCAAATCAATACCTGTTGCACGCAATTCCTTGATGCCCGACTCCGTGAGCAGAGATTCAAACTGCAAAAAAGCAAAGATTTTACCTTGGATAGACGTAGAGGATTCCAGGAATTTCGGCCAACCAACGGAATCTATGTTGGCTACAGGCGTTCGAGTTCCGGTTCGCAGCTTCAATTGATAGGGATCGATCGATTGTGCCGACGACCAAACACTCAAAAGGAGGCCAACGGTCAGGATCAGGGATTTACTCATACTGAAAGGTTCAGTAAAATTAATATCGCCAAAGCGAATCTTAATGCAAATTCGATGATCCAAATCATCCAGCCCCTTCGAAAACACGCTCGTGCATGTTTGTCAATATGCGATGCAGGTCAGCCATCCCCGAGACCCCATCAACGACCAGCAAGAAAAGGCGACCCGTTTGCTTCAATTTGGCGCGGTTGGTACCGGTTTGTAAATAAGCCAAGATTCGACGGAATGTATCCGATTCAAAATAGGGTGAATCGGGTCGATTGATGAAGAAACAACGAAGAGTCTTGTCCTTCAAACTGATCTTTTCAAATCCCAACGAAACCGCCAACTTTCGGCAACGGACCGTGTCCAAGAGTGCCAATACGGAATCGGGCAATGGACCAAATCGATCCATCAACTCCTGCTGCATGATCAGCAACTCCGATTCTTCCGAACAATCATCTAATCGCTGATACAACGACAAGCGTTCGGCAATATTCTCTACATACGTATCCGGCAATAAGATCTCCAGATCGGTATCAATGGTGCAATCCTGCACAAAATCATCCTGCTTGGTGATCTCTTCCTTGAACAGATCCTGAAACTTCGAGCGTTTCAATTCCCGAATGGCCTCCTCCAAGATCTTTTGATAGGTCTCGAATCCGATCTCGGCCATGAATCCACTCTGCTCACCGCCCAATAAATTACCCGCTCCGCGAATATCCAAATCGCGCATGGCGATCTGAAAACCGCTTCCCAATTCACTGTGCTGCTCCAGCGTTTGCAAGCGCTTTCGACTATCGGCCGGCAACGTACTCATCGGCGGAGCCAACAGATAGCAGAAGGCCTTACGATTGCTCCGTCCTACCCGACCACGAAGCTGATGCAGATCGCTCAATCCGAACTGATGTGCATTGTTGACAATGATCGTATTCACGTTGGGAATGTCCACGCCACTCTCCACGATGTTGGTACAGATCAATACGTCGTATTTACGATCGATGAAATCCAGAATTCGTTCCTCCAACACATGACCTTCCATTTGTCCATGCGCATACCCAATGCTCAGGTCCGGACACAAGGCCTGTATCCAGTTGGTCATTTCCGCTAGTCCGGCAATTCGATTGTGAATGAAGAACACCTGCCCCCCTCGCTCGGTTTCGTAATAGATCGCCTCGCGGATCGCATCTTCTTGAAAGACCTGCACCTCCGTCTGGATGGGCTGACGGTTGGGCGGAGGCGTATTGATGATGCTTAGATCGCGGGCGCCCATCAGCGAAAACTGCAAGGTGCGCGGTATGGGTGTAGCCGTCAGCGTCAAACAATCGACGGCAGTTCGGAGGGTTTTGATCTTCTCTTTATGCGCCACGCCAAATTTCTGCTCCTCATCCACCACCAACAACCCCAGATCTTTAAAAACCACATCCTTGGCCAACAATCCGTGCGTACCAATGATGATATCAATTTTACCTTCTTTCAAACGCTGCAGCGTTTCTTTTTTCTCTTTGGCCGACTTGAATCGATTCAGGTAATCCACTTTTACCGGGAAGTCCTTTAAACGATCTTGGAACGTCTTGTAATGTTGAAAGGCCAAAATGGTGGTCGGAACCAAGACCGCCGCCTGTTTGCCATCTATGCAGGTCTTAAAAGCTGCACGGATCGCAACCTCGGTCTTGCCGAAACCAACGTCACCACAAACCAACCGGTCCATCGGCGCACTCGACTCCATATCTTTTTTTACATCCGCCGTAGCCTTGCTTTGGTCCGGCGTATCCTCATACATGAAAGAGGACTCCAACTCGGTTTGCATGTAGTTGTCCGGCGCATGCGTAAATCCACTCAACGCCTTGCGCTTGGCATACAAGGAAATCAGATCAAAAGCAATCTCTT
>Ga0102913_1000250_pt1 | contig 15664 bp, 14 predicted proteins | sample Colrivmet1560A02_FD_78197 | JGI IMG/M metagenome (GOLD analysis project Ga0102913, IMG submission 78197) | Estuarine microbial communities from the Columbia River estuary - metaG 1560A-02 | ecosystem: Environmental > Aquatic > Marine > Intertidal zone > Estuary | place: USA: Columbia River... | reverse complement strand
TCGTACAGGCTTCCGCGCACACCCGCGTAGATCTTGTCGTTGAACCCATGCAACCCAAGGATGCCGTCGTCTTGGTAGCGACGCTCGGTTGCCAGACCACGAGTCCACGAGGGGAACAGCTCTTCGCCGCTGATCGAGCTGAGAGGCGAGTAGATACGCAGCTTCCACTGCCCACCAAACGAGGTCTCGTTGTCGTACAGCGCCTGCGTCATAATGACGTCATTGACCGTACGGATCGCGGGGTCATAGCCCTCGCCCTTGCCCAAGTACAACCGCTGGTTGTCCGTCAGCGGTGTGGCGAACGACAAGTAGCCAAACAGCTTCGTGATGTACGCAGTGGCGTTGTCGCGGCTGTTGCCAGCGTAGGCGGTGCCTAGCTGCAAGGACTGCGCGTTCGCTGCAACCGACTCGATGAAGTACAGCTCCCGAGTAGGAGTGCCAATCGTCTCCTCGACGGTGAGCTTCTTGACGTCGCCTTCGATCTCGAGGTAGCCGTTGAGGATCGCTCGCGAGTTCTCTGCCGGCGTGCTGGAGTACAACGTTGCCGTGCTAGCTGTGGTGACCTGACGCTTGCCGCGAACGACGTTGCACGCCGTCACGCCTTCGCCCAAAGGCTGGCGCAGATCATCCTTCACCAGCTCGCGAGGCGGCAAACAGTTCTGCCCCTCGAGCTTGCCATTACGTCCGTACAGTTGACGGCCAGAGCTTGAAGGCAGAGCGCCACCAGGCGAAGTGCCGAACCAGCGGATCTCATCGACCAGCATGCGTGCGCTGATCTCGTGAATGCCGAGAGCGCGTGCATCGTCTCGATTGGCCTTGCAGTTCCACCGACCGCCAATGGTCAGCACTGACCGCATCAATTGCTTGCGCGGGATGCGGATGGTCTCCTGCGAATAGTAGTTCGTGGCAGAGCTATAGCCAGGCGAATAGATCTGGCTGTAGTAGGTGAACTCGCCGTTAGGGATATCGCCGACCTCTGGCTTGAAAGACTCCTTGTCCTTCAGCGCGATGTACACATCGTACTCGTCAGCGAAGCTATCAGTGTACGAAGCAGGCACGATGCCAACCTGTAGCGTAACACGCTTGCCGACCCACGGCTGGCCTTCTCCGTAGCGCGATGTCTTCTGCGATGTAGCTCCGTCGATATACCAAGGCGCGACGGACAGGTGCTGTACGGGCTTCTTATCGTCGTTGTCGTCATCAATGCCGACTTCGACGTGGAACGCTTGAGCTTCTTGGAAGAACGTGGGGATCGACTGCGCCGCGTACGCATAGAAGCCACGGTGCCCGAGCGTCAGCAGCGGACGCGGCATCGAAGAACGGTCGAGGCCATCCTCCTTGTACTCCCACGTGACGAGGTCTGGAACGCCAGCAGGGCGCGATCCATTGCCTAGAACGCTGTTAGGTCCAATCCAAGGCTCGGACGTGTACAAGCCATAGAAGGCTTCTGTTGGGACGAACGTGATCTCAAAGCCAAAGCCACGGTGATCGTCGCGAAGCATGTTGAGCAGCTCGCGCTGGAACACGCTGTTCTCTGACAGGTCCAAGGTCAGAGCTTCGCCTTCGCCAGACAAGAACATCATGTTCTCGCCGCGACCGCCGCCCTTGCTGATGACATTGCCTAGGGGCGCAAGGAAACCATTGCGCGGCCCACCAATGATCTTCTCCTCGAGCGTGCCGCCTTCGCTGTCGCTGCAAGGCCAGTACGCGACCAGCTCATTGATGTCCGGCTCTGTGACATCACGCAGGTCGAGGGACATGCCAAGGCTCATGCGACGACGCGATACAGGCACGGTCACCTGCGTCACGCCGTTGATGGTCTCGGTCGACGTGTAGTCTCGCGGCGACTTCCAGAACTTAACCTGACCAATCTCGATGCTGCGCTGGTTCCAGCGGAACGCTTGGATCAACGCAGGGAAGTCAGTCACGCCGCCATCGAATACGCTAGTCCAGTTGCTTGGAAAGTTCGAGGCAATCGTGCCGCCAAGCACATTGAAGCCTGCGTTGGGCGCAATCTCGTAGTTGAGGATGGTCAGTACTGCGCCACGCAGATCCGCGTCTTCTGCTGTATAAGCTAGCCGGTATCCACGTAGCGCCTCTTCGTTGAAAGCGCCAATGCCGGTAGAAGCTCCAAGTCCTTCCCAGTTCAGATAGCGTCCAGCGACTTCTACAGCGCCAAGCGTTGCAGCCGGATACACACCAGCCGGATCATAGTTTCCAGGGCCACTTGCCGCGTTGCCGACAAGGTGCGACACCTTGATGAAGCCACGGTCTAGGGTGCTATGCGATGTGTTGAGCGGGATGTAGTTCGGCCCATACAACCCAAGCACTGTGCTGACTGTGCGGTCAGCCATCGAGTAGCCGCCGGCTCGCATCGGCGCACAGTCCGCTCCAAACGGAACGAAGCCTGCTCGGTCCCAAGGCGTGAAGCGCTGACCAAGGCCAAGGAAGATCGGATCCTTGCCGCTGTAGCGAATACCGTAGCGGCACAGGTAGCGCAGCGAATCGTGTGCGCTTGCCGACTCGGTTGCAGCAACGTTGCCAATCGGCCCCTTCAGGATCTCTAGGCCAACACGAGCCGATGATCCACCATCGAAGAAGCTGTGCGTGCTGAAGGCGCCATGCTCTTCCTGCACGTGCACTTGGAAGTAGCCGTTGCCAGCAAAGGTCGGCAGCACTGCGACGCCTTGAGTTGTGCCAGGCGACCCAGAGTCCAACTGCAACTTGACGGCGACGTGGTACGTCTTGCCTGTCTCGACGTAGCGATGGATGACAATGGCGCGATACGCCTGCGTGCTGTACTTGCCTGCTACAGTCGGGTTTCCGTTGTCCAGCGAATAGCGCATATTCGTTGGCAAGTGGTGACCCCAGCCGGCGCTGTCGTACCACATGAACACGAGCGCGTAGTTCGTCGGACGCGGTTGCGGCGCAAGCTCTAGCCCCGCACCTGTTCCGATGTTCACGATGCCCAAGGCCCATGACATCGGTGACGTACGATCACCCCCCTTCTGAATGATCATGAAGCATTCGTCGAGCGCTTCGTCGAAGCCGTTGGGCGGCTTGATCGTGATCGCAGGAGCAGCAATGCTTTCTAGCGTCTCTTCGTCTTTGCCGCCTTCTTCTTCCGTACCACCAGGGTCGGTCTGGGTGTCGTTGTTGGACGGGTTGCTGCCAGTTGCCGGCGCTTCAAAGAACCGCTCCTCCTGCGGCACACGGAAGCTGACGTTGAACTCAAAGCTCTTACCGCGACGATTGTGGTAGGTGCGGTTGTACGGATCGGAAGAAGCAAGGATCGACTCGTACGCAAAGTCCCCGCCGATGTCCGTAGCTTCGTTGTAGGGGATGTACGCATACCCCTGCATCGGAACTTCAACGGGAGTGGTGTCCTGCGCTACACGCCAAGCCAGAGGCTGCGACATCACAGCCATCGGGTTCTTGCTGCTCTTGCAGAGAATCGACGAGGCCGGCGCAGTCTGGTCGTTGAACTTGATGGACCCTTGGGCGGTATCCACCGAACCGCGATCAAACTCTACGTTGAGGCAATCAGGTGTCTGATTGTCGCCAACGAGCGCTTGGTTTAGATAGTCATTGACGCCGCCAGAAAGATCTAGCTGGCGTACAATCCGATAGTCTTCGCGGTCGGGTGCGTCAGCCACATCAGTTCTCTAGCAGGCTCCAGATCAGTGTGCATTCGATAGAAGCGTCGCTGCGTTGAAGAGCGAAGCCACCATGGATCAACAGGCCGTTGCCAAAGTTGTACGTCTCACCAGCAGCCGAGGCATCCATTGAAGGAACCAAATCAACGCTTCCATCAAACGACTTGATGCTCACCGTGTGCGCTCCGCCAGTCTTATGGATGTGCAACGAGTGAATGACTGCGTACTTGTTGCTTCCGTCCAAGAACGCGGCTTTGTTTGCCACGTTGCGTGTAGCAGTGCGCGTGTCTGCGTAAGTGTACAAGGCTCCCGCAGTATCACGCTCGCCCATGACCTTGTTAGTCGGGTAGATCAGGTTTGTTGCCTCGGTATTGTTCCAGTGCATTACACGAGTACAAGCGGCTGCGCGAAAGCTAGTCATCAGTACCACCAGTAGTTGATGCGATCAGGGTCGAACGGTCCGCGATTGTGCAAGGTTCGCTTATACACCGACGGCCCACGCGCATCTCGTGGCCCACCAGCGTACGTCATGAACTTTGATCCTTCCTCGGCAAGCTCAGGCTGGATAGCCCTCATGCCAGGGATGTTATTCTTCTTCTGCAAGCACGCCTGCGCGGTGCGGAGCACCAGGTAGCGGCAGTGCTGGTCAGGCAGCATGACCATCGTCTCGACCGTGTCATCTGCTGCAAGGGCGTTAGTGAACGCGGAGTCGAACGTCAGCTCGTGCTGCCGAGCGCCGGACACCAAGGCTGTTGCCGTGCTGTAGATGCAGCGCCGCACGTCACCGAAGTGCGTAGCGTTGATGTTCGAGGTGCTGGTGACCTGCCAGTCGCTGTTGATGTACGCGCCCTCTTCCGGCTCTACCTCGCCGTAGATCGGCGCCGGCAGGTACAGGATGGTCGTGGTCGCAGACACCGTAGCGATGCGCCCCTTGAACATCTTAGGCGGACGGACAGCGACACGCAGGATCAAGTCCTGAGCGGTGCTCTGGTTCCACAACCGAAGGGTGTTGTTGCCCTCCCACGACCAGTGCGATAGACGGTCGTTGGCCACCCACTTCGGGATCTCCATCCCTTGGCGCACACTACCCAGCGGCGACCACTTGTACGGGCTGAAGGTCGGTGTCGATGCCGGATCCGAATCGCGGCGATACACGCGGCAGCACGCCATGACCCAAGTCGGCAGGCGGTACTCCCACACATTGGTCATCAGTTGGGTCGCTGATGCACCATCCACACACATGGTGAAGTTGGAGTACTCCTTGTTCGCCTCCACCATCGTGCGATACAGGCCGCGCAGTTGGCGGTCACCGTGTCGCACGATGGAGGCAATGGGGTACTTTGCTGCGCTCGGATCATCGAGCACATCCTGAACCTCGGCGATGAATTGGCTGACGTTCACAGTACCCCCCTAGTGTTGTAGCGAGAAAGGCTACTGCGCGTCAACCTTGCTTGTCGCGTATGTGCGCTTCAAGCCGGTCGCATGCTCTGCCTTCTCGTGGGCCACACGCCACGCACGCTCCGCAGCCTCAGACTTCTGCTTGGCTTTGATGCGGTCGTTGTGGTGATCCACCTCATCTGAGACCTGTTGCAGGTTCTTGCCCTGCTTCGTCCGGTCACACGCCTGCACCCGCGCAAGGAGGGTCTCTTTGTGGAACGAGCCGAGGAACTCCCCGTTGTCGCCCTCCCAATAGAAGACCGTATCCCATTCGCCGGTGTTGAATGAATATCGCACGACCCGCCAACGCCCAGGCTGCTCGTCGTTGTGCCTACGCACAGGCGACCACCAGATGGACAGGCAAGGATCGTAGTCCCTGAGTGCGCGGCGAGCACGCTCGAGGGAGGCCACAGGCGCCCAGACGGGATCCTGCGGCCTCCACCGAATGGTGCGCCGAGCTACTTCAGACTGTAGTTCGACGCGCTTTCTCACGTGTTGTCTACTGCGGCGTTTGTCCAGAACCAACGCCAGGTCGGCGTAGCTCCAGCGGCGACCGTATAACCGTTGCTCAAGACAACGGCCAAGCCTTCACGGGCAAGACGATTGGGAGTCCAGCCGTAAGGGTTGTTGACAGTGAATGCAACGTCGGCCTGCGTCGTTTGGCCAGCGCCACCGACAACCGTCTTGCATACGTTGATCGCCCAGTTGGCAGGCGCAGTCCACGCACCAACACTTAGCAACTGACAGCCGCCAAGCACTTGGGACGTAGCAACCTTGAAAGGCAACGGACGAACCCATACGGTGTTTGACGTTGCCGTCTCTACCGTAAAGTTAGTACCACAGTCGAGCGTCGGGGTGCCGGCGTTCGCATCGGTACGGGTTACGGTGATTGACTTGATTGCGCTGAATACACGCCAGCAACGGTGAACCGTCAGTGTCGTGGATGTCTTGCCGCCAACTTCTTGGATCGGATCACCAAAGTGGTCCCATCCTTCGATTACGTAGTTAAACGTCGTCGTTGCCACGCTAACGGTGAAGCACGGATTGAAAGGAGTAACGGCAGTAAATCTGCCGACAACCTGCAAACCGTTACCGTTCAAGGTAGCCGCAGTAGCGATGGTCATTGTCTGTTGCACACCAGCCGACGCACTGAGCGTCAACTGGGTTGCACATCCAGCCGCTACCTCAGAAGGCAGTTGCTGGATTTGACCATTCAGCACATCGTACTTGTAGCGCCCACTCAGGCCACTGTTCTTGGTAAGAACTGATGCCATAGAAGTACGCCTCCTTTCAGGATGCCAGTTCGGTCAGAACTGCACCCGTGCGGTTGCGGACTTCCACGATCATGTTGTCTTCCCACGTCCAGCCACGCCAGTACTTGTCGAGGTCTTGGAGACGCTCCCACGTCGTGACGTCACCGCCAACCAACGGCTGGAGCGGCGAAGTCTCGAGGATGTGGAACTGGTCCATGGCCATGAAGTACACGCGGTTCTGGTAGCAGAAGCGATCCTTCACCCAGCCAATGCCGTTGAAGGTCAGCGTCTTGTGGCCACCGGCCAACTCGAGCGTGTTGTTGTAACGCTTGTCCGGCGTCAGCAACTTGACGTACGAGTTGTAGGTCGGGAACGACGAGAGCAGCAACTCCACATTGGCGTTGTTGATTTCCTCGGCGTCCGAGATGGCTTGCTGCATCAGCTCTTCAGTCAGCGGACGGTTACCCGCGCCACCGTTGTCGAGCACGATTGCCTTGTTGAAGTCTTGCGTCGAGGCAATGCCTTGGAAGAACGTGGTCGAGGTAACCACGTCGCTTTCCGCAGCCGACTGTTGCGAGCCGCTACCGACCATACCGTTCAACGTACCCGTGTCCGAGAACACGCCGCCAATACCCATCATTTCACGGCGGTAAGCCGTGTCGCGGATGGGTTGAGCAGCGGTCGGAGTTGCGGTCGAAGAAGCGCGCACAATCCAATCGCCAACTGCGGAGCTGGCAGTGAACGTAATCGCGCTACCAGTCGTGCTATTAGCGGTGATGGTTACATCCGATCCGCTAACAGCCACTTGGTCTACAACGATCACATAGTTGCTGGCATCCCAAGCAGAGGCAACGCCAGCGTTATTGAACTTGGCCAGACGCATACCGCTCTCGATGTACTTGTCGAGCGTACCGGCGGCGCGAGTGGTCGCAGCGCCTTCAATCGACGAGTTCACCTTAAGGGTCAGCGTGGTGGTGGAACCAGCCGTCTTGACTTCAGCAATACGACCCGAACCGTCATTGTGGACCTGACGAGAGCGGTCGATCATGATGTCGTCAATGATGCCTTCCATCTCGATCTGCATCGCTTCGGCATAGGCACCACCGTTGGTCTTACCGTGACGGATGGTGTCGCCGTCCAAAGCGATACGAGCCATACCCTTACGGGTGATGGTCGAGTAGGTAGCAGCATTCTGCGAACCAGGGTCAGGGATCAAGCCACCGTAGCCCACGTTGTTGAGGCCGGTCGAGCGGCCATAACGCACGGGGAATACGATGAAACGGCCCGAGACCGCTTGGGTCGGACGCTTGTCGATCATGCTCAAGAGCACGTTCGAGTTGTTGCGAGCGTCCGGCAGGAGTTGAAGGAAGTAGTTAGTTAGAAGATGGTCGTAGTACGCTTGTCCTGATGCGTACTTTACGCCGTTGTCGGCTGTCACAGACATGGATCAGTCCTTAGTTTGGTTGTGAGCTACTGCACACCGTTCTTTAGCTGGCTCACGAAGTTCTTAAAGCCTGAGCGCCACTGTCCACTCTGCAGCTCCTTGGCGGAAGGCTTCTGAGGAGCGTTGCTAGTGAGGCCAGGGGTGCCGGCTGTAGGCGGGATACCAGCTAGTTGGGATGTGTTTGCAGCCCGTTGGTCACGTTGCGAAGACATGAAGTCGGAAAGCATGTCGGCTTGCATCGCGTGCAGCTCGGCAGCAACCTCCTCCAGCGGCTTATTGGGGTTAGCCATTTGGTAAGCCGCGACCACAACCTCCGCTTGTTCCCGTGCCTTCGCGTTGCCTTGGTATAGCGGCATTGCTCCAACCACGGACTTGATGCGATCCATGTGCGACTTGGTGGTCAACTCGTCGCGGAACTTTGTGAGATCCGCGAGCTGGCTCTGGATTCGCATGAGATCTGATCTGGTCTGCTTGGTGACAGGATCCAGATCGGAGTCATCGAAACTTGCATCGGTTTGTCCAGCCCCGATCGGGCGCCCGTGCAGTTGAGACGCACGTCTCTGTACTTCTGCAAGAGCTGCTTCGGGGTTGGTTCTCATCAGAGTCTCCATCTGCTGGGCGAACTCGATAGCGCCGGCATGCTGCTGCTTCAGCGAGTTCGCTTCCTGCAAACGTTTCTCTGCGGCAGATGCCATCTGTGCGCTGCGGCGCAAGTCGGCAACTGTCGTGTCCATTTCGCGGCCATCCACCTTCAAGCGGACGACTGCATTGTCTTGTGCGTAGTTGATCGGAGCTGCGGGTTGTTGCGGTTGTTCGCTCACGGGATCACCTCATATCCGGCTGCGGCTGCACGAGCGTTGGCTTCGCTGCGGCCTTGGTTCTGAACGGGGGACGCAAGTTCATTGGCACGTGTCTCGCCTTCGATCTGGGCACGCTTGGTGTCGCGAGGGCGACGCCACAGCCAACGAGGCTCAACCGTGAACGAACCAGGCTTGCCGGCGACCATAGATACCGGCAGGGTCGTACGCTGACCGTAGTAGCGCAAGCAGACTTGGCACACGACGTCTTCGTACCACGGAGCTTCGTGCTTCGGCTTGTAAGCCGAGTTCCACTCATTAGGCCCAACCACGCCACGATTGGGGTTGCTCTTCAGGTACACACCATGCGACGGTTGGCCTTCAGGGTGCGGAACGCGGCACTTGACGAAGAACGTGTAGATCTCGTTCTCCTTGGCCTTCTCTGCTTCAGTGCGCTCCTTGATCTCCTTGGTCGTCTTCTCGAGCAAGGACTCGACGTTGTACGCCTCGATCTCGTTCTCACCCTCAATGGGGAACAGAGGCGTTAGGCGTGCCGTGCTCTCAGCGACAGCAGCGCGGGATGACGACAGCTCCTTGAGCTGTGCGCCAATGGATGCAGCGTCAGCGTGTTCTTCACGCTTCATGCTGCGGGGTTTGATGGGGTTTGTTTCGGTCATAACTTAGAAAGTAGGTTGGGACGCTTGGCCTTTTTGGCCTGGGGTGCCTTTGACTGCTTCAGCCATTTGCATGGCTTGCATCTGGGCTTGCTGGATGAACATCTGATGCTTCTTCCAGTGGTCGGTGATGAGCGCCTGCGTCTGTACAGAGAGTCGCTTGAACTCTGGCGTGTACATGTAGGCGATGAGCACGGCGGATTCCTTGACGTGGTCTTCCCATTCCATGACGGGATAGCCTTCGTCGCCGTACTTCAGCGGATCCTTGATCATCTCTTGGATCTCGCGTTCTTGGTTACGCTCGGCTTGTAGTGTGCGCTTGATGAACTCGTCGCTCGTGTTGTAGTGCAAGCCCTTCAAGATCAACGCTCGTGTCTGATCGTCGAACTGTGGGTTGAACGCACCAGCCTGCAAGGCGTCGAGCATCTCTTCGCGGCCAGAGGCCACGGTGTCTGCAACCGACGGATTGCCAACGATAACAAAGTCGTTGAGCAGATCAGCGCCGCTGAACTCCTGCACAACCCACTCGTTGTCTTCGCCGAGGTAGCGCATCAAACGCTTCTCGCCGTAGTACAGCTTGCCGAGCGCAAGCGAGATCTTGCCGGCGTCGCGAACGGTACGCAGCGTGGACTTGCCTGGAACGGTTAGCGTGATGAAGCGCTCTTCGTTGATAGCACGCACTGCACTGCCGGAACGGAGCTGGCCAGGCAGTCCTTCGGCGTTGATCTCGGATTGCGCAGCGGCCTTGTTGAGGTCGGCTTCGCACGTGTCCATGAACCGCGCAACATCCGGCGGGATCTGCGGCGGCGGACCATGCTGCACCTTGAACGAGGACACCTCGTTGACTTGGTAGATGCGACCACCGCCAACAGGCATGTTGTTCGTGTCGATGCCGGACTGATCGCCAACGTAGGTGTTGGGCAGACCGAACGTCTCCATGAACTGCATCATCACCGTGCGCGATGCGTTCAAGTAGTACTGCGGTCCAATCAAGTCTTCGACGAGCGACGCGCCCCAGAACCGGCCCATGTGAGGGCACCAGTCGTCCTTGACGTAGGGGATGTGCGCCCAGCCTGTGCGGTCAGCAGCGTAGGGGTTGTCGAGACCACCGGCGCGATTCAGGTTGAGGATGCGGCCACCGGCGTACACAACGCGCATACCCTTGGGGTATTGCTTGCTGGGGCGCTGCCAAAGCTCAACGTACTGCGTGCGCTTGCCGCGCTTGTCTTCCGGCTGTGCCCAGTCAACGAGCGACAGACCAGACCCGTTCGACATGAACGCGATGGCTTCTTCGTAGTTGCGCAGACCAGCGTCTGCTTCCATCGGCTGGATGTCTTTGGGGTCGATATCGAATCTCTCCGCGATACGGTCGATGTCGACGTAGTGCTTCTCTGCGAACCACTGACATCCCATCATCTGCGCGTCGCGGCTGCTGCTATCCTGGAACGCGGCAAACGGCGACAGGACGCTAAAGCTGATATCGCCTGATGCATAGTCCTCGAATAGACCTGCTTGGTCTTTCTCTGTGCGCATAGCCTTCGTGAGCATCTGCTCAGGAATCACGCGCTTGGTTTGAGCATCGCTGAGATAGAAACGATCCGGCTCGCCCTTGAAAGGATCCCATTGGACCTTAAGGAACGAAGTGCCGCACACGGCCTTCCACAACGTGGCCATCGTGAGATGCCACTCGAAGTCCGTCACTTCGCGGATGTGGTCAAAGACCTTCTCCGATAGCTGCGCTAGTTCGCGGTCGCGGCTAGTGCCGGTGGGCGGACGAACGCGGAACTTCGCATTGACCGCGAGCACTTTCGCGCAGGCAGCGAGCGTGCGTGAGCGGATGAGGTTGATCTTGTACTGGATCGCTTCGTCGGGGTTATCGAGCGCAGCGTCGTAGAGCTTGCCCTGCTCGAAGAAGAAGCGTTGCTTTCCTGACCAGAAGGCGACGTTGGAGATCCACGACTCTTCGAGTGCGAGTCTTTCAAGACGTGATTCATGCAGACCGACACGCTTGTCGATCATCTGAATCAAGTCACCTTCGTTGGTATTGATCATCCCGCTCCTGCTGGGCGACGTGCCATGTATGCTCGCGCAATCGGCTCAGTCGAGACCTTCTCTCGATCTGTGATCTCCATAGCTCCAGCAACCGAAGCGGCTTGTGGCTTCTCTGAGAGCGCGAGCATCGCTTTCATAAGGTCGCGATTCTGCTCTGCCAAGCGTAGGTTTACGCGCACAAGTGACCAGCACACTGCCACAATAGGCAATGCGCACATCAGCGCGGTCATCACCAACACTCCGAACTCCCAGCCATTCAACATGTCAGTTGCCATTGAAGAGACGCCTTTTCGGTCGTGGCGCAGATTGACGTTGGTCGTACCGCGCCCAGTAGCGTTCTGATTCCGTCTTAGGCATTGCTGGCTCAGGACGCAATAGGCCACGTGTCCATGACTGATCACGGACAGCGAGTGCAATGCCATATGCAATTACCATGTCATCGTGACCGCGAGACTCCATCTCGCCCTTGCCGTTCCAGCGCTGATCGCGCAATTCGTACAGCAATTCCTCGTCATAGATGACACAGTTGTCATCGAACGCACGCTTGATGCGGTCGATGAGAAGAGGCTTGGTTGTGCTGTTTGTGTGCCAGCCAAGCACCTCGGAAACTTGTTTGGAAATCGTGTCTTGGCGCTGGCGCTTGTAGATCTTCTTGTAGCCCTTGTTGATGGCTTCCATGCAAGCGGTGTAGCCGTGGGCTGAAGGATAGGTCTCGAACGCGAGCAGCGCTTCGTTGTAGTACCACGACAGCCAGGCGCACTTCGGCCCCCACACGTGCGGGTCATCGCGCTCTTTCCAGCGTGCGACCATCTCGCAGGTTTCGCCTTCGATCACGACTGCAACAGCAAAGTCACCTCGAGCAAGTCCGCCGGCGGTGTCGGACGCGCACACATACTTGCGGCCCTCTTCAGGATCTTTCCAGATCTGAAGTCCTCCGCGTGCGTAAGGCTCGAACTTGAAGTTCATTGAGCTTCCACTCTCATGCTGCCGACGAACTTGGGTTGATTGTCGCGAGCCTTCGCGAGCAAGTAGTCGATCTTCTCGATGTCGAACACAGGCCGTCCAGTTGACATGAACGCGAGCTGTGGGCGCGAAGGATACTCTTGGTTGAACAGCGCGAGATCGTTGGCGATCTCTTTGTCTTGGATCTTCTGCCGGCGCCACAGCAGTTGATCGATGCCAACGCTTTGCAGGCCAACGTTCATGCGCACGAGCTTGGACTTCTTTTCAGGAGCGCAGGTCTTGATCGTGAATGACCCGTCTGCGTTGAACACCAGCTTGCGCCCTTGTTTGACCACCACGCTCACCCACTTGTCAGCAGGCGTGAAGCGGCGGATGTAAGTTTGCTTGACAAGCCAGCGCTCTTCTTCGTCGAGCGATGCGTTCACTTGCTCGAGGAGCTTGGCGGGGATCTCGCGATTGGATCCGTACGTGCGCGTCCAGCGGTACTCGTCGTGTTCCCACCAGGCGAAGAAGACGGCGTGCCACGGATCGTTGCGCTCTAGCAGGTTGACGTCGCGCTGCTTCCACGCACGCCAAAAGTCATCACGGAATTTCCCTTGGTCGCCATTCGCGGTGGACTCGTCGAATCCGTACGTACCTGGCAATGTAGGCAGAGAGGCCATCACACCAGCTTGCTTGCGTTCTGCGTCGGGCCAGTGCGCGGTTTCTGACAAATGCACCATTGTCCTCGTTCCGCCCCGCCCTGGCTCTGGAGTTTCTGCGGACGTTACGTGGATCTCGCCTCGGATCGGGTCTGTCCATACAAGTGAGCTGGTTGCCTTGGACTTCATCTTGAAGTCCCATGTCACGGGTTCGTTGGTCTGCGGGTTGTACGTCTTGACCATGGACGTACGAGCGGTATCTGCGATTTGCAACAGGAGCTTCGAGCGGTCTTTGTTGTCGGCGATGATCAGTCCGCGAAAGTTCTTCTCGCGCAGGAGCTTCTCGAACATGCACGCCTGCACGTACGTGGAGAAGCCCATCTGGCGAGCTTTGAGGATGATGATGCGCACCGGCACACCAGCCATCTCCATCTGCATGATCCACGACTCAAGCCGGCGCTGTGCGCGGTTGAGCTTCAGTGGATGGATCTTGCCGGCCTTGTCGCGGATGGGGAAGTAGCGCTCGATCCACTCACGGCGCGAGAGGCGCGTGCGCACGAGCGACACGCCTGACTCCGAGCGAACGAACTCAGGCGCGGGAGCGCTGTCACCATAGACACCGAAGTTGCGATCAAACAGCCCCGAGTACAGGTAGTTGTCACGTACCTGCACATCCTCGCTGGTTTCGTCAACGCGCTTTTGCAGCGCGGAGAGATCGGCAGCTTTGGGTGCTTTGAACGCCACGTGTCACTTTTGGACGGTCTGCTGTAGCGACTGGGCACGCTCGAACATTGAGTTGATCATCGCGGCCATGCGACCATCAATCTCTGCGATGCCACTGAGCATCTGGTCTACCTGTTCATTGAACTGCTGCGTGGCCTTGCGGCGCTCTTCCAGCAGATCAACGATGGCGGACACATGCTGCGAGCGAGCAAGTGAGTTGAAGCGGTACGAGCGGCGGTTGCGCTCGCGTGCTTTGTTGAGGTGGTACTCGCACATGCGTGTGTCATCGTGCACCGGCTTGGCGCACTGCACGCACTTGCCGCCTTCCTTCATGCGCTGGCGATATTCGCGCATGTACTGGCGGAGGCGTTCACGACGGTCGAGATCAGAGATTTGTGTGTTGTTGCTCATTGGACTGGTGGCCGACGACTCATCGCCGCCGGCCAAGATTCTCTGCCAGTCCCTCTACACAGAGAGTCCTGGCTGACGGTACTTCAGCGCATTGACTTGCTGCCACGGCAGCGCCACTTCTTGCGCGACAAGTTGTTGGGAGAGTTGGGGTCTGACTTCCAGTCCCCACCGATCTTGGCGGATCGAGCGCAGTAGGCATCGCCCTTGGGGGTGCCAGGGCGAATCTCGGAACCAGCCTGCCCGTACTTCACGGTGCGGGTGCGACCAGTCTTGGCGGAGGTGACCTTTTTCGAGAAACGCTTTTTCATGGGCGAGCCTACTGCGCACTTCCTAGGGATGGGGGCTTGACTCTTACGACGCGAATCGTACACTGCCGACCAGTCCCACGCAAGATAGTTTTATGGCAAAATCAAAATGGAGCAGTATGACCACACAACTATGGCGCAACCCTGAAGTTGCATCGTTGAGCATGGAGGCTCGCGGTCTGTTCATGGAGCTGGTCATGTGGCAGCTCGAGCAAGGCTTCATCCCCGACGACCCGCTGTACTTTGAGCGGCTGTACGGTCGATTATGCTCGACTGACTTTCATGCGTCATGGGCCGAGGTGACGGGCATCTTGGCTCGGACGGACAAGGGCTTTGTGTCGCCGTTCGTGGCGCAGGTCATGGAGGCTGAGAGCCAGGCGAAGGAAGAGGCTCGGCAGCGCCAGTCGAAGAAGCGCAGCAAGGATGCGAAGTCCTGTCACGCCGTGTCACGCGTGACATCGCGTGACCTTCCTCCCCCCTCTCCCTCTCCTCTTCTTTCCCCCACACCCCCTATTAACTCCTCTCCTCTCACCCCCTCCCCATCCTCTTCCGAGGGAGCCGAGCCTAAAGTCTCGGCGGTGCAACAACGGGAATTCTTCGATTGGTTCAAGCCACGCTGGAAAGCCTCGCGGGGCAGCGAGTATCTCATCCAAGGCAAGGACGCAGTGGCCGTGACCAAGATCCTCAAGAACGCCTCGATGGACGAACTGAAAGCTCGCACCGAGCTGATGCTTGCCTCTGAGGACGCTTGGCTGGCTCGCCACGCATCGCTGACTACCCTGTTGGCCCAATGGAACCAATTGGCTGCCAAGTCCCCGCATAACGCAGCACAGCGCGTTACGGTGGGTCAGCCTCCTCGCGCCGACGACGACGAGTTGCGCAACGAGTGGGAGAAGTGGAACTCTCGTGTGCGCAAGGCGATTCCGCCTTGGCAAGGCGAGGAGCACGCTCGGGCCGACATTGAGCGGCTCAAGCAGATCTGGAGGGACTCCAATGCAGCAAAGTCAGCGTCCACCTGATGCGTGGATCATCGTTTTCCGGCACGAGGCGTACGGCCCGTTTGAGAGCCGTATCGACGCAATTGACGCAGCGACAAAGCGTTGGGGAACGGAAGGAGACTGGGACTTGAGGCTTCTCAATCCCAGCCTGTCCTTCACCTGCCTAACGCTGCGACGGGCAGCGTCGGACGGCTTCTAGCTCACTCGGCCTTCTTGGCTTCGAGCTTGGCCGCGACAATCGGCTGGAGCTTGCTGGCCGCTTCCTTGACGCCGTACGCGCCTTGGCCGGCCATCACCACTTCCCACGGGA
>Ga0102913_1000237_pt1 | contig 16026 bp, 14 predicted proteins | sample Colrivmet1560A02_FD_78197 | JGI IMG/M metagenome (GOLD analysis project Ga0102913, IMG submission 78197) | Estuarine microbial communities from the Columbia River estuary - metaG 1560A-02 | ecosystem: Environmental > Aquatic > Marine > Intertidal zone > Estuary | place: USA: Columbia River... | reverse complement strand
AGTAGGACTCCGGCTTGCCTTCGAGGCCGAGCAGCTTGGCCTGCTTGGCGTTCTGGTGCATGTGGTGCGGGATCGGACCCATGTTGTCGAAGAACTTGGAGTAGACGGGCCACTTCTTGTACTTGCTCCAGATCTTGGAACCGATGAGCGCGGAGCCGCATTCCTTGACGGCCTGCTTGAGGGTGAAACGGGTGTGGCCGATGACGACGTAGGACAGGCCTTCGTCCGCGGTGCGGTTGTCGTTGGCGGCTTCGGTGGTGGAAGCGAACCAGCGCTCGTCGATGCCGCCGCGGCTCAGGCCGAAGGCGTAGAGATCATCTGGGTGCAGCTTGAGGCGCTTGCCGGGCTGGAGGAAGGAACGCGGGACCCAGCACGGAGCGAGGCGGAGCAGGCCGCCGGTCTTGGCGAGTTCCTTCTCCACGAGAGAGGCGACGCCGCTCTGCTTGGTGGAGAGATCTTGGACAATCTTAGGGGAGGACATGGGTGGAGGGAAAGGAGGGTCGGGGAGGTCGGATTTAGGCGACTCCGAGGGCAGGGACAAGAATTGAGTAAGCCGACTTACGACTTCAAAAACTGCCAATTAATGGGGCAGGTAACGGCCTGGCCGTTTTCGCCCGTAATCCGGACGGCCTCGGGGCCGGCAGGGACGATGCTCTGGACTTGGCCGAAGTCGGCGGACACCGCGGCCGCGGCCTGAATCAGGGGGAGGCGCACGCGCTGGTCCTTGCGGAAAAGTCGGCTGGTCGGGATGCCCTTGGACGCCAGGCGATCCTCGCGGGCGACGTCGACGCCATCGCAGAAGTGGGAACAGACCTCCTCGAGGCCGAGGCGGCCCAGGTGGCGCTTTTCCCAAGGGTGGCCGGGGCGGCCGCCGTTGGAGAGCCAGAAGAGCGTGGACGGGAAGTCGGCGACGTTCTTGAGCGAGAACCAGACGTAGCCCGGGAAGGTCACGGCCGTCCACGCGAAGGGCTGGGCGTCCGTGGCAGGAGCGTTGACCAGCATGATCAGGTCATCATTACCGGCGCGGGCGGGGTAATGCGTCAGGTCGGTATTCGAACCATCCTTCATCGGGACGGATTTTAAAGTCGAGAATTCGGCGAAAGGCTTGAGCGCACCGGATTCCCCGGAAGCGGGATTGGAGAACTCGCCGGCGTAGACGGAGCCGAAGCGGAAGGCGCTCGTCGCGATACGAGCCGCGCCGGCAGGAACTTGTGAGAGGTCTAGTACCGGGTGGTTGCCGTAGTTCCAACGGCCTTCGAGGTTCTCGATCAGGTGTTCCCCGTAGATTGCGTGGTGGCCTGGGGTGAGCGTGAAGTTCTTCGTGACGGTGGCGCCGGTGTCGGTACCGGTCTGGGTGAGCTTGAGCGAGGTCGCGGAAGATGAGACGAATTGCCAGGGCGCATTGGCCGTATCGCCGTGAGGCGGTCCTTTTTCCTGTCCGCCGAACGGCAGGCACATGAAATCGCCGCGCAGATACGTCAGGAGGTTCGGCAGCGACTGGTCGATCTGCGTGGGCGTCCAGGGTGAGAGCGAGAAGGGGGAGGCCTTGAGGCCGGGCAGGTTGAACGTGACCGGGGCCAGGTGGCCGGCGGTCTGGGTGACGGCCAGTTCGACTTCGGCGGTGCGCAGGGTGTAGCTGGGGGCTCCGTGAATGGTTTCCATGGGGATGCGTCATTTCCTGCAAGTGTCGGGAGGCTGTCAACGCCTCGGGTGCTCTCCGCTTGCTAACCGGGGCTCCTCTCGCTTGGTTTCCGTCATGCCGCAGCCTCTGCCTATTCTTTACACCAAGCCGGGTTGCCCCTGGTGCACACAGGCCTTGGAATTTTTCGCAGCCCAGGGTGTGAAGCTCGACGTCCGCGACGTGGTCGCCGACATGCATCAGATGCGCCAGCTGGTTGCCATCACGGGCCAGTCCAAGTGTCCATCTTTCCGTTATGGGGACTTTATCGTGGCTGACTTCGGGGTCGATGAGTTCATCAACAAGGCCCGCAAGCACCCAGCCGTCTGCGCCGAGCTCGGCCTGAAGGTCTAAGACGACACTTTTTAGGGCTTGGACACCTAGGGTAATTCCCCTAGCAGTATTCGCATGAGGTTTACCCCAACCTTGGTCCTACTGCTGTGCGCAACCTTGTTCGGAGCACGGCCCAACGTCGTCTATATCATGTGCGACGACATGGGCTGGGCAGATCCCGGCTGCTATGGTTCGACTCAGAACGTGACGCCGAACATCGATCGTCTGGCCAAGGAAGGCCTGCGCTTCTCCAGTTTCTACGCGACCCAGGCCGTCTGCACTTCTTCGCGGGTGGCGCTCCTTACTGGTTGTTATCCGAATCGTCTCGGCTTGGGCGGTACCGCGCTCGGGCCTAACGCGAAGACCGGACTCAGCAATGACGAGCAGACGCTCGGCACCTTGTTGCGTGATGCCGGCTATCGGACCAGTGTGGTCGGTAAGTGGCATCTGGGCGACGCGCCGAAATTCCTCCCCTCCGCGCACGGCTTCGACGATTCGATGATTCTGCCGTATTCGAACGACATGTGGCCGCTGGGCTACGCTGTCGGCGACGAAACCCGTCGGAAGATGTATCCCGAGCTGCCGCGCTATGTGAACGATATTCCGATGGGTATCGTGCGCGACTGGGTGAGTATGGATAAGCTGACCTCCATGCAAGGCCTGCGTGCCGTAAACTTCATCCGTGAGAGCGCCGGTAAGGAAAAGCCCTTCTTCCTTTATCTCGCGACCTCGATGCCGCACACCCCACTCGGGGCTTCGTCCGACTTCAAGGGCAAGGGTGCCACGCCGTTTGCCGATACCATGGCTGACATCGACCGCACCGTCGGCGCTGTGCTGAAAGCCCTTGCCGACAAAGGTGTCGAAAATAATACCATCGTGGTCTTCACCAGCGACAACGGCCCGTGGTTGAACTTCGGTCGTCATGCCGGTTCCGCCGGACCTTTCCGCGAAGGCAAGGGCACGACCTTCGAAGGCGGTGTCCGCGTGCCGTTCATCGTCCGCTGGCCCGGCGTCGTGAAACCCGACACCCGCACGGATGCACTGGCAGCTAATATCGATGTCGTCCCGACGATCGTCGAAGCCTGCGCGGCCTATAAGCCGAAGCACGAGATCGACGGCCAGTCTTTCCTTCCGTTGCTCAAGGGTGAGAAGACCACGGCCCGTGAAATCTTCAGCTATTACTACGGCGATCGTCTTGAAGCCGTCCGTAAAGGTAAATGGAAGCTCCATCTCCCTCATGCTTATCGAAGCTACGTCGACATGGTACCCGCCGCGAGGGATGGCCTGCCGGCCACGACGCACCAGCGTCAGATTGGTCTTTCGCTTTACGACCTTGAAGCCGATCAGGGCGAGAAGAACGACGTCTCCGCCGCTCATCCTGAGGTCGTGAAGGAGCTGCAGGAACTCGCCGCCTCGGAGCGCAAGAAGCTCGACGCCGGCAAGCGCCCCGTCGGTCGCCTCTGATCAGACGAGTCCGCCGAGTCCAGCGACGCGCCAGGCCATCACGCCGAAGCCGATAATCGCGACTACGAGACAGAGCGTGCGTCGCACCTGGGTCTCCGTCAGGCCAGTGCGGAGGACGGCCCAAAGCAGGGCGGCAGACCCGAAGATTACCATCATCTGGGCGAGTTCGACGCCGATATTGAAGCCAACGAGGATGCGGACAATGCTGCCGTTATCCCAATCTGCCAGGCGATCGGAGACCGCCGCGGCGAAGCCGAGGCCGTGGACCAAGCCGAAGACGGCCGGAACGACGAGCATCTGACGGTTGGTGGCGTTCCCGCGATAGGCCATTAGCCCGCCAAGGCCGATCGTCAGCGCGATGAAGGGTTCAATCCAAGCACCCGGGTTGCCGACCCAGCCGAGCGCGACCGCGCTGAGCGTGATGCTGTGACCGAGCGTGAATACCAAAGAGCGACCGAGGGCCTGACGGAGCGAGGCCGCGCCGAGGAACATCGCCAACATGAACAGACAATGATCCCAACCGTCGGGCAGCACGTGGCCGAAGCCGTCGGCCAGCAGTGCGTAGACGGTCTGGTTATCGGTCGCAACCGAGCTGTCGCCGATCTGAAATTCCCCAGGTTCGTTCTTCGACACCGCCATGACCGTCTGGAATTCCATACCCTTGCGGAGATTCGTGAAGACTGTGCCCAAGGCGTCAGGGAAACGAAGTACGAGTTTCTGCGTGTTCGCCGGGACCGTCGCCGTGAGCTTCACGTTTATCATCACTGGGTAGCGGTCGGCTTCGCCTTGACGGCCGGACTGCGCGAGAATCTGTTCAGCGGTCGGAAAAGAGTTGAGCGTCCAAACCACGGGTTTGCCGTCGGCTTCGAGGCGTAGGCCGGCGAGGAACTGTTGGCGGCCAGGTTCGATAGACGAGGCTAGGCGCCCAGGCGTGAACATCAGCACATCAAGTTCCTTCACGGGTGCGTCCTTAGGCAGCTGGCCTAGGAGAAATGAGGGCACGTCAAATTTTACCGTCAGCGCGAAGGTGTTCTTCTCGTCGATGACCCCAATGCTGGTGGCTTCCTTCCACTCTGGGTGGGCCCAGAGAAGTGTCGGCAGGAGGGCCGAAAGCCAGAGCAGGAAGACACGCCGCATGGGGAGTGAGTACGACGGGACGACGTCGCGTTCCAATCAAAACCGCTTACTTGGTGCCTTCTTCGCGGCGGGGAGGGCGCTTCGCTTCCTTGCCGTCGCTGGCACCGGCCGGGCGGGTGTAGAGCACGGTGAGGTCGGCGGCGGCGAGAATCTTGCCCTTCATGGCGGCGAGGAGGGGGTCGACGGTGATCGGGCTTTCGGCCTGGGTCAGGTCAGGCTTCGCGGAAAGGGCGAAGAGCGTGAAGACGTATTTCTTTTCGCCCGGACCTTTGGAGTGCGGCGATGCGTACTCGACGCGATTATGGACGGTGCTGATGCCCATCTTGCCGAAGTCGGTGGCGTTCTTGGCGACGCTCGTGGTCTGCGGATTGATGTCATACATCAGCCAGTAGATCTTCGTCTTACCTTCCGGGTCGAGGTGGTGCATGATCAGCACCAAGCTCTGCGTGCCCTTCGGAACGCCGGACCAAGATAGAGGTGGGCTGGTGCCGTCGCCATCGCCGGTAAATTCAACGGGAAGTTCCTCGCCGTCCTTCACCGCTGTACTCGTCAGTTTGAACGTGGTGTTCTTGTCGGACGGCTTGGCCGCGGCGACGCTGTCGACGGAGCCAGCAGGTGCGCCGCCTTTACCTTTACCCTTCTTCCCTTCAGCAGGTGCGGCAAAGCCGAGCGCTGTTCCGCAAGTGAGAACGAGAAGCACGAGTGCGAGGGGCCGGAGTGAGGGGAGTGTCATGTTCAGGAGATTCTAGCAGAGGGAGGCTTAAGGGCCGATGAAGAGGTTACTTTTTGCCTTTTCCTTTGGCACCTTTCCCCGCGCCTTTCCCAGCACCCCCGGCGGTTACCGCGGGCAGGCCTTGCTTCAAGGCATCCAGCTGCGCACCTAGCTTGGCGGCTAGTTCGGGTTGGGAGGCAAGCACGTCCTTACTTTCGCCGAGGTCGGTCCGGAGGTTATACAGACTCCGCTTTCCTTCGCTCGTCTCGATGATTTTCCATTCGCCATCGAAGAAGGCGATGTCGCGCGCGGCGATCAGGAAAGCAGGGCGCGGGAGGGTCTTGCCCGTCGATAGGGCGGGCCATTGGTTGGACCCGTCGAACTTTAATTTTTCTGGAATCGGGAGACCGAGCGCAGCGAGAAGGGAGGGGAATAGGTCGTGCGCGGCGACCGGCTGTTGGCTGAGTACGCCGGCGGCAACCTTGCCGGGCCAGCGCACGATGGCCGGTACGCGGATGCCGCCCTCTTGGACGGTACCTTTGCCGAAGCTCAGCGGCGTATTCGGACTGAAGCGGCGGGTGGCGCCGTTATCAGAGCAGAAGACGACCACGGTGTTGGCGCGGAGGCCTTGTTCATCCAGGGAGGCCAGGATACGGCCGATCCCGATGTCCAGACCCTCGATGACGGCCGTGTAGAGGGCGTCGGACTTATACTTCGCAATCAGTTCCGCCGGTGCGGCCAGAGGGGTGTGCGGCGCGTTGAAGGCGACCTGCATATAAAAGGGCTTTCGTCGGTCACGTTGTTTAAGTTGCGCGATAGCTTCGTCGGCAATCAGCGTGGTCGCATAGCCTTTTTCTTCGACGGTCTTACCGTCTCGGGTCCAGTCAATGACGCCCCGTTGGTTGAGGTGGGTGAAGTAGTCGATCTCCGGACCAAGGAATCCGTAGAAGTGATCGAAGCCGTAGCCGAGCGGGCCCGGATTAGTTCCCAGGTGCCACTTGCCGATGAGCGATGTCCGGTAGCCGGCACTTTGCAGCGTTGAAGCCAGCGTGGGCGTACCTTTCGGGATACCTTGCTGCCCAGGTCCGACTACGTCGGTCAGGCCGAAGCGTCGCGGCATCATGCCGGTGAGCAAAGCCGAACGGGCGGGGCTGCAGACTGGGTATCCGTAGAAGCGTTCAAGCTGGACGCCTTCCTTGGCGAGTTGGGCGAGGGCAGGCGTGACCATCTTAGGATTATGGTAGCTGACCCCATTCCAGCCGAGGTCGTCGGCGATGATCAAAAGGACGTTCGGCGGGCTGGTTGGCTGTTGCGCATCGGCGAGGACGACGACGAGGGCGAGAGCCAGAACGTGACGGAGAAAAGTCATGGTTATTTATTTCCCGCCTTTCGGGGCGCCCTTGCCGCCTTTGGAGCCGCCTTTGCCACCTTTGCCACCTTTGCCACCGTTACCGCCGGTTTTAGTCGCGTCGCAGATGTCGGCGTCGCCGAGGACGGCGGTACCGAGGGGGCCTTTGAAGCCGCCGACGATGTAGGGCCACTCATTACTGACGTGGTAGTGGTAGCCGAGTCCGTCGTGGTCATGTCCGCTGATCGAATCAAGCTTCTGAGGGGCGGAACCGTCAGCTTCCGTGGGCCCGCGGACCGGGAAACCATCGAGCGCGAAGCCGACGACCTTGCCTGACTTATCGTTATCCATGACGGACGGCGCACGGTGGTAGTGGTATTCGTGGCCAAAGCCCGTGTGACCACCCTTTGGGTCGAGCGGGGCGATGTTCTTGAAGGCCGTGATGCGATTGACTGGTTCCGGCGGGAAAAAGCGGACGCCATTGGTGCTAATGCCGAGCCCCGAGCGCGGTGAGAACTTCGCCTGACGGAGCGGGGTGACTGCCTCGGAGGCCTTCGGGTTCTTCGGCAGGAAGATCGTCACAATCTGTTCGAGCGGCTGCAGTTCGATCACCGAGTTCGTCACGCCTTCCTTCGCGGCCTGTTCGTATGTCCAGCCCGCCAGTTCCTGGCGGGCGACCTTATCGAATTCCGCTCGATCCTTCGTACGGTGTACCGTGCCGTCGGCGTCGAACATGTTCCAACCGCGCTGGTTCAGGATTTTGAGATAGTCGGCGTCGACGCGGTAGAACTTCTTGTCGACGGTGTCTTCCCAGTAGCCGCCCTTGTCCTGGAGCGTGGCTGGGGCCCAAGGGCCCATCGCGTGATCATGGGGCAGGGAGCGGACGACGATCTTGTAGACCGTGGCCTTGGAGCCGTCGCTAAGGATGCCTTCGATTTCCGTGATTGGTTTCACCAAGGCGCGCTTGTCGAAGAGCGACGGGAGGTCGACCGGGGCGGCAGTGGCGGCAAGGCTGAGGGCGACGCAGACGAGTGAGAATAATCTCATGGTAAGGTTATTATGCCAGAAAAGGCCTTAACCCAACATTAAGAGATCATTATTCCGAACTGTCGGAGTCTTTGTAACTGCGCAAGACGCGCGGGTTCTGAAAGGAACCGGGCTTAAAGAAGACTTTCTCCATGAATAGCCCGCGAGCGGGCGCGGTCGGCACTTCCGAGGTAATGGCACGTTCCTTTCGGTAGGCCAGCAGGCGTTCGGGGGTCATCTTCCCTTCGCCCACGCGGAGGAGTCCTCCGACGAGGCGGCGGACCATCTTGTAAAGGAAGCCGCTGCTTTCGGCGATGATGGTAATCCGCTTACCGCGGCGGCGGACTTCAAGGCGGCGCAGGTCCTTGACGGGATTTTCCTTCTCCATGCCTTGGCCGTGGTTCGCACCGAACGCGTAGAAGTCATGTTTGCCGAGCAGAAGCTTGGCGGCCTGTCGCATCAACTTCACATCGACAGTCTTCGTGCCTAATCCCAGACAGAATCGCGCCTCCCAAGGCGGCGGATACCCGTCGCAGATCTCGTAGCGGTAGCGTTTGCCGTTGGCGTGCCAGCGACAATGGAAAGTAGGCGCAACACGCTGCAGTTGCGTGACCAGCAGGCCGTTCTGTTCGCACGAGTTCATCGCGTGGACGAGGTAGCTACACGGATGCGGCCAGAAGGCGTCGAAATGAAAGCGCTGTCCGACGCTATGAACACCGGAGTCCGTACGACCGCTACCGTGAATGACAATCGGTGTCTTGAGGATGCGCGATAAGCGTGCCTCGAGTTCGCCTTGAATCGATAGTCGCCCAGTCTGGACCTGCCAGCCGATGTGGTCGGTGCCATCGTAGGCGACCGTCGCCAGGAAACGCTCGAGCTTCGGCGTAAAGGGTTTCTTGGGCTTGGCGGGAGGCATATCAGGAGCCGAGGCCGCGGCTGTTCAGGAAATCTTGGAGGAGGACGGCCGCCGCGCGTGAGTCGCGTTCGCCGGTCCGGGCCTGCTGCTTACGTTCGTTGGCCGAGCGTGCCTTACGACCTCCGAGGTCGTCGGCTGCCTGGCTCGTAAGGGCTTCGTCGACCTTCTCGATGGGTAAGGCGAAGCGCCGGGTGAGTTCGGCCGCGAAGACGTCGACTTCGTCGCAACGCTTGGTGCGTTCACCTTCGACCGATAAGGGATAACCGAGTACGAGCAGGGTGACCTTGAGGCGGGCGATTTCCTTGCCAATCTGGGCGAAGCGTTCGTCGGCGCTTTCCGCCACGGCGGCGGGCAGGGGGAAGGCGAAGCCGAGTTCGTCGGCATGGCTCAGCCCGACCCTGCGGGAGCCATAATCGATGCCGAGGAAGACCTGTGCCACGGGGTCAAGTTGGGACACCTTGACGGAATATTCAATCCGACACGTGGAAGGGGCGGTTTGACACCGCTCCATGCGGGGGTTCCACTGTCGGCATGTCCGCGGAACTGCGCCTGAGCGACCATGAGAGGGCTTTGTACTCCCGGCAGATTCGTCTGCCCGGGGTGGGGGAGGCTGGCCAGCTGCGTCTGCGTGAGGCTAAGGTGCTACTTTTGGGTGCCGGGGGCCTAGGCTCTCCCGTCGGCCTCTATCTGGCGGCCGCCGGTGTCGGAGTCATCGGCATTGCCGACCCGGACAAGGTCGAGATCTCGAATCTTCATCGCCAGATCATCCACGGTTTCGATACCTTGGGGCTTCCGAAGACCATTTCCGCCGCCGAGGCACTCGGGGAGATTAATCCCGGCCTCAAGGTGGCATTGCATCCCGAGGGCTTCACGGTCGAGAACGCGGCCGACCTCGTCGCCCGTTATGACCTCGTGGTCGATGGTACGGATAACTTTGCGACCCGTTTCTTGGCAGCCGACGCCTGCGTACTCGGCGGGCGACCGCTCGTGCATGGCAGCGTCCTGCGCGAAGCCGGCCAGGTGGGTGTCTTCCTTCCGAAGACTGGCTGCTACCGCTGTCTTTACCCTGACATCCCAGACGCTGCCTCCGTGCCCACCTGCGCCGATGCGGGCGTCTTCGGCGCGACCTGCGGGGTGATCGGCTCCTGGATGACTTCCGAGGTCATCGCCGTCCTGCTCGGTAAGCGCTCGGCCTCGCGCCTATTGGTCGTCGATGTCGCCGCCGGAACCTCCAGGTTGATCGCCTTGTCGGCCGACCCAGCATGCCCGTGCTGCGGTTCCTCTCCGACCATCCGTTCGCTCGAGAAGTCCGCCTACGCTCCGGCCAGCTGTTCGAATTCTACCCGTATGTCCGAAACTCCGCTTGAAGTGACCGTCGAAGAGGCCCAGCGCCTGTTATCCGATCCTAATCCACCCCTCCTCATTGATGTCAGGGAAATGGACGAGTATGCCGTCTGCCGGATCGAGGGCTCGCGACTTATTCCCATGAACACCGTGCCGATGCGTCTGGCCGAAATTCCGCAGGACGTCCCGGTCCTGGTCCAGTGCCACCATGGGGGCCGGAGCATGAAGGTTACCCAGTTCTTGCGGTCCAAAGGCTATACCTGCGTCAGTAACGTCAAGGGAGGCATCGACGCCTGGTCGCTCAAGGTCGACCCCAAGGTCCCGCGCTACTGAGCGAGACTAGGCTTGCCGACTCCCGCCCTCTGTTCTTTTATCCCCTTCTCCTCATGAAGCGTTTCACCTTCCTTCTCGCCGTCGCCGCCCTGAGCGTCGGTTGCACCTCTCGCATCCCCGCTGGCTTCAACCCGCTTGCTTCCGGCAATGGCGGCTCCGGTGGCCCTGACTCCATCGATACCCGTTCGGCTAACGCCCGCCGCGATGCCCTCGCCGCCCAGATTCTCGCCGGCAATATCCCCCCCGAGGCTATCCTCACCACGGTTTACTTCGATTTCGATAAGTACACCGTCTCCGCCTCTGAGCGCGCCAAAATCGACGCCGTAGCGGGGCGCGTCATGGCCACCGATGTCATCATCGCCGGCTACACCGACCATTTCGGCACCGCCGAATATAATCTCGGTCTCTCCGATCGTCGCGCCCAGTCCGTCCGCGAGTATCTCGTCAAGAGCGGTGCCAATCAGGCCAAGTCTGAAATCATGGCTCTGGGTTCGCAGCATGCGGACAAGAGCGCCGCTGGTCGTCAGTCCGGCGCCAAGGATCGTAAAGCCGTCATTGTCGACGTGAACTACTCTGGTCCGATTTCCGCTGCACCGGCTGCTCGGGTCTCCGCCCCGGCTCCGTCCGGCGGCGCAGCTCCGGCTCCCGTCCCCACCGCGCTCTGAGCGGTAGGTTGAACTAATAAAAAGGCCCGCCGATCGGCGGGCCTTTTTATTGTCGAGAAGCTTCGGCTTACGGCAGCGTCGCGAAGAGATAGGCGAGCGTACCGCCAAACAATCCCAGTGACACCAGCTTGGCCATCAGGCGTTCCTTGTCGCTGCGGTGTAGCGCGCCCCAGCGGCCAAGGACCCAGCAGGCCGTGGCGATGAGGGCGAGGCCCAGTGAGGCGTCGCGCACCCAGGCGGCATCCTCAACCAGCGCATTCAGCACCCAGAGCAGGTAGAGTGCGTAGGCAAACAACGGAAAGGACATCCCTTGCTTGAGAGATTCCATCCACTCGCCTGGGCGCGGGAGCATCGCGGCGAGGCGGGGGAACATCGAAAGAAGCAAGTAGGGTAGCGCCATGCCGAGGCCAATCACGGTGAAGAAGAGCAAAGTCACGGCGATCGAACGCTCGTTGTCCAAGGCGAAGCCAAGGGCCGGACCGAGCCCGGGCGCCGTGCAGGGCGTGGCCACGACCGTGGCGAGCACGCCCGACAGGAAGGTCGCGACCCGTCCTTCGCCGTCGCCGGCAGAGACGCCGCCGAGGCCGAGACCGATCTCGAAGACGCCGGCAAGGCTCAGACCAAGGACGATCATGAGCACGCAGGTTCCGAGGACGAATCCGGGCGATTGCATCTGAAAGCCCCAGCCGTAAGTGGAGCCGCCCGACTTCAGTCCGATGATGAGCAGGGCGAGCACTAGGAAGCTGGCGATGACGCCGGCGGAGTAGAGCAGGCCGTTGAGGATCACCTTGCTACGTGCGGCGCCGGCTTCCTTGGCGAAGCCGAGGACTTTCAGGCCGATCATCGGGAAGACGCAGGGCATCAGGTTGAGCAGGACGCCACCGCCGAAAGCCAGCAGCATCCAGATAGCGAACGAATGGGTCGTTGTCTCCGCTTGGTAGGGCTTGCCGGCTGAGACCGCGGAAAGCGCAGAGAGGACTTCGGTGCCCGTGAGGGCTTCGGAAAGGATGGCGGGGGGCTGGCCCGTTTTAAGGAAGACGTTGAGCGGAATCCCGGTGCGCCCGTATTTGCCGAGCTCCTGAGCGATGACCTCATCTTTCTTCGTCCAGTCAGCCTTGAGCATCACCACTCCCGCTTGGTTGAGCGCCTTGGCCACATCATCCTGCGTGTAGACGCGCTTGTTGACCTGGCAGGTGGCACACCAGCGCGCGGTGAAGTCGACGTAGACAATCTTGCCTGCAGCGAGGGCCTTCGCCTGCTCCTCCGGAGACCAGGGTTGCCAATCGCCCGCGGCCTTGGCCGGAGTGTTCGGCGTGGGTGCCGGGTTGGCGGTTGCTGCGCCCAGTACGGCTTTGATGTCGACGAAGCCCCCGTCGGCAGATCGCGTGGTAAAGATGAGATCTCCTGAATCGAGCTTCTCGGTCGCATCGGCCAATTCGATGACAATGGCATCTCCGACAAGCTTCTGTTTGGCCGTGGCCGTGGGTGAGACGAAACCGCGTGCGGGGAACCAGGTCTTAGTCAGTTTATCTCCAGCCGGTAGGACAACCGTGAGCGTCTTGCCGTCGGATGAAGCCGTGGTCGACAGGCGCGGACGAAGGGCGGGGTAGAGTTTGGCGTCATACTTGTAAGCAGCGTTACCGGCGCCCACTTTGACGGTCATCTCGACCTGCTTGTCGTGCGGCCAGCAGCCCGAGTCGTCGCACTCGAGCCATTCTGCCTTACCTTTGAAGGTGAGCGTGCCTTTCGCATTACTGGGAACGTCGACTTCCATGAGCAGCAGTGTCTCGTCCTCGTAGACGAAGTTCATCACGCCGGACTGGTCGATTAGCTTGGGGCCAGGCCAGATGAAGGCACCGACCTTCGTGCCGGAGAGTTCCTGCCATTCCACCGTCGGGGCTTGTCCGGCGTCGCCAGGGTTCTGCCAATAAATATGGAAGTGCGGGTCGCAGCGAAAGCGCATTGCGATGAGCGCCTTTTCACCAGGCCGGATGTCGGGCGTCAGGTTAACGAGGTCGACCTTCGTGCGGACGGCGGCGCATAGGTCGCCGAGGAGGGTGAGCAGCGAGAACAGGCCGAGGGCAAGGAGTCTCATGGGCCTACCTTGGGCTCAAACCCGGCAGGATGCAAGGCGTCGAAGGGCCTCAGGGGACCAGGTGGCAGGGCAGCAGGGCCGCGTCGCTCATCCCGTGGATGATCTTCTTATCCGCGGGGCAGAATGTCGAAAGGATGCCGGAAAGCTCCACCGTATCGTTATCGACGAAGAAGTAGGGGCAGAGGCGGACGCGTCCGTCGGCGGGAACCACCGAGCCGTCATCGGCGTAGACCGGGTGGGTTAGGCGCGAGGGCTTGTGGTATTCCTGCATGACGTGGAAGGTCTCGTTCTCGGGGTTAAGGGCGTTCTCGATAGCCTCTAGCCATTCCTCGCGGGAGACGTCGCTGCCCAGCGTCACCGAGCGGGCGCCCCAGGCGGTCTCGTGGAAGCCGCTGGCCTTGATGATCAGGTTACGTTCGCGTTGGGAGGCCTCGGCAAGTTCGGTCCATTCGCGAATCGGGCGACCGGCGAAGCCTGGGGCATGCAGGACAGCCGTCGGCGGGAGCTCCGTCTTCTCCATAATCCAGGTCTGCGGGATGATGCGAAAGAGCGCTTCATGGTGATTCTCCGGGAGGTTTTCTTTCCAAAACTCGGCTAGCTGAGGGTGGTGGAGCAGGGCGAGGCCCAGCTTTTCTTCTTGGAACGCCTTCATCGGCGGTGTCAGCGTGAGCGTACCGGCTTCGACCGCGTTGAAGATACCGTCAGCGCCCTTGACGTTGGCGAGGTCGAAGAGTTCGAAGAAACGGTAGAGGATGTCGACGCGGCGTGGCGCTCCGTCGACGGGGATGTAGGAACCATCGCCCATCTGCATGATCTGGGCGGGCGCGATGACGTGTACGTCATGGCCGAGGGTGCGGAGTTTCTCGCCGAGCCACTCGAATTCTGGGCGATAGGTCGCGGCTTCGTCGCTGACGACGATGGCAACGAGCGGGAATTTATCCTTCGGGGTCAGGCGGGCGAGCGAGGCCATGAACCGGTCAGGCATGCTATTCGCACCGATAACGCTCGGGAAGTCCTCGGCGTAGACCTCGTTGAGGTAGGCCGTGAGGCCGACGCCACCAGGGACGCTGTCGAGTTCGGTCATCGTGAAGCCGTCTTCAGTGATGAGCAAGTCGGGTCGCAGGACGACGGGGCACTGGCCTTTGACGGCGCGATGGCGTCCGTGAGCGATGAGTCCCGCGGGCTTATAACGGTCTAGGTATTCGGCGACCCAGGGCGCATAAACCTCACGGTTGCGGAGGATCTTCTTGTTGGTGAAGGAGCGGACGTAGAGACGTTCGAGCGCGCGGTGGTAGCTCAGGCAGGCCGAGCCGATACGCTTCAGGTCGCGTAGCTGCGCCTCGGTGATGGGCCAAGGCTCCGGGGAAAGCTTCCAGATTTTCTCCGCAAAGAGCGGGGTATCGAGGAGCTTCTGACGGAGGATGTCCCGGGTGGGCATGGGGGTGGAGGACTTAGTCCTCGATCTTGATATCCTTATTACGGGTGCGCGGGCCGCCGGCGCGGAGCCAGCCGTTGATGAACGCGTCGATGTCGCCGTCCATGACCGCCTGAATGTTGCCCGTCTCGACTCCCGTGCGGAGATCCTTCACCATCTGGTAAGGTTGGAAGACGTAGGAGCGGATCTGGTTACCCCAGCCGATGTCGCCCTTTTCGCCGTAATATTTTTCCATCTCCGCTCGTTTATCGTCGATGGTCTTTTCATAGATGCGGGCGCGCAGGATCTTCATCGCGAGGGCGCGGTTCTTGACCTGGGAGCGTTCGCGCTGGCAGGCCACGACGATGCCCGTCGGGATGTGCGTGAGGCGGACCGCGGATTCGGTTTTATTGACGTGCTGGCCGCCCTTGCCGCTGGAGCGGTAGACGTCGACACGTAGGTCGGCTTCGTTGACCTCGACGTCGATGTCATCATCGATTTCCGCGACCACGTCGACGGAGGCGAAGGAAGTGTGGCGACGGGCGTTGGCGTCGAAAGGGGAGATGCGGACGAGGCGATGGACGCCGCGCTCGGCCTTGACGTAGCCGTAGGCGTTAGGGCCTTCGAGGCGGAACGTGGCCTGACTGATGCCCGCGCCTTCGCCTTCGGCGATGTCTTCAACTTCGATTTTAAAACCGCGACGTTCGGCCCAGCGGGTGTACATGCGGTAAAGTAGGTCAGCCCAGTCGTTGGATTCCGTACCGCCGGCGCCGGCCTTGACGGTGACGATCGCGTTGGAGCGGTCGTGCAGGCCGGAGAGGAAGGAGGCGATTTCGAGCTCGGAGACGGCAGCGAGCAGGTCGGTACCGAGCTTGCGGAGTTCCTCGACCTCGGCGTCGGCCGTGCCATCCGGCGATTCCGTGATCAGTTCGGCGAGGGTCTTGGCGTCTTCGATCTGGCGCCGAAAGGCGACCTGGGGGGCGACGATGACCTTATGGCCGTTACACTCCGAGATGACCTTCTGGGCGGCCTTCTGGCTGTCCCAGAAGTTCTGGGCGGTCATGAGCTCTTCGAGCTTTGCGATCGCGGCCTGTTTGCCCGCGACGTCGAGGAACTTCCAGAGGTAGCCGGCGCGGCGTTCGACTTCGTCGAGACTGGCTCGGATTTCGGGCGGAATATACATCGGAAAGCGGAAGGAAGGGGGAGGGGCCCTCCTTGGTTGGCGGGCGAAGGTTGTGAATACCTAGTCCATCCTTTGTTTTCAATGTCAGAGTGGGGCTGGTCGGGCTCTCATTTGCCCGGGCACGGACTGGTCGCACTTGCACCCCAGCGAGGCTGGGGCATACATCGAGCCCATGTCGTATCTTGAAGGCCTGAGTTTCGCCCAGATTGCCGGTCCCTTGCCTGAGCGCCGGGTCCTTGCCAACGGACTCGAGGTTATCTACTCCCATCGGCCCGGCATCGGGCTGTGCACCGTCCAGGCCTGGGTTCGCACGGGCAGTATCCATGAGGGACGCTGGGAAGGCTCAGGCATCTCTCACTACCTCGAGCACATGGTCTT
>Ga0102913_1000236_pt1 | contig 16033 bp, 12 predicted proteins | sample Colrivmet1560A02_FD_78197 | JGI IMG/M metagenome (GOLD analysis project Ga0102913, IMG submission 78197) | Estuarine microbial communities from the Columbia River estuary - metaG 1560A-02 | ecosystem: Environmental > Aquatic > Marine > Intertidal zone > Estuary | place: USA: Columbia River... | reverse complement strand
CTCCTCTGCGCGGGTGTGCGTCTGGCGCGTTTTAACGTCCTGACCAACCCGCTCGTCCCAGGTAACGAGAAACGCGCCGCAGGGGGCGATTTCGTGGGACTCCCGTCGCCTGCCGCCGCTGGGATGATCGCCTCACTGGTCTTAATCTTATCCAAAATCATGGAAGCCGAAGGCCCTCTCGATGTGGCCGTCCAGGCTTGGTCCTGGACCCTCCTTCCGCTCATGCTGATCATCTCTTTCCTGATGGTGAGCAATGTCCGCTTCCCGAGCTTTAAGAAGTTGGACTGGACCGCCCGCGCGCGAACCCGGGGTTTCATCCTAATCATCATCATCGGTGCAGTCGTGTTCCGGTACCCCCATTATTCCTTCCCCGCGATCTTCCTCGGGTATATTAGCTTCAGTATCTTCCGTCATGTCTTCCTTCTCAAAAAGAGCGAGATGGACCCTGCGCCGGATGACGATGACGAGCCGGTGTCCAAAGTGTGAATAGACCGTGAAGGATTGGTTGGTCTGGCCTCATGTGAACAACCAAGGAGTTATTCACCCCGGACACACAGATGGTCTAGCCGCCGATAAGTCCGCTCATCAGGGGCTTGCGGAACTGTACACGGGATTCCGACACCTACTGCTGCTACTGGTATTTATAAATGAAGAGTAACTAGATACAGAGAGTCCCGGTATGTGGGCAATGAGGGGTTGCCTCACCCCCTGCCTCTGCTCAATTCTTCGGTCATCATGAAGTTCAAGGTTAACCGAAATCACTTTTTCAACGGCCTCTCCAGCGTCACCAACGTCGTGGGTAACCGCGCGACGATGCCGATTCTGCAAAACGTACTCATCGAAGCGGAAGGCGACACCATCACGCTGACCACCACCAACCTTGATCTCGGGATCTGCTGCCGTATCAAAGCTTCCGTATCTTCGCCCGGCCGAATCACTCTTCCCGTCAAGAAACTCGTCCCAATCATCCGCGCCCTTTCGAGCAGCGATACGATTGTGGAACTTACCGGAAAAGACCGCGTAAAAATTACCTCTGGTAGTTCTGTTTTCCAGATTGCCGGCCTGCCTGCAGACCAGTTCCCGCCCATTTCCAATTTCACCGGTCAGCCGACGATCTCGATCAACCAAGACGACCTCGGCGACATGCTGCGCAAAGTCAGCTACGCTCAGTCCTCCGACGAGAACCGATATATCCTCAACGGCGTCTTTTTTGAATTCGCCGAAGGCAAGCTCACCGTCGTCGCAACTGATGGTCGCCGTCTTGCAAAATGTGAACGCAAGATTGCGGGCAGCGATAAGGCTCTCGCTCTCATTCTGCCTGCCCGCACCATCATCGAATTGATGCGGCTGCTCAAGTCCGGCGGCGAAGCTCACGTCTCGCATAACGAACGCCAGGTGGGCTTCACGATCGACATCCCTAAGAACGAGGAAGGCCTCGTGGACCGCATCCAGCTCGTCTCCAAGGTCGTTGAAGGCAATTACCCGAACTACCGCCAGGTCATCCCGAAGGAAGTCGGCTCCAAGGTCCGCCTCGAACGCGAGAAGCTCCTCGAGAGCGTCAACCGCGCTGCGCTGATGACCGACGATCGCAACAACACGATTCGCATGTCGGTCTCGAAGAAATCACAGAATCTCGAAATCTCCGCAAAATCGGAAAGCGGCGACGCACACGAACCCATCGCCGTAAAGTACGAAGGGCCGGACGTAAACATCGCTTTCAATCCGCAGTACATCACCGACCCGCTCAAGGCCCTCACCGAGGACGAGATTGATTTCGAATTCAAGGACGAGATGTCTCCTGGCGTCATCCGCGGATTGAAGGATGACTTCCTCTGCGTGGTGATGCCTCAGCGCATCTCGTAAACTTCGGAACGGTCAGAGACCAAGATCGTCGCAGTCCGGAAGCGATTTGATGCGCTCAAGGATTCGGCGCGATGCTTCGATTGAGCGATCGGCGTGGTCGCTCCCAGGATCGTATTCTGCCGGCTGCATCGCACGGCCGAACCGGACGCGGATACGCGCCGAGCCGAGAGGAAAATTGGCGCCACGGGGGAGCATATCCCGGGCACCGCGGATATGGATCGGGACCACCGGTACACCAGAACGGCAGGCCAGTAGCCCGGCACCGGCCTTAGGGGCAGTGATGACGCCGTCTTGGCTGCGGGTGCCCTCCGGGAAGATCAGGAGCCCTTCGCCAGCCTTCAGGGCGGCCAAGGCGGACCGGATAGCCCCAATGTCAGCTTCTCCGCGGTCGACGGGAATAGAATGGCAGGCCTGAATCACGAAGCCGAAGAGCGGATTATCGAAAAGCGTACGACGGGCGATGAACGAGATCTCTCGCGGCAGACTCGAACCAATCAAGGGTGGGTCGAGCATGCTCTGGTGATTGGAAGCGAAGAGGCAGGCACCATCAGGTACGTTCTCCCAGCCTTCGACCTCCAGGGTGGAAAAGACTTCGATGAATGATCGCGCGCCGTGGTAGACGGCTTTGTAGATCAAGTTCTTCGAATCGAGAATCATCGGGGCAGGGCGGCGACCTTGATGAGCTCGCCGATTTCGGAGACCACTTCGTCGAGCGCCTTATGCGTATTATCGAGTCGATGGGCTCCGGTCGGGCAGATTAACGGGGCGGTCTTGCGCGTGGCGTCAAGGTGGTCGCGCTGCGTGACTTGGTCAGACTGGCCTTCAGCGGCGCGCCGCTGTGCGCGTGCGTCCGGATTAGCTTCTAGGAAGATGCGGACTTCGGCGTCTGGCAGGACCACGGAACCGATGTCACGGCCTTCCATCACCACACCAGCGAAACCCTGATCGCTGGCTAACTTCACCTGCGAGCGTTGGTACTCGAGGAGGAAGGTGCGGACGGCTGGTAGGGCGGCGATTTTCGAGACGGCGGCGTTGACCTCCGGCGTGCGCAAGTCGGCGTCGTCAGGGAGCATGCCGTCGAGGGTGAGCGCGGAGCTGCGGGCGCCCTGACGGGCGATAATGGTCGAGCCGATGCGAAGTTTGCTGAGGGCAGCCTTCACGGAGGCCTGATCATCGACGGCGGCACCTGCGAGCAGGAGCGCGCGCGTCAGGCTGCGATAATGGGCCCCAGTGTCGACGTGCAGCAGCCCGTGACTCTGGGCGAGGCGTCGGCTCGTGCTCGATTTTCCAGACGCGGCGCCACCGTCCACGGACACGCGAACAAAGTTAGTGCGGAGGGATTCAAGAGCCTGGAAGAAATGCGGGAAAGTTTTGCTGGTGCAGGCCGGGTCTTCGATGGCGATCCACGGCCGCCCGTCGCCAAATAGGTCGAAGCACCCGAGGATCCCGAAACTCATCGCCATGCGATGGTCCTCATAGGTGTGGATAGTGATGGGGCCGTCGGCCGCGACGCGGCGGAGTGCGGCCTTGCTGGGGAAGACCGTCAGTGAAGAAAGAGAATCATCTGCGCGCAGCTCAGCGGCAGTGGGGGCGACCTTAATTCCGAGTCGCTCAAGCTCTGTGGCCATCGCGAGCACGCGATCAGTCTCCTGCTTGCGGGTATGAGCAATGCCGCTGATTTTGACCGGACCGTCCGCCAGCGTGGCGATGGTCGCGAGGGTGAGGAATGTGTCGGAGAAGGCGTTGAAATCGAAAGCGCCGGCACGGATGGCGGACCAAGATTCGGCGATCAGCGTGCCGTTCGCCGCTTTGAGCGTGGCACCACACGCGGTGGCGACCTTGGCGAAGGCCGTGTCGCCCTGGAGTCCGCCGCTGGCGTAGCCTTCGATACGAACGGAAGCCCGGTAGCCCGTCACCGCAGGCAAGGCGATGAAGTAGCTCGCGGCGGTGGCGTCAGGCTCGATGGCGTAAGCCGGTTGGGCGACATAGGCACCGGGAGTAGGACAGGTCCAGCTGCCGTCGGCGAGACGTTCGAGCGGTCGGCCGAACTGACCGCACATCTGGGCGGTCATCTCGACGAAGGGTTCGGAGACCGTGGAGCCTTTCATGCTCACCGATGCCCCGGTTGAAAGCGGAAGCACCATCAGTAGAGCGGAGAGGAGCTGCGAAGATGCAGCGGCGTCGACATCGAGGCGACCCAGCTTACCGGTCGTGTGGAGGGTGAAAGGGAAACCGCTGGCGGGGGCGCCATCCGGCTGCAGCGCGCGACATCCGCTGGCGGTCAGAGCATCGAGTAGGCCGCGCATGGGACGGGCGCGCATAGCTTCGTCGCCATCGAGTTCATAGCAGCCATCCGGGGCGAGGGCGAGGAAGGCGGTGAGGAAGCGGGCGGCCGTGCCGGCGTTGCCAACGTGGATCTTGGCGCGGGCGTTGGGGATGCGACCGCCGAGGCCGGTGATACGGATCGTGCATGCGCTTTCGTCCGCAGAAACTTCGAATCCGAGCGACTGCAAGGCGGCGATGAGGATGCGAGTATCGCGGCTAAAGAGTGCCCCGGTGAAGAACGTGACGCCGTCGGCGAGCGCTGCTAGGATCAGGGCGCGATTGGTGATACTCTTCGATCCTGGGACTTGGGCGACGCCGCGGGCGGGCGTCTGGAACGGGCGAATGACAAGGGTCGGACTCATTCGGACCGGTCCAGGTTCTGTCGGGCGATGCGGGCCTCGGCGAGTAGGCGTCGAAGGGTGGGGATGTCGTTGGCTTCGATGGCGGTACGAAGTTCCGCAGCACGTCGTTCGACGGCGAGCAGGCCAGCGGCCGTGTGGCGGGCGTTGGCGAGCATGATACCCACCCAGAGATTCTCTTCGCCGGCGGCGACTCGGGTCGAGTCGCGCAGGCCCGCTCCAGCGGCGAAGCGACGGAAGCCCGGCTGATCTGTCACGGCGAGCATGAGCGCGGAAGCCGCGGCATGGGGGACATGGCTGATGGCGGCGACAATCTCATCATGCTTGGCGGCATCGGTCTCGTGCAGGACTGAGCCGAGTTCTTGCCAGAATAGGCGAACGGCGGCCAAGGCCTTGGGGTCCTCGGTTCCGGTCGGGGTGAGGAAGCAGACGCGCCCTTCAAAAAGGTTGGCGGCGGCGTGGGCGGCACCGGCTTTTTCTCCACCCGCCATCGGATGAGAGCCCACGAAAGGATTGGCGGCGGGGAGATGTTGGGCGGCGAGCAGGATCGCGCCCTTAACGCTACCCGCATCGGTGACGACGGCGCCCGGGCTGAGGCCCGGGGCGATGGCCAGGAAGGTTTCTTTAGCCGTGTCGACTGGGGTCGTTACGATGACGAGGTCAGCGCCCTTAACGCAGGTGGCCGCGTCAGCAAAGACTTCGGCCACGCCAAAAGCCTGGAGGGTGGCGCGGGATTTTTCCGAGCGTGACCAACACGCGAGGGACCCAGCCAGGCCTCGGCGCGCCGCCGCGAGGAGGATTGAGCCGCCGATGAGGCCGGCGCCGACGACGGCGATGCGCTTGAATTGAGCCATTTCCAATATTGAAGGTATGACTTTGATGAACCAGAGTGACGAACTATTAAAGCAAACAAACCGCTGGCGATGAAGTTGGCGGCCCTGACATGACCCAAGGCCCCCCGAACCCCAAGAACGACTTTGTCGCCGCTCCCGACCCGCGGGCTGGACGGGGTAAGGTTTCGCCGGGACAAATCTGGCTCAAGATTCGGGCTCCTCTCCTTGTCATCGTCCTACTCGCTCTCGGGGTCGCCAGCCTGCTCCTTTATACTTCGGACCGCCGGAGCACCCGCCAAGCGCAGCTGATCGTCTCACCGGAGGCTGCCGAGGCACTCAGGCTGCGCTCGCTCCAGCTCGAAGCAGACTTCGAGAAAATCCGACAAGATCGTTTCGAATTGAAGGAGGCAGACATCGCCCTCCTGGAAGAAGCACTGCGCCTGCAGGAGGAGTATATCACCGCCCGCCAGTCGGTGGGCACGGATAATGTCCGGCAGCAGTCCTTGCGTCGTCGCTTACACCTGATCCGCGGAGAGCGGCTTCGACACGACTCAGACGAGGCCGAAGCGAAGGCACTCGCGTTGGCTAAGACTGACGAAGCAGCCGCGATTCCGCTCCTCCGCCAAGCCATCGCCTGGGAAAAAGAGATCGAGACGAAATGGGAATTCTCCGGCCTAGCTGAGCCCGGACGGCGCGCGCGGCTAGATACCCGCCTGCGCCGCCTCGAATCCGCCCCGCTTTGGCAGAAGGGGCGCGATATCGAAGCGGAAGCTGAGAAACTCTTCGCAGCGGGTAAGTTTGCGGAGGCGGCGGCCAAGTTTAACCAAGCCATCGATTGCGAGACGGATTTCCTCGCCCGCTATCGCGATGTGCGGAATACCGAGTTTGGCCGATCAGATAAACTCGCTGAACGCCGCGAGACCGCTTTTTCCGGAGAAGCTTGGAATGCTATCCAGACTCATCGGGCTAAAGCCGAAGTTTTCGAAAACAAAGGCGAATGGCCGTCCGCAGCGCAAGCATGGCAGTCTGCGGTGGATGCGTTCGCCAAGTTGCTTACCGATTATCCGAAGAGTAGCTTTGCTGACCGGACGCAGGAGGCGGCGATGGCCACCCGCCTTAACTTTGCCCGCTTCCATGGCGAGATTGGCACGCTGCGCGCCCGCACCGAACAGCTTCGGGCCGCTTTACGCGCACGCCGCGCCGATCAAGCGATTCGGCTGGCCGACGATCTTATTGCTGAAGCACGCCGTATTGGCTCAGCCAATGCCGGCGTTTTCCGACCCGAGGACGATGAGCGCAAGGAACTCGAATACCTTGCGGTGAACGGCGCGGTCGTCCGCAGTGCTCTGGGTATCATCGACCAAAACTTGCGACCAGTCCCGGCTTCGTCCGTGCGGATTTATCGGACGGAGATTCCGCAGGGCCTTTATGCTTCCGTCATGGGCGCCAACCCAAGTTCCTCTCGTCGTGAAGCGAATCCGGTCGAGTCCGTGACTTATGCGGAAGCCGAGGCTTTTGCGGCTCGGTTTGGGTGGATTTTGGGTGCCAAGGTACGCTTACCGACGTCGGCTGAATTCACCGCCGCGGCCGGAGATCTGAGCAAAAGCTCAGTCCAAGCTCAGGCATGGACTGCCGAGAATACGGATGGGATGACGGTTCGTCCTGTCGGGACCGCCACGGCCAACGCTTCCGGAATCCATGATTTAATCGGCAATGTTGAAGAGTGGACGCTGGCCTCGCCAGATGCGACCCGTGCCCCCGCGCTGGGAGGGAGTATCCTTACCGCGCCCGGCAAATCGTTGGCTGCCCGGGACGTGTTTAAGCGCGAGAAGAGCCGAACGCTCGGGTTTCGTATCGTCATTGAATAAACGCCCGGGGTCCTAATTATAAAACGACCCCATGGCTGCCCCAGTCCATCGACTCCAACGTGCCGCGTTCTTTTTCGCGACCTATGGAGCCTTGGCCACCTTGTCCCTCTGGTTCGCGTATGAGCTTCGCTTCGCCGGAGAGGATGCCCTGACCGGCGGGCAACATCAGGCGGCGGAGTCATACTTATACCTTCAGCGACCGATGGTATTGCTCTGGCTCATTCCCCTTAAGGTTCTGCTGCTCGGCGTGTGGGGCCAGTTCCGCGGTGTCTTCTATTATTTCCGACTGACGGACGCCCTGCGCATGGTCTTCGCACTGGCCGCGGCCACGGCCATCGCCTTCACGTTGCCTTCGATCATCGGCAGTGGCGATCCGGCCCGGGCGTTCAGCGTACCCCGCGGCGTCACGCTGGTAGACTTCAATCTATCGCTGGTGCTGTTCGTCGGCTTCCGAGTTTCGATTCGCGCGCTGCGCGAACGCTTCTGGAGTAAGGAACAGACGACCCAGGGCACCGTCGAGCGTATCGCCATTGTCGGCGCTGGTCAGGCCGGGGCACAGCTCGCCGCGGAGCTCATGAGCCGCCGCGGTCACGGCATCGAGCCGGTCTGCTTCCTGGATGATGATATCGCCAAGCATAACCTTCATATCCATGGCGTGCCGGTGATTGGTGCGCCCGAGCGCATGCCCGAGTTGGCCGAGAAGTACGGCGTCACCGAAATCATCCTCGCATTACCCGCTTCGGCGGTGCGCCGCATCCGCGAAGTGAGCGCACTCGCATCCGCCAGTAATCTACGCGTGCTCGTGGTGCCTTCCATGTCCGAGCTGGCCGGCGGCCGCGTGCGGGCGAGCGACATCCGGCCAATCTCCGTCGAGGATATCCTTGGACGGGAACCCGCTAAGCTCGACGACGAGGCCATCGACATGATGGTCAAGGGTCGCACCGTGCTCATTACGGGTGCTGGCGGTAGCATCGGCTCCGAGCTTTGTCGTCAGGTCGCGGCGCGCTCGCCCGCCCGCCTCATCATGCTCGATCAGTGCGAGGTGCTTCTCTACCAAGCAGAACAGGAGCTCATCTCCGCCGGGGCCGGTGCGCTCATCACGCCCATCGTCGGCGACGTCACCGATGTCGACCGCATGCGCGACGTCTTCGTCCGCTTCAAGCCCGAGCTCGTCCTCCATGCAGCGGCGCACAAGCACGTTCCGATGATGGAGTCGCAGCCTTCCGAAGCCCTGAAGAACAACGTCCTCGGCACAGAGGTCGTCGCCCGTCTCGCCGCGGAGCATCGCGCGGCCAAGTTCGTGCTCATCTCCTCGGATAAGGCCGTCAACCCAACCAACGTCATGGGCGCCAGTAAGCGGCTCGCCGAGCGCGTCGTCCGCACGATGCAAGCCGAAGCCGGGGGCAAGACGGCTTTCCTGGCGGTGCGATTTGGTAACGTCCTTGGATCCTCCGGCTCAGTCATTCCGATTTTCCGCCGCCAGATCGCCGCAGGCGGACCCGTCACCGTGACGCATCCCGAGGTGAAGCGCTACTTCATGACTATACCCGAGGCCGTTGGCCTCGTGCTACAAAGCGCGACGCTCGGCACCGGCGGAGATATCCTCGTCCTCGAGATGGGTCAGCCCTTGAAGATCGTCGACGTGGCCCGCCAGCTCATCGAGCTTAGCGGCCTCCGTCCCGACATCGACATCGAGATCCGGATCACCGGCCTGCGCCCAGGCGAGAAGCTGGTCGAGGAACTTCAATACGAAGGGGAGCAGTATCGCCCTACAGAGCACCCGCGTGTCTTCCGCTTCGTCGCGGACCTCGTCTCGCAGGATTCAGTGGAATCCTTGGTAAGCCGCGTCCGCGCCCTACTTCCCTTGGAACGTCAGGCCTGTAAGCTGGGCATGCGTGACTTAGTCCCGGAATACGTGCCCTTCGCGGAGTAGTTTTTACGCTTCGGGCTTCACAGGCGGGCATGGCTACGACACGCTTCGGGCATGGCTCGCGCGCTTTCCTCCGCACCTCTGGTCGGCATCATCATGGGTTCTCAGTCCGACTGGGAGACGATGGTCAACGCCGCCGACACGCTCAAGAAGCTCGACGTCCCCTTCGAGGCCGAGGTCGTGAGCGCTCACCGCACGCCGCTTAAGCTCAAGGACTACGCTTTGGCCGCCCGCCGTCGTGGGTTGAAGGTCATCATCGCCGGCGCCGGTGGCGCCGCCCATCTCCCTGGTATGGTCGCCGCGATGACTTCGCTTCCCGTCATGGGAGTGCCCGTGCAGTCCAAGTCGCTCGACGGTATCGACTCGCTTCTCTCTATCGTCCAGATGCCAGCTGGTATCCCCGTGCATACTTTCGCCATCGGTCGTGCGGGCGCGATTAACGCCGCCCTCGGCGCCGCTGCTGTGTTGGCCTTGTCCGACGCCAAGCTCGCCAAGAAACTGGACGCCTATCGTGCCGAGCAGACCAAGGTCGTGCTCGATAACCCGATTCCCGGTCGCAAGGGCAAGAAGCGCTAAGCCATGGAGCGACCCCTGCAGCCCGGCGGCACCATCGGTATCCTCGGCGGCGGCCAGCTCGGTCGTATGTCGGCCATCGCCGCGCGCCGTCTCGGTTATAAGGTGCGCACCTTCGATCCTTCCGCCGGTGCCTGTGCTGCGGCTATCGCCGATGAGCATGTGACCGCCGACTGGAGCGACACCGCTGCGCTGACGCACTTCGCCCAAGGTTGCGGCCGTATCACGCTCGAGTTCGAGAACATCCCACCCGCGACCGTCGAGTTCGTCGCGAAATCCGTCCCGAGCCACCCTTCGGCCAATGTCTTGGCGACCTGTCAGAATCGTCGCCGCGAGAAGGAGTTCCTCCGCGCCTCCGGCATCCCTTGCGCAAACTTCGCCGTCGTTTCGTCGCTGACCGAGCTGCAGGCGGCCGTGAAGACCATCGGCTTCCCGTGCGTGCTCAAGACAGCGGATTTCGGTTATGATGGGAAAGGTCAGGTCAAGTTGGCGACCGCCCAGGCAGATCTCGTTGCGGCGTGGGAGAAGATTGGCGGCGCTGTCGGCGTTCTCGAGGCCTGGGTGCCGTTCCAGATGGAAATCTCGGTGCTCGTCGCTCGCACCGTCGATGGCCGCACCGCGGTCTACGATCCGGCTGAAAACATCCATCGGAACCATATTCTCCATCTTTCGATTTCACCGGCCCGCATCTCTGAAGCTACGGCCGCCGAGGCACGCGTCCTAGCCCTCAGCATCGCCGACAAGATCCAGCTCGTCGGCCTCCTCGCCGTCGAGATGTTCGTTAAGGACGGCCGCATCGTCGTCAACGAGCTCGCGCCGCGTCCGCACAATAGCGGCCACCAGACCTTTGACGCCAACGAGACCAGCCAGTTCGAACAGCATATCCGCGCCGTGTGCGGCCTGCCGCTCGGCGGAACGAAGCCGCTGGCTCCTTCGGCGATGGTGAACCTCCTTGGCGACGTCTGGCGTAATGGCCAAGAGCCCGACTGGACCAAGGTCCTCGCCGATCCTTCCGCCAAGCTGCACCTCTACGATAAGGGTAAAGCCGCACCGGGCCGCAAGATGGGCCACATCACTGTCACCGCGCCGACGCTCGAAGAAGCCATCCGCCGCGCCGAAGCGCTGCACGCCGCGCTCTGATCAATCGAGCAGCTCGGGCTTACGGCTGAATAGTTCGATCGGGATCTGACCGAGGCTGAGGAAGAGCAAGACCGCTTGGAAGACCGGGATTTTCGCCTTTAGTCCAGCGTTCTGCGCGATGTAGTTCTTAGCCATCACTTCGCAAATCATGGCCATCGCGAAGACGACGGAGGCCACGCAGAGTAGGCTGAAGAGCCAGCGCCACACCTTTGGGCTCTCGATGCGGCGCCAGGGGAGGAACAGCAGGCCTGCGTAGGCGATGAAGAACCAGGACTCCACGCGCAGGGCGACCGGGAAGGTGACGATGGCCGGATCCCAGCGAGCCGGGATATGGAGTGGGCCGAGGCTGACGGTGCCAATGAGTCCATTGACTCCGAGGCCGACGCATAGAAGGCCGAACAGGATCACGATAATGCGTCCGTAGCGGATACGTTGGGCGGTGACGTCGTTCATGAGGCGAGTGAAGGCGGAAGGGCGGGCGAAGCAACTGCTCAGAGCGGGCGGAAGAGAGCGACGTCGCTCCATTCACCCATGATACGTCCGTCCGACTTCATGCCTTCGCCCCAAGCTTCGCGGCATTTATCTTCGAAGTGGGCGCGGACCGCGTCCTGTTCCTTGGCGAGGATACCGCTGAGCGCGAGTACCCCGCCGGGGCTGACGGAGTCGATAAGGTTGTCGGCGTAGATGCAGAGCACGTCGCTGATAATATTTGCGAGTACGACGTCGGCGCGGCCGGTCAGGCGGAAGCCTTCTTCGAGGCCGGCGTGGTGGAAGGCCACCGCCTCATCGGCGATACCATTGTCTTCGCGGTTGGCGATACTGACGCGGACGGATTCCGGATCGCGGTCAAAACCGGCGATACGTCCGCAACCCAGCTTGGCGGCGGAAAGGGCGAGGATGCCCGAGCCACAGCCCGCATCGGTCACCGAGACCTTTGCGGCGGTGTGCGTCTCGAGGAAGTCCATCATGCGGATGGCGCAGAGTCGGGTTGTCGGGTGGTCGCCGGTGCCGAAGGCCAGGCCGGCGTCGAACCAGATCACCGCGGCGTCGGCCGGGACGGTATACTTACCGCGCATCCAGGCGGGGACCCAGTGCAGTCGGCCATGATCCCAAGGCTTGAGGTGCTCCTTATAGGCTTCCTTCCAGTCCTTGTCGGCCATGACAGTTTCTTCATAGGCCTCGGGGAGTTTCTTGAAGGCTTTGCGCAGGCCAGCCCAAGCTTCATCGGCCTCAGGCTTAGTGTCGAAGTAACCCATCACGAAGTGAGGCTTCCCGGGGCCTTCATGGAAGAGCATCCATGACGAGCGGGTGAGTTCACAGAAATGGTCCTCTAACGGCTGGACCATGTCTTCATGGATGGGGGACTTCAGTTCAATCATCAGGAAAGGGTCTCGCTCAGGCGGGCGATGACGGCGGGAAGTAGGGCGTGCTCGGCGGCGTGAATCTTGTGAGCGAACGACTCAAGGGTGTCGGCGGCCTCGCGGGTCACGCGGGTCTGGCCGAGGTGGGCGCCGCCGTCGATCTCGGCATTGACCCAATGGACGGTACAGCCGGCCTCCGGGACGTCGGCGTTCCACGCTTGGCCGATACCATCGAGGCCAGGGAACGCGGGGAGGAGGCTGGGGTGGAGGTTGATGATGCGGCCGGCAAAAGCGTCAAGGAGGGGGGCCTTAATCACGCGCATGAAGCCGGCGAGAACGACGAGGTCGACTTTCGCGGCTTTGAGGTCGTCCGCCCAGGCCTGCTCGCGCTCGGGGGAGAACTTCGTCTTGAAGGGGCCCGTATCGAGGAAGCGGGCCGGCACGCCGTACTTCGGGCCCAGCTCCAGCATCTTGCAGGTCGGGACGTCGCACCAAATGCCAACCACCTTGGCCTGGCTGAGGCGGCCTTCGGCTTGGGCGCGGAGGACCGCGTCGGCATTGGAGCCGCGACCGGAACCAAGGAGGGCGACGCGCATGACGGGAAGGTGTCGCCGCCGCCCCTCGCCTGCAAACGGATTTTCGATTTCAGACTTTGAACCCTTCGGCAAAGCGCCGATGCTGGGCGTCACTGCACCCCATGGATCGCCGCGAGTTTCTTAACCTCACCGCCCTAGGTTCGCTGGGCGCCGTTGCCCTCTCTGGTTGTGTCGGCGGTGGTGGTGGTAGCGGCTACGCCGGCCCCTTGCCCGTCGCGCCAGCTCCAGTCGCGCCTATCTCCGGCAAGGTCATGCTTGGCATCGATGTCCTCGCGGCCGAAGGGTTTGCCCGCCTCAAGGGCCTGCGCTGCGGCCTCGTAACGCACCAGGCCGGCGTTAACGGCGTCGGTCAGCGTACGGCCGACGTGCTCGCCCGCGCTCCGGGCGTGAAGCTCGTCAAACTTTTCGGTCCGGAGCACGGTATCGATGGCGTGGCCAAAGCCGATGTCTCCGTCGGTCATGCGAAGGATGCGCGCACAGGCCTGCCCGTCTACTCGCTCTACGGTGCGACGCGTCGCCCTACACCGGAGATGCTCTCCGGGCTAGATGTCATCGTGATCGATTTCCAGGACATCGGCGTTCGCTCTTACACTTACATCAGCTGCATGCGGTACGTGATCGAAGCGTGCTTTTCGCTTCCACGTCCCGTGCGCGTGATCGTCCTCGACCGACCCAATCCACTCGGCGGCGAGAAGGTCGATGGCCCGTTCCTCGATCGCAAGTGGCGCAGTTACGTGGGCGCCTACGAGACTCCGTATGTCCACGGCCTCACGATTGGTGAAATCGCGCGCTGGGCGGTGGCCACGCCTGGGGTCCTTGAGCTCGATGAAGCGACCCGTCGCCGCGGCACGCTCGATGTGGTCACCCTGCGCGGCTGGCGTCGCTCGATGACCTGGAATCTCACTGGCCTGAACTGGACGCCGACCTCGCCGATGATTAACAGTTCTAAGGCCGCCCTCGGCTATGCGATGAGCGGACTCGGCTGCATGGATTCCGGCTTCAGCCACAGTTCTGCGGCCGACCAGAACTTTCGCTTCCTCACTTATCCACGCCGCAAAGCTGCCGACCTCATGACTGCCTTCGGTAACGCCGTACCCGGGCTCGTCCTGCAGCCGCAGCAACAGGCTGACGGTACACAGGGCGTCTACCTCGCGGTTGGCGATTGGCCCAAGTTACGCCCCACGGCCATCTCGCTGTTTATGCTCCGTCAGGCGTGCGCCTGGGCGCCGAATCCGTTCGCCGGCCTAAGCACCGGCAAGCGAGAACTCTTCATCAAGCATCTCGGCAGCGAGGCGTTCTTCGATGAACTACGTTCACAGGGAACGCGCATCGACCTCGCTCGCTGGATGAAGCGCTGGGATGGAGACGCGGCTTCCTTCCGCGCGCGCACCGCCCCCTTCTACCTTTACGGCTGATCAGTAGGAGCGACCTTCGCGCTTCTCCCAGTAGTTGATATAGGCTTGGTTGAGCACGCCGAGACCACCCGGGGTGGGGTAGTCGCCGGTGAAATACCAGTCGCCGCGGCTCTTCGGACACGCCTTGTGCAACGACTCGATCTTCTGGAAGACCAGGATCAGTTCGCCCTTCCAGGCGCTCTTCGACGGGTAGACGAGCTCGGCCGCCTTGGCGGCGATCTCGATTTCCGTGAAGGCAGCGTAGATCCGCTTCACGTGGTTCTGCATCTCCTTCGTCGGCTTCTTGGACTGCGCGACGCAATCTTCGTAAACCTCGCGGAGCAGGTCCGTCTTGCCGCGTTCCTTGCAGAGCGCGACGGTGGCCTGGAAGGCGAGGAACTTGCCCATCTCCGACATATCGATGCCGTAGCAGTCCGGGTAGCGGATCTGCGGGGCGGTCGAGGCGATGACGATGCGCTTCGGATTCGGGCGGGCGAGAATGCGGAGAATCGACTGGCGGAGCGTCGTGCCGCGGACGATGGAGTCGTCGACACAGACGAGCGTGTCGCCGTCGCGGACCGTCCCGTAGGAGATATCGTAGACGTGCGAAGCCATCTGCATGCGGTTCTTCTCCTGGGAGATGAACGTGCGCAGCTTGACGTCTTTGTGGGCGACCTTCTCGCCGCGCGGCCAGCCGCCGAGCACGAGTTTGTCGATGAGGTCCTCGTCGAGTTTCCCGGCGCGCTGGGCGTCGACGAGCTTATCGCGGACCTGCGAGCGGCGACGCTTTCGGAGTTCTTCCATCAGGCCGTACCAGGCGATTTCCGCCGTGTTCGGGATGTAGGAGAAAACGGCGTTATCGTGGTCGTCACGAATCTGTGCGATGACGTCGTCGGCGAGGGCGGCGCCCAGGGCCTTGCGTTCAGCGTAGATTTCCGGGTCGTTACCGCGCGAGAAGTAGATGCGCTCGAAGGAGCAGGAGCGGGTCTCGCCTGGGGCGTGGAAGGATTCGATCGAATGACGACCGTCAGCCTTCATGATGAGGGCCGACCCCGGAGGCAGCTCGTGCACGTCTTCTTGGTTTACGCCGACGATAGTCATCAGCGCGACGCGCTCGGAGGCTACGGCGATGAGGTCTTCTGTGCGGGCGTACCAGCACGGGCGGATGCCGTTAGGATCGCGGATGACGAAGCTATCGCCATTGCCGACGAGGCCAGCGATGGCGTAGCCGCCATCCCAGTTCTTCGCGGCTTTGCGCAGGACGTTGCCGATGTCCATATGCTTGGAGATCTCGGACTGAACTGCGGTGCCTTCGAGCCCTTGGTCCTTGAAGGCCTTGAAGAGGCGATCGTGTTCTTCGTCCAACCAGAAACCGATTTCCTCGAGGATCGACTGCGTGTCGGTCGAGTAGATGACGTGTGCGCCGCGCTCCGAGAGTGAGGCGTTGAGCTCGTTCGTGTTCGTCAGGTTGAAATTGCCAGCGACGAGCAGGTTACGGGTCGGCCAGATCGACTTGCGCGCGTAGGGATGGCAGGAGACCGAGTCGAAGTTCCCCGAGGTGCCGTAGCGGAGGTGGCCGAGGAGCAGTTCGCCACCGAAGTCGAAATGTCGCTTAACTGTTTCCGGGAATTCGGGGACGATGACCCCTTCGCGCATCTTATCCGAGTAGGTCTTGATCTGACGGGTGAAGATCTGGGTCAGGCCCTGGGCGCCAATCTCGCGGTCGCGGAAGAGGAAGGCCTCGCCGTTTTCGGCGCCGATCTTGACGCAGCCGATACCCGCGCCGTCCTG
>Ga0102913_1000229_pt1 | contig 16202 bp, 11 predicted proteins | sample Colrivmet1560A02_FD_78197 | JGI IMG/M metagenome (GOLD analysis project Ga0102913, IMG submission 78197) | Estuarine microbial communities from the Columbia River estuary - metaG 1560A-02 | ecosystem: Environmental > Aquatic > Marine > Intertidal zone > Estuary | place: USA: Columbia River... | reverse complement strand
CTTGGTCTTGCGTTCCAATGAATTTTAAGCGAGTAGACTCAATCATTTCGGGTGTGATATGTTCTGTTGGAAAGCGCTCATCAATCTCTTTTTCTAAATCGAAACAAGGCGTGGTGGCACCAATGTAAAAGGTGCCTGTGTATTCTTTTTCTTTTGCTTGGTAAGCTTCTATGTTTTTGGTTTCCTTTCCGGTGCAAACGATGAGGAGTCCGGTAGCCAAAGGATCTAAAGTGCCTGCGTGTCCCACTTTCAACTTGAATTTACGCACAGGTAAATTTGCGGTGTGAGGTGTTTTGGTGTATTTTTTTATTGAGTATTTTACCTTCTGCACAACGTTGAAGGAAGTCCAGGTGTAAGGCTTATTTATCAAAAGAACCTTGCCAGCTGTAAAAGGAGATTCTTGTTCCATTAAACGATAGTCAATTCAATACCTAGTAAATAAAGAAGGATGATGGCAGCGCCAACCACAATGCGGTAGTAACCAAATACTTTGAATCCGTTTTTAGTTAAGTAGCTAATGAAAGTTTTAATGGCCAACATAGCAACTAAAAAAGCCACCACATTACCTACAATTAAAACATTGATTTGCTCGCCACTTAATGTAATTCCTTCTTGGTAATAATCTAAAGTTTTCTTTGCTGTTGCGGCAAACATGGTAGGTACAGCCAAAAAGAAAGAGAATTCTGCTGCTGCTTTTCTCGTCATTTTTTGTGTTAATCCGCCAATGATAGTCGCCGCCGAGCGGCTTACGCCAGGTATCATAGCTATCACCTGAAACATACCAATTTTTAGTGCAGAAGGATAAGAAGGAGTAGCATCGCTTTTGCCTTCATCGTTGAATAATTTGTCTAAGAAGAGGAACACAATTCCGCCCAGCAATAAAGTGATTCCAACCACTAAAACATTCTCTAAAAGCGAGTCGATAAAGTCGTTAAACAACACACCAAAAACGGCTGCGGGAATAAAAGCGACAAATAATTTGAAATAGAATTCTTTGCTTTGAAAGAAGCGTTTCCAGTACAAAGCCACTACCGATAGAATAGCGCCAAACTGAATGGCAATGGTAAACAATTTAGTAAAATCTTCTTTGGCAATGCCCATCGCAGAGGAAGTGATGATCATGTGGCCGGTAGAAGAAATAGGTAAAAATTCGGTGATGCCTTCAACGATGGCAATGATGATCGCTTCTAAGTAAGTCATGTACTATTGTGGTTTTTTAAGGATGCCAAATAAAACAATTGCGAAACCAATAAGCACGGTAATAGGCGCTATGGTTAAGCGTTGCGTGTTGAATAAAGTATCGCCTGCAAATTCGTTGGTATTTTCTGTTCCACCGCCACTCATCATGATGAAGCCTACGCCTATCACCACTGTTCCAGCTATCAATAAAAGATAATTGGTTTTACCCATTTCGAAAGCCTCTTCTTGTTGTTTTTCCATAATATTTTTAATAATAAAGTTCGTCGGTTCTCATGCGTAAGAATTTACTTACAGAGACAATAGTTGATAAGAAGGTGATTAAAATTCCGATGGCAACCATGCCTAAATAGATGAGCGTATTTTGTTCGAAGTATTGAATTTCGTTGATTTCAGGAAAATGTTTGATCAAGAATGAGTTGAAAGTCATCATCATTAAAATGGCTAGTCCGGCAGCTAAAATACCCTGCAAAACAGCGCTAAAGACAAAAGGCCTTAAGATGAACATTCCTTTGGCGCCAATCAACTGCATGGTTCGAATTACAAAACGTTGAGAATACACTTTAATGCGCAAGGTATTGTTGATTAAGGCTACCGATATCACCAGCAAAATAACACTTATACCAATGAGCCATGTATTAATTCTTTTTAGGTTAGAGTGCAACAATGCCAAGTTTCCTTTGTCGTAATCAACCGCAGTGACCACACTGTTTTTTAAAAACATGGCCTCAATATTTTTTAGCGAATCGGGGTGGGTGTAGTCGGCTTTTATTTTAACATCAATCGACATAGGAAGCGGATTTTTACCATCAAGTAAATCCATGTATTTTTCATCGTCACCTAAATCGGCTTGCAATAGCGCTGCTGCAGAATCTTTATCGATAAAGTGGGTAGATAAGATATAATCTTGCGCATCTAAATACTTTTTGAATTGCATTACATCCACTTCTTTGGCTTCATCTTTAAGATAAACCGAACAAACAAAGTGCTCTTTAAAGGCATCGGCCAAAGGTTTGATGTTTAAAACCACAAAGCCAACCAAGCCAACTACAAACAATACCAGTGAAATACTTACTACTGTTGATAAGTAAGAGATGCGCGTACGCCAGTTGTTATTAAAACTTTTCCATTCCATTGCGGCTAAAATAATAGTTTTTAGTGTATAGTTCACAGATAACAGTTTTTTCTTTGAACTATTGCCTGTGAACTTTTTTCTTTTGCCTATTTTAGCGGCTCATAAAAATTTAAGCTGTGGAATATAATTTCAGAGAAGTAGAAGCCAAATGGAGAGCAAAATGGGCTTCTGAAAAGACGTATAAATCGGAGATTAAAAATGACCAACCGAAGTGTTATGTGCTGGATATGTTTCCTTATCCTTCGGGGGCTGGCTTGCATGTAGGACATCCACTGGGCTACATCGCATCAGATATTTATGCGCGATACAAAAGGTTGAAAGGTTTCAATGTTTTGCATCCTATGGGTTACGATTCTTTTGGTTTGCCAGCTGAGCAGTATGCTATTCAAACCGGACAACATCCAGCCATCACCACAGAAGAAAATATCAACAGATACAGAGAGCAATTAGATAAAATTGGATTTTCATTCGATTGGGACAGAGAGTTGCGTACCAGCGATCCTTCTTATTACAAATGGACGCAGTGGGTTTTTATTCAGTTGTTCAATTCGTGGTATGATCCTGAATCAAACAAGGCAGAGGCAATTGAAAGTTTGATTCAGAAGTTCAAGGTTCAAGGTTCAAAGTTTAATGTTAGCGGAGTTGACAAATCTTGGGATGAATTAAATGAAAAAGAACAGTCGGATATTTTGATGGAACATCGTTTGGCTTATTTGGGCGAGGCTTATGTGAATTGGTGTCCGGCTTTAGGAACTGTGCTAGCCAACGACGAAGTAAAAGACGGCGTGAGTGAGCGTGGCGGACATCCAGTAGAAAAAAAATTAATGAAGCAATGGAGCATGAGAATTACTTCTTATGCGCAAAGATTGTTGGATGATTTAGAAGGCATAGATTGGACAGAAAGTATTAAAGAATCTCAGAGATACTGGATTGGCCGTTCTGAAGGATCTTCTTTGGAATTCAACATTCAAAATTCAACTCTCAAACTTGAAGTATTCACCACTCGTCCTGATACAATTTTCGGAGTGTCATTCATGGTTATTGCGCCCGAGCATGAATTCGTTGCACAATTAACTTCTGCCGATCAAAAACAAGCCGTTGCCGATTACCTAGAAAAAACAAAAAATCGTTCTGAAAGAGAACGTATGGCTGATGTGAAGAATGTAACTGGAGTATTCACTGGAGCCTATGCGATTCATCCTTTCAGCGGAAAACAAATTCCGGTGTGGATTGGTGATTATGTTTTAGCAGGTTATGGCACCGGCGCTGTAATGGCTGTTGCTGCGCATGATAGCAGAGATTACGCTTTTGCAAAACAATTCAACTTACCTATTTTACCGGTAGTTGAAGGCGGAGAAATTGAGAAAGAAGCTTATGAATCTAAAACAGGAAAAATCATCAATTCTGATTTTTTGGATGGTTTAGAGGTGAAAGATGCAATGAAGAAAGTAATTGCAAAAATCGAAGAATTAGGTTTAGGAAAGGGAAAAATAAATTACCGATTGCGCGATGCTGTTTTTGGCCGTCAGCGCTACTGGGGAGAGCCCATTCCGGTGTATTACAAAAATGGCATTCCACAGGTTTTACCAGAAAATGAATTGCCATTGTTGTTGCCCGAAGTAGATAAATTTTTACCTACTGAAGATGGGGAGCCGCCATTGGCAAGAGCGAAAGATTGGGCTTATATGGCCTCACCCCAGCCCTCTCCAAAGGAGAGGGAGTTGGGAGATGAGCTGGGTTTTGAAACGGCTGATAAAAATGCTTGGAATGTATTGAAGGAAAACGCAAGAGAAAATAGGAAAAATCCAACTGAAGCAGAGGAAAGATTGTGGTCGGCTTTGCGCAACAGTCAACTCGGATTTAAATTTAGAAGACAGCACAGCATTGATCAATTTATTGCCGATTTTGCTTGTCTTGAAAAAGCTTTGATTGTTGAAGTGGATGGCGAAATTCACAACACTCCAGAAAATAGAGAGTACGATGAGGGAAGAACTTTTGAGTTGAAGAAAAAAGGATTTCAAATTATTCGATTCACCAATGAAGAAGTTCTTACGCAATTAAATGTGGTGATTGATAAAATCAAGAGTATTTTAAGTACTGGCTCCCCTCTCTTTCGGAGAGGGGCCGGGGGTGAGGCCTATCCATACGAAACTACCACCATGCCCGGCTGGGCTGGTTCTTCATGGTATTTCTTGCGCTACATGGACCCAAAAAACGATACTGCTTTTGCGTCGAAGGAAGCGGTGGATTACTGGCAAAATGTGGATTTATATATTGGTGGATCTGAGCATGCCACCGGCCATTTATTATACGTTCGTTTCTGGACTAAATTCTTAAACGACCGCGGATTTATTCCGGTGAATGAACCAGCGAAGAAGCTGATTAATCAAGGGATGATTCAGGGGAGAAGTAATTTTGTGTATAGAATCAATGGCACTAATAAATTTGTAAGTTTTGGTTTGAAGAATGAACATGCCACCACTGCTTTGCATGTTGATGTAAACATAGTCGACAACGATGTCTTAGATCTAGAAGCTTTCAAAAATTGGAGAGAAGAATACAAAACCGCCGAGTTCATTTTAGAAGACGGCAAATACGTTTGTGGCAACGAAGTAGAAAAAATGTCGAAGTCGAAATGGAACGTGGTGAGTCCCGATTTAATCGTAGAAAAAAGCGGCGCCGATGTTCTTCGTCTGTATGAAATGTTTCTGGGCCCACTAGAATTATCAAAACCGTGGAATACCAATGGAATCTCTGGTGTATCGAACTTCATTAGAAAGTTGTGGAGACTGTACAATCAAGATGGAGTGTGGAATGTGAGTGATGAAAAAGCTGATAAAAAAGAACTAAAATCATTGCACAAAACCATCAAGAAAATTGTAGAAGATATTGAGCGTTTTTCATTCAATACCTCTGTAAGTAATTTCATGATTTGTGTGAATGAACTCACCGAATTGAAATGCAATAAACGCGAAGTTTTAGAGCCATTGGCCATTATCATTTCGCCGTACGCGCCTCACGTAGCCGAAGAATTGTGGGAAAAATTGGGACATGCAGATTCTATTTTCAAGCAAAGCTTTCCAGCGGTGAACGAATCGTATTTAGTGGAGAGCTCTTTCAACTATCCTATTTCTTTCAATGGTAAAACGCGCTTTATGCAAGAATTAGATTTATCGGTACCTAAAGAAGAAGTAGAAAAAATTGTAATGGCGATGGAAAAAACACAGCAGTATTTGGAAGGCAAAACACCTAAGAAAGTGATTGTGGTGCCAGGTAAAATTGTGAATATAGTTTTGTAATTACAGTATGAATTTTCAACATCCTTTAAACTCTAAACAGCCCAACGTAGGTACCACCATTTTTGCGGTGATGACTGGTTTAGCCAATCAACATGGGGCTGTAAATTTAGCGCAAGGATTTCCAAATGTTGAGGTAGACCCTGCATTGATTTCTTTAGTTGACAAGCATTCTCGCGAAGGAAAGAATCAATATGCGCCCATGCCAGGTTTGCCAATTTTGAAAGAGAAAATTGCTGCTAAAATTGAAGAATTGTATGGCGCCAAATATCATCCTATCAATGAAATTTTAATTACCGCCGGAGCAACACAAGCTATTTATGCATCTGTTAGCGCCATTGTTTTTCCTGGTGATGAGGTAATTGTTATTGAACCCGCTTACGATTGCTACGAGCCCGCTATTAAACTCAATGGAGGTGTTGCGGTGCGTACTCAACTTACGCAAGAATTTAAAGTAGATTGGTCAGACATCAAAAGTAAAATTAGTGCGAAAACGCGCGCTATAATGATTAACACGCCGCACAATCCAACAGGAAGTATTTTGCGTGCAGAAGATTTACAAACCCTAGAAAAAATAGTGAAGGATACCAACATCATCATTATTAGTGATGAAGTTTATGAGCATTTGGTTTTCGATGGTGAACGTCACGAAAGTGTTTGCCGTTATCCTGCGCTTGCCGAAAGAAGTATTGTGATGTATTCTTTTGGTAAAACTTACCACGTTACAGGCTGGCGAATGGGCTATTGTGTAGCGCCAGAAAACATCATGAAGGAGATTGTGAAATGTCATCAGTTTCAAACCTATTGTATTCACACGCCTTCGCAATATGCTATTGCCGATTACCTCGACAACAAAGAGAAATACTTAGAGTTGAACAATTTTTTTCAAGAAAAAAGAGATTACTTTTTATCGTTGGTAAAACAAACGAAGTTTAAAGTTTTACCTTGTGAAGGCACGTATTTTCAGTTGTTGAGCTACGCACATCTTTCTGATGAAAACGATAGAGAATATGCCAACAGATTAACGATTGATTACAAAATTGCTTCTATACCTATCTCGGTTTTTTATCATAACTACAGAGACGATAAAATATTACGCTTCTGCTTTGCCAAGACCAACGAGACTTTAGAGAAGGGCGTGGAAGGATTAATGAAAGTGAAATAAGATGGAAGATTTAAAAATAGCATTGGTTCAAACTTCATTGGTGTGGGAAAACCACAGCGCCAACTTAGAGTTAATGGACAAGCATTTGGCAAAGATAATTGCCGCCGATGTAATTGTTTTGCCCGAGATGTTTACCACAGGATTTTCTATGGAACCCGCTCGTTTGGCAGAAAAGATGGATGGAAAAACTATGCAATGGTTCGCTCAAAAAGCAAAAGAAAAAAACGCAGTAATTACGGGTAGTTTTATTGCTGAAGAAAGCGGAAAATACTTCAATAGATTGATATGGATGCGTGCGGACGGTTCTTTTGAAACCTACGACAAGCGCCATTTATTTAGCATGGCTGGAGAGAATATTCAGTATACCGAAGGAAATATAAAACGAATTCTTGAGGTAAAAGGCTGGAAGGTTTGTCCGCTAATCTGCTACGATTTACGCTTCCCTGTTTGGAGCAGAAATGTGCAAAATGAATACGATGTTTTATTGTACACTGCCAATTGGCCAGAAGCAAGGAATCACGCGTGGAAAAGTTTATTGCCAGCTCGTGCCATAGAAAACCAATGTTTTGTAGCTGCGGTAAATAGAATCGGCATGGATGGAAAAGCATTGCATTACAGCGGTGATTCAATAGTTTTAGATTTCCTTGGAAAACCATTGGCAGCAGCTAATGTAGGTAAAGAAGAAATTGTAGAAGCTGCATTGAAATTTGAAGATTTAGAGAAATTTAGAAAAGGGTTTCCTGCGGGTTTGGATCAGGATAAGTTTGAGATACTATAAATAATAAATGCAGGCTGTAGGGGCGAGCTGCGCTCGCCCACCAATCATGAAAATAGCGGGCGAGCGCAGCTCGCCCCTACGCAATACTTAAAATAAATAGAATGATAATTAAATCACTTTAAACTCCCAACCTATCTGCTTGAAGTGATTCAACAAACGCGGCAAAACATACTTCATATTTTTCTCAGCTTTTTCGCTATCGTGAAATACAATAATGTTTCCTTTCTCGGTGTTTTGAACCACAATGTTTAAGCACTCTTCAGGCAATAATTTATCATCGAAATCGCCACTTATTACACTCCACATTACAATTTTATAATCGCCCTTAAGTTTGCGAATTTGAGAAGGTTTTATTTTACCGTAAGGTGGACGAAACAACTTACTATCAATCACCTCAGCGGCTTTTTGCGCATTCGCTACATATTCATTGGTAAGCGTTTTCCAGCCATTGAAATGATCGTGGGTGTGGTTTCCAACTTCATGTCCGCGACGCAAAATATCCTCATAAATTTCAGGGTACAAAGCCACATTTTTTCCCAAGCAGAAAAAAGTCGCTTTTGCCGAAAACTGGTCTAGAACATCTAGCACCCATGGTGTAATAGTAGGGTGCGGTCCATCATCAAAAGTAAGATACAATTCCTTTTCTTTGGTTTTAACTTTCCAAAGTAAGGATGGATAAATCTTTCTAAGAAACGATGGATTCTTGGCCAAATACATAGTTTACTATTGAGGCATTTTAACTTTAGATTCTAACTCTTTAATTAACTTGTCATCTAATTTGTAAATCGATGCAATATACATTAAGCGCTGAATACGTTGCTGTGTGTACTGCAAACGACCTTCGGCACTAACATTATCAAATGAGAATTTATCACGCGATATGCTCATCTCTTGGAAGTAGTTGAACTCCTCAAAGAAATTCTTTTTGATGGTGTTAAATACCGTCAATCCTTTGTCTTTCTTGTCAATTTGGAAATAGTTTTCGGCAACATCTAACATATATCTTTCATCGTAACGGTAGTTTTTGTTAGGCAACATCAACACTATTTTATCCAACACTTTTTCTGCAGAATCTTTTTTGTTTTCTACTATTAATTGTGCCGCCAAACTTTGCATTACAGAACCCAAATGATAACTCAAATTGTAGTTTTGTTCGTCGATGTAAATGCTGGTGTCTTGCATGTTACCCCACGAGAATTTCGTCATCAAGTTGTTGTACAATATGGCAGAGTTGGTAGTACCCACATCACCTCTTTGTTCTTCGGCCGACTTGGTAGTAGCAATAGGGGTTAATCTGTAGCATAAACCTTCTTTGCGGAAGTAATTTTGCAAACCAAAGAAGTTCTCTTGGCCCACAGTAGAAGAGAAGTAGATAGGTCTTTCCCAATTGTTGGTAGCAATTAAATCGAGCACCATTAACTTGCTTTTGTAAATAGCACCGCCACCTAAACTAAATTGAATTTCTTTAGGTATTTGGTTGTATTGGTCTTTAGAAACGGTACCGTTGGCGATAACAGCAGCAGAATCAACTTTAATTGTAATTTTTCTGGTAGTGATGAACTCCGTTCCTTTGTCTTCTGGATTTTCACCAGGAAGTTTGGTTCCCGCTTCATCACTAGCTATCAATTTAACGATATCATCGATATCTGCACCGTTGTTCCACATATTTTGATAGTAAGCCATTACATCTTTAGGTGTAAATTTCTCTAACATTGCCTTGTAGTTTTCATCCATCGGATTTAAGATATACACTACATCTCTGTTTCTAGCACGGTAATGATCGGGCGTTAAAGAGAATGGCACAGCATCGCTATCGTAAGCTTTTCTTCTCATTTGATCGATATACCAATCGGTATTCAATAAACTTAAGTTCACTACACGTACATCGGTACGGAAACCTTCTACCTCTTGCACATACCACAATGGGAAAGTATCGTTATCGCCGTTGGTAAATACGATGGCATTTTTAGCGCATGACTCTAAATAACATTTAGCGATATCTCTTGCTGTGTAACGGTTTGAACGATCGTGGTCATCCCAGTTTTCTGCAGCCAATACATAAGGCACACAGAAGGTGAGTCCCAATGCTGCAATTGCTTTACCAGAATCGCCTGTTACCACTTGTCCCAAATACATACAAACAATAGGTAAAACAGCCACTACGGCACCAATAAACATTAGCGAATAACCCACTTCTTTGGCATCCATTCCGTAAGCCAATACGCCCAAAACAACGCCTGAGATTCCAGCTAAAACAACTTCTTTAGAAGAATTGGCTTCTAGTTTTATTAAGAAAGGAAGTGAGGCATCTTCTTTTTTGAATTTGCGCATGAAATGAATTAAAGCATGCACGCCCAAACCAATCCACACCGCAAAAGCATAGAAGGAACCTACGTAAGCATAATCTCTTTCACGAGGTTGAAATGGAGGCTGATTCAAATAAATGATGATGGCCAAACCTGTCATGAAGAACATCAAGAATACGATGAAGGCATCTTTAACACTTCTGGTGAAATGGTAGATGAGTCCGATGATTGCTAAAATCAAAGGCAAGAAATAATATACGTTGTGTCCCTTGTTATTCTTCAAATAGGCAGGTAAATTTTTAGTGTCGCCAACGTGTTCTTTATCAATCACATCAAAGCCACTTACCCAGTTACCATGCATAGATTCGTTGAGGTTAGAAGCTTGCAAATCATTTTGACGGCCAGCAAAATTCCACATGAAATATCTCCAATACATGAAGTTAAATTGGTAACGTGCAAAGAACTCCATGTCGTCGGCAGCAGTAGGAAGGTAAACCACTTCTTCGCCTAAATCGACTTTTTTACCTCTGCGTTTTTTCTTGAAATCTAACCAATTGTTGTAAGCCTCACGATGACGATCTTCGGTGCTGTACATCCTTGGAAAGAATTTTTGCACTTTAGGGTGGAAGTTGTAGCCTTTGTTGCTGCCGTCATCCGACAATAAGTATTCCTCAGAATTTTTTTGTTCGTCTTTATAGTAAGTTGGGTCTTCGTCTTTGTATGGATTTTCGGGGTCTAAAATCGGACTCCCATTTTCATGAATAGAGTTGAATGTTTGTCCGTAGAACAAAGGACGATCACCATATTGCTCTCGATTCAAATAAGGCAATAAGGCAAAGACGTTCTCTGGGTTATTTTCATCTAAAGGCGTGTTAGCCGCCGAACGAATTGGGATAGTTAAGAAAGAAGAATAGCCAATTAAAATTACAGCTACCGAAACAAAGGCGGTGTGTAACAACTGACTTCTTTTTTTTCTGGCATAGATGATACCCGCTACTATTGCGCTTACCACCAATAGAACGAATGCGATGGTGCCCGAATGGAAGGGCATACCCAATGTGTTGGTAAAGAACAATTCGAAATCTTTCATGAAAGCCACGAAACTTTGGATGATGCCGTATTGAACGAAAGCCAATATCACCAAGCTTATTGCACCTGCTTTGATGAAACCTATAGGTGTAATTTGTTTTGTTTTTCTGAAATAGTAAACGTAAACCACTGCAGGAATAGACAATAAGTTCAAGAGATGGACACCAATAGATAAGCCCATCAAGTAAGCGATTAAAATTAAATAACGATCGGCATATTTCTCATCGGCTAAAGCATCCCATTTTAAAATCAACCAAAATACAATGGCAGTAAAAAATAATGAAGCAGAATAAACCTCACCTTCTACAGCCGAAAACCAAACAGTATCGGTAAAAGTGTAAGCCACAGCTCCAATAAAACCACTTACTACAATGCCTAAAATTTTACCTTTTGTTAATTCGGCCCCCCCTTGAGTGCTTAGTTTTTTCGCCAAAGCTGTGGTAGTCCAAAACAAAAACAACATTGCAAAGGCACTGCATAAAGCAGAAAAAATGTTAATCCAGTAAGCTACTCTTGTTACATCATCACCAGCAAACAAAGCAAAAACGCGAGCAATTAACATCCAAAATGGAGCCCCTGGCGGGTGACCCACCTCTAATTTAAAAGCTGTAGAAATAAACTCCCCACAATCCCAAAAACTGGCGGTAGGCTCTACTGTAGTGCAGTAAACGAAAGCGGCAATGGCAAAAACCAACCAGCCTGTAATGTTGTTGTACTTTTTATATAAACTTTCCATGTAATTAATTGTTCAATGTTTAAAGTTCAATGTTTAAAGTTAGCATAGTAACCTAAACATATTTTCATTCTCGCGAATTTAGCAAAATAATGGGCTTATAAAAATTAGGAATGTGTTAAATAATTGCGAGCGGAATGCGGAGGCCAAAGAAATTCTCACTCGAAAGTTTGTGGTTATGCACAAAATGTATATTTTTGTCGCTCGTTTTTAACGGTATTGACCCATGGTGTAACGGTAGCACTGCACATTTTGGTTGTGTATGTCTAGGTTCGAATCCTAGTGGGTCATCATAAAAAAGTCTCGATACTTCGAGACTTTTTTTGTTTTACAACCCTTCCAAGAACTTATCTAGCGCACCTTCCTGCAGCAAACTTCCCTTTTCCACATAAGGAAAAATCTCGCTGTACTTCACATATTTGCTCATTGTGATTCTTCGGTTAATGTGCTGACGCTTAATATCCTCAGGATCTTGCATGCCCGCAGCTGCTGTAAGTTCGATAAAAGAGTGCAAGGTAGCTTCATGGAAATTGGCCACACGTTGCGATTTATCCATTACATCGAGTCCTTTAATAAGATGTTTGTTTTGTGTGGCAACGCCCACCGGACAAGTATTGGTATTACATTGCAAAGCTTGAATGCAGCCAATGGCCATCATCATTCCTCGTGCGCTGTTCACCATATCTGCACCTAATGCAATGGCGCGAGCGATATCAAAACCAGTGATTATTTTTCCTGAAGCAATTAGTTTAATGTCCTTTTTCAAATCTAAACCCACCAAAACATTGGATACAAAAGCTACGGCATCGCGCATAGGCATGCCTAAGGAATTTGAGAACTCCATGGGTGCAGCACCAGTCCCTCCTTCGCCACCATCAACGGTAATGAAATCGGGTTTTATACCTGTTTCAATCATGGCCAAACAGATATCGGTAAATTCTCTTTTCTTACCAATACACAATTTAAATCCAGTAGGCTTTCCGCCCGATAGATCACGGCATTGTTTGATAAATAGCAACAATTCTTTAGGATTACTAAAAGCGCTATGATGAGGTGGAGAATGAACATCTTTAAATGGCTCAACACCACGAATAGCAGCAATCTCAGGCGTATTTTTAGCTGCTGGTAACATACCGCCGTGTCCGGGTTTTGCCCCTTGCGATATTTTTATTTCTACCATCTTCACTTGAGGTAAGGTAGCGCGCTTTTGAAATTCTTCGGGATTGAAATTGCCTTCTTTATCTCTTGCGCCAAAATAACCAGTACCTATTTGCCAAATCACATCACCGCCTTGTAAATGGTAACTGCTTAAACCTCCTTCGCCAGTATTTTGGGCGAACTGACCTTTCTTGGCTCCTAAGTTAATAGCAGTAACTGCAGCATTGCTCAAGGCACCAAAACTCATGGCCGATGAATTTAGCAAGCTGGCCTTATAAGGTTGTTTGCAATCTGGTCCGCCCACCAAGACTCTTGGGTGTTTTTGCAAGTACTTAGATGGTTTAGCATAAATAGAATGATCCATCCACTCGTAGCCAGCTGCATAAACATCCATTTGGGTTCCAAAAGGAGTAGAGTCATTGACCTTCTTTGCGCGACGGTAAACCATGCTTCTGTGCAAGCGATTGAAAGGTTTTCCTTCGGTGTCGGTTTCTACGAAATACTGCATCATTTCCGGACGGATAGCCTCCAACATATAGCGGAAATTACCTATCACCGGAAAGTTTCTTTTAATGGTATGTTTCTTTTGAAGCATATCTCTAATGCCAATTAAGATGATGGGGCCGAAAACCACCATACTCCACCAAGCGCCTGGCATAAAATAGCCGATTAGGGCTACAATAGAAACCACGATTAACGAGGTGTAAACAAATATCGCACGAACATTCATAAAGAGTATTTTAAAGCAACTGTGTATACTACGTTCACTCTACAATTTGAGTTATAGAACAAACTTTAATAAATATAAATTTTAATATGATTTACGGATAATACGGATAAGAAATGTATGAACAATAGGTGGTTAGTGGAAATAATAAATGTGGAAAAATATGGAATTGGATTCCATATTTTTCCATATATTTGATGCATGATTACCCGAATCGCAGAAAACAAACTAATCGATTTAAGCACTAAATTCAAGGCTGTTGCAGTAACAGGAGCAAGGCAAAGCGGCAAAACAACCTTAATTAAAAAGGTTTTTAAAAAGAAGCCTTATGTTTCCTTAGAAAACCCCGACAAAAGAACTTTTGCTCTGGAAGATCCAAGAGGGTTTTTAGCAAATTACCCCAATGGTGCTATCCTCGATGAGATTCAAAGAGTTCCCGAATTGTTTTCTTATTTACAAGAAATTTTAGACGAGTCGAAAGAAAAGGGATTCTTTATACTATCGGGCTCGAATAACTTTCTTTTACAACAAAATATATCTCAAACTTTAGCCGGACGGGTGGGCTACTTAAACCTTTTGCCATTTTCTATTGCTGAATTAAAAAAAGGAAAATTACTCGCGACCAATGATGATGAATTAATGCTCAAAGGATTTTACCCCCCAGTGTACGACCAAGAAATTCCTGTAAGCGATTGGTGTCCGAACTATATTCGTACTTACATAGAGAAAGATGTTAGGCAAATTAAAAACGTTACTGATCTTATTGTTTTTGAAAGATTTGTAAAACTTTTAGCTGGGCGAAACGGACAAGAACTTAACATGAGTTCTTTTGGAATAGAATGCGGTGTTGACTTGAAAACCATTCAATCATGGATAGGAATATTAGAGAGTAGTTTTATTATCTACCTACTCCGACCACATTTTAAAAACTTCAACAAAACCATTGTAAAAAGACCTAAATTGTATTTTTACGACAGCTCCATAGTTTGCTCTCTATTAGGTATTACAACAACTGATCAATTGAATTTACATCCTTTACGTGGGGCTATATTTGAAAGCATGGTGATTGGCGAAATGCTTAAGCAAAGAACCAATTTAGGTTTGCCAATTAACCTTTACTATTGGAGAGATAAAACCGGACACGAAATCGATATCATTATCGACGATGCAGGAAAGTTAACTCCTGTGGAAATTAAATCGGGTAAGACCATTTCTACCGAATTCTTCAAGCATTTAAAATATTGGAATAACTTAAGTGGCGCGAAAAAATCTTTGCTGCTTTATGCAGGAAATGAAGGACAGAAGAGAAGTGATGGTGTGGAAATAAAAAACTGGAGAGAGTTGTAATAGTTAAAAACAAATTTCAAAAAAATGAAAATACCTAACCTACGCCCAAACGATAAAGTAGCCATAACAGCTCCAGCAAAAAGAATTGCTCGTGCAGAAATTGATGCTGCTGTAAAAATCCTTATTTCATTGGGATTACAAGTAGTAGTAGGTGAAACTATTGATTCAGAATATTTTCAATTTTCTGGAACAAAAGAGCAACGCTTAGATGAAGTACAAAATCTACTAGACGACCCAGACATTAAAGCGATTTTCTTTGCAAGAGGCGGTTATGGAAGTATTCAAATTATTGATGACGTCGACTTTAAAGCGTTTAAGAAAAATCCGAAATGGTTGATTGGTTTCAGCGATATTACTGTGTTTCATGCTCATGTTGCTAAGTTTGATATACCAACCATTCACGCCACCATGCCGCTTAACTTCGAGAAAAATTCAAGCGAGTCGCTGGAGACGCTAAAGCAGGCCGTGTTTAAAGGAAAAATGAAATACGAGTTGAAAGGCAAACACAAACTCAATAGAAAAGGCAAATCGAAAGGCGAAATTGTAGGGGGAAATTTATCGATATTGTATTCATTGCTAGGCTCGAAAAGTTTTCCCGATTTGAAAGGAAAAATTCTCTTCATTGAAGACTTGAGTGAATACTATTATCATTTGGATAGAATGATGTATTCTTTGAAAAGAGCAGGAAAACTAAAAGAGTTGAAAGGCTTGCTAGTTGGCCAGTTCAGCGACATGAAGGAAGCGGCATTGCCATTCGGAATGAACACAGAAGAAATAATTTTTGGGGCCGTAAAAGAATACAAATTCCCTGTGTATTTTAACTTTCCAGCCGGACACGTTAACGACAATCGCGCGTTGATTTTTGGTAAGGAGGTGAAGATGGAGGTGAGTGAAGAAGGGCTTAGTTTGGGTTAAGAAATACGCTGAGGTGTAGAGCCAGATCGAATCTGGCTTAAAACAGAAAATGATTCCGATAGAAATGAAATGGAATTAATCTTTTTAAGTCAGATTCTATCTGACTCTACAAAGAAAATTATATCCTCCCCATCATCTTCGCCACATATTTTCCAATAATATCAAACTCTACATTTACCTGCGTTCCTTTCTCAATATTTTGAAAAGTGGTGTGCTCGTAAGTATAAGGGATAATGCATACAGAAAAAGAATCGTCTTTAGAATCCACCACTGTTAAACTCACTCCATTCACACAAATAGAACCTTTCTCAACCGTAATGTCGTGAGGATGTTTTTTCGTGTATTGAAAGGTGAAT
>Ga0102913_1000224_pt1 | contig 16296 bp, 16 predicted proteins | sample Colrivmet1560A02_FD_78197 | JGI IMG/M metagenome (GOLD analysis project Ga0102913, IMG submission 78197) | Estuarine microbial communities from the Columbia River estuary - metaG 1560A-02 | ecosystem: Environmental > Aquatic > Marine > Intertidal zone > Estuary | place: USA: Columbia River... | reverse complement strand
TCCGCATCGAGCAGGGCGTCGCCCGCGGGGTCGTGCTCGCCGACGGCACCCACGTGGACGCCGATATCGTCGTCTCGGACACGGATGCGGCCCACCTCTATCGGGACCTTGTCCCGCGCGCCGAGCAGGCCCTCGCCACGCGCGTGAAGCTATCGCAGGCGCATTATTCGATGGGCCTGTTCGTGATGTATTTCGGCACCAAGCGGACGTATCCCGATGTTGCGCACCACACGATCTGGATGGGCGAGCGCTACCAGGAGCTGCTCAACGATATCTTCCATCGTCAGAAGCTCGCCGAGGACTTCTCGCTCTATGTGCACCGGCCGACCGCCACGGACCCGAGCTTCGCTCCGGCAGGCCAAGATAGTTTCTACGTGCTCTGCCCCGTGCCTAACTTGCAGGCCGATATCGATTGGGCCATCGAAGGCCCGCGACTGCGGGATCGGATTGTCGACGCCTTGGAGCGTACGATGTTGCCCGGACTCAAGGCGACGATCACCGCCGATTTCTATAAGACACCCGAGGACTTCCGGGATGAATACCGCAGCGTCCACGGCGCGGGATTTTCCGTGGCCCCGATCTTCCGTCAGTCCGCCTGGTTCCGCTTCCACAACAAGTCCGAATCCGTGCGGAATCTCTACTTGGTCGGCGCGGGCACGCATCCTGGCGCCGGCGTTCCGGGCGTACTCTGTTCCGCCAAGGTCATCGACGCCCTCATCCCGGCCGCCTCATGAGCCAGACCGCCGCGCACGTCCCGTCGGCCGCGGCCGAGGCGACCTTGGCCCGTCAGGGACGGAGCTTCCATTGGGCGCGTCGGCTGCTCGGAGCGACGCACGCCGACCGGGCGACGCGACTCTACGCTTTCTGCCGGCGGCTCGATGACTTGGTCGACGAGGCCGCTTCGCCAGAGGAGGCGCGGGTGGCGCTGGCCGCGGCGGACCGCGCTATCGCGGACGGACGATCGGACGATCCGGTCTTATCCGACGGGCTCGCGCTCATGCGCGAATGCGGGATTGAGCCGGGCATCGTCCGTGAGCTGATCGCGGGGATGGCCTCCGACGCCGAGACCGTGCGCATGGCGGATGAAGCGGAGCTCCTGCGTTATTGCTACCGCGCGGCAGGCACGGTCGGCCTGATGATGTGCCGGGTCCTCGACGCACCGGAACCTGCGGCGGCGGCCCACGCCGTCGATCTCGGTATCGCCATGCAGCTCACCAATCTCTGCCGCGACGTCGCCGCCGACGCGCGGATGGGCCGGCGCTATCTGCCGGCGAGCCTCGTCGGCGATATCGCGCCGGACGCGCTCATCGAACCGTCGCCCGCTTTACAGCCGACGCTTCGCGCCGCCGTGGCGCGGCTCCTCACCTTGGCGGAAACTTATTATGCCAGCGGCGAAGCCGGGTTGCCGTTCCTGCCAGTGCGGGCGCGGGCAGGCATCCTCGTCGCGGGCCGAGTCTATCGCGCGATCGGCCATCGCCTGACCGCGTGCGAGCACGCTTATTGGGAGGGCCGGGCGTTCGTGCCAGACTGGCGGAAAGCCACGATCACTCTGACTGCCTTGACGACGCAGCCGCTGCGCGGCGCGTTCTGGTCGCGGCCTACGTCACATCACGGCCAATTGCATCGGGCCCTGATTGGGCTGCCTGGCATCACCGCCCGCCATGGAGAATGACCTGCTCATCTTGGGCGGTGGCGCCGCTGGACTCAGCCTCGCGCGGCGGTTGGCTGAGCAGGGCGCGACAGTTCCGCGCACCTTGGTGCTCGAGGGTCGTAGTGATTACGCTGATGACCGGACATGGTGTTTCTGGATGCAACCTACGGCGCAGCTAACCCATCTGGTGCGTCGCCGCTGGGCGAAAGTCTCCTTAGCTTCTTCATCGGAGCGCGTGTTGGTGGACTGCGCGGAATTTCCTTACGCGCTCCTGCCCTCGGGCGGATTCTATCAGGAGAGCCGCGAACTCCTCGCCCAGTCAGAGCGCGTGCGCTTGGCCTTGGGCGTCGCTGTCCACGGCGCACCGCGCAAGGTCGACGGGCTCTGGGAGGTAGAGACCTCGACCGGTGTCCACCGCGCCCGTTGGATTGTCGACACTCGTCCGTCGGCGCCGCCCGCCGCGGGCGCGGCGGTGCTTTGGCAGTCTTTCCTCGGGGTGGAAGTCGAATGCACCGGGCCGGTCTTCGATCCGACCGTCGCTGAGATCATGCACTTCACGACAGGCGAAGCGGGCCAGATTCTTTTCCATTACCTACTCCCGTTATCGCCGACGCGGGCCTTACTTGAAGTCACCGCTTTCGCGCCTGCGCCAGCTGGGCCAGATGTATTCCGCGCGGAGCTCACGCGCTTCATCGAGCAGCGGCTCGAGGGTCGGCCGTATCGGATTCGGCGTGAGGAGCATGGCATCCTGCCGATGGGGTTGCCGACGCCTACGCCTTTGGCCGACACGACCTATGTTCGGGCGGGCCTGATGGCGGGCGGAGCGCGGGCCAGCAGTGGTTACGCATTCCAGCGCATCCAACGATGGGCGGAGATGTGTGCTCGAAGTCTGGCCGAAGGTCGCGGCCCCCAAGCGCACGCGGCGGATGGATGGGTCCTGCGCCAGATGGACGCGCTCTTTCTCCAGGTGCTCCGACGGCAGCCGGAGTTGGCGCCGACAATCTTCCTCGCCATGTTCCGCCAGGTCGCGCCGGCGAGGCTCGCCCGTTTCATGAGCGACCAAGGCACCTTGATGGACGACCTCGCCATCATCGCCGCCTTACCGCCAGGACCGTTTCTCCGTGAACTTTTTCGACCCGCTCCTAGCGTGGTGCGCTCGTGAACGCCGAGCGTCGCCAAGGGCTGATCTTCGGGTGCGTCGCCTGTTTGGCGGCGGCAGCCTCCGGCGCGCTGGGGCGCTTTCCGCCGCAGCTAGAACTCATCGTTCTCGCCTCGCTCATCCTCGTCCTCGGTGTCCCGCATGGGGCGATGGATACCCTTTTCGCGCAGCGGCTCTACGGCCTGAAGACGGCGTGGGATTGGACGCGCTTCACGGTCGGCTACTTGGCGCTCGCTGGCCTGGTGGTTGCAGCATGGGTGTGGGCGCCCACGGGTTTCTTGGTGGGCTTCCTGCTCATCTCCGTCGCGCATTTCTCCGGCGATCCTGCGGAGGGTACGCCCTGGATATCGCGCATTCTCTATGGGGGTGCCGTGCTGGTCTTGCCGGTCTGGTATCATCGGGAGGAGATGAGCGGCTTATTCGGCCAGCTCGTCGGTCCGGAGGCGGCCGGAGCCATCATGCCGGTCCTAGGTTGGCTCGTCTGGCCGTGGGCGCTGGGGCTGCTCGTGGCGGTCGGCGAGCGCAGCGTGCGTGACCGCGTGACCGCGTTCGAAATCGCGGCGGTCGGGATCCTTGCGTTCGTGGCACCACCCTTACTCGCTTTCACCTTGTTCTTCTGCGGCATGCACGGGGCGCGCCACATCCTCCGCTCGTTCCGCTATTCAGGCCGAGATTCCTGGCGCTACCTCGGCTTGGTCGCCCTGTTGCCCATGATCGGGGTGGGGGTGGGTTCGGCGGCCGCTTGGGTTTTCCTGAAGGATGCCCCGCTCGACGCGCGCGTGGTTCAGATCGTCTTTGTCGGCCTCGCGGCGTTGACTGTGCCCCACATGGTCTTGGTCGAAAGAGTGCGCTTGGCCGGTTGGATTCGGCCCACGGATTCCCGATAGGCGGCGGAGGATTTGCAACGTCCCGCGAATGCGTAATGTGGATAAAATGAAAACAATGCTGACGCTCAGTTGCGCCGGGCTGACGGCCTATTTGGGGCAGGGCTGCGCGGGCGGCTTATCGTCGCCCGAAGCGGGCCTCCCCGATCTGGCGGTACACCAGTGGCGGCACCGCGTCTTAATCATCGATACGCCGACCCAGCAGTCCTCCGAGTATCTCCGACAAAGCGCAGCTTTAGAAGCCGCTACGGCGGGCCTGCGGGAAAGGGATATCCAGATTGTCACCCAGACGGCGAAAGTCTTCCGGGTCCGCTTGGTGGGCAAGGATGGCGGCGTGAAACTCGACCGTGGCGCGCCGGTCGATGTTCCGACGCTCTTCGCCTTAATCGACGCCATGCCCATGCGTCGGGCAGAGATGTCGGGTCGCTAAAAGCACGCGCTTTGGGCGGTGCCTGCTGACTAAACTACTCCTCGATTCATTTTCCGCTGCGGCTCTTGAGCCTACGCAGATAAAGAGACAGAGGCCTTAGGCTCCGGGCTTTTTAAGACCGTCAGCGCGGTCGTCGGCATTCATTTTCTTGAACCGCTGCATGGCGGCGAAAAAAGCGATACCGAACAGGATGAAGATGAAGACCGCGAAATAGGGGACGTATTCATTCATCTTTAGAATTCTCGATGGCCTTCAGGTAAATACCGAAGGCGAGGATAGAAGGGGCCCAAAGGCCAACGAAGATCGCCTCCAACTTGTAGTCCGACAAATAAAGGAGCTTCGAAAAGATGATGACTAAAAAGACCGCGATAAACAGCAGACGGTCGGTTAAGTTGAACTTTTTAAACATGTTAAGGAGTGATGATTTATGAAGATACGCCCAGCTTTGGCGGAGTCAAATATCGGAAGGGTTCTCCCGGATGTCCGTATGTGACTATTCTGTATCAGTAGCCTAGATATGGCTTAAATAGTGCATAAGGCCGGCTAAGGCGGGTGGATTGGGTCCTATTCAATCGTGCCCTAAACACTTCAACCTGGTCGCGCTGGTATCTCGGAACGGCCCGGCCAGCTGACCTGGCCTTGAGGTGTCAGCGGGTGATGAATTCTCGTTCGGAAGCTTGGCACCAAAGGCGATAGATATTGATCACGTTCTTCCGGATACCGGCGACCGGGACTTTCAGGAAGCCTTGGCGCTTGGCCGCCTCGAAGAGGATCCGTTCCTTCTGGGTCAGCCGATGCCCGACGCCTCGATTACCGATCTTGCCACGGGTCGACTCACCGCGACTGAGTCGCTCGATGTCATTCTTGTCGGGCTTAGGCATAGGGAGAAGCTAATGCGGAAAGGTAAAAGTGCAAATGGGCGTAAAGGGGTAGGGGTCGGGGCAGGACATACAAGTTGACCGGTTGACCAGTGGGCCAGTTGGCCAGACCTGACACTAGCTGGCCGGTTGACAGGTTGACCAGTGGGTAAGGGAGACGCTAATCGAGGACACGAGGGCTGGAGGGCTCGTGGACTAGACAAGCCGTAGGGCACAAAGGGGAACCGGATGATTGGCTGGGGTCATTGTTTATGCCCAAAGCATCCTTTCCGGTTTCCGGTCTCCCCTTGAGTTCCTGCCTCTGATTCATCCAGCCCTCGGCGCTTTTAATAGGTTTTCCCAACCGCCAACCGCTAACCGCTACCACCTAGGCTTTAGTATGCCACTCTATGACAACCGACCCCCTAGACAGAATGTATAGGTATAGTAGAATGAGTGCACTATGAGTTATGACCGACGCGAATTCCTGAAAACCCTCACGCTGGGCGGGCTCGCCCTGTTCACCGCCGACTGGTTCAAGCTGGTCGATGAGACCAAGGCTGCTTCCGCCGGCAAGCTGCTGCCGGCCTGGCCGGGTGATCCAATTCCATCAGGCCACGATGTGCTGAACGCGGTCTGGCAGTCCGGTGACGGCTACGCTCTTTATCTCAATGGCACGCCGTACGATGAGCCGCCGACCCGGACGTATCGAGAAAAGCTCGAAGCCGCCGGCGAGTACGATGTTATCCGGGCGCTTGAGAAGCTCGGTACGGGAAAGTATGAGGGCATTGACGACGTTGATCTGCTCGACGAAGAGGCCGACGGCGGTCGCGAGGACGAGACGTGGCGCGAATTCATCGGTCGTCGGGCGCCGACGTTCCTTGAGACGCTTGAATACATCGAAGCCGAGGGGTTGCCCTCGAGCTCCTATAAACTAGATGATGATATCGACAGCGACCGCGACGAAGGTTTCGTGACGGCCTGGTGCCGCAACAACGCCCCCGAAGCTGCGGCCACGGCTTATCTCTCGGGCCTGCTCGAGGGCCTGCGGGCCGAGAAGGATAAGGTCGATATCGGCGACGCAATCGAAGCCGAAGGCCTCCGCTTCGTCGATGGAGCCTGTCCCGGCAATGACACGCTGGTCTGCGCTTACGCCAACGACTACGACACTCTGTGCTCCCTGCAGCGCGTGCTGGATGCCCTCGGCCGCGGGTGCCGCATTGTGATCCTGGAGGCGAATCCAAGTGACGCGGGGAAAGCTGGGTAGGGTCGGGATCGCGTCACGGCATAGGGTAGGGCCGACCATCCTTGGTCGGCCGTGCGGCCAAGCAGGGATGCTTGGCCCTACCTCGGACAGGATAGACATAACTTAAAGGGAAACCGGAGACCGGATGATTGGCTGGGGTCATTCATTATGCCCATAGCATCCTTCCCGGTTTCCGGTCTCCCATTGCGACGGATTGGCCCGTCCGCCGACCTCATTTGACTTACCCCGGGAATCAGGATGATACGGAGCATGATCTCCCGTCTTTTGCCTCTGCTCCTCGGTGCCGCTCTTTTCGCCGAAGCCCCGCGTCCTCGTCCTGGTTTCGAAGGCGTGGGTGTCCGGTTCACTTCCGCTTCGGCTTCCGGTAGTGGTAAGGCTGAGGATCGCGCGACGGGCTTCGAGGTGACGGGTAATTTCCCGCTACTGAAGACTGGCTCCTGGCAATACGACTGGGGTTTCCGTTATGCGCAGACGCGTCACGATTGGACCGCCGCCCCCGTCGACTTCGATCTCGTCCGCGGCGCTTCGCTCAATCTGAGCGGTTACGCTTCCACTGAAGCCGGTCGTTCCCGTTATGCTGTCCTGCAGGTCAACGGGGACGCCGCGGAAAGCGTCTCCCTCGGTGACGCCCTCACGGTCCAAGCTCTCTATGGCGCCGACTGGCGTCGCTCAGAAACTTTCACCCTCGGTTATCTCTTCCTCGCCGAAACGCGCGCGGTCCGTTCGCCGATGATCTTGGTCGTCCCGACCTTTCGCTGGCAGTTCGCGCCGGATTGGTCGCTCGGCACTGGCCGCAAGTCTCTCGTCCTCGAGCGCAAGCTCGACGAAGCCTGGCGGGCCTCGCTGACCCTCGCTTTCCAGCAGGAAGAAGCCCGCCTCGCGGACCTCGCCGGTCAGCGTCAGGATTACGAAAGCGAGCGGATTGCTGCGCTCTTCGGCCTGCGTCGTAACGCCGACGGACGAATCGATGAGATCACCTTGGGCTGGGCCTTCCGCGCCGAAGCGCGTCGCGAAGTCGGTGGCGTCGAGTCGACCTATGACCTCGCTCCGGGACTGATTGTCGGTCTCTCCTCGCGCTGGAGGTTTTGAGGCGCGGCGCAGCCGCGCCAATAATTGACCGGTTGACCAGTGGCTCGGAAGACCAGAACCAGGCATTGTTTCGGTTGTAGGCCGCCGCAGGGCGGCCGAAGGTAGGGGCGTGGCTTTGCCGCGCCCTCTGCATTAAGGAGTGCACGATAAATCGCGCCCCTACCATGGTTCGCCCTGCGGCGAACAGGGAGACCGTGGGAGGGCAGTCATCGACTCAGCCCTCCATGCAGCCGTCACGTCCCTACCTCGAGACTGCGGCGCTGCGAGTGACCCAGCGATACGCGTCGAGGGAATTGCGCCAGAAGAACCGTTCGCGGTCTTCCGTGGTGCGGTCGGCGTAATAATCCGCCACGAGCCCGAAGACGTCGGCATAGCGCGCGCCTTTATCCGAGACGGGCCAGTTACTGCCATAGAACACACGCGTCGGTCCAAATGAGGTGGTGACGTGATCGAGCGTGGGTCGGTAGGTAGCGACGTCCGTCGGCGCGCCGCCGTGCGGAGTCTTCATGGGTTCGACGAGTCCGGAGAGTTTGCAGTAGACGTTGGGCTCGGCGCCGAGGCGACGCATGCCTTCGCGCCAGGCGAGGTCCGGTGCTTGCGGGTCGCGGACGTTGCCGACGTGGTCGACGACGATGCGCAGGCTCGGGAAGTCGCGGGCGAGACGCAGGGCTCCCGGGAAGTCGCCGAGTCCATTGATATCGAGCGCGAGACCGCGGTCAGCCAGCTGGCCGAGATGGCGCGCGAAGACCGGGTCGGCCAGATTAGCGCTCAGTTTACCCGCGGGGATACGGATGCCGCGGAAGAGTGGATGGGCGGCGAGCCGGCGAAGATGGTCGGGGAAAGTCGCTTCCGCAGGACGCAGGTTACCGATAAAGCCCACGATGCACGGTTGCTCGTCGGCAAGGCGCAGGATCCAGTCGTTATCCTCTATCCAGGCGCTGGCTTCGACCACCACCGTCTCGCGAATCCCGTGCGGGGCGGCGACCCGTTGCCAATCGGGCGGGAGGACCGGGCGATCGAGGAAGCTGCCCTTCGTCGGCCACGGCACGCTTTGCGTGCGGGTCGGGTCGTAGAAGTGCGTGTGCGTATCGACAATGCGACTCGCTGTCGGCCGGCTGGCGCAACCAGCGGAGAGGGCGGCGGCGCCGGTCGCGCCAGCGAGGGTACGCAGGAAGGAGCGGCGATCGGTCATCAGGGGCATGGGGGAGATAATGTGGCGGAGCCGAGAGGGGGCAAGGGAGACACTGATCGAGGACACGAGGGCCGGAGGGCACGTGGACCGAGGTTTGTCGTTTCAGGTGGCGGGTGGCAGCCCTAGGTGGCAGGTGGCGGGTTTCCATTCAACCATCCAACGATACAACCCATTCTCAAGTGGGGGTAGGGGCGCGACGGTGTCGCGACCGAGTGGGCGGACGCGTCGCCGACGCGTCCCTACCTTCGGGTTGCGGGTGGCGGGCAATTGGGCAGGTTAGGGGTATGGCCAAACGCAAAAGCACCGCTCAACGCATCGTCTACGCCGGCCTGCTGATGCCGCTGAAGCACTTCTCTCCGGCGGATAAGAACCGGGTGTTACGCGCCAACGGCGAAGGTAAGAAGTCGCCGAAGCAGGTCATCTATGTCGGCGAGACCGGCCTGCCGACTGTGGAGCGTTACCTGCAACACTTGCTTAAATATAAGTCACAGCGCGGTTGGATTTATAAGTATGGCATCCGTCCGATCGAGCTGTCCAAGCGCTTGGCTGACCTTGATGGGCTCAAGCCAGCCGTGAAGAAGGAGATCTACATGCTCGCCCGTCCGTTGCGCACTGATTCCAAGGAACGCGAAGCCGCGGTAGCCGCGGTCCTGCGTCGCGAGGGATTTTACGTCGTGTCGGCTTGAGGGGTCATGGGTAGGGCCGACCATCCTTGGTCGGCCACGGTCGAGCAGGGATGCTCGACCCACCCTTAAATAGAACGGATGCGATGTCATCGCATCCCTACCTTCGGGTTGCAGGGTGGAAGGGGCGGGGTAAGGTGAGTGCATGAAGCGGCTGCCCCTGTTCGTGCTCATGCTGTTGACTGTCGTGGGTCAGGCGGCTGAAGAAGCACGTCGTGGCATGGTCGCCGCGGTGCATCACTTGGCCAGCGAGGCGGGAGTCGAGATCATGCGCCAAGGCGGCAACGCGGTCGACGCCGCGGTGGTCACGGGCCTCGTGCTCGGCGTGGTCGATAGCCATAGCTCTGGTCTCGGCGGTGGCTGCTTCCTGCTGCTCCGGCTTCCTTCTGGAGAGATTATCGTCCTCGATGGACGCGAGACCGCGCCGGCGGCTTCGACGCCCGACATGTTCATGCGCAATGGCCATGCCGTGCCCGAGCTGAGTCGCACCGGCGCCCTTGCGGTCGGCGTCCCCGGGCAGGCCGCGGTCTTCCATGAAGCCGTGACGCGTTACGGCAAGCTACCGTGGAAGGTGCACTGCGAGATGGCTGCCAAGATTGCCGAAGACGGTTTTCCCCTATCCCGCGCCTATGCTTCGCGCATTGTCGCCGTCGCCAAGGACCTTGCTACGTTCCCTTCGTCCCGCGCCATCTTCCTGCACGCCGACGGATCGCCGCTCAAGGAGGGCGAGATTCATAAGCAGCCCGAACTCGCGAAGACCTTGCGTGCGTTGGGGGCCGGCGGACCTGATTGGTTCTATCGTGGCCCGTTCGCCCAGGCCGCGGCCAAGTGGATGCGTGAGAACGGCGGTCTCATCACTGAGGCGGATTTTGCGGCCTACGCTTTCAAGCGCCGCACCCCGCTCGAGACCACTTACCATGGTCGCCGCATCGTCGGCATGCCTCCGCCCAGCTCCGGCGGCGTACACGTCGCGCAGATTCTGAACATCCTCGAAGCCAAGGGCCCCATCCGCGCGGCGGACGCCCCGCACGTCATCGCTGAAGCTATGAAACTCGCTTTTGCCGATCGCGCGTTCTGGTTGGGCGATCCCGCGTTCACAAAGGTGCCGCGCGGGCTAGCCGACAAGGATTACGGCCAGAGCCTTGCCGCGAAGATCGACGTCACCAAGGTCACGAAGGTCAAGGACCACGGCACGCCGACGCGCGCGGATGAGCATGTCTTTGAAAAGCACACCACGCATTTTTCAGCGGCCGACGCCGCGGGCAACTGGGTCGCCTGCACTTCGACCATCAATACCTCGTATGGCTCCAAGGTTGTCGTCCCGGGAACGGGCGTCGTGTTGAATAACCAGATGGACGACTTCGCCTCCGAGCCTGGCGCCCCGAACGCGTTTGGTCTGGTCGGCGCGGAAGCTAATCTCCCTGCGCCCGGTAAGCGTCCGCTCTCCAGCATGTCACCCACGCTCGTCTTCGAAGGGGATCGCCCTGTGCTGGCGATTGGTGCAGCCGGCGGACCGACGATCATTTCGCAGACGCTCCTGGCGCTGCTGCACATCCTGGACGAGGGCGATACCCCGGCGCAGGCCTTAGCGCGTCCGCGATTCCATCAGCAGTGGAGTCCGGATGAACTGCGGGTCGAGAAGTCGATGCCCGAGGCCATGAAGGCTGACCTCCGTCGTCGTGGCCACGTACTAAACGAAGTGGAGACCATCGGTTCGACCCAGGCGGTCGGCCAACCGGTGAAGGACGGCCCATTCGTCGGTGCGCACGATCCGCGTTCGCGAGAAGGTCGGGCGGTAGGGTGGTAGCGCGGTGGAGCCGCGGTGAGGGCAAACTAGAGGCACAGATGCTCGGAGGCTCGGTGGACCAGACGGATACAGCACTCAAAGGGGGCAGCATAGGGGAACCGGATAGTTAGCTGGGCCATATATCCACCGCATCATTTCCGGTTTCCGGTCTCCCCTTGAGTTCCTCCTCTGATCTATCCAGTCCTCTACGTAGCCTTCTATTTAGCCATCCATTCTGCTTCGGGTTGCGGGAGGGGCTGAGAGGGGTATGGTGGGGGTATGAGATACCCCTTGTTTGCGTGGTTCGTCATGGCTGCGTGCGCCGTCACGGCGAAGCCCTTGCAGGTCTACATCCTCGTGGGGCAGTCCAACATGGAAGGCCATGCGAAGGTCGAGACGATCGACTACATCGGCGAAGACCCCGCGACGGCGCCGTTGCTGAAGCGTATGCTCGGTCCGGACGGTAAACCAGCGGCCGCGAAGAATGTGTGGATCACCTATCTCACCGGCAGTGGTGATAAGAACGGCGAAGGCTTCGGCCCGCTGACGACGGGTTATGGTTCGCGCCAGGACCCGACGAAAGACGGCGGCAAGATTGGTCCCGAGTATACTTTCGGCCTGGCGATGGAGCGTGCCAGTAAAGGCCCTGTCTTGATCATCAAGGCTGCTTGGGGCGGCAAGTCGCTGAACTATGATTTCCGCTCGCCGGGCGCGGGTCCGTATCCGCGGACAGCCCGCGACCTTGAGACCGACAAACATCCGCTCGCCAACTCCGGCCATTACTATCGCCTCATGATGGCGCATGCCAAGCAGGTGCTCGCTAATCCGGGCCGCGTCTGTCCGGCCTACGACCCTAAGGAAGGCTACGAGCTGGCCGGGTTCATCTGGTTGCAGGGATTCAACGACATGGTGGACTCGAACTTCTATCCTAAGCAGCCCAAGGGTGCGGCGGGCAATCGGTTCGCGTTGTATTCGGAATACATGAGCGCGCTGATTCGCGATGTCCGCAAGGACCTCGGCGCTCCCAAGCTTCCGTTTGTCATCGGCGTCATGGGCGTCGGCGGCAAGGACCCCGGCAGCGAGGACAACCTTGCCTTCCGCGAAGCCATGGCCGCACCGGCGTCGCTGGCTGAATTCAAAGGCAACGTGATTGCCGTCCGGACCGCACCGTTCTGGGACGAGAAACTGGGCGCCATCCAGGACAAGAAGGAGAAGGTCCGCCAGATGGCCTTTGAGCTCAAGAACAAGAGCAAGCGCTCGGCCAATGCCGACGGTAAGATGACCGAGCCGCAACAGAAGGCTTATCTCAAGGACTACGAAGCCAAGCTGATCCCCGCAGACGAATCCGCGATGCTGAAGCGCGGTGCCTCCAACGGCGGTTATCATTATCTCGGTTGCGCCAAGACCTTCGCGCTCATGGGCGAGGCGTTCGCCGAGGCTAATCTCCAACTGCGCGCCGCGCAGAAGTGATATGCTGATGCCCTTCGAAGAGCTGCGGATGCTCTACAGTCGCGCGATCAACCAGGTCACTTGGGAACAGTCGCGACTATTGCCGCAATCCGGACCCCATCGGGGCGGGCTGGTCTTCCGGAAAGATCGCCGGGAGTTCACCTTATCCTTTGATGCCGACGTGGCGCCCGAGATCATGAACCTGCAGGTCGTGCTGCCGTTCGCGTTGGACGATGAAGACGCGGGACGTTCCCACCGGATGGTCTCCCGGCTCAATGCCGAGACCCGCGGAGTAAAGTTCTTTCTCGTAGATGCGCCGACACCGCTGCTTATCTGCTCGATTGAGGCGATCCTCGCCTCGCACCGGCGCATCCCGAATAGCGAAGTCGTCGACGCCGTGCTGCGCAATGCGATGGGGCGTATGGAGGAGGCGGTGGAGACGGTGGAGCGGGAGTTACGGGTCGGGAGGTAGGAGCGCGAGGTGAGAGGCTCAGAGGCTCGGTGGACCAGTGAGAGGCAGGGTGGTGGGCCGCCGCAGGGCGGCCGAGGGTAGGGGCGTGGCTTCGCCGCGCCCTCCAGTAAAGGAGTGCACAATAAATCGTGCCCCTACCTGGGTTCGCCCTGCGGCGAACAGCGATACCACGGACGCGTCGCCGACGCGTCCCTACCTCGATAAGCGGAAGTGGTGCCGGAAAAACGTGCGAACCGCATTTCAAAGATGGCAGAAGGGTGACGGTTCGGTGTCGGCGGGACATGATGATTGATGGGGGCTTTCGGCGGAGAGTAATCTGGGGTAGCGATGAGCGAACAAAAGGAGAAGCTACTTCGCGAACGTTCGTCCGACGATCCTTCGACGCCGCCGTTGGCCCAGATTGGATTTGGCGGGATGGTGCGGCATCTTTTCCAACGTCTTCTCGGCATCCGGGGCTTGGTCGTCTCGCTGTTCATCCACCTCATGTTGATGATGGTAGCGATCGTCTGGGTCACCTCCAGCATCACTGAAAAGAATCCCAAGCAGCCGGAGTTTATCGCCACCGGCTCCGGCGGCGGGGCGTCCGGCGAGCGCGCCAAAATCTTGGAGCACAATCTCCAGCTGAAGAAACAGAAGGCCCTCACGAAGAAAGTCTCCCGAATCTCCTCCAAGAATCTCAACGCGCAGGTGGTGCTGCCCGATATGAAGTCGAACGCGCTGTCGATTGATTCGATGGCTTCTAAGCTGAGCGGAAGTTCGTCGAAGGGTTTCGGCGGCGGCTCCGGCGGCGGCCTCGGCGCCACCAAGGGCGTGGGCGTCGGCAATATGCGCAACTTCGTCGGTAAGCCTGTCATGGGGGCCCGTATCGTCGCGACCAAAGTGGCGGTCTTCATGGACGCCTCGAAGTCGATGGGCCGTTACCTTGATCGCGTCGAGTCCGAGATTCGTAAGCAATTCCCGACGGCCGATGTCTTCATGTACGCCGGAGTCTGGACCAACGTGAAGGACGACGTGATCATCGGCGGTTCCCGCTACAAAGGCACGACCGGTCGCAGTGGGTCCCCGCCGGTGAAATTCACCGACCCAGATAAACTCACCGCCAACGGCAAGCGGATCTTCAAGCAATACGACGACAATTTCAAGACCGGCTGCGTGGGCGCCTGGATTGACATCATGCGCAATGAGCGGGCCTACGATGGACTGGTCATCTTCTCTGACTTCCAGGATGGCGTCACGCAGTACCGCAGCACCAAAGGCGCCAAGCCGGACAGCTACTCAACTCAGGACACTACCATCATCTACTGCGACAGCGTCCGCTCACGGCTGCCGACTGATGACCGCAAGCCGACGGAGAAGCGTTGGGAAGACGAACTCGTCAGCGCGTTTGCGGCGGCGAAATCCGGCCGCGGTCCCAAGCTTTATCTCTTCTCCACGGAGATTGAGCCGCAACCGATCTTCGCTCGCTGCGTCGCTGCTTCGGGCGGCCAGTCCAAGATGGTCGAGTGGCTGCGTAGCGGTGGCAACCCGCCGCCTGACGCGGATGAACTCACCATTGGCAAGCCGACGGTCGTGAAAGGTCCTCCTGGCGACCTGACGCCAGCCGGGGTCCGCGCGCAGCGGTGAAGGAGCCGGCAGAGGGCGGGGGCGAATAGAGCGGAGACTTCTCCGCCGGCCGCCGCAGCAGCTTTATTTGACGGCTTCCGCGCCCGCCTTTTTCCCTTTCCGCGCACCTTTTGCGATATCCTTCTTCTCTTCAGGGCTCAGATTATTGGCCGGCGAATCCGGTTCATTGTGCTTCGGCATCGCCAGACGCAGTCGCTCGATGATCTCCTTATGTTCCGGCTGGGCGGCCAGGTTCTTGTGCTCGAGTGGGTCGACTGAGTGGTCGTACAGTTCCTCGGCGCCGCCTTTCGAGCCGTAATACGTGAAGCGGTATCGGCCGTCCGTGACGGAATGGTTCCCGAAGTTATAAGTCGTCAGCGTGGGGACGTTCCAGGCCAGGGTCGGATCCTTCAGCACGGGCGCGAAACTGCGCCCCTCGTTCTCGGGGTTGGCGGGAAGCCCGCAAAGTTCGATCAGGGTCGGGTACATATCGAGCAGGTTGACGACCGCCTCGCTCTTTAGTCCCGCCTTGGTCACGCCCGGCACGCTCACGATGAAGGGAACGCGGTCCGACTCTTCCCAGAGGTCGGTCTTGCCGTACTTGAGTTTCTCACCGAGGTGCCAGCCATGGTCGCCCCAGATCATGACGATGGTATTGTCGGCGTACTTGCTCTTGGCCAGCGCGTCGAAGACGAGGCCGAGGCAGTGGTCGGCGTAACTGAGGTTCGCGAGGTAGGCGCGCTGGGCCTGTTTGTGCAGGTTCGCCTTGTCGGCGGCCAAGAAGCGTGGGTCAGCCGAGAACAGTTCCTTCCCCGCCTTGTTCGTGATGTCCTTCAGGTCGTCGCGGAAGATCTCGACGGTCTTGAATTTATCCAGGGGATAGAGGTCGAAAAACTGCTGCGGGACTTCCCAGGGCAAATGGGGCTTGGAAAGGCCGAGGGCCAGGAAGAAAGGCTTACCGGCGAAGTCGCGCTTGAGTTGATCGGCGGCCCATTTGCTGGAGACATAGTCTTTGGTCTGTTCGATGGGGGCAGAGACCGCCCCCCACCGGAATTCCTCCCCTTTTTCTTTCGTGGCATTTGCGCTGCCCGCTTCCTTCGGGGCGGCGGGAGATTCTGACCAGAGCATGCCACCGTTACCGCCGCCAGCGTCCACGAACTCCTTGAACGCCCACTGTCCCTCGTCCATCCCTTTTGCGGTCGGATGCTTATGGAAGATTTTTCCCGTGGAGAGGGTGTGATAGCCGTGCTTTGCGAAGTATTCCGGCAGCGTCACGAGATCCTTCGCCTTCGGGGCGTTCTTCAGGTTTTGCCGATTGCCGTAGACGCCAGTCGAAGCCGGTTGCTTGCCGGTCAGGATGGCCGAACGGCTCGGGCAGCAGACCGTGGAGGCACAATAGGCCTTGTTCAGGACGACGCCTTTTTCCTTCGCCAGCTTATCCATGTGCGGGGTGATGGCCTGCGGATTGCCTCCCATGCAGCCGACCCAGTCGTTCATGTCGTCGACGGCGATGAACAGGACGTTGTACCCCTTGCTTTGATATTCCGCTACCTTCTGTCGGGCGTCATCGGCGGCGACCAAGGCGCCCGCCGCGGTGACGGCCATGGCCACCTGCAGACTGATGAACCGAAGGAATTTCATGGGGCTGACTTCGCGACGCTTCATAAAGATTAATCAAAGTAACCTGGCGGAGGGGAAGGGATTCGAACCCCCGGAACCTTGCGGTTCATCTGATTTCGAATCAGACGCAATCGACCACTCTGCCACCCCTCCTA
>Ga0102913_1000221_pt1 | contig 16343 bp, 30 predicted proteins | sample Colrivmet1560A02_FD_78197 | JGI IMG/M metagenome (GOLD analysis project Ga0102913, IMG submission 78197) | Estuarine microbial communities from the Columbia River estuary - metaG 1560A-02 | ecosystem: Environmental > Aquatic > Marine > Intertidal zone > Estuary | place: USA: Columbia River... | reverse complement strand
AGCTCCGGCACTACCAGTTCAAACCCTATATTTAAACTCTGTTAAACTAAGATTAGTTATGGGAGTTTATTCATTTGTCTTTGGTTGGTTTAAAACAAAAACCAGACAATTTTGGAGCGTACCTTTTGTATCTCAAGAAAAAAGAATAAAGTATTTAAGAAGAGTAGAAAAAGATGTTAACTGCGATTTAGGCTGGAATACTCACGGATATTTTTATAAAAAATAGGTATATTATAATTATGAAGAAGATCAGTAAGTTTTTTGTTTGGGCACAGTTAATTATCAACTTGTTATTAATGGTTGTATTATGCTTTGCCGCATTTGATAAAACAATCCTAGATGTGATTGATGTCAGATGGTGGACCCTTTTTATTTTAGTTAATTTGTACAGCGATAAGTTATACAAGGAATTAGATAAAGAATAATAAAACGCGGTCCTGTAGTTCAACGGATAGAACAACTGCCTTCTAAGCAGTGGATCCAAGTTCGATTCTTGGCGGGACTACCACAAAATTTAAATATGAAAAAAGTATATTTTATAATTGGAACAATTTTTACACTAGCTGCACTTGGCTGTGAATCGCCTAAGGTTGCTGAAGTTATTGAAAAGGATTGTGTTATAACGGAAGTTGAATACTTCCAAATTGGACAAAAGCATACATTACAGCTTGATCCTGAATGGAGAGTCAAAACTGACTGTGGAACAACCTATACTATGCGAAAGGCAATGCGAGTAGGTGATACTGTTCAGATTAAAATTGTAAAGTATAAGAAACATTAGTATAATAAATTAAAATCAATACAATGAAAGCACATTTAGCAAATATGCTGAAATCCGCAGCTGAAGCAGATAGACAAAGGGCTCTTTTAACTCTTGAACTATTAAGTAATCATGCAGTAGGAATTGGCGACCATTCGACTGGAGATTTCTATAAAAATGCTGAAGAAGCTATTACAATGTTAGTAGATGCAGACGATCGCATCGCTGCCGTTGAAAAGTATCTAAGTAAGTAATAAATCCAAGCCCTTTTGGTGGAATTGGTAGACACGCTAGACTTAGGATCTAGTGCCGCAGGGTGTGAGAGTTCGAGTCTCTCAGAGGGTACCACAGGACTGAAGCAATTCAGTCCTTTTTTCGTTTAGATAAATAACCTTATGAAGAATCAAGTTAAACAGTTTAGCGAATTTATCAATGAGGCTAAAGCACCTACTGACAATCTCAAAAAGAAATTTATTGAGTTTGACGAGTCCCGATTAATGGGAGCAACTAAAATTGCAGAAAATGCAAAGGAACGCGGCGGTAACGCAATGTTAACGTATAACCACTTTGTTGTTAAGTTACCATATTACAAAAAAGCAAAAAAGGGCTGGACGGTTGAAGATCGCGACTCTGCAATAAAAGAATACAATACTTTAATTGATGAACTTGCCTCAACTAAAGACACTGTTAAAATTAAGCAAACTGACTTTCAAAAGTTAGTTGGAAAAATCGAAGTTCTTGGAGAACTTATTATTAAGTACAATGAAATATATTAAGCTATACGAAGATTTTGATCTTGATAAATTTATGAAAGATCCTGAAGCAGAGTTTCAGAAAAACGAGGAAAATCCTGATATTGAGCCTGGTGACTATGTAACTAGTTATAGAGGACCTGGCCAAGTAATTGATATGGATGATGACTTTATTAAAATTGAACTATTGGATTCTAGCAAAAGGATTGTTAGAGTTCCAAAGGATCTTGTTACTAAAACTAAAAAGAAAGACGTTTACCAAGATAACAAATCGCACGCTGAAGAAATTGCAGAGATTGGCGAAGAGGTTAGACAGTATGCTGAAATTATTTCTCCAGATGGAGAGGATCCAATGAATGTCAATGTTGAAGCCATTGCAGGTTTTATTGAAGATACCCTAATTGATGTATTAAGTATGTACAAAAAGGATAAAAATGTTACATATCTTCCAGGTTATGATAGTATTGTAAATGGTATTGCACTAATTGCAGATATCGCTGAAACCGCTGATCCATCAATATCGGACAGAATACAAGCTGCTCTTGAAAAATTTTATGAATTGGGATAATCTAATTAAATATAGAATGTATAAGAAAGAGCAGCTAATCACTGCTCTTTTTTTGTATAATAGTATTAATCAACACAAATAAACTATAGGATGAGAATAACGTTAATTTCTGACACGCACACAAAACACCATGAGGTAACCAATGATTTACCGGGTGGAGACTTACTAATCCATGCTGGAGATATCATGAATTCAGGACGTAATCCTGGTGATATTACCAGTTTCTGTAAATGGTTTGATGGACTAGATCAATATGACCATAAAATTTTTATTGCAGGTAATCATGACCGCATGTTTGAAGATTTTCCAGAGAAATCAATGGAAATTGTTAATTCTTATAAGTGGATTGATTATTTGCAAGATAGTACAATTGAAGTCGGAGATGATAATGAAACAGCTAAAATCTACGGTAGTCCTTGGCAACCAGAATTTCACAATTGGGCATTCAATCTTCCTCGTCAAGGAGAAGAGTTAGCTGCTAAATGGGCTGCAATTCCAACTAATACTGATATTTTAGTTACACACGGGCCAGCTCAAGGTCATTTAGATACAAGCGGTCCTCCATATAACGAACCAAATTTAGGTTGTCCACTATTGAGAAATCATATCGATCAATCTAAAGTTAAACCTAAAATTCATGTATGTGGACATATTCACGGTGGATCTGGTTATAAGTTTGATGGAACCACTCACTGGTTTAATGTATCAATCCTAAATGAATACTATGAATATGTTAATAAACCGGTAACATTCGATTGGGACCCTATTACTAATGAAATAACCTTTGTTAAATTTACAGATAATGAATAAGACTGCTCTTACATATGATGATATCCAATTGGTACCGGGTTATTCTGAAGTATCAAGTCGTCAAACTATTAAATTAGATACACTAGTGAGCCGTCGATATGGCTTGATGCGACCTCTAGTTGCTTCACCGATGGATACGGTATGCGAATTAGAAATGGCATTTAGGCTATTTCTCCTAGGCGGAGTTGGCTGTATTCACAGATTTATGTCAATTGAAGAGCAGGCCAATCAGGTTAAATTGTTGAGCTATAAAATATATGGTGATGGATTCGGCGGTCCATATGAAGATTGGGGAATTATGTATGATGATTGGCACGCTGAAATTAAACAGGTTCCAATTATGGCGGCAATTGGTGTAATGGCAAGTGATATGGATAGAGCAAAGGCCCTAGTTGAAGCAGGCGCAAATATCCTCTTAATTGATGTTGCACACGGCCATCACATAAATGTAAAGGTCATGATCGAATGGTGTAAGGCAAATTTACCTGAACACGTTGATATTATTGCAGGAAATATTGCAACGGCCGAGGCAGCTCAAGACTTAGAATCATGGGGAGCAGACGGCTTACGAGTTGGAATTGGTGGAGGTTCTCTTTGCACAACCAGAATTAAGACTGGCTTTGGTATTCCAAACGTAACCTGTATCAGTGATATTGTTTCAGTTGCAAAAACTCCAGTAATGGCAGATGGCGGAATTAAAACAAGCGGCGATATTGCAAAAGCCCTAGCACTAGGAGCAAGTTCAGTAATGCTAGGTTCACTCTTAGCTGGAACACATGAGAGTCCTGGTCAAATTGTTGAAAAGTCAACTGGTTTGTATAAGAGATATAGAGGCGCAGCTTCTTTAGAAACTAAAACCGTTCATGGTCAAGCTCAACGAAATGTTGAAGGCGAATCAACAATTATTCCATACAAAGGCGGAGTTAAATTTATAGTAGAGGGCCTTATTGATGGAGTTAAATCTGCTCTGTCCTATGCTGGAGCTGACTCTCTTGCAAAATACCACCCAAAATGGGTACAAATAACTAATGCTGGTCAAACAGAAGCAAAACCACACTTACTATGAAGAATATAATTAATAAGATTAAAAAAATCTGCAAAGAGATTCTATTAGGCTTTAAGATAGCTGAAGAAAATCGTCACCGCAGTGGATGGGGTAAATTTTAAACTATGGCAGACTTTTGTGATAAATGCGCCCCTGAAATGTGGGGAGAAGATATTCCAGCCGATATTGATACAGATCAAATCTTTGGAAGCCTGATGGACGAACACTATCAAGATGGATTTATTTGTGAAGGCTGCGGCCTAAAGGCAGTAGGTCGAGTTGGAGATGAAAAGATTCTAATCTATGATAACACAGATCTTCATAAGTTGCACGAGAAAATAGTAAACCGGCTAACCTAAATTAAATAAAATACACAATATGGCAGATTATCAACAACGACCAAATCGAGGAAAAGACGAATTTGCTAGAGAATTTGATCGAACCGATCAAACTTTATCACTTAGGGACCAATTAAAAAAATGGGGAACTGCTGAAGAAAAGCTGTGGATTGCTAAACTCGAGAAAAGAGAATCTGATTCAGCCGAACGAAAAAAAATGCAGGGTATTGAAACCCAAGAAAAGTACAATATTGTACCTAATTTTTCAAAACACGACGTTAAGCGAGATTGGTAAAATATACACTGGAAGATTGGCAGAGTGGTCGATCGCGGCAGTCTTGAAAACTGTTGTACTGCAAGGTACCGTAGGTTCGAATCCTACATCTTCCGCAAAGGAGAGCTGAAAAGTTCTCCTTTTTTATTTTAGATAAATAATAAAAATTAATAGAGAAATTATGGCAGACAAAAACGGAGACGGAATAGTATATCATCGCTCAGATTGCGGAGATAACAATGTAAGATGGTATGGCTTTGGTGGAGATGCACCTTGTTCAACATGCGAATCATGGGGACTTACCGACAAAGCAATACGATATATTCACGACCATCCTGAAATAAATCATAGAATTGAAGATGTGACTGGTAGAGAATGGGAAGAAGAAGTAGTACCAGTACTTATTAATATTGGAAATCAAATAGAGTCTGGAGTTAAAGAAGGTTATGAAGTAGTAAAAGATGGTGCTGTAATGGCATACCACTGGGCGGATGAAAACGCATGTAATATAGCAATAACCGCAGCAATCTCTGCAGGTGTAGTTGCAGCATTTACGCCAGCTCAACCGGCTGGAGCAGCAACATCAACCACATTATCGTTAATGGCAACGCCTGTTCTCTATATTGCAGATATGGCGGCTAAGGCTGCAGCAGTAGCGGCAATGAGCGCAATTGTGACAGAGGCATTTTTACAAATACCAGGTGTTAGCGATAGTGTTGACCACGAAATATTAAAAAATGTAATTTCAAATTGTTTAGCTAAAAGTTTAGATTCTGCAGCGTTATGGGCAACACCAGCTGGTGTCGGTATTGCAATCGGAGCGGCAGTCGCACCGGTTATTGCAGATTTAATATGTACAAAAACTTGTCCTCAAGGCTTTACTAAAGCCTTTGGCGCATAATAAAAATTAATAAAGAACTAATGCACATTAAACCTTTTAGCCAATACATTAATGAATCAAATGAAGACTATACGCCAGAACAATTAGGTGTAGACTTTAGCAATAAATTTAATGTTAGAGCCTATTCTGATACATATGCGAACAGCGGTCAAATTACTATTCAGGTACGGGGCGATATTCATCCAGAAGAATTTTCTAACATGATGAAATGGGTTGAAGACCAAGGATATTCAGTAGACACTGAGCAATCTTATCCAGACTTTGACAGTGATGACGATCGTTACTGGTACCCTAGAATTAGATTTAAGAAATCAGTTAGTGACGAGGAAATGGAAAGAATGACTAAAATTCAAATGGATCACGATGAAGCTCAATTACGTCGTGAACAAGGCTTTTAATTAATCGACTATTGAAATTTTTAAAGGGCCCCTTGGCCCTTTTTCTTTTTTCCAGGCGTATAAATAATAAAAAATAAAACTGAAATGATGGACAATCGTATTATGAGTTTCGATGAGTTTGTAGCTAAAGATCAACCTGCTGTTGATGCAATGCCAGCTATGCAACCAGAGATGCCAATTGCTCAAGAACAACCAATGGAAGAGCCAATGATGCCTCAAGCTGAACCGGCTATGATGCCAAATATGGAACAGCCTGCAGTTGAGCCTGAAGAAGGTCTTCAACTACTAGAAGAACCAACCGCTTAATAAAAAAATTAGAACAAACTCAATGGGAGACCAGCCTATTAAACGTAGAACAAGCAATACAGCCGGGGTTAGCCAAATGATGGACGAAATCCTTGGTGCACTGGATCATATTCGTAAGCATATGCCCAATGGTGAACTAAAGATTATTCAAGAAAAGGTTGAGGCAGCTGAGGAATCACATGAAAAATTGCATGATGACATTAGTCAAATTAAAAAACTTTTGCTTGATCCCGAAACAGGAGTTATTGTTCGAGTAAATAAAAACACTCAATTTAGAGAAGACAATGAAAAAAATATGCGCGAAAAATTCGAGATGCTTAATGAAGTTAGTAAGTGGAAAGACGGTATTAACAAAGCAATGTGGATTATTTTTGCTGCACTTTTTGGACTCATCTTTGAATTATTCCTTAAAAAATAAATCTTAACAAAATGTCAGTACTTAAAGTCGGTTCTACCGGAGACTTAGTTAAAAAACTTCAAGAAAAATTAGGAGCGGGTTCAGACGGATCGTTTGGCCCTGGTACAGAGGCAAAATTAAAAGCATGGCAAACCGCAAATGGTCTTACTGCTGATGGTATTGCTGGCCCTACTACACTTGCAAAATTAGGAATTAGCGAATCAGTTGCAGCACCAGCTGTGGCAATCCCAGCTTCTGCTTTTAAATTAGCTGCGCTTAAAGGTCATATTCCTGATTCAGTTATTGCACAAATTCCAGATACAGCTGCTAAATTCAATATTACTAATAATTTACGTCTAGCTCACTTCTTATCACAATGTGGTCATGAAAGTGGCGGATTTAAAGCAGTTAGCGAAAACGTTAATTACTCAGCAGATGGTCTTAAAAAAATCTTTGGTAAATATTTCCCTGGTAACTTAAACGAATCTTATGCTCGTCAACCAGAGAAGATTGCTTCAAGAGTTTATGCAGATCGTATGGGTAATGGTAATGAAGCTTCTAAAGAAGGTTTCAAATTCCGTGGTAGAGGTTATATCCAATTAACAGGAAAATCAAATTACACTAACTTTGCTAAATTTATTGGTGAAGATACAGTTGTTAATCCAGATCTAGTTGCAACTAAATATCCTTTAGCTTCTGCAGCTTTCTTTTTTGATTCAAATAAACTTTGGTCAATTTGTGATAAAGGCGCAGATACTGCAACTGTTACAGCGGTAACCAAAAGAGTTAATGGTGGAACAATCGGTCTTGATGATCGTATTAAACACTTTAACGAATATTACAATTTATTAAAATAATTTAGAGGGATTTTAAAATGTTCACCCCTAATCATCTTCATCTTTTAGTAAGAGGCTATATTCAAAACCCTCCAAAAGATGAAACTATTTTAAATCAGTGGTTAACTGATCTTGTTAAAAAGGTAAGAATGGTAGTTGTTGCTGGTCCATCTTCAATTTATGTAGATGAACCTGGAAATGAAGGTATTACTGGTACAGTTACCTTAGCTACATCACATGCAGCAATTCACGTTTGGGATAAACCCAATCCAGCGTTTTTTCAATTTGATATTTACTCATGTTCTGAATTTTCAGCGGACGAAGTTTTAGACCACATTGACGAATTTGGCTTAGTATCATGTGAATACATGTATATTGACAGAAATGATGGACTAAAGGTAGTTCATGAAGGAAAAAGATAAAATCATAATGGCAGAACCTAAAACACCAATTGGCGGATTTACCGATACGTTCTTTTCTAAACTTAAAGAGCAATCTTTTACAATAGTACTTATGGTAGGAATTATCTGGTATCAGGGTAAAATGATGGAAGAGCGGGTTGCTTATTGGCAAAAGCTATATGAAGAACAAAAAGCCTATATCCAGCAAACGGATAAGGAGGATAAACAAATTCTGTTAGATAGAATTGAGTATCTTCAACAACAAAGAGATAAGTATGTTGAAGCTGCAGTTAGCGAATTACAAACAAAATAAAAAACAAAATAAATTATGTCAACAGAAACAAACTCAAATTTTGAGAACAACAATTCAGCCGAAGTACATTCAGATGGAACTTCAGGCGGTGCATCAATTGATACTACAACAACTGCATCTGCAGGAGTATCAACAGGAGATGAAAATGCCTCGATAGGTATTGAAGTATCTGTTAAAACTGGAACTGAAGCATCAGTTGAAGGTGGATTAGATGGAAATAACGTTTACGTAGAAGCAAATTATTCAGATACAACTGAAGCTCATATCACAGTAGAAGGTCAAGCCAATGCTGAAGGATTTGGTGCTAGTGGTACAGTAGATGCCTATGTTAAAACCGGAAACGAAGCTAGCCTTGAAGTAAGAGCAGGTGATGAAGGTGTAGTAGCAAATGGAAGCGTATCAGCAGGAACATCAGTAGGAGTAGATGGAGAAGGAACAGTTGATTTAAGAGAAGGCTCAGTTACAGCTGGTGCAGGAGTATCGGTTGGAGAACAAGTTGGAATCGGTGGAGGTGGCGAAGCTACTTATGTAGATGGAGTTGCAACAATCGGAGTTAGCGGTGAAGTAGCAGTTTTAGTTGGTCTTGATGTTGACTTAAGTGTAAGTATTGATACAAATCAAATAGCAGAAGACGCTGCACTAGTAGCAGCCGAATCGCAAAAGGCAGCAGAAGAAGCTCATAGACAAGCTGAGATCGCAGCAGCTGAAGCACAAAGAGCAGCAGCAGTTGCAGCAGCTGAGGCACAAAGAGCAGCAGAAGAAGCTGATCGTATTGCAAAGGCCGCAGCTGAAGAAGCTAGAAAAGTAGCTGAAGATGCTAAGCGTATTGCCGATGAGCAAGCAGCAGCCGCAGCTAGAGAATTAGAAAGACAAGCCGCTGAAACTAAGAGATTAGCAGATGAAGCAGCTAGAGCAACTGCAGCAGAGGCACAACGAGTAGCAGAAGAAACTAAACGTGCAGCTGAACAAGCAGCAAGAGAAGCAGAAGATTTAGCAAATAGAGCAGCTAACGAATTGAAAAAAGCTGCAAAGAAAGCTGATCCAAGAAATTGGTTCTAATCAAAAAATTTTTAAATAATTATGTCATATACAAGAGAACAAATAGAAGCCGCTGTTAAAGCAAAAGGCTATGCGTGGTTTGAAGGTGCAAAAGATTTTGATGTTAATATCGTAGGCGTTAGAAATTCTGCAACTGGCCAGAAGGTTACAAACGCTTTCGATGATCAGCTTACTGTATCATATAAAGAAGGTGGTGCTTGGAAATTTCACCAATGGCCATGTACAACAGATCCTGGTAAAAAGGGAGTTATGGAATACCATAATGCAGCGGGAGTTGCACGACTAGTTGAAGGTCAATATAGAGGTTCACATACCCTAGGTTTACACCAAGGTAAATATGAAGCTCTTAAACAAGCAAAACCAGTTAAAGTATATCGTGATGCTGATAAAGACATGGAATACGATGAAAACAAAATCCAAGAAGGAATTTTTGGAATTAATATTCATAAAGCTGGTGCAGATTCAACTTATGTTGAAAACTGGTCAGAAGGTTGTCAAGTATTTAAAAAAGCTGCAGACTTTGAGTCTTTTATGGCAATTTGCCGTAAGGCCGCTGCAGTTCATGGTAAATCATTTACCTATACACTAATTGAGTCTAAGGACTTAGTATAATAGGATTCCTTTGGAACCTAGAGCTCCAACTCAGAAAAAGCTGCTATTACTGGCAGCTTTTTTTATGAATAAACTTTAGTAATTGACTATAGTAAAATATCTTAAACCTATTAATATGGAAAATCAAGAAAATCTAGAGCCAATTGGCGAACTTAAATTAGTACAACCAGAATATCTTTTTACAATCAATGATGCTGGCGAAAAATTAATTGAAATTGATAAAACTGGTAATATTACCTATATGAAAGACGAAGAGGCTCTTAATGAAGCAAGCCGAGTTTTTTGGAATAGTCTTCAAGGAAATTTTCTAGTAATTCAAACCCATCTACTTGATGAAAATCCAAATGATATGGAATTAGGTAAGTTAGTTAGACAGCTATACAATCAGAAAACTTCAGAAACAAAATGGATGTAATTGATATTGGACTTAAAGTATTTGACAGACTAGTCGATAAGTATGGAGAAGATCCTGAAAGTCGGCTTTTATTTTTAGCTGGTTGTATGACTGGATATAAATGGTTTGTTATTAATTCAGATAAGACTGTATTAGTTTCAGATAGCGGTATTTCAGCAAGCTGGGAAGATGAAGTATTTACTCAAATTAATGCTGATCTACGGGCGGATCTACGTAAAATAGAAGAAGCCGCTGCCAAGAAAGTTACAGATGAAATAGCAAGTGGTCAAAATAAGTTTAAAGATGGCGATACTTATGAATTTTGGAGTGACACCTCAAATAATATAAACATTAATTTAAAATTTTAAATATGAGCTACGTAATTGTAAAAATGATAAAATCCAATGAAAACTCTTCGCATCTTCCAGTTATATTATTGGACAGCACTAGTGAAGTAATGGAATTTGAAACTGAGCAAGCAGCAGAGGAAATGAGAAGAAGATTTCAGGTAAACTCTGATTCAGGGTACTCTTATCAAATTAAAAAAATAGGATCTAATGCAGACTAAAGTTTTTTTAATCGATATAGATGGAACAATCTGCGAAGATATTAAAAACGAAGAGTCTCATTTATACTCAACGGCTAAGGTTTATCCAGATTCGTTAGCAATTATTAATCAATGGTATGGTGAAGGTCATATTATTACATTTTTTACTGCTCGTGAAGGCAAGGACCGGGAAGTTACTGAAAATTGGTTAAAGACTAATGGTTTTAATTATCATGGATTAGTAATGGATAAGCCAAGAATCAAGGACGACCAAGAATATGTTTGGATTGACAATAGAAAGGTTAGAGCAGTAACCTATCTTGGAACCTGGTCAGAATTAACAGAAGTTGACGCTAAAATTAAAGTATTTAAATAATATGAACAAGCTAGATACACAATACACGGATTTGCTTAAGACAATCCTAACACATGGAGCTGAAAAGAGCGACCGAACTGGTACTGGAACCTTAAGTATTTTTGGTTACACAGTTCGACACAATATGAAAGATGGGTTTCCTCTCTTAACGACCAAGAAAATGGCATGGAAAACCATGGTTACTGAGTTAATTTGGTTCCTACGAGGAGATACTAATATTAAGTACCTGGTTGACAATAATTGCAACATCTGGAACGGTGATGCTTACCAAGCCTATATTAAAAGATATAATAAAGGTGAATATGTTGGTAAAACCAAATTATTAGAGAATTCTAAGAAAAATAGAACATTAACTGAACCATTTACAATGGAAGAATTCATTGACAAAATCAAAACCGATGATGAGTTTGCTAAGAAATGGGGTGAGTTAGGTCCAATCTATGGTAAGCAATGGAGAAAATGGGTTAGAAAAACTACACGAGACGAAAAGATTGTTGAACCTGGAGTATATGAAACAAGTATAGACCAAATCGCAAACCTAATCAACGAACTTAAAACAAATCCAGACTCAAGACGATTAATGGTTAATGCTTGGAATGTAGGTGAATTAGACCAAATGGTTCTTCCACCTTGTCATTATGGATTTCAAGTTTACACAAAGGAATTAACTATTGCGGAAAGAATTAAATGGGTAATGGAGAACACTGATGTTGAGTTAGAGAATCTTGCTATTACAGAAAGAGCTTTTCATGAATCAACTCCACAAAGATCAATCTCTTTAATGTGGAATCAACGTTCAGTTGATACGTTCTTAGGTTTACCTTTTAATATTGCCTCATATGGATTGCTATTGGAGATTATTGCAAAGATGGTTAACATGGTGCCTGATCAATTAGTAGGAAGTCTTGGTGATACACATCTCTACTTAAATCACCTAAACGCAGCAAACGAGCAAATTGGATATCAATATAGTCTAGACGAAAGACGCAAGATGGTTACCCAAGAAATGTTTAATGAAATCTATAATGGAGGAGATCCTAGTACCCTATCGCATTCAGAAATCGACCAGTGGGGTATTCCAAGAGTTAAAGATCGTGAGGCCTTCTATCTACCTAAATTAGAAATAAATTCAGGAAATGAAAATTGGCACTTACTAGAATTGGATGAAATTATTAATACGTTTGACCCGGATATTACATTTAAAGTAAAAGGATATAAATCTCACCCATCAATTAAAGCACCCTTAAGTAATTAAAGATTAACTTTCGAGTTAAATAATCTTGAATGCATATATTAATATCACCAGGCGAATTTGAACCAGAATTTAGGGACAGCTGGAAAGCGGGAGTAATCACTCAGCCGTCGATCGATTATGCAACAAATGCAATTCATGTTTGGTTTGAGGGTAAGGACTGTATCTTATTTAAGTTTAAGGATTATGGCTGGATCCATGATAATAGATTTAATACATATAATATCTCAGCAGGTCAAGCTGGCATCCTAATTGAAATAGTTAAATCAGGGGAATAAATATTCCTATGAAACGTATATTTTATATTTTGCTATTTTTGTTACCGGCGGTAGCATCAGCACAGACCCAAATTAAATTTGCTACTACTGATACAGTTAGACTAAAGCATACAAACTACACAGCAGTTTTTTCAAAATCGCTAAAGTACCCTGTTATTATAGAATGGTGGACAACTAAAGCAATGGTAACTTGCCCTACTCCACTTAAGAGAAAGGATGTATTTAAACCAGATCCGCTTCTTCCAAATGAAACTAATATTGCAGCAGATTTTGTTGGATCAGGAACTGACCGGGGTCATATGATGCCAGCTGCAGATAATCTTTGCCAAAGTCAAGCTGTACAGGACGAATGTTTCTATTTTTCAAATATGGCAGCACAATACCATTCGCTAAACGCTGGAGACTGGAAATCGCTAGAGACCTATACTCGTCAAACTGCAGCTGTTGCAGATTCAGTTAAAGTATGGTGCGGCAATATTGGAGTTGCAAAAACTATTGGTAAAGGCACAGCTGTTCCTACACATTGCTGGAAAGTTATCTACATTAAATCTAAAAAAGAATGGCATGCTTACCTATTTGCAAACACCACTGACAAATCAGATGGTATGCAGAATAATGAAGTTACTGTAGCCCGAATCGAAAAAATCACCGGATTTAAGTTCAAAGTTAAGTAAATTAAGTATAATATCCTAAATACTTATTATTATGGATATTAACTTTGCAGATAGTTTTTCAAAAAGCTTAAAGAGATTAATGTGGCACGAAAGTCGTGTCTATAAATTTTATGATTTTTTCAGGAGAGACATTGGTCGTTTTGTAAAAAATGTTTGGCGTTTTAGAAAGGCCTTAGCTAATCATTATTGGTGGGATCATCATGGAACCCTAATGTTTTTGGAAACTGGTTTGACTCATATGTCTGATAACTTAGCTGTTAAAGGAATGGAAGTTGAAGAGCCAAGAATGAAAAAGGTAGCAGCTATGCGTAGAGCCATTGAAATCATTAAGAATTATAATGAGAGCAATTATATTGAGATGGCTGAAGCTGAACTTGGCCCAATTTATCACCATGATTGGGAATTTGAACCAGTTCCAGATAAACCTGGTTTTAGTCGATTAGTAGATAACGAGGTGCCAGCCGAAAAGAAGCACAATCGTAAAGTATTCGATCGATCTCGTCAAATTGAAGAGCAAGAGTGGAAAGAATTATTTACAATTCTACACGGCCAAAATCACAAAGAATTTAAAAAGATTGTAAAAAATGCAACCGAAGAAGAAAAGAACGGTCAGGATCTTTGGAATAACTGGTTTAATGGTACTGGCTTAAAGGGCTGGTGGGACTAAAATTTAGTATAATATTATTATGAAACAGACACCTAACTTTAAAGTATTTGTTAGAGAATACTGTAAAACACACGGCATTCTCTTATCGCAAGTTATCTTAGATAGAAAGCTTGCCGAATCAATTCACAAAATTTATAAAACAACATATGGAATCAAAGTTAAAGAAATTGCCTAGCGGCGATATTACAGAGTTTGCAAAAGAAACTGCTCAAGCAATGATGCAGGCAATGGGTCAAGCTAAATTAATGGGATTTTTAAAAACTGATGATGATATGCTAGATTTGTTAGCAGTCGGAATAGAAGAATCCTTTAGTCAGCTAATTGAAAAAATGGAGGAACCGGAGGAGGGCACTGACTCTAAAATTATCCTATAATGCGACAAAAACCCGCTCTTGATTTGGTCTTTAAAAAGACACCAAAGAGTTTTTCGGTAAAACCTGCTCATCAAGAAGATGAGGTTAAGTTTAGCTATGAATCTTACGAGATTCTCAGTGAAGTTGCCTTTGACAAATTAATAAATCCACAAGCTATTATTAAAACCCCAAGTTTTATAAAAAAAATGATTCGTAAACTTTCATTTAAATTTAAAAGATATTTGGTTAGCCAGAGACTAAAAAAATTATATAGCTCACGACCTGGCATTGCCATCGATGATCGAGCTGCATTAGCAATTAAAGCACTTGAAGTTTCGCTTAAAGACCCTAAGAATACTCTATTGATTGCACCAACTAGTGGTGCTCGCTATGTGCAAACGCCAAACGCTCAAGTCTTTATTATTCTTAAATATCAAACGATTATTCTATCTAATCACCAATATTATTATGAAATTGCAGTTTCGACTGGAGTATCTGATTATTTAAATAATAGATTTGACCGAATGATTGAAAGTCGCCGTCGGCAAATGGAGAGAAATCTTTTAGAAAATTCCAAGTCAACACTAGAACAAGCTGTTGCCAGTTTGGAAAGTAAAATGCTTAAAAATACAAATAGAACTAAATAATATATGACAAAAGGAAACGCACGAACACCAGTCCTAGATAATTTCGGAAAGGACCTTACTCAACTTGCACTAGAAGGAAAAATGGACCCAGTAATTGGTCGTCTTTCTGAAGTTAAACGATGTAGTCAAATTTTATCTAGACGCAAGAAAAATAACCCTATCTTAATAGGGGAACCTGGTGTTGGTAAAACTGCAATAGTTGAAGGTATTGCAAAAATGATTGTTGACAAAACTTGTCCTAGAATTTTGTTTGACAAAAGAATTGTTTCTCTTGAAATTAGCTCTCTTGTTGCTGGAACCAAATATCGTGGCCAGTTTGAAGAACGCATGGAGTCTATTATTAATGAGGTAAGCGCCAATCCAAATATTATCCTATTCATCGATGAGATCCACACGATGGTTGGAGCTGGTTCAGCAAGCGGTTCACTAGATGCAGCAAATATCCTAAAGCCTGCACTTTCACGTGGAGAAATTCAGTGTATTGGCGCAACTACTCTAGATGAATATAGAGAATCTATTGAAAAGGATGGAGCGCTAAATCGTAGATTTCAACAGGTAATGGTGGAACCATCTACTCCAGAACAAACTCGGCAAATTCTTGAAAATATTAAAGAATATTACGAAAGTCACCACTCTGTTACGTACAGCCCAAAGGCGCTGGATGCATGTGTAAAACTTGCAGATCGATACCTAACTGAAAGATTTTTTCCAGACAAGGCAATTGACCTATTGGACGAAGCTGGCGCAAATGTACATATTGATGGCATAGTTGTTCCACAAATAATAAGAGAATTGGAAGATGCGCTTGGAGAAATCTCAAAAAATAAAAGAACTGCAGTTGAGTCACAAAAATATGAAGCTGCTGCAAAATTAAGAGATGCTGAACGCGATCAACTTGCTAAAATTGATGAAGCTAAAGTTGAGTGGGAAAAAACACTAAAAGACAATCGACTTGAAGTAGACGATCGTAAAATTGCTGAAGTTGTTGCAACTATGACCGGCATTCCGGTATCAAAACTTACACAAACCGATCTTGATAAAATTTCTTCGCTTGAATCGGACTTAGGTAAAAGAGTTATTGGTCAAGAAGAGGCTATTAAGAAACTGGCTAGAGCAATTAAGAGAAGTAGAGCAAATATTGCCTCCAGGAAAAAACCAATTGGAACATTTATGTTTTTAGGACCAACTGGTGTTGGTAAAACCGAATTAGCTAAAGCCCTAGCACATGAAATGTTTGATTCTGAAGAAAATATGATTAGGGTCGATATGAATGAATATGGAGAGAAATTTACGGCTTCTAAAATGATGGGAGCGCCTCCAGGATACGTTGGATACGAAGATGGCGGCCAATTAACGGAAAAAGTTCGCAGAAAGCCATATTCAGT
>Ga0102913_1000201_pt1 | contig 17064 bp, 28 predicted proteins | sample Colrivmet1560A02_FD_78197 | JGI IMG/M metagenome (GOLD analysis project Ga0102913, IMG submission 78197) | Estuarine microbial communities from the Columbia River estuary - metaG 1560A-02 | ecosystem: Environmental > Aquatic > Marine > Intertidal zone > Estuary | place: USA: Columbia River... | reverse complement strand
ACCATTGCAATTCAATGCCGAATATTTAAAGTCAATATTTGATGCTAATTATGGAGCAGCAGGTACTATGTGGGTAAGTAATGAGGGTGCTATGAAGTTGGATTTTGAAAGTGAAGATGGACAAAAATCCTCTTATATAATTCTTGCGAGAATATAACTTTGTATATATTTATATTTGAGATACGACAGGTCTCAAATTATATTAAATAACCGCTTACCTTAGGGGAGCACAAAATGTGAACAAAATGACACAATTACAACATTGGGCAATGGACCCATTCGACATTGTTTGGAAGAATTTTTTAGATGTAAATTCTCCATTCAACACAATTGAAAACAAAATCAACTACCCAGTTGATATTTACGAAACCGAAAACAACGGGTTACGATTTGAATTAGCAGTGGTAGGTCTCAATCAAGAGGACCTAGATATCCTAGTAGAAGGAGATACACTTAGAATTACACACGACAGAAAAACAGAAGAAGAAGAACGTAATTATATCCAAAGAGGTATAGCACGTCGTTCCTTTGACTTGGCTTGGAAAGTAGCAGCTAAATTTGATTTAACTAGCTTAACAGCCACGATGGATAAAGGATTGTTAATTATTGACATTCCAGTTTCAGAAGAAAGAGCACCAAAGAAAATACAAATCTTAGTGCCTAAGAAAAAATAAGTTTTGAAAACCGAAGACCTGTCAGTATCTTCATTTTATTACAAAAACAAAATTACATATGAAAATAAAAGCGCTGCATAATCACGTTGTGATTAAGCAAGATGAAAATCAAGAACAAACCTACGGCCGTATTGTGGTTGCCGATTTAGGTAAAGAAAAACCACTACAAGGAACTATTGTTGAGATTGGACCTGGAACTTATACAGTAACTGGAGTATTCGTTGAAACGCACCTTAAGGTAGGACAGGTAGTTGTATTTCCTTCATTTGGTGGAAATAAAATATCAGTAGATGGTGAAGAATATATTATTCTAAAAGAAACAGATTTATTAATAGCACTAGAAAACAATACAAATGAGTAAAATAATCAGTTTCGATCGCGAAGCAAAAGAAAAATTACAGGCGGGTGTAGACAAAGTCTACAAAGCCGTAGCAACAACAATGGGTCCTTTCGGACGTAACGTGTTAATTGAGAGAGAGTATGGTCAAGTATCATCAACTAAAGATGGTGTGACTGTAGCTAAATCAATTACATTAGAAGATCCTATCGAAAACATGGCTGCTACTGTTATTAAGCAAGCAGCATCAAAGACAGTTGATCAAGCAGGTGATGGTACAACAACATCTACTGTATTGGCTCACTCGATTGCATCTCAAGCACTACAAGCTACAGCGTATGCATCAACAAATGCTACTCAAGTAAAACGTGGTATTGAAGCTGCTGTTAAAGAAGTAGTAGCTGAATTAAAAGCAATATCTGTAGACATTACAGATGAGGCACAAATTAAACAAGTAGCTACATTGTCAGCTAATGGTGATGAAGAAATTGGTAATATTGTAGCTACCGCTATTGATAAAGTAGGTAGAGATGGTGTTGTTACTGTAGAGAAATCTCGTACAGGTGAAACAACATTAGAGGTTGTAGAAGGTATGCAATTTGATAGAGGTTATAAATCTCCTTACTTTGTAACCGATAACAACACAATGCAAGTTACATTAAATGAACCCTATATTTTAATTTATGATAAACGTATTAGTGCAGTTAAGGATTTACTTCCATTGCTTGAACGTGTTTCTACTGAGAGTAAATCTCTTTTAATTATTGCTGAAGACATTGATGGTGAAGCGTTAGCGACATTAGTAATGAATAAAGCACGTGGTGTATTACAAGTATGTGCTGTTAAAGCACCTGACTTTGGAGATCGTAGAACAGCAATTTTGGAAGATATTGCTACTTTAACAGGAGGAACAGTTGTTTCAAATGATAAAGGAATGACATTAGCAAAATTAGATATTACCTGGTTAGGTAAATCTAGAGTAGTTACTGTTAGTAAAGATGTAACTACAATTGTTGATGGTAAAGGTAATATTGATAAAATTGAAGAGCGTATTTTAAATATTAAAGCTCAGATGGATAAACCAGATACCACACCTTATGAAATTGAAAAATATCAAGAGCGTTTAGGTAAAATGGTTGGTGGTGTTGCTATTATCAATGTTGGTGGTGGTAATGAAATTGAGATTGATGAGAAAAAAGATCGTATTGATGATGCTTTACAAGCTACAAAAGCGGCTTTAGAAGAAGGTATCGTTCCAGGTGCTGGTATGGCTTTAGTTGATGCTAAGTTCTCTATTACTAATCGTGATAAAACCGATTTTGGTAAAGGTAAACAAATAGTATTCCAATCGTGCAATACTCCACTTAAACAAATTTTATCTAATGCTGGTGAATCATATAGTGAGTGGTATCTTAAATTATTAAAAGTTACAGATTCAAAATCTGTTCCTAATATTAATAGTGGAGAAATGGTAGATGCATTTGAATCAGGTATTATTGATCCTACTAAGGTGGTACGTTGCGCACTTGAAAACGCAGCCGCAGCCGCCATTACATTATTAATGACTGAATGTGTTATTAATGAAAAACCAGATGAGAAGAAGGATGATATGGGTGGTATGGCAGGGTTAGGTATGTAGATTCAATGTATGAAAAAGTTATATTTAGACGATATCCGCACTCCACAAACAGAGGGGTGGGATATCGTTCGTAACTACGAAGATTTCGTAGCATGGGTTAGATTTAATGGCATTCCTGATGAAGTATCATTTGACCATGATTTGGGAGAAGACGTTGCTAAAGCAAAAGTAGAAGCAGGAATGCTTAAGCGTAAAGCAAGAGAGCAAAAGAAGGAAACTAAAAGTGGTTATGATGCTGCTAAATGGTTAGGACAACACTGTTTACTAACAAATAAACCATACCCAAAATGGAATTGTCATTCTGCAAACCCCGTTGGTAAGGCAAATATAGAGGCATATATTAATAATGTTATTAAACACCAAAATCAGTTATGAACAAGCAACACACACTCTGGATAGAAAAATATAGGTCACAAACCTTAGAACAGTACATCGGCAATGATGCGGTTAAAACCCGCATCACCGATTGTATTGCTAAAAACGACATACCCCATTTCATCTTCGCTGGTAGCGCAGGAACAGGAAAAACTACACTCGCGAAGTTAATTGTCAAGAACATCCAATGCGATTATCTTTATATTAACGCCAGCGATGAGAATGGAATTGATACTATTAGAGATAAAGTAAAAGGATTTGCTTCAACAGCATCATTTCAACCACTTAAGGTTGTAATATTAGATGAAGCAGACTTCTTAACTCAACCCGCTCAAGCAGCATTACGTAATATAATTGAAGAATACTCAGCATATACTCGCTTTATATTGACTTGTAATTATTTAGAGCGTTTAATTGAACCGCTTCAATCACGTTGTGAAGTTCATATGTTAAAACCTCCAACTAAAGGGTCCGTTGCTAAACATTTATGTTTAAACGTTCTTGATGTTGAAAATATTAAATATGATATGAAAGACGTAGCTCAGATAATTAATATATTTTATCCTGATGTACGTTCTATTCTTAAAACATTACAACAATTTTCTCAAGGCGGTACTTTAGTTGTGGATACTATAGATGACAACTGGTGTAAGCAATTAATTCAAATATTAAATAAACGCGATAAAAAGGCGTGGTATGAAATTAGACAGTTGGTGGCTGACTCGCAAGTAGATGATTTTCAAACCGCTTATAGATATATGTTTGAGCACTTATCTGAATTTAGTTACGGACACGATGCTGAACTATCAGTTATATTAGATGATTTCATTTGGCGCTCATCAGTGGTTCCGGATAAAGAAATAAATTTTGCAGCAGCAATTGCTAAAGTATTAGAAACAAATAAAAAACAAATATTATAATGGATCAACAAATGAACCTAAACATTGGATTAGACAAAACCCAACCAATATCTTGCAACAAGTGCGGTAGTCAAGTTTTCCAAGAAGGAGTATTGCTTAGAAAAGCATCTCGATTATTAACAGGAACAGCACAAGATGCTTTGATTCCTATTCAAGTATTCGCTTGTATGAGTTGTGGTAATGTAAATGAAGAATTCTTACCAATACAAATGAGACAACAAGCAACACCTAAAGAAGAAACTATTGAACCTGAGGTTGAAGTAGAAGAAAACAAAGGTGCTAAAATAATAACATTTTAATTATGATGATATCAATAACAATATTGTTAATAGCAATATCAAACGCTATTACAGCGTATTACGGAGCTAAAAGATCAGATAAACTACAAGAGCAGATTGATCGATTAAATATAGAATTGAATAATATCAATACATGGGTACCTAAATTTACCAATGAAACAAGAGAGTCAATTAGTAATGTAGACAAACAAATCAAATCTCAGTACAGTCATTTTACAAGTCGTATTGATAAGACTAGAAATGATGTATTACAGAACAATAAAACATACTAATGAATATATTTGATCATATTAAGAATATTACAACTAATAAGGATGTTTACTTAGGCGATGAAGGTTGGAACAACTGGATGATTAATCGCTTTTTAAGTATGGATCCGGACTATTGTGAGGTAGTTAATATGGTTCAAAAGAATACTTGGCAAATGAAAGGTGAGTACCTATACAATCTGTATAAGGATCTTATTCCTAAACAATACAAGTATCTTAAATATATTAAATCAACCAAGAAGAAAGATTACGATGCTGGCGATATAGAGGCAGTATCTTTATACTTTGAAATTAGTAAAAAGGAAGCTAAAGAATATATTGATATGCTACCTAAAGATGAATTAAAAAATATAACACAACAAATCAATGGTAACTAAAGAATATCACTACGTTGAAGATGAAAATGGAGAGCTAGTACAATTAGATTCAGTTGTTAGCTCAATTTTAAATCAATTCACAACTAGAGCCCTTATGGGTCATAAAAAATACGGTGTTAATTTAGATCGTAATGATTTACCTATACTTGAATGGATTGAACATGCTAAACAAGAGCATATGGATGCTATCTTGTATTTAGAAAAAATTAAACAAGAAATCAGTGGCAAAGAAAAAATTATCTGAGATTGAACTTAAGATAAAGAGTCATCAAGCCCCTGAGGTTAATCCGGCGTTTCATAAAACTGTATCTTATTCTCAATTCTCAATGTGGGACTCATGTCCTCATAAGTGGTATCTTACCTATGTAGAGAATAAACAACCATACCAAGCCAGCATACATACTGTATTTGGAACTGCGTTTCACGAAACAATACAATCATATCTTGATGTGATGTACAATCAGAGTGGAGCTGAGGCAGATAGAATGGATCTTGAAATATTATTTCAGGAAAACTTCTCTAAAGTATATTCTAAGGAATATAAAAAGATGGGTGCTCATTTTACAACACCTCAGGAAATGGGTGATTTTTATGAGGACGCCATAGCTATTATCCAGTTTATTAAGAAGAATAGGAATAAATTATTTACAATCCGCAGAGTAAAATTATTAGGTATTGAAATACCTTTAATGATAAACGTAGCTAATAATATATTTTTAAAAGGATTTATTGACTTTGTATTATATGATGAAGATTTAGATAAAATTTATATATATGACATCAAAACATCAACACGAGGATGGAGCGATAAAGAAAAGAAAGACGATAGTAAAATTGCTCAAGTCTTATTATACAAGGAGTACTTTTCAAAACAATTTGGGGTTGATGTTGGGAAAATCGAAGTTGAATACTTCATCGTTAAACGAAAAATCTGGGAGCAATCAGAATACCCAACTCCCAGAACTCAATCATTCAAACCAGCAAGTGGGAAAAATAAGCGTAAACAAGCAGTAGATAACTTTCAAGCATTTATTAAAGATTGCTTTGATGAATTTGGTAAACCCCAAATAAAGTCGTATCTTAAAAATGTTAGTGAAAATGCATGTAAGTGGTGCCCTTATCGTGACCTACCAGAACTCTGCGATAAAATTGCATCCTCCGTATAGTTGTATATATTTATATCAAATATATTATTATGGCAGATAAAATGCAATTAACCAGTGTAAAAATACCCGAATCATTATTTGAAGAATTTAAAATAGCTTGCGTAAAACATAAATTCAGTATTCAGAAATTAACAGAACGCGCAATGTATTTGTATTTAACCGATGATGAGTATCGCAAAACGATGCACAACCAATTAAACACACAACTGAAAAAAGAAGACTAATTACGTTATGAAAGAAGGTTATATTAAACAAGAGGATAGAAAGAAAATTTTATTACTTTGCGATGATATAAGAATGACGAGCGGTATATCTACCATGGCTAGAGAAATAGTGGTAGGTACCGCTCATCGTTTTAATTGGATTAACTTAGGTGGTGGAATTAACCATCCCGAAGAAGGTAAAAAATTAGATATCTGTGCTAGCACAAACGAACATGCTGGAATAGAAGATTCAAGCGTATTTATTTATCCTGTAAAAGGATATGGTAATATGGAATGGTTAAGACAACTTATCCAACTTGAAAAACCAGACGCATTAATGATCTTTACTGATCCAAGATATTGGATTTGGTTATTTCAAGGCGAACATGAGATAAGAAAGCAGTTACCAATTATTTATTTAAATATTTGGGATGATTTACCTTATCCAATGTATAACAAATCATACTACGAATCGTGTGATGCTTTATTTGCTATCAGCAAACAAACAGAAAACATTAATCGTGTTGTATTAGGTGAAGTAGCTGAAGAAAAAATAATCAAATATATCCCTCATGGAATAAATGAAAGTATATTCTTTCCTATTACTGAGGCAATGCCTGAGTATCTTGCTATGGATGAATTTAAAAAGCAATTATTTAAAGGTAAAGAATATGAATTTACTCTATTATATAATGCTAGAAACATCAGACGTAAATCAGCTCCTGACTTAATGTTAGCTTGGAAGTTATTCCGAGATTCATTACCAAAGGATAAAGCAGATAAGGTTGCCTTTGTAATGCATACCCAAATGAAAGATGAGCATGGTACAGATTTAATAGCGGTTAGAGATATGATGTTTGGAAAAGAGGGAGGCAATGTAATATTCTCCCAACACAAACATCCAGCTCAAGTAATGAACTTACTTTATAATATTACTGATGGATGTGCTTTAGTTTCATCAAATGAAGGATGGGGATTATCATTAACAGAAGCAATGATGGCTGGTAAGCCAATTATAGCTACTGTAACAGGCGGTATGCAGGACCAGATGCGTTTTGAAGATGAAAATGGTAAGTGGGTTAAATTTACAGAAGAATTCGGTTCGAATCATAGAGGTAAATATAAGAAACATGGCAAATGGGCTTTCCCAGTATTTCCTAATAATCACTCACTTGTAGGGTCAATACCAACTCCTTACATTTACGATGATAGAGTATCTACAGATGATATAGCTTCTCAAATTCAAGAAATATACGCCATAAAAACTAATCAAGTTGCTGAATATGGATCTCATACTAGATTAGAAACGTATGAAGAAATTTGTAAGGCCGCTTATGAGTGGGTAACTTCAGATGAATCAATGATGTCAGCTAGATGGATGTCTAAAAACATTATTGAAGGTATTGAGGAAACATTAGAAAAATGGACACCAAGATACTCATATGAATTAATACCTGTAGAAACATTAAATCAACCAATACATTATAATCCTTATTTAATAGCAAAATAGTTATGAAACCAGTTATAGCAATTAGTTGCCCAATAGACACATTCAGTGGATATGGAGCAAGGTCAAGAGACGTAGTTAAAGCAATTATTAACTCAGAAAAATACGAAGTAAAAATTCTATCACAAAGATGGGGTGGTACTCCATTTGGATTCTTGAATGCTGATATTCCTGATCATAAGAAAATTATTGATTGCATTCAACCAAGTAATAATAAATTAGAAGGTGTGCCTGATGTTTGGATACAGATTACTGTACCAAATGAATTTCAAAAGTTAGGTACATTTAATATTGGTATTACTGCTGGTATTGAGACGGATTTATGTTCAACCCCATGGATTGAAGGATGTAATAGAATGGATTTAGTATTAACGTCATGTAACCATGCTAAAAATGTATTTCAAAATTCTAAATACGAACAACGTAAAAAAGACAATCCTGAAGAAATTGTAAGTATTATTCAAACAACAGTTCCAATGGAGGTGTTATTTGAGGGTGTTGATACTAACATTTATAAAAAAGAAACAGGTATTGATGAAAACTTAGATTATGTGCTACAAGGCATTCCTGAAGATTTTAACTTCTTAGTTGTAGGACATTGGTTACAAGGAAATTTTGGTGAAGATAGAAAAAATATGGGAGGAACAATTAAAACCTTCCTTGAAACATTCAAAAATAGAAAAATAAAACCAGGATTACTTTTAAAAGTAAATGGTGGAACTTATTCTATTATGGATAGAGACAGCATGCTTGCTAAAATTGAAGAAATTAAATCAATGGTTGAAGGTGAATTACCAAACATTTATTTACTACACGGTGAATTAACTGATAGTGAGATGAATAGTTTATATAACCATCCTAAAGTAAAAGCTATGTTTAGCTTAACTAAAGGTGAAGGATATGGTAGACCATTAATCGAATTTACTCAGTCACAAAAACCAATTATAGTTAGTGGGTGGAGCGGACATACAGATTTCTTAAATAAAGAATTCAGTTTATTCGTTGGTGGTGAATTAAAACCAATAGATAAGAGTGCAGTTCAAGAAAATATGTTAATAGCAGAATCAAAATGGTTTACTCCTAGCTATGATGAAGCGTCATTAGGATTAAAGGCGATTTATACTGACTATGATGAATACCTTGAAAAAGCAAAAAGACAGTCGTATATTTGTCGTACTGAATTTAGTTTAGAAAAAATGGAAGAAAAATTAGTTGGTATATTAGATAAAAGTATTGTACCTAAAGAAATTCCTTTACCTAAATTGAAAAAAAGCAAGTTACCAACCTTAAATAAAGTATAATATGATAAATTTTATAAAAAAAATATTTAACAAATGGTTTGGAAAAAAAGAAAAACCATTATTTGACGAACAATTTATAGCAAGAGCTAAAAAAATAATTGAAAGACCATCAAATCAACCATATTCAAATAAAATTAAATCATTGGTAATTCCACAAGATTTATCATTGTACTCGAGTTTAGAATTTGATAGAGAAGATATTTCAACACACAATTTATCTCTATTATCAAAAGAAGCTCAAACAAAAATTATATCAATAATTAAAGAAGATACTGAAAAAAGAATTAAAGAATCACCTTTAGCATAAAAATAATGACAAGTAAAGAATTTATCCTTTGGTTAAAAGGATTTACAGAAGGAGTACATGACTTTAATATAACCCCAAAACAATGGGATCTGTTAAAAGAAAAACTAGCAAACGTAAATGATGAACCTAGTACTTATAAAATTGAAATAGAAAAACTAGGTCTAAATTCAACAACAACAAAACAACAATTAAATGGATAAGTTAATAACATGCCCTGTTTGTGAATCAGATTTCTGCTATGAAGTAGAACAAGAGCAAAAGAAATTATGGCATTGCTTCGGCTGTGGATTTGCTTCAAACTCAAATCAGCATATTGAAACTGTTGATTTAGAAAAAACAGAAGCAGTAATACCCGAACTATATAGAGCTATTAAAAAGTTAGATAAAAACGGATATTATTGGTATCCTTCAACAATTAACCACCCAACTAAAGGAATGGTATTCGTTGATTTAGTTGACAATACTTGGAATTGGGCTGGAGTTAAAGCAACTTTAGTTACTGAAGAAGAAAAATCTAAATTTCCTGAAGGCGCTACTCACAAAGCTGATATGAAAACTATCCAGCATTTTGGAAGCACATATATGGAAGCATTAAATTATATTGAATATTTTAAACAAGACTAAAATGAAAGATATATTAATTATAGTTCCATCAAGAAGTGGAGATAGTGAAAGATATCCAAATGTAGATAGATTTATTGAAAATTGGAAATTAAACACTGAAGGGTTTAGTGATTTATGTATAGCTTTAGATGATGATGATGCTCACAAGTATCCTGTTAGAGAAGGAGTTATATATGAGGTAAATCCTAGAATTAGAATGATTCCTACATTGAATCAAATTGCTATGAAATATAAAGATTCATACAAGTATGTTGCTTTCTTTGGAGATGATCATATTATTAGAACTAAATGGGAATCACAATTCATTAGTTATTTTGAAAGCAACAACGGTATAGGTATTGCCTATGGTAATGACTTATTACAAGGTGCTAAATTACCTACTGCAGTTTGTTTAACTTCAAATATAGTAGATGTATTAGGATTTATGGTTCCTGAATGTTTACTTCACATGTATGCTGATAATTTTTGGTTGGATTTAGGAAATAACCTAAACATAATAAAATACTTTGATAACGTTACATTTGAACATGTCCATCCAGATAATGGCAAAGCAGAAAGAGATTCTCAATATGTTGATGCTGCTTCAGTAGCTTATATAGATCAACAAGCATACGCTGTTTATAGAAGTGGAAATGATTTTCCAAACGATGTTAATAAAGTAAAAAGTTTATATGAGATATAAAACATTTGATCAACCCCATTCACATGACGCTGAGTGGTATAAAAGTAGAGAATTAGCAGATCATATAAATCAAGATAATCATAGACCAAGATTAATGCAAGTCCTAGAATATCTGATTCAGATAGTAGGAGATAATTCAGAGACTACTATTGCTGATTTTGGATGTGGGAATGGAGGTCTTATTAGAGAAATAGAAAGTAAATTACCTAATAAAATTTGGGGATATGACTTACAACCTACTAATATTGAAGACGCTGTACAGAAAGGGAACTCTGAAAATATAAAATATTTAGACTTTGTAAATGAATCTATTGAATTTCCGGATATAGCAATTGCTACAGAAGTATTGGAACATTTAGTAGACCCAGATGCTTTTATAAAAAGATTATTAGATAATGGAGTTAAATATATAATTGCCTCATCCCCTGATTATGAAACTCCTTCATATCATGCTCCATTTCATTTATGGGTATTTAATGGTGATTCATATAAGGAAATGTTTATTGCCTCAGGTTGGGATGTAACACTACATCATAAAGATTACTTTCAATATATTATTGCAAAGGGGAAATAATGAAAATATTAGTCTGTTGTCTAAACGTTAATGGTTTCGGAGGAAGTGAAATGTACCATTATGAATTGGTTAGAGAACTACATTCATTAGGTAACAATGTTACCTTATTTTCATTAAGAGATATTGATAAAAACGATTCTGTTAGAAAGAGAATAGACGAATTAGGGATAAGACAAATTGACGCAAAAACACTTGATATAAATGAAAAATTTGATATCATATTAGCAAGTCAACCTCAAGTAAATGCTTTCATAATTCAATATTTTAAAGGAACTCCTCTCATTAGTGTAATACACTCAGAAATTAGAAGTGAAACTCCTATACTGGATGAAAATATATCTCACTACATATCTATTAGGAAGCCTATTACAGATATGTTGATAAATGAATATGGAATACCAAAAGATAAAATATCTTTAATTTACAATCCAATTGATCAAAGCAGATTCAATTCAGAGGGTGTTACTAAAAATGAAAAAACGAGTGGTATATTTGTTGGTGAAGTTTTAGATCCAATTCGTTTCAAAGCAGTCTCTCATTTAGTAGACAGCTGTATAGAAAATGATTGGGATTTATACTTAATGAGTAATAGTAAACATGATTTTAAGCACTCAAACATAAAGTATATTAATACAAGATGGGATACTGAAAATGTTGTAAAACATATGGACTTTACAGCAGGTATATTATTAGGAAGAACTACTTTAGAAGGATGGTGTTGCGATGTTCCTGGTTATATTTACTTAATTGATGTTAATGGAAATTTAACAGAAATAGAAACAACCCTACCAGATAATATTAAAGAAATGTGCAATTCAAGGTATGTAGCTAATCAACATATTGAACTATATAAAAAGATTATAAAATGAAAATATTAATAACAGGTCATTTAGGTTTTGTTGGTAGATCATTTTTAAAATATTTCAATGGTAAACATGAAATTTTAGGAATAGATTTAAAAGAAGGAAATGATTGTAGAGATTATTTCAAACAGTCAAATCAAGTATTTGATTTAGTTATTCATTTAGCTGCTATTGTTGGTGGGAGAGAAACTATTGAAAACGAACCATTATCCGTAGCAACTGATCTATCAATTGATTCTGAGTTCTTTAATTGGGTAATTAAGACAAAACAAAAACGAGTAGTATACTTTAGTAGTAGCGCTGCTTACCCAGTTCACTTACAATTACCTGAATTAAAATATCAGTTAAAAGAAAGTGATATTAATTTAGATGATATAAGATTACCTGACTACACTTATGGGTGGTCTAAGTTAACAGGAGAATATTTAGCTAAATTTGTAAGACAAAGTGGAACTAAAGTCTATGTATTTAGACCGTTTAGTGGATATGGTATCGACCAAGATTTAACTTATCCATTCCCTTCCTTTATAGATAGAATTAATCGTAAAGTTGATGAATTTGAAATTTGGGGAGATGGTACTCAAGTTAGAGACTTCATTCATATGGATGATATAGTTGAAGCGGTTATGACTGTAGTTGATAATGATGTTGAAGTTGATGCACTAAATTTAGGAAGTGGTATTGCAACTTCATTTAACGATTTAGCAAAAACAATGTTTGAAATAAGTGGTCATACTCCTACTAATGGAATAAAACACTTAATAGGAAAACCAATAGGTGTATCGTATAGAGTTTGTGATCCATCTTTATTTAATTCAATTTACAAGCCGAAATATACATTAGAAGAAAGAATTGAAATGATTTTAAATAATAAATAATGATATCAGTAATAATCCCAACATATAAAGAACCCCATGCTTTAGACGTATGTCTAAATTCAGCAATCAATGGGGCTGCTCATAAAAATCAAATTATAGTAGTTGTAGATGGTTTTTACGATATTAATAAAGAGGTATTAGATAAATATTCTAAACATATTGATGTACTTAATTTACCTGAAAATAGAGGATTGAATACAGCAACTAACTTTGGAGTATATAACGCAACATCAGATAAAATATTAATTGCAAATGATGATAACGTATTTGATAAAGATTGGGACGCTAAGTTAGAAGAAATATATGACCCAAATATTGTTTGGGCTCCAAATCAAATAGAACCTAATCCAGGAATATTTAAGCAGTTTGTAGTTCATCCACTTGGGAGTGTAGAGGATTTTGATCTTGTTAGTTTTTGGGATTATACATCAACAATTAATAGAAAAGAATCTGATAATTGTGGTTCAACTCTTCCTATATTCATGAATAAAACTAAATATCTTCAAGTTGGAGGTTGGGATGAAACATATCCTGGTCCTTGGGTAGTTGATTGGGAGTTCTTTATGCAATGTGAAATGTCGGGAATGGAGATGAAGAGAACTTATAATACCCACTTCTACCATTTCGTATCAGTAGGTACTAGAAAAATAGAACCAGAAGTGACGTATCAGAAGGGATTAATTGAAAGAGAATGCCACGAGTATTTTAAATATAAATGGGGTTTTTACGGGTATAGAAACGGCGAAACAAATTCAAATTACCCTCCTTTGTTTAAGCAATAATTTGGACTTATATTTATAAGAGAAAATTTATAATTTATGGCAAGAGAGCGTCGTTCCAAATTAGACCCGTTAAGTCGAGTTATAACATTAGGATACATTGATGGTCTAACAGTTAACGAAATCATACAGGATATATATGAGATTAATGCTGAGGACGCTAAAAAGCAAATAGTAGACCCAATAAAACTCATTATCAACTCACCTGGAGGAGAGATATATAATGGGATGGCTTTAATTGATGTAATTGATTCTTCGCAGACTCCAATCCACACAATATGTCATGGTCATGCAATGTCAATGGGGTTAGTAGTATTCTCGGCGGGCCATGTTAGACAGGCTAGTAAATATGCTACATTCATGTACCACGAGGGTAATTATGAAGTTGAAGGTAAAGTAGCATTTCATAAACAAGAATTAGCTGAGTGTGTGCGTATTGATAAAGTGTGTGATGCTTACTTTATGTCTAAAACAAAGTTCACAGATAAGATATTAAAACCACACAGGGATAAACAAGCTGAATGGTATTTCGATGTTAAAGTAGCACAGAGATATGGCTTAGTAGATGAGATCCTTGAATAATTTCACATATTTATATATAAACACAACATAATGGCTGATTTGAACATAAAACCAAAACTTAAAGTAGACGTAAACCATAATCCAACTAAAAAGGGTGTTAAGGTACAATTTGTATTACCACAAACATTAGTTGGTGATGATAAAGCGGCTATGACTCAAAAGTTACAATCTAAGCTAAATCAAGGTTTGCAACAATATAATATGACTGCAAACATGGATACAGATGTTCCATTTGATAATGTTATTGGATTCCTTATCCCAATTCAAGACATCAGATTGATGATCAAGAATGCAATAATGCCTGCAGAGGCACCAGTTGAGGAGCCAGCAGCGGAATTACCGCCTCCAGCTTCTGAAGAAGAAGTTACAGCTGAATAAATCAACAACAAATGAGGAATATGAAAAGAAAGATTCCTGTGTTTAGAGTGTCACTTAGCGATGGGGTAACCTATGAGCAAGTAAGCTCTCACCCTGAAATTAGAAAAGTAGTTATAGAAGAAACTATATTTGCAATTAAGGAAGGAGTAAAAAATAAAAAGAAGTCCATACCTTTATTTCAGATAGCAGGAACAACTACGTACCTTGAATTGGAAAAAGAAAAGTGGCAACCAACACTTGAAAAAATATTAGATCAATATATTGAGGATGAAAATTACGATAAATGTATTGAAATAAGGGATTTAATAAAACAAATTTAGTTATGGAGGATAATATTGACGATGCAAAAAAATCAATAGATTTAATTTTAGGTTCTGATACAACTCTTACTAGAAGGAAGAAAACACAAACTGACGTTACTAGAGATTTGTTTAATAAGGTTATAATTAATCTAGAACAAGCAAATGGTCGTTCATTCATTTTAGAAAATGATTTTAAATTAGATCTTAATAAATACGATGATATATTCTACGATGCTATTGATAATTTATTAGTAATGCATTTTGGAAAAGAAGCATCGGAGTTAATATTCTTTTATCTTTATGATAGACTAAATCCAGACGGAAGCATAAATGTATTAGTTGATCCAACAGGCAAAGAAGTAATACTTCAAAATCCAGATGAATTGTGGTTATTGCTACAGGTTATCAATGAGGGTTTGAAGAAAAAAAAGTAGTTATGGGAATGAAACCAAAACCGTTTTCGAAAGACGATGTCTTAAGGGCTATGAGACATACTCGTAGTAATAGAGCAGCTGCTCGTTACTTAAATTGCTCTTATACTCATTATAAGGCATATGCTAAGCTCTATACAGATGACGAAACGAGTAAAACATTATTTGATACCCACTTAAACCAATCTGGTAAGGGCATTCCTAAACATTTGGTTGGTAAGAAGAAAGAGCCTGCTTTAGAGCAGATATTAAATGGTTCAATGGATCCTTCTCACTTTAATCCTGAAAAGATTAAAAATAGACTAATTTATGAAAATAAAATAGCTGAGGATTGCAGTAATTGTGGATTCTGCGAGCGTAGAGTAACTGACTATAAAATACCATTATTACTTAACTTTAAAGATAATAACAAACGTAATTATCGTTTGGATAATTTAGAATTGTTATGTTATAATTGTTATTATTTACTTATAGGCGATGTGTTTACTCCCGAACAGGTAGATAAGATTGAAAGCTTTACAACCAACAAATACAATGTAGCGGAACCCGATTTTCAGCTTTCAGAAGATCAAATAGAGAATATGAAAGCACTTGGAATATTATAATGCCCGTCGTATATTTACCGTAAATAAAGTTATAAAATATGGGAGGACCTAAAAAACAATATGTTGGTTTACACAACCAATTTGCTGGTTTTGAATTACCAGCTGAAGTAAAACAAATGTATAAAGCTGGTTACCAGCCATTTGGATCTCAAAACATGGCTAAGATGATGTTCTTTGCTAATGAAGTTAAGCTAAACAACGATGTAATTGACTACTATATGGGTATTGCCCCATCACGTAGAGAAGGTGAATCTATTGAAGAATATAAAAATCGTGGTAAATTCCAAAAAGTTCTATACAAATATAGAGCTCACATCTACGATTATTCAGTATACACAAAACAAAACTAATAAAAACATGGGACAGTATTTCAACGTAAAAGTTCAATTTAGAATTGAAAACGAAAATGGTAAAGTAAAAAAAGAAACAGTAAACTACTTAGTGGACGCTCAATCAGTAACTGAGGCGGAAGCCCGCACAGTGCAATATTTATTGAGCCGCGACGAAGAGGCATTTGAAGTTAAATCAGCATCAGAAGCTAAAATTGCAGAAGTAATTGTAGCAGTAGAAACTCCAGAAGCTGAGTAACTAGAGTTGCTTCTATCGACTAAGGGTTAGGTCACTTCCCTTTCACGGAAGTAATACGGGTTCAAATCCCGTTGGAAGTACAAACCGCGAGATAGAGCAGGGGTAGCTCACTAGGCTCATAACCTAGGGGTCGGAGGTTCGAATCCTTCTCTCGCAACAAACAATAACTACCTGCCGCAGGTATAACCATCGCATGACGAGGAGGCGACTTTAAAAAATTGTAGGTAGTTGTTATGATATTAGGTTGATTGGGACGTATCCTTTAACTGTAGGAAGGGCGGATATAATCGGTTAGAAATGCCAATCGTAAAAGTAGATGTCCACGCACCCATCTTCTACTTTCCTAAAAATATAAAGAGGGTAGGAGAGCATGCGAAGGTAATAACATGAAAGTCTACGCTATT
>Ga0102913_1000197_pt1 | contig 17215 bp, 34 predicted proteins | sample Colrivmet1560A02_FD_78197 | JGI IMG/M metagenome (GOLD analysis project Ga0102913, IMG submission 78197) | Estuarine microbial communities from the Columbia River estuary - metaG 1560A-02 | ecosystem: Environmental > Aquatic > Marine > Intertidal zone > Estuary | place: USA: Columbia River... | reverse complement strand
GAATCGTATTTGCCTGAGTATGGAGCATTGTACGATAAACTTCCATTAGAAGCATATGTAAGTAGAAATCACGATTTGGATAGAGATAATTTTTTGCCTCTAGACCATTTGCAAATATGGGATTGTTTATCGTATGACCTTGCTGTAATACAAAAATCATTTCTATTAAATCTAAGTGGTAAATTTTATGCTAAAGATAAACAATGGTATCAAGGTAATTACATGTTTACTGTTGACAATTCTGCATCAGATGAATATCTAGATATGGGTGATAGCGAAAATCCAGAAGACCATAAATCATATAACTTTCTTGAACTAGACAACGGACAGTATGCGGCACAGCCGAACAATCGTTGTATATTTCTTGACGCCGCAAGCAATCCGAAAGAGATGCTATTTCCAGACTTTAAAGTCTGCACAAAAAAATATATTGTGGAGCAAAATCCAAAATGGGCGATTGGTGATGCTGATACAGTAATGTACGAATAAGGAGATTAAATGTCAACATACAAAATATTTTGCGATTCATGCGAAGCAGAATTTTCAATTACGCCATTAGCGGGATCAGACGCACGTCCAACAAATTGTGCTTATTGTGGATCTAATATAGCAGAAGAAACAATTACAGAAAAAGATGAAGAATTGCCTGATGGATGGATGGATGAATTAATTGATGATGAATGGTCATCGGAAGACGATAGATGATTATCGCAGGAGTAGATTATTCTCTAACCTGTCCTGCAATGTGTGTATTTGATGATGAAGATGGTGAGTTTAGTTTTGAAAAATGTCATTTTTATTTTCTGACCCAATCTAGAAAATATGATGTACAATTCAAAAACATAACAGGTAGATTTTTCGACCACGAAGGAATGACCGACATATTAAGATATGATGGTATTTCAAATTTCTTCATTGATAGATTGTTAGAGACAGACAAAGACTGCCACGTATTCTTAGAAGGATATTCTATGGGATCAAAAGGCAGAGTGTTTAACATTGCAGAGAACGCTGGCATTCTAAAATACAGACTATGGTTGTTTGCCGTAGAGTGTACAGAGATACCACCAACAGTACTTAAGAAATATGCTACTGGTAAAGGCAATGCAAATAAAGAACGAATGCAAGAAGTCTTTGAAGAATTCAACGACATTCGTTTAAAAGAAGAACTACATATGACTGAGAAGCAATGGAATCCTTCTTCCGACTTGATTGATGCGTATTGGCTTTGCAAATATGGATTTGACAAGTTGACATCCGAAACAAAATAGAGTATACTCTACGTTATACAATAGAAAGTGATAATTATGGAAGAAGAAAAACTTAGTTCGTTGTTTGGTTTTGACGATGCTAAAAAGCCTAGACAACCAAAAATACTAGGACAATTATATTCATTCTATTTGGTTGGTGAAATAACAAGTCCAGAAGATTACGTTGAATGGTATGAAATTATTAGAAACGCAACAGATAATGATATTGTTAAAATTCACATCAATTCTCCAGGCGGCAATTTATTTACCGCAGTACAGTTTATGCGTGTCATGGGTGAATCTCAAGCTAAAATTATTGCATCGGTAGAAGGTGCATGTATGTCTGCGGCTACGATGGTGTTTTTATCAGCAGATGGATTTGAAATCTCAGAACATTCTATGTTTATGTTCCACAACTATTCAGGTGGCACAATAGGCAAAGGCGGTGAGATGTATGATAACATCATGTATGAACGTAAGTGGTCAGATAAATTCATGCGAGGTATATACGTAGATTTCTTGACAGGCGAAGAGATTAAATCTATACTAGACAATAAAGACATTTGGATGGAACCAGAAGAAGTCTTTAAGCGTTTGAATAAGAAAGAAGAATTAATGATTGCGGCAGCCGAAAAAGCTACTAGAAAACCTAGAGCAAAAAAGGTTGTCACTAAACCCGTGAGAAAACCAAATGTCAGAAAACCAAAAGAATGAAAGTCTATTTTTAGTATCGTCTGCAATACATACTAAGCATGGAATCTTTAGTCCAGAACAAAGACTTCAACAAACAATAGAAACTTGTAAGTCTATCAAGAGTCGGTGTCCAGCAGACATTATTATTATTGATGGTGGTGATAAAGACTTGTCTGAAGATGAGAAAAAAGAATTATCACCACATATCGACACATTCGTTAGTTTCTGTGAGTCGCCACATCTAAAAAATATTCTTGTTATTCCTAGTCAAGATATTGTAAAGAATATGGCTGAGATAATGACATTCGGCACTATGTACGAACAGTTAATTGAGAGTGGCGAATATAAAAAATATAAACGTATATTTAAGATGAGTGGACGTTATACATTGAATGATGAATTCAATTATGATACACACTACAATGCGACAGGAAAAATTATTATTCGTGGACCATTCACTAGTCAGTTTACACCAGCAGTTACTGGAAATGTTATCTTTCAATACATGAGTAGACTTTGGAGTTTTGATTCCGAATTACTTCCTGAGATTGCACACACCTATAGAAACATGTATGCCACTATGAACAACGTTTTGAATTCTGGTGGATATATTGATATTGAACATTTACTATTTTCGCATTTGAGAGAAGAGTTGATTCAAAGAATTTCAAAAATTGGAGTGCAGGGAAATATCGCTCCTAATGGTAATAGGGTATCAGATTGAACTATAAAATTTTTCAAATTTGTTTTGAAGATAGACAGATTCCATTAGTTGACCCTCTGCTAACGCCATTTGACAATACTTCAAATGAGAAGCCTGAGTTACGTGAGTTTCATTCATTCAATCGTATCATTGACGAAGGCTTTGCAGATGACTTAGATGCTTGGGGCGTCTTTGGTCCTCGCTGGCAAAGCAAGATGCGATATGAAGCTAACACAATCAAAGATGCTGTTGATAACAATGACGGCTATGATGTTTACATTTTCAATCATGCTAGAGTACAGAATGCACTAACTGCGAACGTGTGGGAACAAGGTGATTATTTTCATCCAGGAATTAAACAAGTTGTTCGTTCCGCATTTATTGCTGGTGGCTATGACACTAATGCACTTGACAATGTAATGACAGATTCAACTTGCTATTGCAGTTACTTTGTTGCGACAAAAGAATTTTGGTTGGACTACATTGCATTTGTAAAAGATATCAAAGAAAAACTTGAAGCATTGACTGGTGAAGATGCGGAAATCTATCATGGTAGTGCAAACTATAGCAGAGACCCTAATCTGAATATGTTTCCATTTATTGTTGAACGATTATTCTCTACGTTTCTTCAGATGAAAGAATATAAAGTCTATAGTCAACCATACGACTATAGCGTGTACAAAAATCAAATCAATGATTTTAGCAAAGTGTTAGAATCGTTATATGGTATTAAACGTGTAGTTGTTGAAAAACAATCACAAGAACTTTTTGAACATTGGAATTTATTAAGATTGTATTTTGCAAAAACACATCCCGATTTATTTAACTTGGATTGACAATATGATTATTGATTTGTTTCGCCCTACTATAGAATGGATTAAAGATGATTTTAAGTCTAACAGAATTCGCTTTGCTGTTGAGTTGCTTGCTTGGGCTATTAGCATTGGTTGTAGCATTACTATGGCACTCACAGTCCCCACCCCTCCGCTTCTTGCTCTTTATCCTGTCTGGATCCTTGGCTGTGCTTTGTATGCTTGGGCTTCTTGGACTAGGAAATCTTTTGGCATGTTGGCTAACTATATTCTGCTAACAACTATTGATTCCATAGGACTTATGAGGATGTTATGGAATTAAATCAAATTTTAATTGCAACAACAGTATTCGGAATTTTATTGGCACTTGTATATGGACACATAACATTCGCTAAAATTAAAGACTGTTACGGCATGTGGTTTAAGAGAGAATATTGGACTGACTATAATACTGTAGAGTTTGCTAGTTGGGCGGCTAAGGCAGTTATTATCGTGCCGGGTTTGATATTCGGTATTAGTGTTTGGTGGTTGTATTTCTTTACACTAGCAACAAGTCTAACGTTAATATGGGCAAGCGAAAAGAAGCTATTGCCAACATTGGTAGGATTTAATACCATATGGGCTTGGATTTCCTGTATGGTACTTGCAAAACACTTGGTTTGACTTTCAACCAAACCTGAGTTATAATGAATGTATTGACTTGAGGAGCATATATGGCAAACAAATCTTGGACTATAAACTTGGAAGAAGATCCCGAAACCGGTGACTTGATTCTTCCACTAAATGATGATATACTAGAGCAAACTGGTTGGAAGACTGGTGATTCTATTGATTGGATTGATAATAAAGATGGAAGCTGGACTATGAAGAAAATTGAAACACAATGGGTTCTTGTTGAGACAATCTCTACATTCCGTGAACGCTACATGGTAGAAGTCCCTGTTGGCGTTGACAGATATGGCAAAGACAAAGCTGATTGGGCACTTGATACTGTCACTATGGAAGAAGCCAAAGAATTCTCGCAAGAACACTTAGGCGAAACTATCGTGTCGCATCGTGTCGTTACGAAAGAAGAAGCATTGGCAATGTGCGATAAAGAGAATGACTATGCAAAAAAATGGAATGATGAATTGAAAATGAAAAATTTCTTCACAACAATGGCAGAACACATTAGAGAGGATGATTACAATGACGCTACCTGATGAAAGATATCGTGCGTTACGTTGTGGAGAACAATTGCTTTTAGATTTGTTGAATCCTAATGTAACGCCTAGAGTCCCTAAATACATTCGTCAACGTGCTTTGGGTGTTCTACGACACTATCCAAGTTCATATCACTTTGAAAAGATTGTGGAGAATTTGCGTGAGGAGTTTGCAATCAATAATGTATTCGTGAAGGTGACGAATGAAAGCGAAAACTGAAAATGAAGTTGTACACTTCTTGAAAGAGTTATTGCATCCAGAAGGTTTTGGATGGGCAGTAACAAATGAGGTTCGTAAAGAATCAAAGCGACTTTTAATTATGATAGAGAGTGAAAGTATCAATGAGCAAGATTCAACAATTCGGCAGACCGTTTGAAACGTTTGACCCTAGCAATAAAAAACATCGAAAGATTTTTCACGATGTAATGCGATATAGAACTTGGGGTAGGTCTGCAATTTGTTTTTGGGCTGAAGATGATTCTTCAGGTTCGAATAGTTTGATGGATCAATGCATTAAAGCAATGGGAAGATACTATATAGAAAAAGAATTCGGCGCATTGATTGATGATGATCCGTTTAACTCTGGAAAAGAAACTCGCAGTCGACCTAATCCACACCCATACATCTACACTAGAAAAACGACAATAACATGAAAATCTACATCGGACCTTATAAAAATTGGGTTGGACCATATCAAATTGCTGACGCACTTTGCTTTTGGGCAAAAAATATTGAAGATGAATATGGATACAAACGTAAGCCTGATTGGGTGCATAACTTTGGTACATGGCTTTCTCATGGAACTACAAATGAAGAAATTACAGATTCAAAGGATGCTCCAGAAACTTGGCTGTTGAAACTGTGTCAATGGATAGAGTCTAAGCGTAATCGTAGGTCTTATATTAAGATTGACAAATACGACACATGGTCAATGGACCACACACTTGCAATGATTGTCTTGCCTATGCTGAAACAATTGCAAGCAACAAAGCATGGCGCCCCTAATGTTGATGATGAAGATGTGCCAGAAGAACTAAAGTCAACTTCAGCGCCAGCAAAAGAGAATGAATACGAGACTGACGAAAATCATTTCAAGCGTTGGGATTGGGTATTAAACGAAATGATTTTTGCATTCAACTGTAAACTTGATGACTCATGGGAAAAAGAATTTCGTTCTGGTGAACATGAATTGATTTGGACTCCTGTTGACAAAGATGGCAATGTGGTGCCCAAAGGAGAACACAAACATTTCAAAATGAGCCATGGTCCTAACGACACATACAAGTGTGACTATGAAGGCATGAAAGTTGTTGAGACAAGAATTCAAAATGGATTTCGTTTGTTCGGCAAATACTATCAAGCACTTTGGGATTAATTCAATGCTAAATACTTCTATATAATCATAGAGGAGACAGCAATGGACTTTTTTACAGAAGATGCAGTACATCATTTAATTCCAAAAGTTAAAAACTTTGAGGAATGGTATACTAATCTAGGTGATATTTTACCTGAGTATGACATAGACACACCAAAGAGAGTTGCGGCATTCATGGCACAATGTGGACATGAGTCTGGTGGCTTTACTCTCATGCAAGAGAATTTAAATTACTCTGCTAAAGGTTTACGTGGCACATTTGGTAAGTATTTTCCTAACGATGAAGTAGCAAAACTATACGAACGCAAACCACAAATGATTGCTAATCGTGTTTATGGAAATCGTATGGGCAATGGGGATGAAGCATCTGGAGAAGGTTGGTACTTTCGTGGTAGAGGCATTATACAAATTACGGGCAAGAACAACTACACTAAGTGTTCACAATCATTGTTTGAAAGCAATGTGTTAGTTGAGAATCCCGATTTGCTACTTGAGTCTGAGTATGCGATTCATTCTGCTTGTTGGTTCTGGTCTGCGGCTAGACTGAATGAACTATCAGATATTGGAGATATAAAGACAATGACGAAACGAATCAATGGTGGATTCATTGGCTTAGAAGACAGAATCAATCATTACAATCATGCGATTGAAATTTTAACTTAAGGGAAAAATCATGGAAATTATTATTGGATTAGCTATTTTTGTCGGACTTGCTTTCTTAGCACATCAATGGCACGTAAAAAATAAAAAGGAAGAAGAGGCACACGGCGGTGATCCAGCAAAGTGCCCCTACTTGAATCCGAATGTAAAGTCTGAGGATATTGAAAAGAATATAGTAGAAACTACTGCGCCTGTTGTGGGAAAAGTTGTTAGTGCTGAAATTGTAACTCAACCTAAAGAAACTCCAGTTGCAACACCGGCAGTAGAATCAAAACCTGCACCAGTAAAAGAGCAAGCATGGACTAAGAATCCTCCTGCGTCTATTGCTAAACGTGCGCCAAAAAAACAAGTAGCTAAAACTACTACTGCGCCTAAGAAGAGATCACCGGCACCAAAGTAATGTGCTACTATTTTGTGTCTGGTTTAATTCCAATATTTAGATGAGTCTAAACTATCCCAGTAAGCCTTGTTATTACGATTAATAAAATTTTTTGTTAAATACTTGGCCATACCCATATAGCCCATCTTTCTGAACCTGCGACTGTCCTGACCAAAATGATGTTTAATAATCCTAAACTTTTTAGGACTATACTTTCTGGATAAGAAATAGTCCTCAGACGTTGAAAAGTTTTCAGGAAACCCACCATACTCTTCAAACTTATCTTTACGTGTCAACATGAATGCACCAACTGCAAATGGTGAAAAGAATTTTAATGTGTGATTAATTAGGTTAAATGCAGTAAAGCCAATCTTTGCACGTATATCTTTATCGTAACATTTGATGTTTAGTCCAATAAGATGCAGTTTCTTTAATTCCATCTTGTTAACAGAATCTTGAATAACTGTATCTTTAAAGAATCGAACATCAGCATCGATAAACAGAATGTACGGAGTAGTGACTAGCCTTGCTCCATTGTTCTTAGCAATAGACACTGGACCACCATCAACGATTTCAACATTCAGTCCAATACTGTTATCCTTAATAACTTGTCTAGTGGCATCGGTGGAACAGTCAGCAATGATTACTCTAGTGTCACCTATGTCTTGATTACGTAAAGCATCTAATAAATGATGAATATAATTTTCTTCATTCTTACAAGGCACAACAATAGTAATTTTATCACACAGTTTCATCATTGTCTTTCTCCTTAGTCCAAGTTATAATTTCCCAGCGGCCGTCATGATGTTCTACAAGTGCTGTACAACTTTCAACCCAATCGCCATCGTTCATATACATAACACCATTAATTTCTTTAATCTCTGCGTGATGTATGTGTCCGCATATAACTCCATCAAAACCTCGCTTCTTACAGTAATTGGCCAAGTTTTCTTCAAACTTGAACATAAAGTCTACTGCCTTTTTAACTCTGTGTTTAAGAAACTTGCTAATGCTAAAGTACCCAAAACCCATGCGATGACGTAGCCAATTATACCTACTATTGACAGAAAGGATGAAGTCATATGCTTTATCTCCCAAGAAGGCTAACCACGGTGCCAGTTTAGTAATGCCGTCAAACAAGTCTCCATGCGTGACTAGATAGTGCTTGCCGTCTGCACCTATATGTTCTATTTGATTGTGAATTTCAACAAGACCAAAACTAAAACCATATGGTATCATTGGTCTAAGAAACTCATCGTGATTCCCGGCTATATAAACAACTCTAGTGCCACGTTTTGCGTGACCTAATACTCTACGCACTACATTGGTATGGCTTTGTTTCCATCGCCAGTTGTTTTGTTGTATACGCCATGCATCAATAATATCACCCACTAGATATAGTGTGTCACAAGTATTATGCTTTAAAAAGTTATTTAACTTATCTGCTTGACTATCTTTGGTACCTAAATGAACATCACTCACAAAAATAGAACGATATGTTTTCATAGGCTAAAACGGTAAAAACTTTCCTATCAACCCGTTGACTATTCTATCTGATAGGTCGTCTGGTAAGAATTTAAGAAATCCCAAGAAGTATAACGCTACACAACCATAAACAAATATTTTTATACACACATCAAATGTTTTTTGGTATTCGTTCATCTTCCACACCTAGCACTTGTTTGGCACCATTCTATCAATTCATAAGTACCGATACCAAATATGAATATGACAAATGCAACTGCACCTATAATCATTCCCCACTCATTTAACTCTTCTTCTTTTTGCTTACGCTTACGCTCATTGGCATTGAAGAGTCTTATTTCTTGGGCATCGTCTGCATCCATTTCAGCTTGACGAGCCTTGATCTTGTTCCATACATCAATCTTGCCTGTTTGCATAAACAGCATTTTCAATTCCTCTTCAAATGCTCTGGCCTGTTCAAGCGCCATCTCAATCTGAAGTGCGGTTCCCATGTTGGAACCTTTCTTAGAACTTTTAGCCTCCATCAATGCTTTAGTTGCCGTACTCTTAGCATCGAACATCTTGCCAATCATTGGGGCAAGAGAGCCTAGGTCATTGGCAACTTTGGCTGCCTTTTTGACCATACTGATTGCGGATGTAATACCCGCTAGTGCTGTGATTGGATCTATCATTTGTTTATTCCTGTTTACATATTTCTTTGTGAAGTCGTTGTGAGCAATCTTTTTTGGCCCACTCTAAGCAGTATACTTTTCTCTCATAAACATCACCAGTCCATCCCCAACGGACACACTTTAACGTTTCGTCTTTTTTAGTCTTTTCTGCACTTGCACTTAAAATTATTAAACATATTATAAAGACTATTAGCTTTATAGAACGATTGGTAGCCAAAGCCACAGACCTTGACTCATTAGTATTGCGGCAAAAAGCCCAACACCGATACTAGCAAAATATAACGACATACTAACAGCTAGAATACTGGCTGTCAATAAAACAATTGCGATTTGAAATGCAGAACCTGCAAACGTCAACCAAGGACCAGACTTACGAATCTGATCTCTCTCGGCCTCAAGGCCTTTTGCTTTTGCCATTAGTTCTTTTTTACCTTCACCTGTTGCAGGTTCAGATTCATATCTGTCAATCTTGGCTGTTAGCTTTTCTGCTTTATCAAATTGTTTTCTGTCAATAGCATCATCTCTAGCCATCTCAGCAAGAGTTTGTTTAACTGATTTTGCTTGATAGAATGCCCAAGTATTGTTTGCACTAATTGTATTGTTCAATACTTTACTGCTATTGCCACTTGAAATATATGTATTGATTGCAAGCAAAGCGGCTAGAACAGTAATCAACCATCCCGCTTTATCTTTAATACTTGCCTCACGTTCACTACGGGACAATGGTTTCTTTTCTGATAGTACTACTTCTGCCATGTTTACTCCTAAAACAAAATGATTAATTCAACATTATTTATGGTAAACCAAGTTTTTGGCAGGTTTCAGAGGGGGTTTTTGTTGTTTTTCTGCAACAAAAGTCAAAATAACCCTTGACTTGTTGTCCTACTATGCTATACTAGTCATATGACATTGAGAAAGAAACGTTCCGACCGAAACCATGTACTGTACAAAGTTACGTGCGTGGATACTGGCGATTCATATGTTGGTCTGACTGTTGCACAGGGTCAAGCCTATACCCGTTCGGTTAAAATCCGTTGGCAAAAACATGTGAGTCGTGCAAAGTGCGAAAACAAAAATTGGGCAATGTGTACTGCATTGCGTGACTTGGCTGGTGCGACTTGGCAATATGAAGTTCTTGAAGTGATTCGTGGACGTAAACCTGCACATCAGCGTGAAAGAGAATTGATTGCCGAATTTGAACCATCGTTAAATACATTTTGACATGCCATATATGATGTGTTATACTGTTTAAAGTAACATATAGGAGAGTTTATGAAAATTGGTCCGTTTACACTTGCGCCCGAAAAAACAACTGCTGGCATCATTGTTGGTGCATTGATTGCTTGGGTGTCGTTGTACATTCTAGGTTCATACATTACATTATCTGCGGTTAATACTTTGTTTTCCGCAAACATTCCCGTAACGTGGGAAACTGTAATGTCGGTGTTTTGGTTAACTGCAATAATTAATGCTATCGTTGGGAGTTCAAAGTGAAATTTTTAGTTGCTGGATTAATTAGCGTTTTTGCAATAAGCAATTCTATTGCTGGACCATCCATCTTTGGTGGTGGAAGTTTTATTTCAGAGTCTAGTCAAAATTCTGGTGACGATTACGTAAAATATGATTTGGCTAGGGTCGTAAGACTTCATCCCATTACAACTTCTAAAGTCTACAGCGTTATTCGTCAATCATGCACACTAGTTGAAGACTTATCTCCATCACCTCCAGTCATTGGTGGCGTTGTTGGTGCAGGTCAGTCTAAAATGATTCAACGTTGCATTCCATATAACGATAGAGAATATAAACAAATCATCACTGGATATGATGTTACGTTCGAATATTTTGGACAAATACGCACAGTTCGTATGGAAAATGATCCAGGAAATACGGTAAGAGTTAAAACAGTTACGAGTGTGTATGTGATTCAGTAATTATGAAAAAGTTAAGTGTGCTACATAGTATTATAGCAATTTCTTTTTTTGCATCTAGCGCAAAATCTGAAGTTGTTCTTGTCGAAGATTCTTCTACTCAAAGTGGAATCTATATGGCAAAGGTCATTTCAAAGAAACCTATAATAGAGAAAGTGGCACACATGACAACAAAAAATTACTGTGAAAGATATCACGGAACTACACATTATAGTAATGCGTCTGTTAGTTCTCCGATAATTGCAAAGACCGAAGGAATTTCAAATCCTGTATGTAATCTTGTGACGCATCAAAATTATTATGATGTGGTTAAAAGTTATCAAATAACATACGATTTCAAGGGTACACTCAAAACTGCAATACTACATTATGAGCCAAGTGAATTTGTGCAGGTGTATAATGCTCCATGACGTATTATGTTTATGGTGCAGAGGGAAGCAGAACAACTGATAAAGTTGAAACGCTGTTGACAGTCTGTAGGCGACAATATAAACTATTCATATTGGGTCAAGATTATTCAATAGAACAATTGAGAATATTAGTTCCCGAAACTAGTTTTGTTCCCCACATATACCACGATGCAAAATACATTGGTGGCATTAAAGAACTGTACGATTATTTGTATAGCGAAGTAAAAATGGAAAAACAATTCCAAAACGAAACCCGAGAACTTGACAATTGATTGGATTATGAGTATACTAGAGACATTGAACGAAAGATATTTTTAACATGGAGAACTTTGATATGACAACTTTTAATTATTCAACAACTACACCAAAAGAACAAAAAGCATTTCGGGACTGGCTGACTAGCCATCTCAAATACGGTCCTGTGACTGTTGACTTTCTGAAGAAAGATGGTACAATGCGTACTATGAAATGCACATTGCAGGAATCTGCAATCCCAACATACGAAAAGAAAACCGAACGTGTTCGTACAACTTCAACTGACGATGCTATCTCCGTAGTTGACTTAGAGAAAAACGAATGGCGTTCGTTTCGTTACGATTCTGTTAAATCTGTATCATTTACATTAGGCGAATAAATTATGAAATTTTCCAAGATCAATCCTGGCGCTGACGCACAAGCATTTGGCACAGAACCTTCTTGGACCAATCAAGACGAAATCAGTAATCTTAAGATTGCTGAAATCCGTGCTTTGAATTGGTATAATTATTTTTGCGATAACAAACAAGCAAAAACTTTTGTTGTAGAATACATGGCTAGTATTGGTAGACCAAAAGAAGAAATTTCTTTGATCGTATCAAGTGATGCATCTATTCCAGTACAACTTGGTTGGGTAGCACGTATGATGTGTATGGGCTACGAACCATCTGACACATTCAAAAACTTCTTTGTCAAAGAGTTTAAGACTGTCATTGAGACTGCAAAGAAAACCAAAAAACCAAAAGCACCAACTGTTACATTAACTGCACCAGTCGTGTCTATTCAAGATAGAATTCGTGAGAAAGCCTCTGAGGAAGTTGGTGAGATTGAAGGTCTAGTGGATGACTTCATTGCTGGTGGATGTAAATCTCCTCCAGACATGCAATCTTATTTAAAGAATCGTGCATTGTCTTCCGTTGTACAGAAGCGTATGTGTGAATCGTTCATTAAGCGTTCTAAAGAATTTGAAGATGCAATGAATACATCCGATGCTGATATCAAAGAAGCATATTCTAATTTCAGTAAAGTGCAATTGCGTAAGATTAAAGAATTCTATGATGCAATCGTTGCAGAAACAAATCGTGCCGCAGAATCTAAACCTACCCGTAAAGCACGTAAAGTTAAAGAGAAGCCCGCAAGTGTGATTGCCTCTAAGGTTCAATACATGAAAGATTTCGCTGAGTTGAATTTGAAGAGTGTTCTGCCAGAAAAGATCATTGGTGCAAATCAAGTGTGGTTGTACAATACCAAAACAAAATTGCTTGGCATGTACAATGCTGACAATGCGAAAGGGTTGACAATCAAGGGTACAACAATTCAAAACTTCAATGCTGAAACATCTACCGGCAAGCGTTTACGTAAGCCCGAAGTGACTGTTAAGCAAGTACTTGATGGTGGTAAGATTGTCTTGAAAAAACTGTTAGATGGCTTATCTACCAAGCCTTCCGAATTGACAGGGCGCATTAACTCTGATACAATTATTGTTAGAGTAATAACTGGATAACTTAAAATGATTTTGATTGACTTGAATCAAGTAATGATTTCAAATCTAATGATGCAGATAAATTCAAATGCGTCAAATGTAATTGATGAAAACATGGTTCGCCACATGGTGCTGAATAGCATTCGCATGTACAACATGAAATTCAAAGATAGCTATGGTGACATTGTTATTTGTTGCGATGATAAGAAGTACTGGCGTAGAGACTACTTTCCATACTACAAAGCTGGTCGTAAGAAAGACAGAGAAGAATCTCCGTTTGACTGGAATCTAATCTTTGAAACGCTAAACAAAGTGCGTGACGAAATCAAAGAATACTTTCCATACAAAGTGATTCAAGTTGACAAAACTGAAGCAGATGACGTTATTGCTACGTTGACGCACAAGTTTGGTGTTCCACTTAAGAACAGCACTACCGAAAAGATTCTGATTCTATCTAGCGACAAAGACTTTATGCAATTGCAGAAGTTCGCAAACGTAGAACAGTATAGTCCAATGGGTAAGAAGTTCTTGCGTACAAATACACCAGAAGCCTTTCTGAAAGAACACATCATCAGAGGCGATAGAAGTGATGGTATTCCTAATTTCATGTCTTCCGATGATACATTTGTCGTAGAAGCACGACAAAAACCTGTAACTGAGAAAAAGCTAAATAAGTGGTTAGAAGAAGAACCTGAATCTTTTTGTGATGAAGTGATGCTGAGAAATTACAAGCGAAACGAATTGCTGATTGACCTGTCGAAGATTCCAACTGAGTATCAAGAAAAGATTCTAGATGCTTATGACAATACCCCTAAACGTGGTAGGGAAAAACTACTTAACTATTTTATCCAAAACCGCATGAAGCAGTTGATGGAACATATACAGGAATTTTAAAATGGCTATTGATATTAGTAAGATGACTTTGCCTGAGTTGCTAAAACATATCGGAGATTTGCCTGCGGCAAAGAAAGCAAGTGCATTGAAGCAAATTGCAAATTTAACACCAGAGTTGAAAACTGTTCTCAAATATACATTTCACAAAAATATACAGTTTGAGTTGCCTAAAGGCGCACCTCCATACAAAGAGATGGAGACTCCAGAAAATTGGGGGCACAATAGGTTACCTAAAGAGTTAAGAAAGTTTCAGTATTTTATAACTGGAACCACATTGAATACCATCAAACGGGAAGCAATGTTTATTGAAGTTCTTGAGAGTGTTTCACCCGAAGAAGCTAAATTAGTTTTGATGATGAAGGATAAAAAACTTACGTATAAGGGCATCACTAGAAAACTTATTGAAGAAGCGTTGCCTGAAATCTTACAGGGAGAGTCAGAGTAACAAATGGCTAAAACAAAAAAGTATTCTAGTTTCCGAGACTTCTATGAAGACGAAGGTCGCAAAGGGAAACCTAAACTGAATGAGTCTAAAAAACAAAAAGACAAGTTCAAACACCAGACAAAGTTTATCGACCCACAAAATCTTAAAGAAGATGATTGGGACGAGTTTGAAGAATTTGATGACGTAAAATAACTGAGTAATATATTATGATTTTAACTGATAGAGGCGGAAAACATTTAGGCTGGTTTAAATGGGATGAAGCATTTAATCGTGCTGACAATATCAACCATGCAATATATGCGTTCTATTTTGGTGAAGATAAGCCAAGTAATGAGACTTGGCCATATGAGTTAAAAGACTCTTTCTATTTTGGTATGGCGTGTGGAAAATATCACGACATGAAAAACAGAAAGACTTGGCGAGGAAAATTAAAATCATTTGTTCAAGATAGACTTCTTAAGCACAATAAATATTTGTCCAACTTAATCGAAATTGCTGAAGACAAAGACAAATATCAGGTTCTAACAGAAGTTAAAAAATCTAAACTATTTTTTGAACATTTTTCTCCACCATTAAATCCCCAATGTCAGAGATGGGTTAGCATTTCTCTTCCTCCAGATAATTATGATACAGTTGCACTCCGTGCGCTTGTGAGTGCTGTAGAGTCGGAATACATTTTATTGTATGCAGAAACACACAAACAAACACCTCTGTTAAATTTAGATGAAATATATGAATCGGATCGTCAAAGAGATTCGTATTCAAATCGTATGATGAGTTCCCCTAGCATTTTAAAATTTTGTGAGTAAATTATGAAAAAAGAATTGGATGAAGCACTAGTAGCAAAGTACCCAAAGATTTTTAAGTATCGTCATGCACCAATGACACATACTGCTATGTGTTGGGGTTTTGATTGTGGTGATGGTTGGTACAACATCATTGATGCATTGTGTTCAAACATTCAACATCATGTGGATAATAAACGTAAAGATCGTGCAAGAGCATTGCGATTTAATCGTGCATTGAAACGTGCATTGGCTGGAGATATACGCCCACTTCAAATGCATTTTAGTTTTGGTAGTTATACAGAGCCAACTTCATTTGGAATTGAATGGGCAAATAAAGCAATTGAAAAAGCAGAGTTCAGAGAAGTTCCTACATACATACCATACATCACAGCAAGTCAAGTGAAAGAAAAGTTTGGTGGATTGCGATTCTACACCAATGGCTTTACTGATGAAGTGAGTGGAATGATTCGCATGGCAGAGTCCATGTCATATCGTACATGTGAAGTGTGTGGTAATCCTGGTCGTTCAAATAACTATGGATGGATTTCAACATTGTGCGACACCCACAGATTAGAACGTGGAGAAGACTTGCCGCAAAACGAGGAACTAGAATCCGAAGATTGAATACCAAGGTACTAATACCCATTTCCAAGCCGTCCTAGACGGCTTTTTTGTTGTTTTCCAGCAACAAAAGCCAAAATAGTTGTTGACGTACCTACCGAACCGTGTATAATAGATTCTGTAGTGAGTAAGATTAATAGGAGATTTAGATGCTTACAGTTTTGATGATTTTTGCAGTAATGGTTTTGTTTGGTGCCGCTGTTAGTGGTTCTGTTACGACCCTCGGCTGATTTTAATTTTTAAGGAAAAGAAAATGATTGACGGATTTAACGAATATCTAGATTGCATCAAAGCTGACTATATCAAGTGGCAAGGTGATACTCCTACTGAAACACAAAAAACAATGGCGCAAGATTTTTGCGATTCCTTGTCCTATGAAGTTGGTCGTAGTTACATCAAAGTAATTATTGGTCGTAAAGGTAGCGGTCGTTCCGTGCATTCGTTTGTTTGTCTCCGTGACATGGGCAAGTTCACAAAGGGAGACATTTTGAAAGCGGCTGGTTGGGCGGCTCCTGCAAAGAATTTTGCCCGTGGAAACACGATGGCACGTACTTTCCAGAACATTCGTTGGATGGGAGCAATGTGAATACCAAAGTATTCAGTTGCAAAAAAACAACAGAATTGAAAATAGTTGTTGACAAGTGTGCCCATTGTGGTATACTAGAGTCTAGAGATTGAGAAAAGAAAAGGAAATTTCAAATGCGTACTAAAACCTACATCCAAGGCTTCAAAAATTCACAGAAAATTCGTGTGATGTTTGACGGAATTGGTGTCTACACCACAGTTGCTGGTGTGTCGAGTGTGTTTGCTACATACACCCATTCACAAGCGGCTAATGATGCTCTGTTGCGTTTGTCTTACATGCGTTACATGGCACAAAAAGATGGTGCGTTGGTTCCCACAGGTGTTGGTATGACAAGTTACAATACCTCGCAAGTTGGTACGCAAGTTCAAGTTGATTTGATTTAAGGAAATAAAATGACTACATTATCACATGATATCTCTTACGGAATGTTTAGCGAAGTCGGTAACTTAGCCGTTCACGGTGTTGTTGTTGCCGCAGTAACAATGAACCTCACATGGCCAGAAACTTACAAGTGTCTCAACATGTTAGCCAAAAATGATTACAGCAAATTTGGTGAAGCGATGGACACTACAGT
>Ga0102913_1000180_pt1 | contig 17734 bp, 11 predicted proteins | sample Colrivmet1560A02_FD_78197 | JGI IMG/M metagenome (GOLD analysis project Ga0102913, IMG submission 78197) | Estuarine microbial communities from the Columbia River estuary - metaG 1560A-02 | ecosystem: Environmental > Aquatic > Marine > Intertidal zone > Estuary | place: USA: Columbia River... | reverse complement strand
CCGGTGCCTTGGATTTTATGTGGCCCTGGCTTCAGGGGCTGACCGGCAAGAGTCTGAGAAATGACAGGAGAATCGGCTGGCTCAACCGCAATGGCTTGAAACGAGGGTTTGCGTGAGCGGAGTGCCTCAACGCAACCGGTAATCGTTCCGCCCGTTCCAACGGCGGCAACGAGAATGTCCACTTTGCCATCCGTGTCGGACCAGATCTCTTCGGCTGTCGTTTTGGAATGGATAGCTGGGTTCGCTGGGTTGTTGAATTGTTGAGGCATCCATGCGTTTGGAGTTTCCTGAACAAGGGCCTCCGCTTTGGCGATAGCCCCTTTCATTCCCTCGGATCCGGGAGTGAGAACCAGCTTGGCGCCGAGCATGGCGAGGAGGGTGCGGCGCTCGAGGCTCATCGTTTCGGGCATCGTCAGGATAATCTTGTACCCTTTGGCAGCGGCAACGAAGGCAAGAGCGATGCCAGTATTTCCGCTTGTGGGCTCGATGATCACGGTGTCTGGCTTGAGGATGCCACGTTGCTCGGCATCTTCGATCATGGCCATTCCGATGCGGTCTTTCACGCTACCTAGCGGATTAAAGAATTCGCATTTGATTGCGATAGTGGCGTTGAGTCCGGCGGTGACGCGGTTGAGTTTGACCAGGGGTGTGTGGCCCACGGTTTCGACGATGTTGTTGTAAATCTTTCCCATAGGTTTCAGCGTGAGATTTCGATTACTACACAAGCCAACGAGCTAGTGCAACCCAGATTCAGTCGGGTATTATCCGGTTGTTCTCAATCCGCTCGCGATCGCGTTGATGCTCAGAAGCACTTGGGGTAGCAACTTGTCCTTTTGCAGCGTCGTGGTTGCTCCAGATGAGCGCCATTTCGAAAGGAGTTCGACTTGGTGGATGTGGAGTGAGCGCAGTCCGGCATCGCGGAGGGCGAGGGTCTTGAGCATTCGCGGACGTCGGACCTCTAGGCTGCCACGGAAGCCTTCCGCCATCATTGATCGCGTTGCATCAAATTCGTTGAGAATAATGGCGAGGATCGTGTCCCTCACTTTTGGATCGGTGACCAGGCTGGCGTAGAGAGACATGATATCCCGATCCGCGCTGGCGAGGTTCGTTTCCACGTTGGTGAGAACATAATAGAGGAAGGGAGATTTTTTGAGCCCTTTGGAGAGGCTTTGGAAGAGGGTCGGACGATTCGTTGAAAGTTCGCGAAGCGCGCTGCCCACACCGAACCAGCCCGGAAGGTAATGTCGGCTTTGATTCCAACTGAAGACCCAAGGAATGGCGCGCAGATCGGCTAGAGTGCGCTGACCGGTTCGCCGTGAGGGTCGCGAACCGATACGGCTCGTCTCAAGGGCATCAATCGGCGTAGCCTCTGAAAAGTAAGCCATGAAGTGGGGGTGCTGGATGAGTGAGGTGTAGGCTTTGCGGCTAGCCGAGGAAAGAAATTCGCAGGTCGGCAGAAAGTCGGCGTTAGCGGGGCTCTGAGATTGTTGAATGGAAACAGCGGCGACACCGGCCTGCAATAATTCGAGGTTGTGGACCGCTGAGGCGATGTTGCCGTATTTTTGGAAGATGGTTTCACCTTGTTCGGTGACACGAAGATCTCCGCGAACCGAGCCACGCGGAAGGGCATCCAAAAAGCGATGTGTGGGGCCTGCGCCGCGGCTGATCGTGCCTCCGCGTCCGTGAAAAAAACGGATTTTGCTCCCAGCTTCATAGCCTGCCAGCGCGAGAGCTTCTTGAGATTGGTGGAGGGCCCACTGACTTGCGAAAATGCCACAGTCTTTGTTGCTGTCGCTATATCCGATCATGACCTGCTGGATCGGCAAGTTGCGTTGGGGTGACGGGATTCGTGTCACTCCACGGAGTTGGAAGTCGAGACTGCGTTTGGTGACTGGGTGGGCAAGAAAATCCCGAACGATGGAGGGTCCGTTTTCGAGGTCGTCGAGGGTTTCAAAAAGCGGAACGACGGGGACCTCACATACAAGCCCCTCCGTGGACCAGTGGGCTAAACCGACTTCGCGCGCGAGCAGATAAACGCAAAGAAGATCGGAGAGCCGCTTCGTCATACTCACGATCAGAGATCCAATGCCGTCGTGGCCGTATTTTTGAATGTGCCGGCGGAGGACTCCATAGCAGGCGAGAACAGCATCAGCCTCGTGTCCCGCCGTGGCATCGGCTCCAATAAAAGGACGCGGTGAGCGAAGTTCCTTCTCCAGAAAAGCAATGCGGCGTTCTTCATCCCACTTTGAGAATGGACTGTCATCGATGCCGCTGGCCTTGAGAAGTTGATCGATTGCAAGATCGTGAAATTGGCTATTCTGGCGGATATCGAGTGAGGCGAGGTGAAATCCGAAGGCATCCAACGTGCGCCGCACGGGTGAGACGGCCGTGTCGGCTAGGCGACCGGCTCCACTTTCATGCAAAGAGTCGGAGAGAACAGCGAGATGGGCCTCGAGTTCGTAGGGATGGCGGTATTGGATCCCACCACCTTCGACAAGTTTCGCCTCTTCGACTTCTCCGGTGGTGACAGGGAGTTTGCCTTGAACGAAAAGCACAAACTGACGCCAAGGTTCGTCCGAGTAGCTGAGCTTGAGGCTCTCCGCAAGGGATGGGTTTTCTTCGGAGAACTTAGTCAGCAGAGACTGGAGTGAGGCCGGAAAATCCTGAAAGTTGCTTGAGAGGGGAAGCTTTGTTGCGAGGTCTTCCAATTGCCGGTAGAGAACAACGAGAGCGTTTAAGCGGAGTTCTCTCAGGCTGGATTGGGTGACGGAGGCGGTGACGAGGGGATGACCGTCGCGGTCGCCGCCGACCCATGTGCCTAAACGAATTTTCGGACGAGTGAGTGGGTCCGCGAGAAGACGCGCATCAAAGCCAACGGATTTCCAAGATTGAATCAACCTCTGGTCGAGTCGTGCGAGGGCGAGAGGAAAGACCTCGCGAAGATAACAAATCACGCCTCGGCGCTCGGTGGCCACATCGGGTTTTTCCAAGAGGATCTCGCCGGTGCGCCAGAGTCGCTCGAGCACGACCTTGATTTGATCGCGGAGGTCGTCTCTTTGAGCGGGGGTGAGTTGATTTGCCTCCCGAGCGGTGAGGAGGCTGTGAATCGCACGATGTTGCTCCAGCACGGCCGCGCGTTTTGCCTCGGTGGGGTGAGCAGTGAGAACAGGCTCAATACGGATCGTGAGAAGAGCGGCGGCAATCTCTTCGGGTGACATGCCGGAATCGGCGAGGGCACGCAATTGGTTCGGCCAAAGACCAGGCTCTGATTCACAGCCTTTCTCTATTTCGCGCGCGCGGCGTGTTTGGAACGCCGCGTTTTCCTCGACCATATTCAGGAGTTGGAATGCAATCGAGGTCGCTTGTTCAAACCCCTCTGAACATCCAGCCATGGTTCCAACCCAAGGCAATCGCTTGGCCACTTCGTCCTCGCCGAGTTCGTGTAAAACCTCTTGGAGACACCCCATAAGAAAATCCAAATCCGCAGAGATTTTCTCAAAGCCCGATGCAATATATTCAGCCGTTGTATTCACCCTAGTTGCGGACTCTTGCGGGTTTTGCGGAAAATTTCAACGCCCGAGGTTGTTTTTTGCGCAAATATTCTCAGGAAGAGTAAACAAGGTGAAGGAATGGTCGGAGCGTAGGCATGGGTAGCCGATAAGGAGACGCTGAAGGAAACTCGAACCTATTTGCGGAGACAGGATGGTCGGCGTGGAAGTGACACTCTAGGCAGGTCACTCTCCATACACGCCCTTGGCACCGTAGGAGCCGTAGTATTTGCCCGAGTAGTAATAGGCGTAGTAGCCCCCGCGGCCGCTTGGAAGGAAGTTGAGAATCAGCCCGGCTGGGGTGGTTTTGGTTTCCTCCAAAGATTTGATGGCTCGCATCACCATTTTCTTTGGTGTGGTGAACGCGCGAACAACCAGCGTGCAGAGATCAATGTGGGGAGCAATGAGAAGGGTATCACTCACAGCCAGCAATGGAGCGGAGTCAACGACGACACGGTCATATTTTGAAAGGGCTTCCTTGAGGACGCGATCGATATTCTCGTAAGTGAGCAACTCGGAGGGATTCGGCGCGCGGCCACCCGCCGTCATGATCTGCAAGTTATCGATGTGTGTGGGAACGATGGCATTTTTCATCGCGCAAGTCCGCATGAGCACCTCGGAGAGGCCCGGCTTTCGGTTCTCACCGAAAAACACGATGGAACCACCCGGCTTGCGAAGATCCGCATCGATGAAGAGGGTGTTGAATCCCTGTTGCGCGAGGGTTACTGCAAAGTTCGAACTGCAAAAAGTTTTGCCTTCACTAGGCATGGAGCTCGTGAACAGAAAGGTGCGTGCATCTTCATTGATGCGGTGAAGCGTCAATGAAGCTCGAAGAGATCGGAAGGACTCGGCTACAATGCCGGAGCGTTCTTCGTTGGTAACAAGGACGCTGGCTCTAGCATTCAGACTGAGCTTGGGAATGGCTGCGATGACGCCAACGCCGGTGACGCTTTCGACTTGGTCGACGGTTTTCATGCTTGTGTCCATGAAGAACATGAGCAATGCGAGTCCAACACCGATGGCGGCGCCGCCCAGCAGCGATTGGATCCACTTTTTCGTTACGCTTGGGCGGATTGGACCTGCCCCGACAGCCGTTTCATGAATGCGGACGGGGGATTCCGTGAGCTGCTTGGAGACATCGACTTCCTTGAGGCGCGAGATAACGGAGTTGTAGAGGGCTTGGTCCGTTTCCTGTTCGCGTTTGATATCATTATACTCGATGGACTTGTGGGTCACTTCAAGAAGTCGCTTCTCGGCGGCTTCTCGGGCCGTCTTCATTTCTGTCGACTGAACTTCCAAGCGATTGCGGGAGTTGGCCAAGAGCGTGACGGCATCTTTGAGAACTCTCTTCAGGTCGGCCTTCGTGAGATCGATTTGGGTTTTGATGGCGACATAGGTGGGGTGCTTGGACCGGTAGCGTTGGGCAACGATGGTCAAATCCCTTTGCCTCGCATTCAACGATTCGGAATATTGGGCGACCTTCGGTTCCGCTGCCACGCTGGGCAAAGTGAGGAGCTCCTCCGGTTCGCCGGTGTTGGCTCGAATAACGGCTAGGTCGCTATCGATTTGTTCGATGCGGCGCTGAATGAGGGATTGGTTATTTGAAACCTCACCCACTTGGCTTTGAGCCGAAGAGAGCATGGTCTCGATGGAGGCGGCGCGTTCCCTCTCGCGGAAACTCTGCATGGCTTCCTCGGAAACGCGCAATTTTTTACGGAGGCGGTCGGCTTCCTCAACCAAGAATTGTGTTGCGGACTTGGCCGCATCCGAGCGCTTTTCGAACACATAGCGGATGTATTCATCAGCGTAGGCGTTGGCCAGCTTGACGGAGAGATTTGGATCTCGGCTGGTAATCGAGACATCGATCAAACGCGTCTGGGGACGATAAATGACACCCACCATTCCGGAAAGGGCCCCCGCCGTCCGATCGTTAGTGGCATCCTTCGCGGAAATCCCAACAGCGGAAAGAAAGCGCGGATCCTGATCGAGTTTGAGGCGGGCACTGACACGCTGGGAGAAGGGGTAGCTACGGATCAAATCCACTACGGTATTGATCATGTCGATACTACGAATCTGTTCGTCGCGCACCTGTGAGAACCTTGGATCCAAAATGCGCGCCTGATCTTGCTCGATAAAAAGAACGGCACGCGCCCGGTAGGTCGTCTCGATCTTGGATAGGGTGAAGCCGGCATAAATGCCGCCCAGAATCACGCAAAGTATCACTATCCAAAGGCGATCGATGACCGCATGGAAATATTCCCGCCAATCTATCGACTCAATCGGCGGAGCGGATTCTGGTGGGCGTGGTTGAATGACCTTATCTGTGCTCATCGGAAGTGGTGCTTAATGGAAAATAGGTGTTCGGGAATCAATACCAGCTTTCACCGACCGTGATGATATCGCCCGGGAGGACATCGAAGCTCCCGCCTTGGGGGTCCTCGAGCTTCTTAGTGTTGACTTTGATGGTTTGGGTTTTTCCCTCAACCGAACGCTTCACGGTGATATTCTTGGTATCTGCAATACGGCTGAATCCGCCCGCCATGCCAACGGCTTCGAGGATACCCAGAGACTCGGTGCCTTGAAGTTCGTAACTGCCGGGTCTTGTGACTTGTCCGATGATCGTGAATTTCCTTTGCGTGTAGGAAACAATGTTCAGGTAGACTTGGGGGTCGACGACATAGTCGGCATTAAGGAGTTTGCGAATATGCTCTTGGGCTTCCCTCACGCTCATGCCGGCCACTTTGACTTCACCTAGAAGTGGCAACTGGACCCGGCCGTCGCGAGCGATCTTCGATTGCATGTTCAAGTCGGGTTCCTTGTAAACCATCAAGTTGAGCGTGTCGCCAGAGGACAAGATGTAGTCGCCTTCACCTGCTACCAAAGTGGGAATGGGGGCGTCCGAACCCAGAGGCTTGTCCGCTGCGGCGGGACGGCTTTCCTGAACCGGAGCGGGAGCCGACCTAAAAGCGCCTGCGGGCGCGGTGGGATCCGCTTGGATTTGCGGAGCAGGTAAAACTGGCGGGGCTGCGGAAAGAGGCTGCAAAATCGCAACGGCGGTGAATAGGAGAACTGAAAAACCGATGGGAGAAAAGGATTGGGCAAACATTCCAGTGGTAATCTAAGCAGAACTACTTAGAAGGTCAAATTCAAGCTGGTGCTGAAGCGGGTTTGGAGATCGCCACTGGAGTCATTGCCTCTACCGGAAGTAAACATCATCGAGTTTTGCCAAGAAGCCCACTCACGAAGGCGCCAACTGATCGTGGCGCTGGTCAGAAAGTGATCCGGAGGTCCCTCGGATGCGCTTTTATTTTCCGAGTTGGAGAGAGCGACGTAATCCGCTTGCTCGTAGCCTGCGGAAAGGGACAGGCTAATGCCCTTGATGAGGCTTTGGGAGACGGTGGCAAGCGCACCTCGGGTCACGTTATACTGATCCGGTGAGAGGCTGGAGAACCCTTGGTTTTGGTAAACAGAGAGGGAGAGGCGTGTCTTCTGGCGGGCGTTCCAGCCAGCCACAAGGCTGAAGTTTGGCCGGATGTCTGTGCCTTGAAAACTATAGGTGGTTTTTAAATAGGTCTTCTCAGTTGGAGTATAGCTGATTCCAAGATTGTAAACGGGACGGATGCCGACGGCCTCGGAATTGGCAGAATCCTGATCGGTCACATAGCCCGCTCCACCACCGGCATCGATAGAAAATTTCGGGGCGAGTTGGTAGGTGACCACGGTCATGGCGTCGAAGGATTGACGACCATTATTAATGCCGCTTTCAAGCGTCTGAAGTTCTTCACTTGAGCTAAGTATGAAGCGAAGATTGGTTTTCGGACTGACGAGATAGTCCACAAAAGTACTCAAGCCTAGGTTAAGCGTATCGCTGTTCGGTTGGGCTGTTTCGCCCGTGGCGACCTGCGCATCCGTGGTTTTTGTATAGGAGACTGAGGCCGCTGCGCCAGTGCTGACGGAGTCATTGATGACGTAACGCGCCGAAAGGGATGTGGCGGCTGTTGTCTGGAAGTTGTTTGATCCCGTGATTGTGTCGTAACCACTGCCAGTGGAGGCGCTGGCCGAGAGGTCCAGTGTGAGGCGGGAAGACTTGTATCCGATGTCGATGCCTGTCGTCATGGAGATCGGGTTGCGCTGGCCGTCTTGGCCCGCAGCGGTGTAGTCGGGATTGTAGTAGTAGGTGTAACCGGAAGAGAACCGCGTGCCTACGGTCCAGAGTCCGATCTCCCGTTCATAGCGGATCGCCAGCGTGGGAGAGGAAAAAAAACTGGTTCTTCCTGCAGGAGACGAACTCTCACCGGTGGAGCTTTGAGAGGAGTATTCCCAGCCCGTGGTAAGGCCGAGAGAAAAATCGAGCGGTCCGAAGCGAAGCCGCCGTCGAAAATTGTCCGCAAGGCGATCCATGTTTTCTGCAAGGGAAGCTGCTGTCTGCTCGGGAGCGTCCTCTTCCGAATCCGGTTCATCAAGGCCACCATTAGGCTCGAAATAATGAGGGGTAGCCTTGCGGTCATCTTGAGGACCCACCCAGCGGGAGCGGAACTCGGCCTCTCGAACGGTGAGAACGGTTTGAGACGTTGCCTCCGCTTCCAGAGGAAACATCATGGCGCAAAGAACCACCACAACACTAAAAACGCTAATCAGCCATTGAAGTGGTTTGATCATTTTTGCGGATCAAAAAACGGAAAAAAACATTGAGGGGGGCGTGATCACGTTGGGTTTAATCCAATGGCTGGGCCATGAGTTCTATTAAGTTCATAATTTAAACCTTGGTGGGCGGTTCATTATTTATTTAGTAAGCGGTGAGGGGACTCGAACCTTCTTTATCCAAGTTTTGAGGAAAGAAGTCCATTCTACTTTGGTTGCATGGCGCCTGTTTAAAAAAATCCGAGCAGCACTTTCCGAACATGACGAAGTGAGGGGTCATAAAAAGTCAGGGTGTGCTTTTGATAAAAGGAAATGGAATTGTCAATTTCCAAACTGGGGAATGGCTTCATTCCTTTGGAATGAAAGAAGGTATTTTTCGGGGGAGGAAAAATGGGCAGTGAGGGGATCGAACCCCCGACCAATAGTGTGTAAAACTACCGCTCTACCGCTGAGCTAACTGCCCTCAATTCGATGCAGGGAAATCCCGCAACAAAGAGATGAAATTTTTGTATCATCGACACCCGCCGGTGGCAAGCATTCAGATTAACAAATTCACAAGCACGAACCCCATGTGGAATTTCGGCGAGAGGCAAGGCGTATGAGAAAAAAGTGGTCTCATGACAAATAAAAAAGGCGCCCGATAAGGCATTCGGGCGCCTGATTTTAGGGTTTCTGTGAGGGATCCAATGGATAACGGTAATCCCGGAATCAACTTACTGGCGAGGCTGCAACCACTGCTGGGGCATTATTGAGACGATAAACAGCGCGACGGACATTAACAACCAAGCCGGCCTTTTTGGCGTTGCTAAACCAAACGGAGACACTGCTGCTGGGTTTTTGCAAGCTGGCGACAACGCTCTGAACGCTTACGCCTTGATCTCCAGCGGTCTCGAGGAGTTTCTTGATTTCATTGGCCATAAACCCATGGGGAGAACGGCGTTTGCGGGCGCCCCGCTTGGGGCCTTTGAGTGATTTTGATCCCGCAGCCAAGATGTCAAACGAAGTCTTGCCCGGTTCCGCATGGAGAGCGATTTCCTCCATTTGTTTCTCGATGTTCTCGACTTGACGGATTAATTTGTCTTTTTTCTTGGTTAGAGAAATAAGAGCCTTAAGTGTCGTTGTTTTGATGCTTGTGACTTTCATTAGAAAAACAAGAAAGATCTCTTATTTTGTAATAAGCAAGACTTTTTATTTTAAATGGGAGTTTTATTTTTCAAATTAAATTCATTTTTTAATGCTTATAAAAAACGCGATTTGGATTTGGAGGATGAGGAAATCTCCAGACGTTTCCTATTTAACCGAATCGGAAATGAGCTTTTCTGAGAGGTATGCTTCGGCTGATTCCAAGGAGGTCTATTTGAAGGGCAGATCGGGCTTGCGGGCATTTGCATCGCTTTACGCATCCATCGCGCCGAGTGATGTTAAGATAGAAATAACAAAATCGGGGAAACCTTTTTTCGAGAACATAGCGGGCCTGCATTTTAATATCAGCCATTCGGGATCCGAGGTGGCTATCGCTTTTTCGGCTAGCCCTGTGGGATTCGATATGGAGGTTGTTGATCGCAAACGAGACTGCCTTGCGATAGCGGAGCGATTTTTTACGGCCGAAGAATCCCGCGAAGTGAAAATGGCGGGGGACTCGGCAAATGAATTATTTGTAAGATTATGGACGGCAAAAGAAGCGATGTTGAAGCTCTCCGGCGAGGGTTTGGTCGGTGGTTTGGATCGCGCGATATCCCTCAGCGAGCAGGAAGGACGCTTGGCAGATCAGCGCATCCATCTCGCGCGCTTGGATTGGGAGGGGGTGGTCGGATGCGTGGCCTCGTTCGAGTCTATCGCAAAGGTGGAAGTCGAAGTGCATTAATGCGAATGCGCTCCGCCGTTTGGTCCTGCATTTACTGACGACTTTCTTTCGCTTGGATCGCGAACATTAAACTTTCTTTGGCATCATGGAGGTTGGGGTCGATTTCGAGGGCCTGCTTGAAGGCGGCGATCGCTTCATCGATCCGCCCAGCATGGAAAAGCGTGATTCCGAGATTGCAGCGGAAAACGGCATGGGAAGGCATGTTCTTGAGTAGCTTCTCATAAATTAAAATGGCCTCATCATTTTGACCATCCAGCATGAGCGCGCGAGCGAGGTTCGCTTGGATAGCAATGAGATCTGGGGAAAGCCGAAGGGCTTCACGAAATCGACGGACGGCACCCTTCGTGTCTCTGGCAGCTAGCAGTCCGGAGCCGAGGTTGTTCTGTGTCTCGGCGAGATCGGGTCTTAACGCGGTAGCTCGTTCGAAGTGGGTGAGGGCAATCGTATGGTTACCTCGGTTGAACTCCCTAGAACCATAGCGATTGTGGGCCTGCCAACAGCTTTCGTTATATTTCAGCGTATGGAGCCAGAGCACATCCTCGTTAGCCCAAATGGCGGCATAGCTGTGACTTTGTAGCACGAGTCCGCCCAGGCAGGTGGTTATTCCGAGCCAGGTGGCGTTTCGTGCGTTGGCACTGAGCTTGGTCGCCAGATGGGTTCCTGTACTGGCGATGAGCGCAAGAATACCAATCATAGGAATATACACAAAATGATCCGAGACCCAGCCGACCCGCATATAAGACATGGCAACAAATCCGAGAACCGGAAGGAGGGTGATGAAATAAAATCCAAAGGCCATCATGGCATGGCGACCCCAAGATTTTCGCTTCATCCAAAAAAGAAATCCAGCGGCGAGAAGAGGAATCCAAGCGGCCAATTGAATCGGCTGGGGTGGATTGGCATCCCATTGAGGATAAATCGGCAGCAAGCCGAATGGCCAAAAAATCTTGCTCAAATAAAAGAGGGTGCCCATGCCGGCAATCGCCAAGCGGGAGTCGAATCCCCCGATCGGAATTGGTTCGTTGCCAATAGCGCGGTGGAGTTGAAAGAGAAGTGTGACCATACCCAGCGCAAGCGAAACCAAAAAAAACGGGGCTGAGCGGAAAAGGTCGCGTCGCGAAATCGTCCCCCTTTGCCACCAAGCATAGAGAAGAATCAAAAACGGGAACATCACGACCGAACTCTTTGAAAGCATCGCCGCCAGAAATGCGAGAAGGGCCAAAAAGTAGTATTTGCGTGATTTTCTCTGATCGAAGGTGACGTAAAAAAATGCAGCTAAGAGGAAAAACGGGAGCGAAAAGGTGTTTTTTTGTTCGGCCACCCACGAGACCGATTCCACGCAAAGTGGATGAATCGCAAAGAGCATGCCCGCAAGCCAAGCACCTGGGATTTTTGTGCGCACGAGCAGCATCCACAAAAGGCAGGCTCCCAGCGCGTGTAGGAGGATGGATATAATATGATACCCAGTTGGATCCATGCCGAAGAATTGCCATTGGATCCAAAGCGAACTCAGCGTGAGCGGGAGGAAGTCCGCCGTCGAGGGAGCGAACCAAAGGCGCCAAAGACCATCCACCGAACGCATAGCGGGATTGGCGGTAATCAAGTAGTCGTCATCCCAAAGCCATTCCCCGTGATAAACCGGAGTGTAAATCCAGAGGCACGCGAGAACGATCAGCGCGCCCTGCAGTAACAGGACTTCCCAGCGAGCAGGGCGTGAGTACGTGGGATGCGACATGATAAAGTGACGTCCTGCCATGCAGTCCGTAATCGCGTCTTCGCGCAAGGGGAAAATGACACCATGAAATCGGATGGTTGCGCTCCGAGGCTTCGCAAAGGATAGTGGCCGATTATGGATTTTCAGTTGGATTCCAAATACGAGCCTCGTGGGGACCAAGGGCGGGCCATTGCGAATCTCACCCGTTCCTTGCGAGCGGGCAATCGCCATCAGACTCTGCTCGGCGTGACTGGTTCGGGAAAAACATTCACCATCGCGAATGTGATACGCGACATGGGCCGCCCAACGCTCATCATGTCTCACAATAAAACACTCGCCGCCCAACTTTACAGCGAGTTCAAGCAATTCTTCCCGCGTAACGCCGTCGAATATTTTGTGAGCTATTTCGACTACTACCAACCGGAGGCCTACCTTCCCCGGTCGGATACCTATATTGAAAAGGATTCCTCGATCAACGAGGAGATCGAGCGCCTACGCCTATCCACCGTGAGTTCGATCCTCACGCGCCGCGACACGATCATCGTCGCCAGCGTTTCATGCATTTACGGACTCGCCTCGCCGGAAGACTTTTTGCAAATGCTCGTGACCATCAAGCCGGGGCAGCCATTGTCGCGGGAAGCGTTTCTCTCCAAGATCGTCGAGATGCTTTACGAGCGGAATGACATCGCCTTCACGCGGGGAAAATTTCGCGTCCGCGGCGACGTGGTCGAGGTGCATCCCGCCCAAGTCGAGGACGAGGCCGTCCGAGTAGAATTTTTCGGTGACGAGATCGAGCGGATCAGCCTCTTCGATCCCCTCACCGGACGCGTGAGCGGGACCCTCACCACTTTTACGCTCTTTCCCGCAAAGCAATTCGTAACCCCGCACGACAAGTTGCGCGTGGCGATGGTGGAAATCCGAAAGGAACTCGAAGCCCGCGTGGAGGAGTTTGAGCGGGAAGGGAAGCTCATCGAGGCCCAACGCATCCGCATGCGAACCGAGTTTGATCTCGAAATGATGCAGGAGATGGGATTCTGCAACGGGATCGAAAACTATTCCCGCCAACTGACCGGACGCCCACCGGGATCCCGTCCCTACACGCTCATGGACTTTCTGCCAGAGGATTACCTCCTAGTCATCGACGAGTCCCACGCGACGATTCCTCAAGTCGGCGGAATGTATGCGGGCGATCGCGCAAGGAAGTCCGTGCTTGTGAATTATGGTTTCCGGCTGCCCAGTGCGCTCGACAATCGTCCGCTGAACTTCGACGAGTTCATGCAGGAAAGCACACAGGGAATTTATGTGAGTGCCACGCCCGGCCAATTCGAAATCCGCAATAGCGTTGCAGGAAACACGGCCTGGATTCCCAATCCCGAAAAAACTTTTGGGGAGGGCGGTCGTAACCACGACTTCAAAAAATACGGGGAGGGTCAGGAAAATCTCGATGTGACCACAGCGGGAATGCCACTCGTGGTGGAGCAGATCATTCGCCCAACCGGACTGCTGGATCCCACGATCACAGTGCGCCCGCTCAAAGCCCAGATCGATGAGACCATCGAGTTGTGTCGCCGCCGGGTGGAAAAAAAAGAAAGGGTCCTCATCACAACGCTCACCAAAAAAACCGCCGAGGATTTGGCCGACTACCTGCGCGAAGTTGGACTCAAGGTTCGCTATCTCCACAGTGACATCGACACGATCGAGCGGGTGGAGATCCTTCGCACGCTCCGTGCGGGCGACTGCGATATTCTTGTCGGTATCAATCTTCTTCGTGAGGGCTTGGATCTCCCCGAAGTCTCCCTCGTTTGCATTTTGGATGCGGACAAGGAGGGCTACCTTCGAAGTCAAACCAGTCTCATTCAGACGGCAGGGCGGGCGGCTCGTCACCTTCATGGAGAAGTTGTGCTCTTTGCCGATGTCCTCACAGGCAGTATTCGTGCCCTGCTGGAGATTTCAGATTACCGCCGCACGCGGCAAGAAGCCTACAATAAAAAACACGGCATCATCCCGCGCAGCGTCGTTCGAGCCGTTCAGGAAAGTCTGCACGTGATCGTCAAGGGCGGTGGGGAAAATGCCAATACACTGCGAGAAGATCCCGCGTCGTTTGATGCGGCCGAACTCATTCGTGAACTCGAGAAGGATATGGCCGAAGCCTCGTCACGCCTTGAATACGAGCGCGCCGCACTTCTCCGCGATCAAATAGCCGAACTGAAAAGCGGAACCGCTGTTGGAACAACGCCCGCCCCGATGAAAAAAATCTCCTATTCCAAATCATCCCGAAAAAAACGGGGATGAAAATGGGCGCAGTAAAATCCCGAAAATCCGGCTTGCATGCGAAAACGGAATCACTAGGGTAATACCTCACATCCAGCTCGGGTGGTGAAATGGCAGACACGTGCGTTTGAGGGGCGCATGCCGCAAGGCATGGGGGTTCGAGTCCCCCCCCGAGCAGTTTTTCTTACCCCCCCCATTCGACTCTCCTCCTAAAAACTCGTTTTGTTTGGAGAGGTGTATTTTTGCGTTGCGTCGTTTATCGGCTTGCCATTGTGAGTTGGTGACTATTGATAAGTCCCATGCGAAAGACCAAGATCATCTGCACGTTGGGGCCCGCCTCGGATTCGGAAGAAAAAATTCGCGAGATACTCCTAGCGGGGGCAAATATTTTTCGGCTCAACATGAGTCATGCCAAGCACGAATGGGTGAGGGACGTGGTGAAGCGAGTGCGTGGAGTTGCTGCCGAGTTGGATATCAACTGTGGCATTCTCCTCGATACACAAGGCCCAGCGATACGTACGGGTGATCTTCCAGTGAAGCTGAACCTCAAACCAGGCCAGATTTTTGAATTCACCGTTCGAGGATCCCGGAGCGAGGAGGAACACTCCGTGGATGTGAATTATGATGGATTGGTGAATGACATCCATGTTGGCGATACCGTGCTAGTGGATAATGGGGTGATTCACATGAAGGTTTTGGCGAAGGATGCCAATCGTGTGCGTTGCGAAGTTCTTACGGAAGGACTCCTCGGATCCAAGCGACACATCAACCTGCCAGGAGTGAAAGTGAACCTTCCGCCGCTGACCGAGAAAGATCATGCTGACATTGCTCTGGGCGTTTCTTTGGATGTGGATTTTGTGGCGCTGAGTTTCTGCCGTGAGGCGGCCGATATTTTGGAACTCAAGCGGGTTCTTCTTGAGCACGGGAGCCGCGCCAGAACAGTGGCCAAGATCGAGGATCAGAATGCCGTTCGATTCATCAAGGACATTATCGTCGCATCGGATGCCGTGATGATCGCCCGCGGCGACCTCGGCGTGGAGTGCAAGATGGAGGAACTACCGATCATTCAGCGTCGGATTATTAAAAAATGCCTCGAGATCGGTCGTCCGGTCATTGTTGCTACTCACATGCTGGAAAGCATGATTGAGAATCCGATCCCCACACGTGCGGAGATCACGGATGTCGCCAATGCCGTCTTCGAGCAGGCGGATGCGGTCATGTTGAGCGGGGAGACGGCGACGGGAAAATATCCTGTGGAATGCGTCAAGGTCCTCGACCGTGTGGCCCGGCGTATCGCTCTCAGCGGTGGAGCCGGCTACGCTTCCAGTGCGATACTGGAAACGCAAAGACAGAAAACCGTGCATGCCGCTGTGACCTTGGCGAACTCGCTTGAAAATGCAAAACTGATTCTCTTCACTCGCGAGGGTCGGATGGCCGATGAGGCGAGTCATCTTCGTCCGGAACGAGCGCCCATTTTCGCATTCACTCCAAGCGAGGAAGTCATGCGCCGCCTGACATTGAATTGGAACACGCATGCGATCTGCCTCCCATTCGGGGTTAATCCCGAGCACAACGTGGTGGATGCGGAGCAGGAATTGCATCGCCGTGGTCTCATTGTGAGTGGAGACAAACTGATCATCCTGAGTGATGTGATGTTTGCTGAAGAGCGATTCGACTCGATCCAGATCCGTACGGTTTTGTAATCGCGGAGGTTTTCTAAAAAACGCCCGCACGCAGATCGATGAACGCGCCACCGAGGTGGGCGATAACGTCGCTCGCGGTGAGAGATTCCTGTGAAACCGTATTTTCACGGATGGCCAACTCCGCCGCACGGCCACAGACCCAGGCTGCGAGTCGCGCGGAGTCCGTGATGTCTCTGCCTTGCGCGATAAGGGCGGCGCAAACCCCAGTTAGCACATCACCCATTCCGCCACTGGCCATTCCGGGATGGCCGCTGGTATTGAAGGCGACGGGAGAGTTATTGTTGCCGATGAGGGTTCTTGCGCCCTTGAGAAGAAGTGTCACTGGATATTGGGAAACAAAATCGGCCAGCCACTGGCGGCGATCGCGGCCATTGCAGGGAGAGAGTCTTTCCATCTCTAGGTGATGTGGCGTCAGCAATCTTTGGCCTGCGTTTTCTCGGAGAACATCCATTTGGCCAGACAGCGAATTCAAGGCATCGGCATCCACAACGCACGGCGCGGAGCACCTCCGCAAAAATTCACAGATCATTTCATCCCTCTCCCGGCCGAGGCCCGGACCGATCCCAAATGCATCCCATTTCTCGTTCAAGAGAACGCTGAAATCATCCAATGCCCAGACCATCACCTCTGGGATCACGGAAGCGGAAAGTGTGGCGACGCAATCCGAGGGGACGATAAGAGTGACAAGGCCCGCGCCTGCTTTCACCGCGGCTGCCGAACAAAGGCGGGCCGCACCCGGATAACACCGTGAGCCCGCAAGGATGGCAACGCGGCCGGACATTCCCTTGTGCCTATCGAAAGACCGTGGCGGTAGGGAGAGTATTTTTGGCGTGAGGATTTGCGCTGGATCCGCAGCTGGTGGAGCGCACAAGGCAGGAAGGTCGGCGACGGCAAGACGTCCGACGAAATCGGTCGCATGGTCGTTCACGAGGCAGGATTTCACAAAACCCATTGCCATGGTGACATCCGCTTTCACGCATGGATCCCCTGGCGCGTCATCTCGGAGTCCACTTGGAAGATCTGCAGAAAGGACCCAGGCGGCCTCGTGCTCGCGGAGATAGTTGAGGCGATGGATTGCCGTGGCGACGGGTTCTCGCGGATCGCCCTTGATTCCGATTCCAAGAATTCCATCAAGGACGACCAGTGGTCGTGCTTGGCCGACGAAGCTGCTCGGTAGGCGGGAGAGTTGGGTCGCTGTTAGCGGGGAGAGGGAAGCTTCGGGGAAAACCGGTTCCAATACGATCCGCCAACCTTCAGCAGCCAGATGGCCCGCGGCGACAAGGACATCGCCGCCATTGTGGCCCTTACCAAAAAATATCCGGCACGTGCCGGGTGTGGGATGGAACTGGCGAACCAATGCCGCCAACTGCGATCCCGCCTGCTCCATGAGTTCCTCCGCCGTCTGGCCCTCCGCAAAGGCCTTGGCCTCCGCGTCGAGCATTTGGGCGGTGGAGAGAATCATGGCCTCAAGTGAAAAACGATTTCACGCGATCGTAGAAACCTTTGTTAATCGGATTGTTTTCCTCCCCGCAAAGTTCCGCAAAGGCCTGCAGTGCCTCGCGCTGATCCGGGTTCAATCGTGTGGGAACCTCAACTTGAACGTAGGTGATGATGTCGCCCTTGGCCAAACCTTGAAGAGCAGGCATACCCAAACCGCGGATTCGGAAGGTGGAGGCGCTTTGGGTTCCGGCTGGGATTTTCAAGGTCACAGTCCCTTCGAGGGTGGGAACCTCGATTTCGCCGCCGAGGGCGGCTGTGGAGAACGGGATTGGTACTTCGCAGGTGAGATCCATGCCATTGCGGGTAAAAACTTCGTGTTCCTTGATATGAACGACCACGTAGAGATCGCCGGGCGGGCCACCGCGCAGCCCTGCCTCGCCACCGCCGGTGCTCCGTAAGCGGGACTCGCTGTCGATGCCGGGTGGGATTTTGATTTTAACGCGGCTGGTTTTTTCAACGCGGCCATCGCCCTGACAGGAGGAGCATGGTTTCT
>Ga0102913_1000173_pt1 | contig 17961 bp, 17 predicted proteins | sample Colrivmet1560A02_FD_78197 | JGI IMG/M metagenome (GOLD analysis project Ga0102913, IMG submission 78197) | Estuarine microbial communities from the Columbia River estuary - metaG 1560A-02 | ecosystem: Environmental > Aquatic > Marine > Intertidal zone > Estuary | place: USA: Columbia River... | reverse complement strand
CGCGTCGCCCTCAAGTGTTCTAATGCGCCACAAACAACAATTCGACCAAGCATTTGGAAACATTTGATTTGTATCATCACCATTATCGTTTGTAGACATCCAAAATGAAAAACTCCAACTTGAGTTTACGGCGTCATACGGAGACGGTGCTATGTATAAACTTACATTTTCATTAAGGTCATTTTGAATTGCACTATTACCTATTACCCCTCCACCGCTTTCAATTGCGCTTGGATCATCACTATATACAGTAAGATGATTGCTTCCATGCGAGTCATAACGAGTGCCGCTCGATTCTTCCATCTTCCAGTAAGCTATAAGATTAGCAAACAAACCCGTTTCAAACGCAGATGCGTTTGTGGAGACATACTTGTATGCCAAATCTAATCCAAGACCTAACATATCAGAATAAAACTGTTACTGCAGCTGTTGAAATTGTGGTACCACTTTCTAGAATTTTTATTCCTCCGAGCGGCCATACCCCAGGAGACAGTGTCAGTGTATGTGCCACGTTGTCTACTCCAACAAGAGTAATATCTCCATTTGATGTGCCAGGCGCGACATAGAGACCACTAAACACTCGTGCTTCTCCGTCAATGATTGGTGCATACTCGCCAGCAGTAAAAGCTAAAGGTGCATAGGCGACAGCAGAAGAGGTATCACGTATAAGAGATCTTTCGTATAGGTTTAGATTATTGCTCATAATTTGTATTTATATTATTCTTTTATAGAGATTCCAGTATAGAGCGAAAGACCAAGCGCAATCAACACAATATAATGAGAAATGACTTCATTTTGATTAACAACAGCATTAAATGCTATTATTTGTATAATAGCGACGAGTGCTAGTGCTAACCATATTACAGTTTTCATGGTTTTTTCACATATTTTTCTGGTGAGCGTTCAAAATTCTTTGCGAGCTTGATGATGCCTGTAATGATTTCTGGAGAGACTACCCCGATAATGCCATAGGTAATCGCTTTGTAGAGGCTAGGAATGTCGGTCTGCTCCAATATAAACCATGCGATTGCTGCAGAGAGTGCGGCTGATATTATATTTTTAAACTGCTCGAGAATCGTATACTCTTTTTTTGCTGTCATGAGTCGAGCAAGCATGCCTGCTGCTCCAACTAGGGGTATTATCCAACCACCCTCTAGAAACTCTTTTAGCATCGATCTTTCTGGTTCCATTTATAACTATACTTTTAAAGTGTGAAACATCACGTAATGACTATCAATATAAGAGTATTTATAAAAAACACAATTTTACTTCACAAAACCGCGGTCAACCACATATTTATAAAAAAGCTCTTCATGAAAACTGCGTATTATGTATTTTGAGGCAATTTCATCAAGCGAATAGTGAAAAGCGCACGTAATATCATAGATTGTTTGTATTGATCCACAATAGTAGTTGTCTATTCCCTTTATATATCGATAATATTGCGGATATTTTAGACTTAATCCATTTTCGCAAGTTGTCATCTTTAGTAGGTTTTTAACTGGTGTATAGCATACTTGTGTAGTAAATTTATCATAACGAGTGCTTACGACAAGGTCATATTCATAGGTATGATTGTGATAGAGATGTGATGCAAGTTTAAATTTTCCTGCCCACATACGTTTCCATGCAATTTTTGGACAGGTGTTTATCTTTCCTTCTAAGTTACCATGTAATTTCAACTCAGCATCATCATCAATCATAATCTGTTTTATGTTATGCTCGCTAAAATAATCTTTAAGCAATAATGGCGTGACACTAGAACTGCTAATCTTATCAAGTTTTCGATATGAACTTTTTGCTTCTGACTCTGTCCATGTATGTAAAAATAAATCTATTGTATGCCCTTGTTTTTTTAAAAGATTTAAATAGTCTTTTAGTTGAGAGTCATTCAACCCGCCTCGTATGTGTCCTCGTATACAAAATGCGACTCTCATAATAAACCAATGTTGTGTGCGTGACGATAAACCAACTCTTCTTGATAAATGGTGTCAGGATATTGCATAACTATGCTGTCTAAATCACGATAAAAGTCATATACAAACGCATACATATTTTCTGGGGTTCCAACATAAAAATTATCAACACCAATTAAACTTTTAGTATATGACGGATATTTAAATGCAAATTTTTCGCCTTTAGAAATTAGACGTTGCAAATGATTTGGCGGAGTATAACATATTGGAGCCGTAAAAAAATCATAGCGAGTGTTAATAAACGCATCATAGTTTTTACGATTTTTGTACGCTTCTGCCACCACTGCGGCTTGTCCTGCCCACATACGTTTCCATGCAATTAGCGGACAGGTACTTTTACAAACAACACCGCTTTTCTTGCCGTATATTTTTATCTTAGAATCGTTTTCTATGCACACGTCTATCACGTTGCGGTTTTTAAAATAACTACGTAACAACCCTTCTTTAACTTGAAAAAGATGTAATCGATCGAGTGTTTTATAACTTGTTTTTGCTTCTGACTCTGACCAGGTATGACAATAGACATCAATAAAATGCCCGTCTTTTTCACAGTTGTTTATAAATTCTCGTAATGCGTCACTAAAGAGGCCGTCTCGTATGTGTCCTCTTAAACAAAGTGCAAGTCTCATAAGTCTTTAAGCTTTAACATAACATGCTTTACTGCCATCCACATGTCTAGATATTTATAGGTTGCAAGGCGTCCGACGAAAATTACGTCTTTTTCCGCTTTAGCGAGGGCCTCATAGAGGCGATAGGTTTCTTGTCCTTCGCCCCAAGGAATAGGATAAAACGGCACGTCATTTTTACCACAAGCTTTAGGATATTCTCGCGTAACGACTGTAGGGCCAACATGACCTGGAGTAAAGTAGCTGTGATCATAGACTCGCGTGTATGGGGTGTCAGGATTGTTTTGGTTGACTATAAACGTATCCATCTTTTCGCAAAGCACGTCATGCTCAAAGCGCAGCGAGCGATAGGGCAACTCTCCGTAGATAGTTCCAAAGTAGCTGTCAATCTTTCCGGTATAGACGATAAGGTCATTGGGAGTCCTCTCAAAGGCCCAGCGATCTTCAGCGCAGTTTAGATGTACTGTAATGTCGTCTAACATACGCCCGAACATTGCAGAGTAGCCTTCTTTTGGGATGCACTGATACTTTTGACCTTCAAACCAGGTAGGGTCTGCCGCGTCTGCAGTTTTAGGAATACGATTTGTAATTGTCTTTGGAATCTCGTCGAATGGCACGCCCCACTGCTTTTCGCTGTAGTCTTTAAAGACGTATTCTACAATCTCTTCTTGTGAAAGCTCGCGACCAAGTTCAGAGACCGTCTTTCGGCTGTATGGCAAACTGACTCGACCAAGTCGGGTGTCTCCCTGCGGTTGCAGCTTAAACGGGATCCACTCAGTATAACGACTTAGAAACTTATAGACTTCTTCGTCGTCTGTATGAAAAATATGAGGGCCATATTGATGCACGAGCGTGTTTGTGACGTATGCATCGGCGCAGTTTCCACCAATGTGTGGCCGCGTCTCATAAATCTCAACGGCATACCCTTTTTCTTTTAATAACACCGCTGCAGTGACTCCTGACAGCCCACAACCAATTACTTTAGCATTTTTTTTCATAAAATAGTATTTTATCACAGTTTTTGTCACCTGTAAACATAAATATATATCTATATGAAAATAAATGAAAAAGTTTACGTAAACAGCGAATTTAAAGATCTTCTCCGCAGCATGAATGTTGGCATTGTCGACTATATTGTAGTGTATAAAGTCGAAGGTGACAAGGTATTTTTCAAAGCAAACAGTGCGCGCCTCCACCTAAGCAAGGGTGAGTTTGAAGAGGTACGACTCAGCGCTTAGGCCCACCAAATATTTGGTACATGAGGGTCGTTAAATGGTCTAGGTACATTTATCTCTACGCCGTCTTCGTTTAACGCAGTCTGATTTGACGACCAGACGATAAACTGATCTCCGCCGTCAGGTATCTCGATATCAACGAGGTCACGAAAAAGTACCCAGTATTGACCGTCGTCGTTATGCTCTCCGACTTCATGCAGAGCGTGCTCGTGACTCGCTAATGTAGAAACAACTGTGCCGTCTTCTGATGCACGCGCGAATCCGTGTGCTAAGCCAAACGCTTCGGCTATCTCTTTAGAAGGAAATCGTAAGATATAATCAGTCATAACGTTATGCTGCGAATGGTGCGAATGATGCGTTAATTACTGCCATTGCAGTATTGCCAGTAACACTAGCCATTGATCCCTTGAATGTGCATGACATTGCCATCATAGCAGAGCCTCCGCCAGTTGAAGCGACCGGGAGCGTAGCGAGTGGAGTATTGCTTGGAATTGTATTTCCAGCGGTGCCGTAGTATAGAGACGCTGTACCAAGCCCGTTTGAACTTATCAATACGGTGTGGTTGTTCTGTAGACCAACACTAAACCCGGACAGTATCGGCGAATATGTTGGTGATTTTGCGACCTGTGTTGATGCTCCAACCAAAGCTGCAGACGGAACAATTGCTACTCCTCCCGAAGTGGTTGAGACTTTAAATGTATTGCTCGCTGCGGCTTCAACAACAAAATATGTTGTTTGAGCGGCGAGGTTGGTAATTCCACTCTGCATTGCAGTAAAACGTACGCGATCGCCAACAGTAAATCCGTGTGCGCCAACAGTCGTCAAAAGAGAGTTTCCTGCAGTTGAAGTTACAGCTGCTGTTCCGTCTTGGAACCACAGTCTATAACCATTGATATCATTTACTATACCAACACCGCGTCCACAAGGCAGACCGCCAGACCAGTTGTTGCTAATTCCAAGCCAATATTCTGAGGTCGAACCTGCATTCTGTTCACTGTGATTAAATCTAAAACTTATTGAAAATGGGAAATTCCAATCAAGTGATCCGCCGCTAGAAAAGTTAAGATGGCACGTGCCAAAGTCTTTGCGTGCCCACGAAGTATGATCTAAACCTAGACCAGTAGTAGGTCCATTCGAAGTATTTAAGAATGCTCTACCATCAGTAGTATCCAGCCATACGTTGTCACCAGAATTTGCAATTTGTGAAGCATTTGTGCCCCCTCTAACATTCCACGTGCGTTGTGTAGTAAAACGCTGTACGGCGCTTTCTTGCATCATCAATTCACGACGAATTGTAGAACGAGTTACCGCGCTGTGTATAGTATTTGGAAGCTGTTGCGATAATTCAAGTTGACCGCTACAGATACCGCTAAATGCAGGACTGACGAGTGTCTTGTTGCTTAGGTTTTCAGCTGCTGTTCGAGTAGATAGTTCGTTTAGATTGAGTCCTAATGCGCCGAGTATGGCAGTTTTTTCTGCAGGGGTCGCTGTATTTAAGTCGATTGGCATAATATACTGTTATTTATATTGTTATTCTAATTTGATCATTCAAATATGTAATAGAGTCTACACCCAATGTGAGATCTTGTGTAGAGGTTGTAGTAAGAGTTTGAAGCTTTGAGTTTGGCAGACGTTGACGATAGTATTGAATATTTGTAATAATTCCGTCCCATAGTCGTCCAATTGTAGCTTGTGGATTGTATCTAAAAAGATCAGTTGTAGATGGCAGCTCGACACTAGTGTCTTGCGTGCCGAGAGTGCCGTTAAGACACACCCTCGCGTCGTTACTAGCAAAAGTAAAGGCTACTTTTCTTAGTGTTGGGCCTGGAGGCAATGTGCCCAAGCCTCCACATTGGCCGGCACCTATAAATGTAAAACTTCCACTAGGACCAATACCAATATACGCTCTGATTGCTTGACCTCCTCCGTTTGTCACACCAAGTTGAACGCGTGATAAGCCATCTTCAAATCCAAACCGAAAAAGTTCAGTTGCTACTTGATCAGTTCTCCTATTTAGGCTGCATTGACCGACTAGAGTGCCGCCTTGCGCGTTATAATAGCTTGAAATACTAGATTGTGTATAGACGTCTCCCGATCTTAATGCTGGAAGAATAGTTGTTGGTATATAGCTTGAAACGTTGCTGCCGACGGCGCTATTATCAGTTTCTACTTGATAGCCCCATACATAGACAGTTTTATCTGCCCCAACACCGCCCTCAGAGGCGCCGTTTGATCCAGTAAGAGTAAAGTCTGCTACCGTTCCAGTAGCATTTGTTGAGCCTGCGGGACCAGTAACGATTAGACGCATCCAACCGTTTGGAAAATGTTCTATTCTACCAGTCGCTGAAGAGCCATTTGCATTAAAAACAAATGTGTCAAGATTAAAAAAGGGAAGCATACCACCAGAGGGACGAAGCGGCCCCCAGTCCAAAGACACATAACTCCAGTTGCCCTTTTTAACAAATGCGCTAACTGTGTATATTCTACCGCTAGTGTGTGGTATATTGTTTAGTGACCTAAGAAAGCCAGCATAACTAGCAGTACCAGAAGTTAATAGCGTAGCGCTGTTTGTGCCGTCTGGGCATGTTTCAGTTGAGACTACACGAGTGCCGTTACCAGTCCACAGATGCATTTCACCGCTACGAGTTACAAAGTTTGTTCTGTTATCTTCCTTTAAAAAACCGCGGCGCCTGAGCGTGATTGGGTCGTGTTCCAATCTTAGACCCCTGTATGATACCCACCAGTCTGATATTGCAACAGCGCCAGTAGTACGGCTAGTCACTCTAAGCGTTAGTGTTGTGTCTGACTTGTGCAGTATAGTTCCAGTAATATTTTGAGCGTCACCAGCAATGTCATCGCCGTTGAGGTCTTGCATAACGACTACTGTAGAGCCATTAAGCCAACCAACGACGCTGCCGCCTGGTACATCAATTGTAATAACAGAAACGTTAGCGGTCAGGTTATTTGGAACGAGCGTGGTTGTAGTTTTGGTCTTTCCAACAATGCGTCCATTCTCGTTAACAAATGTACCAGAACTTGCCCGTGTAAAAGCCGGAGTAGGACCAACTTGAGCTTGACCTTCGCTGTAGTTTACAAAATCAACTTCAAATGCTGGACCAGGTTTTCGGCGACGCTGATGTGAAAAAACTGTATGTTTTAAATCCATGCTGTATGATATTTATACTAACCGATATTGTATGTCTTCAGGCATACACCATTACCAATTATATGCGCTAGTTACCCACCAAGCTAATCCATATTGTGGCGTATCGAATGCAGTTAATTCAATATTCCAACCAGACGGTACATCTGCGGTTAAATTACCAGACTGAGTTGACCAATGTACATGGGCAGTGCCTCCAGTATAAACATTCAATAGAGATAACTTATGCCCTGCATAGCTAGGAGTCGGTATGTTAACATTATGACCTGTGCTGTTAGTGTATTCTGCTTCAGGAGCAAAAACAATAACATTTGTACCAGTTAAAGATGCTACTGTGTATCCAGTCTCTCCAATTTCTGTGTCAGCGTTAAGCAGCACTGTCGTTTGACCAGTTTGATATGCAGTTGACTGTACAGTAGAGTCTGGGAATGTTAAGGTGCCAGTACTGCCTGTCGTATCAAATGTCCATGTTTTTAAAACACCAGTTGTGTCATACGTGCTTACTGTTACATTACCGTTTTGTGTGCCTCCATCGCCGTATCCACCATAAATATCCACATCGCCTCCAGCCGTTGTATAGCTGTTGCCTCCCTTTATCTCTACAAACCCTGCATTGCCATTGGTAGTGTCACCTCCTTCTATGCGAACGTATCCTCCACCACCAGTTTCTGGTCCGTATCCACCGCGTATTTTAATATCTCCACCACTGCCACCGTCAACTCCGCCTCTTCCTGCCCAAAGATATATATCGCCTCCCTCTCCAAATCCATTTCCTTGACCGGGATTAATCACTAGTCGCTGGCTATTATAATATGGTTGTTTTCCATCAGGCGTAGTTATGACTGCTTGATTTGTACCGTCTCCTAATTTTAATGTATTTGAAACGAGTGAACCTTGAGCAGTATCACCTCTAGGTGTAGAGAGTGTCGGGAACAATGTATTTCCCTCTGTAGTAAACTTCCATTGTTTAGGGCCTGTTCCAAATGAAGCTGTTTTCGGCCCATCAAAATATCCTGTGAGAACATCTTCATCAAAGTAAAACTTCCATGTTCCGGCACCAACATCTTCTATTATACTTCTTATAGTGGCTGTTGCTTGTGGGCCCCAATTCATGGTTACAGTTGAACCTACCTTGACATCTGTTCCTAAGGTTGGATATTGGCTCTTTAGTACAAACAAACGCCAAAAGTCCCCAAATGTATCAGCAGCATTTATTACAACACTAGATGCGCCAGCTACTGATGTAATAGCGAAGTCTTCTCCCTTCGTGGTGCTTATGTTGCCAGGAACTGTTATGTCACCACTTTGATCAAATGTCCAAGTATTGGCTGGCGGAATAAATTTTACAGCAGTATTATAAGCAACATTTCCTTCTTCTAATCTTACCTCTATCGTATTGCCAACTGTCTGTACGCCTATAATTCCATACGTTGAGTTGCCTATCACTGCTGTCCAAGTGGTATCTACATTTAGGATGCTTTCGTTGCCAGAGATAGTGACATACACGAATGGACCACCATCTTCTGTTTCAGCATTAAATGTGTAGGATTGGGTTTGATTTTTAATCCTAAGACCAGCAGTGCCGGTAGGTTGAATAGTATTGTTAGGAAATTCTGTTGTGCCATCTGCATTAAAATTCCATGCATACTCATTGTTATTGTAATTTGTTGCGATTACGATAGGAGTATCGACAGAAGTATTTGCTAAGAGAAAATAATCATCGGCAAACATACGAATGTCATCAGTTACATCAACTCTAAAGTCATTGTTTTCTAATCGTAAAGAGTTTACCCTTGATGTGTACAGACCAAAAACAATTTCAGATGCTATTTGAGTTTCGCCAAGTCCGTGTCCATCGTTGACCTGAAACGTAAACACATCGCCAACTTGGCTGTATGTGCCTGGAACATAAGTGAGATTTGCAGGAGACTGACCTGGACTCCAAAGTTGTATGTAATTAGGAGCACCATCAGTAAAGGCTTCTAAACGTCCAATGAAAACGTTGTCTGTAGATGTTAATTGCAGGAAATGGTTTCCACCAGAAGTATACCAAGTGGCAGACGTATAGCCAACTGGGTCAACATAAGAATAAAAAATAACGTCTGCATTTTCGTTTTGTATTCTGATGCCCTGTCCATCTATTACTCGAACATAGTTCTTTTCAGCTCCGAGATATAACTCTGCACTAGAAGCATCTTGGGTGCCGCCTGCACGAATGTGAATGTGATTTGGGGAGGTAGGATCAACGACGAGATATTGATCTGAAGATGAACGAGAAGCATCAGGATGCAGTTGAAGAGTGTTGTAGCCGTTGCCGTCTCCAGAATCACCTAAAGACTGTCTAAATGCTTGTGAAGAAGGGGCATCTATAATTTTACTATCAATTCGGTCATCAATAATTTCAATTAGTGTTGGAATCGGTGGCAGTACGACAGCATCATCATTTGCTATTCCAGGATTTATTTCTACCTGTCCTTCAGCTATTCGCATGACATAGCCTTCATCATTGAATATTTCAACATCATAGACATAGCGTCCAGCTTTCATAGCGCGAGTTTGGCCCGCTGTCAATGATACTTCAACTTTGCCTTGAAGTGGAAGATTTATATTTGTAGTAAATATAATTGTACTCGGCGATGAATAGCTCTTGCGTATCTGACCGCGAGATTGGTAGTCAGTCAAGTTGAATGGCAGCCCGTTGCTGTCTTTTACGTCTATGACAGATGAGTAGGTGCTGCCCTGGTCTATGTAGATATTACTATACGTCGCCATATAGTCTATTTATAAATTTTATAAACAATCAATTTACACCAATTGTAAATTTAGCAATCGCTAAATTATATGAATATGTGTTCGAACTTAAATTATATGTAGCATTTTCATGTAAATCAACGTGTCCAAGATTGGTGATAGTGAATACGCCTGAAGTAATACCATCAATATTACTGCCTGTATAGAATGTTTTGTGTATGTCCCAAGTTTTAACTGTCCCTCCAGCCCCATTTAGGAGGCTTATAGTTTGTATATTAAACCGATTACCTCCCCACCCTTGGTTAATTATATTAACTCTAGGAGTGCCTGGACTTGATGTGGGGTTAAAAGTAAAACCGCGATATTTTGGAAGGCCACCATTATTTGCGCTGTTTGTACAATATACGCTATATGTTTTAGAGTTTGAGCCGCTAACATAGAGTTGAAAACAGTCACCTGAATATTGTCTTAGTTCAAACGCTAGAGTGTCAGGATATGTTGGCTTAACCGATGTATCATTTATTGTAACGTCTGCGCTTGTTGCAATAATTGTTCCACTAATGCTGTTTCTTCTTATGCTAGCAGTAAAGCTCGTGGTGCCTTCAGTCGTAACATCGTTATTTGCCGTCACGACAAAAGAATGAGCTCCAGAACTCTGCACTACAAAACTCCCGCTGTTTGGGGAGAGGTCACTTCGCGAGAGTGACCAATATAGAGTTGTGCCTGCAGCAACGCCAACAACCGCGACGTCAAAAGTAACGGAAGTTCCTTCGTCTATACTAGTTTTTCTAGGTATAACCGCAGTTCTTTTTGCCATATAGAGCGTATTGATGTCCGCTCCAGACGATATTTTAAAATTTGTCGTCGTTGTCGATCGATCACCGACACTTCTAGACGCTTCGTAACGGTCAGACAAATCTTGGGTGCCAACTTTATATCCAGAATTTCCCGTAGCTGCGCCTATTACGCGCGGCAAAAAAAGGTCATCAAAGTCAGTACCATTTACTGTATAACCAGATGACATCGTTTATCTTTTTTCTAGTTGCTTTTCAAGTTCTACGACGCGTTTGGTCAATTCTTTTATTGCCTCGATAAGCACCGCGGTAAGTTTTCCATATTCTACGCCTTCAACCTCGTCTGAAGAAGTTTTATGAACCAATTCTGGATAAATCTCATGAACCTCTTCAGCTATTAGTCCGACGTCAGACTTTTCAGTGTCTTTCCATACATAGGAGACTCCATTTAGAGAGTTTACTTTGCTTAAAGAGTCTTGTAATGGAACAATATCTTTTTTATAACGCACTGACGAACGTGAAGTAAAGGATCCAGCATTTACGTCTCCGCCAAAAACTGCGTTATTATTTTCTAAATTAATTTCAAGCGGCCATCTACCGTTAATAGTTTCCCACGTAGTAGAGTTTACATTGCTACCACGCAATACGTAAAACGTATTAGAGTTTACGTGTATCATGCCGCTACGATGATTGGTGTCCTGTAAGATTAAAGTTGGACTTCCTTCGTTAATAGTAATGTCACTAGTTGCAGTAATCTTTGATGCCTTTAGCGGAGCATAGTCAGTGTCACCAGCATCGCGCACTTCAAGACCTGCGAGGCCACGAACGTGACGTAAAAGCGTCGCTGTTGATCCGGCGGCATGCAAAGAAACAAGCGCATTTCCAGTTGCGCTGCGTGATTCGAGTCCGGCGGTCGCCCACCCAACTTGTCCATTTGTTATACTACGGCATGGTCCGTATGTCTCGAGTGTTTTTGTGTCTCCAAAAAATTTGGCAACTGTTGCACGTTTGCCATCAAAAACTGTAGTATTTAAGAAAGTTGCAATTGTGCCATCACTATTTTCATAGTTGAGCGCAATCTCAACGTTCGCAGGTTGACCAACTGGATACTGCGCAGTCGTATTGATTTGGTTGCCAGTAATTTCTATCACTCCAATAACTTGACGCGTAGAAGTAACAGTGTCGTCTGACCCAACAGAGAGTCCGCCGCCAATATTTATGTTTCCTGTTCCAACATTGAGTATATCAAGTGCTCCGTTGACTCCAGGACGTCTCCATATACGCGCATCGTAGTCGACAAGCGGGAAAGATGAATGAAAGTCAATAAATGAATTTCCATTTGCCGTTATGCCAGAACCAAGTTCGATAGCTGGTTGCTTTATAAACAACGTGCCAGCATTTCCCCAGTCTGGGAAAGTTCCAGATAGTTTGTTGGGCGTTATTGTTCCGTTTTTAATTTTTGAACCAACGACAGCGTCAGTTGCCAGCATTGATTCACTAATTACGCCGTCATTGATAGTAACTGGAATGTATAGATCCTCAGTGCCGTCAAATACTGGGGCTGGAGAAGTTGTAGTAACATGACCAGTCACGTTGACTATACGGGCAATTCTTAAACGTTCAGCGGCAGAACCGTTTAACTGAGTTTTATCGAGCGTAATTGTACGCTGGTCATTGGTTGGGTCAGTAAAAACAAGTCGGTTCGTGTCTAAAAAGTTGCCTTGCAGCAAAGAAGCAGATCCAAGATCCAAACTTTCTCTTATGTGCCCCTTTTCAACTTCTGTTGGCGCGTTTAAGACGTATGGACCTAGGTTAATTGGCGGTGGATTTGGCATATAATTATTTATAAATCATCCTCGTAATGGTTCTCTTCAACGGCAGACTGGCTAATTAAATTTTTTTCTGCAATATAGGCTTGACATTCTTCTAGAGTGTCTGCTACTACAAGAGTGTCTGCGCATGTGTATGATCCGCAACTTTGAAACGGTTCAGTTAAGAGTTTAAGAGTCTCGTCATTATACATTATTAGCCACTTATCAGAAAATATGTCAACAATTGTATTTTTATGTTCAACTATCATATTATGGTAAGGTTGGTTGATTGATTACTACGTTCCATGGTGTAGTCGCTGGAACAGTGTCTTTATACTCGGTAAGAGTTTGATAATATGCATAACCATCAGTCGCGGTTGTTGTGCTTCTTAGAGTAGCTGTGCCAGCTCCAGTGATTGCAGTGGTTGAAGAAGTAACATAAGTAAATACACTATTGCTAGATGTTGTAATTTTAAATGTACCCTTAAATGCGCTGTTGAACGTATTATCAGAAATTGTAGCCATTCCTGTTCCAACTAGGGTGCCGCTTGTTGTTGTAGTGTATGTAAAAGCATTTAAGCCAGTAACAGAAATTGTAAAAGTGCCTTTAAAGTCGGCCTGAAAAGAAGTTTCACTTACATCACCAATTACAACTGACTGACCATCAGTAAAACCATGCGAGGGGAAAGTTACCGTTACGGTTGAACCAACTCGATTGAAATTTAATCCTGATAAAGTATGCACCGCAGAAGTAATTGTAACAAGTTGGTTAGTTAAATAGCCATGTGGGCCACCTAAAGTTACAGTTACAGTCTTTGAACCGGTCGGTCTAACAAAACTAGTTCCTGGAGCATTTTGTATAGTTCCTCCAGTAAAACTTGGAGTAAGAAACGTGCCGTTTGTGCGTTTGCCGCCTAAATTTATAAATCGATCTCCAGCGGGTCGTCCTCCGTCAATAAATGCTTTTAATATTCTGCCTATAGCAGCTGCAGTTAAGTTTGTGTTAAACGCATGAAATTTACCTAGAGTGACCGGCATTGCTGTTGTGCCTGGATAGTCATCAACCTCAGTGTCGTTACATCTAAACGTTTGCAGGGCCACTCTTCCAGTTAAGTTAGGAATTGATCCATTTACACCTGTAATACTTTGAGCTGGTATTACCTTGTTATTATCACAAGCAAACTCAATTAGACTGTTAAGTCCAGTTAAATTTGGAATTGTAGAACTAAGTTTATTTTTAGCACACACAAACGTTACTAGACTACTAGGCAAAGTCGCTGGAATAGCTCCAGTTAACTCGTTGCCTCCACAATTAAATGTTTGTATAGCAGGCAAATTTGATAGACTTGCTGGTATTGATCCAGTCAAGTCATTGTCATGGCATTGAAAATTTGTTAGCGCGTTTAAGCCAGTTAAATCTGGAATAGAACCACTTAACATATTATCATAGCACGTAAATTCCTGTAAATTTGTTAATCCAGCAAGAGAAGGAATGCCATTAGTTCCGGGTGTGTTAGTTAATGCATTTCTATAGCACTGAAAAACTCTTAATGATGTTAAGCCAGTTAACGAAGGAATGGGACCGCCAATTCCGCGCCCGGGCGCGGAATATTGGTTAGCTACATATAAGTTTTCATAGCACCGAAATTCTTGTAAATTTGTTAATCCGGTTAATGAAGGAATGCTTCCAGTTAACTCATTGAAATAACAATAAAAAAACTGCAAGTTTGTCAAAGTTGTTAAATTTGGGATGCTTCCGGTATGTTTATTTGTATTGCAACGGAAGTTTGTTAGAGTAGTTAGATTACTAATATCTGGAATGCTTCCAGTGATATTATTTTCGCCATAGTTAATGATTTTTATATTAGGCAAAGGTGATATATGTGATGTTGGTAAAGGGCCAGAAAATAAATTTGTGTATATTCGAAATGTTTCTAATTTAGTCATTCCAGTTAAATTAGGAATTTGCCCTGTAATTTTATTATTAAAAGATTCGAAAAATGTTATTTCAGACTTATCTGTATAACCAGTTATTGATACAATGTCATTGCTATTGCATCTAAAAGTAGTTAAATTATTAAATGGAGATATATTTATTGTCCCACCAAGTTTTGGGTTTGAAGCCCCACAGTCAATTTCGGTAACTGATAGGGGGCCATTTGCTGGACGTAACGTAATTGTTGGCATAATATATGTTATTTATATAGTGTAGGTATGACTTTCTGGCGTCGCAGAAGTGGTTGTAGTGTCAGCTGTACCATCTCCCCATTTTATAACTATAGAAGGAGAGGTAGCAGAGGTTACTTTAAAAGTATTTAATATTGATTGTGCTGAATAGTTAAAATCCCAAAAAGAATATTGTTTCGGAAGCGTATAAATTCTAGCAATACCAAGTTTATTTCCACCTTCAACATAATTTGGCGCACCTATAATTATATTTCGTGCATTTTTACTTAGTGCCAATGACCACCCAGAGTTTTCACTCACGGTTTTTCCAGGTATACGAAAATAAGATTTTCTCCAAGCTGAATTAATGTATTTATAGATGTCTACTGCACCAGTATCAACCACACTTGCTGAGTCTTTGTATGGATAGCCTACAGCAAGTTCACCTCCTATATTATCAAGAGAAACACTATAGCCAGCTAAATCATTTGCATCGCCAATAATTGCATCTCCATATTGAACCCATGAACCTGAAATATTGCGATATACTTTTACAACTCCCGCATTTTCGGAGAGTGTACTATCATGAATATTGCCAATAGCAATTGTAGTTCCGCTGGCATTACACGCAACACTAAAGCCCCCTTGGCTGTTTGCTGTGCCGTCAATATCAATCCCAATCTGGTTCCATGTTGTTGGTAAAGGGCTTGGCGTCCTTACTGTAGGCCCAGCATATTGATAGATTCTGACATGACCAGTATCAGTTGTAGTAGGAGAGTTATTAAAGGGAGCTCCAACTACTAAAATATTTCCAAGTGAATTTAGTGCTATACTCCATCCAGAGTTGTCATCTACTAACTCGCCATATAGAGTACCAATTTTTACCCACTCACTGAGTTGTTGTCTGTATATTACAACAGATCCTCTGTCTGTACCAGATGCGTCGTCTTTAGGAGAGCCAAATGCAACAACATTTCCAGTGCTGTTTATAGTTACTGAAAATCCTGACCAATATGAAATACCTTCACCAGTTATTGTTGAAGTTTTTGCCCAGACAGTGCCATCATAGTCATACACATATATAGAACCATTGACAGTATTAGGATTAGAAGCTTTACTTCCAACTACTATTCTATTTCCATCATCGGTTATTGCTACACTATAGCCAATACGTTCATCAGTATTTCCTAAGATGTCGCCTCCAAGTTGCTCCCACAATAAAGTTGATGGGTTTTGTTTATATACCTTTACTGCTCCGGTTTCAGTCGTATTATAGTCAGGATTACCAACAACACATATATTTCCAATATTATTAAAGTCTACAGAAAATCCAAAAGAGTCATTTGCATGTGTACCAACCAATGGTGGTGCATTTAAAATTATATTATTTAATCCAGAAATAACAGCTCTTTTAAAATGATATATATTCATATTATAATATCAATATACTGTACCTAGAGCAATAAATTGATCAGTTACATTAGATTTATACACATAGAACCCAGTATATATGCTATTATTAATAACACTATTAACTCCATTTATTGTTGATGTTCCGCTTTTATTAAGTGTTATAGTATTTCCACCTATATTAGCTATTCCAATAGTCCAACCAGTAGCTAAAGTTGACCATTCTGGCAACGTTAATGCAATACCTACTTCACCAGAATGATAAACTTTTCCATTATCTGCATTTACAAGTGTTAAGGTTGTAGCGGTTCCAGTTGATACGATTATCCCGCCAGCAGTAAAATTTCCAGTTGTTGAAATTGATAATCCAGAGAGTGCACCACTTACTATTAAGTCGTTATTTAACGTTGTTTGTCCCATATATTTTTATTAATTAAAATTATTTACATCTGTGTCAACTGTAAACATACCTATTTTAAAACTAACGTTGGCATGCGCACCAGTTGCAGCATAAGAATTTTGAACATAAATGTTAACTGCCTTTGTACTAGTAATACAATTTGTCGTATTAGTTATTCCACAAAATGTATTTGTTCCAACTAATTTTATTTTTTTATTTGATACTGATGCTTGTGTTGAATCTAATGATATATGATTCTTACTCGTGTCACTAGTATACCAAATAGTGTTTATAAAAGCAATTTTTTCAACAGTTGCATTTTCTTGCCAAGCGCAAGAAAGTCCTACTCCCGAGTGAGTGTAATGATCTATATAAAAATTAGCAGTTCCTGTGGCGGTTATGTCTATACCTGAAATAACATTATTAGTAGTTAAATTTTGTATAGTTGAATTGATGAGTGAAGTTGCACCAGAGTCAGAACTCAAATATTTGTTGCAAATAATTGTGCCAGCGTCTATTGAGATTTTTGAATTTCCGCCTAATGAAAATATTTTAGCAGAACCCGTATTTATGCCACCACCCCTAATTGATATATTCAATGTTGAACTAACAGCAGTGGTAAATAGTGTAGAGTTAGTGGCGCCTGTAATAGAGTTACATTCAAAATATATTGTGGGGCTTGACGCAGTAAGTGAAATAAGTGATGTTGAATTGTTTACTATAAAATCTGCATAACCATATATTTTTTTATCTTCGTTAACAGAGCATGAAAATGCAGAAAATGCGGTGCCGCTAGTTATGGTAACAGTTGTTTCTGGTTCAAAATACAAATCACCTTTAGTGTTTAAACTTATACCTGCATTGATATTGTATGTGCCAGCACGAACATAAATCAAATCTCCTACTGCTGATTCGGTGACAGCCGCACCAATTGTCTTAAATGGTGTATTTGAATACTTATCTCCAGCGGTGCGTGTATCTGTGCCAATACTTTCATTTACAGTTATAACTTTACCGTTGCCTGAAGAAAGTGTCGCTGGGACATCTGTAAGTTTCCGTCGTGTTGCTCCACTATCAGTAAAATACAAATTAGTGCCATCAAATTCAATACTTCCAGTAACCGGGGTTGTTAGCAAATTGGTGCTACTTGTAAGTTTTAGTGGCGCAACAGTTGTCGTACCAGCAGGAAGAGTTACCGTACCTGTAAATGTTGGTGATGCTATGTTTGCCTTGGTTGCTATGTTACCATTAAGTTTCCCAATTGCACTCACTGCGGTATCAGTAGCAGAAATTGTACCAGTTGTTGACGAGTAACCGGTCAATTGCGAATCAATATATGCAAAAGTCTTTCTAACAGCTGAACTATTGGTTAAATGTAAATTTGTGCCATCAAATTCAACACTTCCGGCGAGTGGGGTGGTTAGATTGCTGGCACTTGCTACAAATTTTAGTGGTGCAACTGATGCACTACCGGTTGGAAGAGTTACCGTACCTGTAAATGTTGGTGACGCTATGTTTGCCTTGGCTGCTATGTTACCATTAAGTTTCCCAATTGCACCTACAACAGTATCTGATGTCGAAATTGTGCCAGTTGTTGACGAGTAACCAGTCAACGGTGAGTTAATAAAT
>Ga0102913_1000163_pt1 | contig 18395 bp, 17 predicted proteins | sample Colrivmet1560A02_FD_78197 | JGI IMG/M metagenome (GOLD analysis project Ga0102913, IMG submission 78197) | Estuarine microbial communities from the Columbia River estuary - metaG 1560A-02 | ecosystem: Environmental > Aquatic > Marine > Intertidal zone > Estuary | place: USA: Columbia River... | reverse complement strand
CCTGCAATGTGAATGGTTTTGAATTGGCGCTGGGGGTTGTCTATCTGCTCCAACAAGGCGATCGTGTTGTGGAGATCGGTCTTATACGCGGCCGCACCGATTCGACTGAACATGGGCAGTCGGGTAAATAAGTAATCGAGCGTTTCCGCGTAGGTCATGCGGCAAGTTAATTCACCAAGAAGTTGAATTGTACGACCACCAGATCTTCCTGATCGGATTTGTCGAATTGTATGCGGTTCAGGTATTGAACAATGGCTTGTTTGTAGGTATTGGTTCGGTGGGTGGAGCCTTTGGCAAAATCGACAAAGCTGCCCTTGCCATCAGGGGAAACGCGGATCTGTGCAAAGATGGTAGCGCGTTCCATTTCTCCATCAAAGGCATAGGCCTTTACGATCTTCCGATTTCCTTGGGTTACGCGCGGACCGTTGCCGGTTCCAACGCCGGATCCATTGCCGCCTCCGGCTCCGGTTCCCGTGCCTCCGCCCGATCCCGAGCCCTTGCCCGTGCCCCAGCCTGTTCCCTGATTGCCGGTTTTATTGAAATCATCCGGACTGTCTGCTCCGGTTCCGGTTCCTTTTACCTTCTTGCCCATGACCATTTTAGGTTGGGGTGGCGCCGGGGTTTCCTCTTTTTTCGGGGTGGTTTTTATGGGCGATGACTTGACGATCTTAGGGGCATCCTTCTTGGTAACGATCGGTTTGGCTATCACCGCTTCTTTTTCCTCCTCAGCTTCTACTTCTTTGGAAGGTTGGGTTTCTCCTGAGGGCAAGCTGGCCTCGGGGGCTGCGCCGCTCGTGCCGATCGCCTGGGCGATGTTTCCGCCGCCACCTCCACCATCATCTTCTTCCGTGGGTGGGTCAGGTGGCAGATTCAATTCAACCTCGATCTCGGTCCGCTCTTCCGGTTTTACAGGCATTTCGACTCTCCATTTCACGAACAGGATGAGCAAGGTCAGTACCAACGCAGCTACACCAGTGTATAGGCGTGCTCGGGATCGATGTTGATGTTCGAGGGTATGGGCCATGATGTAATTCGTTCGCATGTAAAACTAGTTTTTCGGTCCGGCAATGCGGTAAAGGGATTATGCACAGCTGTTGAAACGATGCAATCAACCGATATACTGCATACCGATCCGCCTAAAAACTGTTAAGAAATGCGATCAATGCGCAAAATCGGCGGCAAAATCGCCCCGAATGCGTTCAATGGGGGGATTGAAATACCCAAAACGCAGATTCGGGAATTCTTCCCGGATCAGTTGTTGGAGTTGGTGTACACCCAAACATTCGCCGGTATCGGCCACTCCGATCTTGCCTAGGTACCAATCGGGGTCGATGTTGAAGTTCCGCCATTGAATCATGTTCAGTCCGGTCGTTTGGATCAGTTTTCGCAAGGCCTCGTATTCTGCGACGGAGTCGGTCATACCTGGAAATACGAAATAGTTGATGGAGGTCCAGCCGCCGTATGCATGTACAATTTTCAGACTTTCGATGATGTCGTCGAAATCGTAATTATTGGGGCGGTAATAAGGCATGTAGATCTCCCGGCGTGCGGAGTTGGTGCTGACCCGGATCGAGTTCAGTCCCGCCTCACAAAGGGCTTTGATGGCATCCGGTTTGGATCCGTTGGTATTGATGTTGATGCTGCCTTTTGCCGTGTGTTTCCGGATTTCAAGGATTGCTTCGCGGATGGTCTCCCACATGAGCAAAGGTTCTCCTTCGCAGCCCTGACCGAAGCTGATGATCGGATAGGGGGCGGATTCCAAATGCGGAACCGTGAATTCAACGATCTCCTCGGGCGTAGGCTTGAATTGCAATCGATCTTGGGTAGATACGATGGGCTCTTCATCCGGTTGCAACGAAATGCAGCCTACACAGTTGGCATTGCAAGCTGGGGAGGCAGGTACCGGGCATTCCCAGCGACCTAAAGCGAAGTTTCGAGCAGCGGGCACTGATAGGTCTGGCAGCAATTCTCCATCAGATGCTTTACCAATCGATTGTGGGGATAGGCCTCTAACAAGTTGGAAGTTCCACGATCGATGGCAGCTTGCTCGTATCCGCTGCATTCCTGCCGAATGTCGGGTTCAATGCGTACGGCGGGCACATAGAATTTGTCTGCGTGCCATCCAACCGCGGTGTAGCAGAATAGGGGTAGAATAGGTGCCTCGGGCGAAGTTTCGTAAGCAGCTAAATAAAAACCGGTATGAGCCGGCGGTATAAAGGCCGCAACGGCCCATCCTTTTTCACAGAGGCGCATGTCGCCGGTGAGTACATCGATGCCGATCCCTCTTCGACCGGGTAGTTCATACAAACTGCCCCCGTTGGGCAATTCAATCCATTGATTGTCGGGAATGGGAAGCGCCTCCCAGCCACTACGACCCGTTACATAGAGGGATTTGTCCTCGAAAATGTTTCCGTTCCCGTCGCTGTACAGGATGTAGGGAGAATGGGTTAAGGTTTGCATTGCTGTTGGCAAAACTCGTTAAAATCTGCTTCCCGAAAGGTCGAATCTTTTTCGATCGGTTGTTGCAAGACTCGGCCGTTTCGGTACTCGATCGTGAGCATGCCGTCTTTTAGAATGACAAATTCAACTTGATTCCAATCTTGTCGAGATGGCCAGGGGAAGGACGTCCAAATGCCGGCTTTGCTAACCTTCAGTGTTTTTTTGAGACTGGCGATTTGATGCAGCACTGCCAGCACCAGCAGGACGACACCCATAAACCAAGGTCCGGTAAAAACCCACGCCAAAGTTTGTAGGGTCATGCCCGCGAGCAATGCGTCGGAACTTTTATTTCGTCGTTCTGCAACCAGATCAACGGCCAAAAGCAAGAGGCTCAGTATGGGCCATCCGATTTTTAGAGCGGCGGATTCAGCGATTCCAACAAATAAGGCGGAGCTTCCCAATACGATAAACCGTCCCATCCAACGGTACAGCTTCTGCTTAGGAGAAGGAAATTGGATGGTGAACTGCGGACTCAAGCAGGGGGATTGGAAGTCGTGAGTAGGTTGCAGAGTTTGAACAGCGTCCGGGCACCCACATTCGCGTTCCAGTCGGTTTCACCTACGCCCACTTCACAGAGATCGAATCCGATGAGGGTGCGACCACTCTCGATGATCTTCTTGAATAGATAGAAAACCTCTTCCAGTTCGAATCCGCCGGGAACGGGTGTGCCGGTGTGTGGACAAAGCTTACGATCCAATCCATCGATGTCAAAGCTGATGTATACTTGTTGGGGCAATTGACTAACGATCTCTTCGGTGAGTTGTTTCCAGGTAGCGCCTTCGAACATCCGCTGGCGGATCGATCGATCGTAATAGGTGATGACTTTGAAATTGCTGTCTTGGATGTATTTCCATTCGCAAGGGCTATAATCGCGTACGCCGATTTGGACCAAACGTTCTACTTGCGGAATGTCGCGCAGTGTGTTGTACATGATGCCGGCATGTGAGTGTAGGAATCCTTCATAGTTTTCCCGCAAATCGCAATGGGCATCGATCTGTAAAATTCCAAAAGAGCCTTTTCGTTCGCCGAGTGCTTTAAGGAAGCCGTAGGGAGTGCTGTGGTCACCACCGAGCAATCCAACCAGTTTTCCCTGATCAATCAATTGCATGGTCTGCTCATAGACCCATTCATTCATCTTTGCACAGCCTTCATTGACTTCACGCAAACTTTTACTCATGAACTGGTTGGCGCTGACCAATTCTCCATGCGCGATGTAATCGATGTAGAGTTCAGCCTCTTTTCGGAGGTAATCACTTCTCATCAAAAGTTTCTTGTCGATCGGACGTTGATAGTAGCCTTCCTGCCAAGCATCGGGCATGTCGGGGTCGAATACATCAATTTGGAAGCTGGCGCGCAAGATGGATTCCGGTGCACGTGCCGTGCCTGCGCCATAACTCACGGTTACTTCCCAGGGAACGGGAAGGATGATGAGTCGGGCATTTGCCTCGTCGGTGGGCAATCCAAAAATATTGTTGTCGGGATTACTGACGAGATCCGGATCGTAGGCAGCGAGATTGACCATAGGTAGGGGGTGAAAAACGATGCAAGTTACACAAACATGTAACTCATTCCATACTATGGGTGTTTTCTCTTACGAACGGCTGAGCGATTTCAGATGTCGAACGTGGGAGGCGATCGCCAACCGCATCCGGGGATGTTCTATATAAGGGATGTTGAAATCTGCGCAGGCATTTCGTATGATTTCACTGATGGCGGGATAATGTACGTGTGAGATGCGGGGGAATAGGTGATGCTCAATCTGGAAATTCAATCCACCTACCCACCAGGAAATAAAACGATTGTGGGTGGCAAAATTGGCGGTTGTTTGTAGTTGATGGATCGCCCACTCGTGCTCCATGATCTGTTTGCCCGGCAGGGGTTCAGGGAAGGCAGTATCTTCCACGGTATGCGCCAGCTGAAACACCAGGCTTAGAACCAATCCCGTGAACAGGCCATAGACCAGGAATCCAACTAGCCAGGTTTTCCATCCCAGGAAGACAATTGGAATGGCAATGAATATACCGGCATGGATCAGTTTGAATCCCCAGAAGCTGAGATGGTCGGTCCATTTCATGGGTTGCAAAGGAATTTCGCCTATGCGCCCTAAGAAGTACTTTTTATAATCGGTAAATACGATCCACCAGATGTACAGCAAGGAGTAGGCTGCCCAAAAATACCAGTGCTGCAAGCGGTGGATTTTCAAACGAGGTTGATTTGGGCTAAGACGAAGGAGGGGACGGGCCTCCAGATCGTCATCGATCCCGTCAATATTCGTGTAGGTGTGGTGGATGATGTTGTGTTTGGAACGCCACATGAAGTTATTGGCCCCAAGAAAATTCAAGGTGAGCCCGGCCATTTCATTCACCCATTTTTTACTGCTGAAGCTTCCATGCATGCCATCGTGCATGATGTTGAATCCGATCGAAGCGGTCAGTCCGCCCAGCACCACGCATTCCAATAAAGCCCATACGGTGCCGGGTGTAAAGAAGATTAGGTGGGTGTATACGGCGATCATGGCGACAACCAGTAGGATCGCTTTGCTGTATAGCTTCCAGTTGCCCGTCATTTTTTGTTCAGTCTCCTGGAAATAAGACTGAATTCTTTTTTTCAATTCCGTGTGGAATTGCTGGCCTTGTGCAGAAAATTTAGGAAGATGCATGAGCGAGGTTGAGTGTTGAGCGTTGAGGGTTGAGCGAGTTGAGAAAAGTTAGTGATTTTTACGTTTCTCGAAGTAGGAGCGCGTTTAGGTTGGGTATGCCGATTTTCTTTTCAACTTGGAATCCTTCTGCGTACTTGACGCCGATTCGTTTACCCATGAGCCGAGACCGGGCTATGATGGAGTCGTAGAAATCAGGGGAGGAGATGTAGGTCTGCGGACCGTCATTGCCTTCGCTGAGGAATTGTGTTTTGTAAGCCTGAATGGATTCCATGCGTTGTTCAAACACATCCGATATGTCGACCACCAGATCGGGTTCGTGGTAATTATCTTGGATGTAGTGCAAAACGTAGGACGGTCTCCATCTGGCTTGCGCGTTTCCGGATTGGTCCGTGGTTTGGATCTTGGTGAGTCCGGATAAGAACGCCGCGTCACGAACCAGCTGACCGGCTCGTCCGTGATCGGGGTGACGGTCGTGCAGTACGTTCGCCAAAACGACCTCCGGTTGGTATTTTCGAATGGCCTGAATGATCAATCGTTGATGAGCCTCGTCATTCTGAAAGAATCCATCGCGCATGCCCAGATTTTCTCGTGCATGAACACCCAGGATCCGGGCTGCATCGGCGGCCTCTTGTGCCCGAGTTTCGGCAGTCCCTCGCGTTCCCAATTCACCTTGCGTAAGATCAACGATTGCGGCCCGTTTGCCCAGTTTGATTTCATTGAGCAAGGTACCGGAGCAACTCAGTTCTACATCGTCCGGGTGAACCCCAAAGGCCAATACATCCACTTTCATATAGAGTGAAGATACGATGAAAATAACGGGTTAGCGTCGGTTGGGATTGTTGTACCAAGCTCCGTCGATCTCCCGGATGATGTTTTCAATGTCACGGTCGGTTGCATTGGAATTGGGTTCCCAATCTTGTTTAAGGTTTCCGCCGAAAAAGAAAGCAACAGTTTGATAAAGCCGGGCATTGACCCCGCCTTTGTATTCTTTTAACAATTCGTAACAATTATTCCCCGTTTGTCGGTTGATTAATTTCATCAACACTTTTCCTTGGTAAACAGAAAGATTGGTCAGTGGGTCTGCGAATTGAGTGCGCAATTCATTTTCTCGGCTTTCGAGGAATTTCTTGCGGCTCCTCTTTTCCAGGATGCCGGCTAAATTGCGTTGAATGTCGTTGATTGTGTTTCCGGCTATGCGTGCGTAGGGATACGTTACATAAACGGCATTTCGAAGACGGGTCCATTCTTTGATCTGTTTGGCTTGTTTTGCCGCAGAACCACGCCCGATCCAAACGCCTTCCTGTTCTCGAAAGGTGTGCATTTCGTTTCGGTACCAGAGGGCAGCTACCACCAGGGTGTCGTTGGGCCCCCAGTTTTTCATGCGCACGGAAAGCGGAGGCATGGGGCTTATACTGTCGATCGGAAATGGCTCCTGGCAAGCAGCGGATACGGATATTGAGATGAATAAGGAACAGATCCAATGCCGAACTCGGAACATGCTACAAGTTACAAAAGCTTTTCACGTGCCGGTGGTAGATCGGGTTAGGGGCCTGTTAAAATCAGGTACGGTTTGCTTGCAACCATTGTTGCATGCGGCGACGCATGCTGATCAAAAGTCCGGCGGCCGTTAGCCAGATGCCAAACCAAAGAAACTGGATGTAGGGGTAGTGAAAAGCCTTTAGGGTCACGTATTTAAGCAAGGTGTCGGATTCTTTGATCCCTACGACCAGACTTCCGTCCTTTTTTTGTTCCTCCAATTGCATAATCATGCCTTCAGCCTGCATGGTATCGGGTAGGGGCAGCCATTGTTTCTTAGCCCAGGCCGCCTTCAAGGTCACGGTGGCGGTTTCCCCGGTTCTGCGGTGAATGGAAACAGGCAGTTCCACGACCTGTCCACCCTCCCCAAACAATTCAACGGGTAAGCTGTCGATCAAGTTGGGCTGGCCAAACGTGATGAATCCTTTGCTGTAAAAAGTCGTGTCACCGGGCATCACGGTTTTGGACGTAAATCGCGTGGTGTCCTCTTTTTTATCGGGGTCGGGCAAGGAAGTAACGTAGGTGAATACGTCGTGATCCCAATAGTGTTTTGCATCAGGATTGGCCATCAGCCCTTGTTGTCCTTTGTAATTCACGAATGCATTCGGGTACAAGACGAACTCTTCTTTTCCATCGTTGCTTTTAAAACGGACTTTGTAATACCACAGTTTTTTCTTCGGGTGTACCGAGTCCTGTTCGTAAGTAACCTTGTATCGGCCCATCTCCGATGGAATGTCCTTTACCAACGTAAGGTTCTGGCGCGGATTCTCTCCTTTACCGAGTGGTGTTAGAAATCCGGTATTGTTTTCAGAGATCACTTGTTTGTTGGAGGAAGTGACAACGATGGCGAGTAAAGTCAGGGCGAAACCAACGTGTGCAATGGCGCCTCCTGATTTTGCCAGATTCCCCTTGATGCCGATCCAGATATAGCTGGCGTTTGCGATCAAGCTGAATATGCTACAAATTGCTGCGATCCAGAGTGCCGTTTGAAATCCCAGTCCCTTCTGGTCGTACCGAATGCCAATGTACCAAGCAAAGCCGATGCCCAGTAGCAGGGTAATCAACAAGGGAATGGAGATGCGTTTCCAGAACAGGTCCATCCCGGTCTGCTTGTATTTCAAGTAGTAGGTGAAACCGGTTAACAGGGCAAGCATGATGGCAATGTAGATCTGTACGCTGTTGTATGAAAATTCAACGTCTTCCGGTGGGGCAATGGTGGTACCGAATATTTTATTGAATACGGGCAGGGAGGTTTGTCCAATGATCAGGATCGCAGACAAAAAGAATAACAACGATCCGATGTACATCCAGAATTCACGCGCAGAAATATTTTCTTCCGTCTGAATCTGCGGAATTTCCCGATGGCGACGAATGAGGAACCACGCAGACGGAATCATGAAAACAGCGATCAAAGCCAGCAATTGCAAATTCATGCCCTCGCCCGTGAACGCGTGGACAGAAGTTTCACCCAAAATACCGCTGCGGGTAAGAAATGTAGAGTAGAGAATGAACCCAAATCCCAATACAAAGAAAACGATGGTGCTCCGCAGGGCTTGCCCACTGTGTCGATAGATGAGTAGGGTGTGCAATCCGGCTACCCCGATCAACCAAGGTACCAGGGAGGCATTTTCAACCGGGTCCCAAGCCCAATAACCTCCAAAGGTGAGTGATTCGTAGGCCCACATGCCGCCCATCATGATGCCGACACCTAAAACAGCCGTAGAGAAGAGTGCCCAAGGCTGCACGGGTTTGACCCAATCGGTATACCGACGAGTAATGACACCGCCCATGGCAAAGGCAAAGGGAATCAGCGTGGAAGCAAAGCCCAGGAAGAGGACGGGCGGGTGAATCACCATCCAATAATTCTGCAGCAAAGGGTTGAGGTCGTTGCCATCCTGAATTTTCTCAAGGTAGTTCGGGATCAGGGGCTGGCTGGCATCAAAATCGATGTGCAGTGCCGGCGCTCCATCGAGTACGCCGGAATCACGTAGTAGCAAAAACGGACTGGATCCAAGCTTCCATCCCAAGATGGAAAGTCCGATGATCATGGTGGATAAACAGAATTGGGCAAAACTCACGATCGACATAACGGGTGCTTCCCATCCTTTGGCTGTGCGGATTAGCAACAGGCCCAGTACACCTTGGGCCAACAACCACAGCAGGAAACTACCTTCTTGTCCCTCCCAGATACTGGCCAATAGATATTTGAATTCAAGCGATTTGCTGCTGTGTTTCCATACGTAGTGATACTCGAATCGATGGTTGTGGATCAGGTACAGCAACAAAAAAAAGATCGTGAATACGGAGATCGTTTGCAAGTAGAAACCAACGCGGGCGATTCGTTGCCAACTTGCGCGCAAGGTTAATTCGTTGGACCGAACAGTTTGCGCATAGGCAAAACAGGCCAGCGCCGATGCGACCAAGGAAAGAATCGCGGCCAAATGCCCCAGTTGGCCGGGCCAGCTCAGTTCTCCAATGTACATGCTTAAGGTTGTGTGGTGGGTAAGGGAACGCTACCAGGATGCTTGAGTCCCTTGGCTTCTTCTTCTTTGTATTTCGAGGGGCATTTGGTCTGTATCTCTTTGCACAGGAATACGCTATCGCTGTATCGACCTTTTAAAACGAGTCGATCACTCATTTCGAGGTTCTCTGGCTTGGCATTGTTGTATTCAACAATCATCCGTTGACCCAAACTATCGATGGCGGCGAAACGTAGATAATTGGGATTGTTGAGTGCATCGTATTGGATGGGGCTGCTCTTATCCAATTTGGCCATCACATGCACAAATTGACCGGGTTTTTTTCGCGCCGTCTCTACCGTGTCGTAGGTGCTCGTCGTTTTCAAAAAGCTAAGCAGTACGCCGATGCAAACTGCGATGCCGATGAGTAAGATCAATTGTGTGCGTTTCATGGTGCTATTGGTGGCGCAAATTTAAGCAATGAAATCGAGGGGGTTTCAAGAATCCCGTTCGTTTATATTTCAAGGGGATTCCCCCCTATATTTGCAAAACTAACAACTGTTTGAGTTAAATTGTTTGATATGGATTTTCAACTTTCCGAAGAACATTTGATGATCCGCCAGGCGGCTCGTGATTTTGCTCAAAACCAATGCTTGCCGGGCGTGATCGAACGCGATGAAAAACAGCAATTTCCCCGTGAACAAGTTTCGGCACTGGCCGATCTGGGTTTTCTGGGGATGATGGTAGACCCGCAGTATGGCGGTAGCGGACTGGACACCATCTCTTACGTACTGGCCATGGAAGAGATCAGTAAGGTGGATGCCAGTACCAGCGTGTGTATGAGTGTCAACAATAGCCTGGTTTGTTATGGAATACAGGAGTTCGGCACCGAACAGCATAAACAGAAATACCTCACGCCACTGGCTCAAGGACAAAAGGATGGGGCGTTACACATCGGGGCCTTCATGCTCAGTGAACCGGAGGCTGGATCGGATGCAACTTCGCAGCAGACCACCGCAGAAGATATGGGCGACCATTATTTATTGAATGGCACCAAGAATTGGATCACCAACGGAGGAACCGCCTCGGTTTACCTGGTTATTGCTCAAACAGATCCGGCCAAAGGTCCAAAAGGCATCAACTGCCTGATTGTTGAGAAGGATTGGCCAGGCGTAGTGGTAGCAGCCAAAGAAAACAAATTGGGCATTCGGGCGAGTGATACACACACCGTGATGTTCAACGACGTAAAAGTTCCGAAAGAAAATCGCATTGGAGAGGATGGCTTTGGATTCAAGTTCGCGATGAAGACCTTGGCAGGCGGACGAATCGGAATCGCCGCACAAGCCTTGGGCATCGCCTCAGGGGCGTATGAATTGGCGCTGGCCTATGCCAAAACGCGCAAGGCCTTTGGGACCGAGATCATCAATCACCAGGCCATTGCCTTTAAGTTGGCAGATATGGCTACCCGCATCGAAGCAGCGCGACTGCTTTGCTTAAAAGCGGCTTGGGAAAAAGACAATGGACTTGACTACACGGTCAGCTCCTCCATGGCCAAGGTATTTGCATCAGAAACTGCCATGTGGACCACCACCGAGGCCGTACAGATCCACGGTGGATATGGGTTTGTGAAAGAATATCACGTGGAAAGATTGATGCGCGATGCCAAGATCACCCAGATCTACGAAGGCACCAGTGAAGTTCAACGGATCGTCATCAGCCGTTCGCTGATCAAATGATCTAAGGCGTAATTTCGCAACATGGCTGTTGATTTACCCGCGTATTTTCAATTATGCGAGGAATTTAATTCCAAGCAGGTTACCCTAGTAGCTGTTTCCAAGACAAAACCGATCGAGGATATTCAACTTCTCTACGAAGCCGGTCAGCGCGATTTCGGAGAAAACTATGTACAGGAGCTCTGCGACAAACAGGCCAAACTTCCAACAGACATTCGCTGGCATTTTATCGGACATCTCCAAAGCAATAAGGTCAAGTACATCGCTCCTTTTGTTCATCTCATTCACGGCGTAGACTCTGAATCCTTGTTGAAAGAAATCGATAAGCAAGCGCGAAAAAACAACCGCGTCATCGATTGTTTGTTGCAGATGCACATTGCACAAGAAGAAACCAAATACGGACTGGATGCCACCGAATTAACTGAACTCTTTCCCAAACTCCCAAACTACCCAAACGCCCATGTAGTGGGCCTGATGGGCATGGCCAGCTTCTCAGAGGATAAAAAACTCGTTCGATCCGAATTCAACACCCTGGCCCAAACTTTCCAAACTCTCCAAACTTTCCAAACTGCCCAAACTCTTTCTATGGGCATGAGCGGTGATTATCCAATTGCGATTGAAGCGGGCAGTAATATGGTGCGAATCGGAAGTTTATTGTTCGGCGCGAGAGGGTAGGGTTTATTTCTTTCGAAATACCATCCAGGTCAACGAGTCGGTACCCAAGACCAATTCTTCGTTATTTCTAAACGAGTACTGCGTTGAACTTTTCAGTGCTTTCATGAATGTAGTTTCCGCATCGCCCGGACAGACCAGCGTGCTGCTTGTCAGCCCGGTTAAATTCAGCCGATTGCCAGCCGTGGAAAGGGTGGCGCTGAAACGATTGCAACCGGTCGAGCCGGACAGCATCTTGCTTCCGGCTTGTATGAACAACATAGGTCGCTGGCGGGGGTAGAGTTTGTCAAAAGGGGTAGGGGACTGGGGTAAGGCATCCAGCACCCAGCTGCCGGTCAGCGCCGAATCCACGCTGTCTTGAATCAGCTTGGGTGGATTCAATGGACTTGATTCCGATCCAGATTTCTTAGCCGGCGAAGACTCACCACAGGCGATCAAGGAAAGGCAGGCAACAGCAATTGTGAGGGTCCGCATAGGTTCATTTTTGGCAAATCTAAAAACTGTCGAGCATCTCCAATACCCCATCCTTCTTTAACTTCACTAACTAACTCATAATTTATGAAACGTACTTGGCTGCTCTCCACGTTGCTATTGATCGTCGGTGCCCTGCTCGCCCAGGACCCGGATGTGGAGTACATGAAAAAGAACTACGATGTTTTTGAATACCGGATCCCCATGCGCGACGGTGCAAAGCTCTTCACACTTGTATACATCCCAAAGGACCGCTCCAAGAAATATCCGATCCTATTAAATCGTACTTGTTACAACGCTTCCGAATACCGCGGATTTCGGACCGGCGGTCACCCATCCAAGTATTTGGTTGAGGATGGATACATCATCGCCTTTCAGGACGTACGCGGTCGTTACATGAGCGATGGGGCGTTCAACAACATGACCCCCAACATTCCCGGCAATGACCCAAAAAATAAAAGAGACATCGACGAAAGTTCCGATACCTATGACGCCATTGATTGGATGGTCAAGAATCTGCCCAGTAACAATGGTCGAGTAGGGATGTATGGGATCTCCTATCCTGGATTCTACACCGCTGCCGCTTTGCCAGATGCGCATCCGGCTTTAAAAGCTTGTTCGCCTCAAGCGCCGATCTCCGATTTCTTCTTTGACGATTTTCACCACATGGGTGCTTACTTGCAGAGCTACACAGCCGCTTTGGCCGTATTCGGTTATCAAAAAAAGGATACCACGCGGGATGATTGGTATATGTCCGAAATGATGCGGTTCTATGCCAACAATCCGAAAGACGGCTACAATTTTCATCTGAGTCAAGGGCCGCTGAAGAACATCACCGAGAAGTATCACCACGATAATTTCTTTTGGAAACAAATCATCGATCACCCCAACTACGATACATTCTGGCAAAAGCGTAGCCTGTTGCCCCATTTGAAGAATGTAAAACCCGCCGTACTCACCGTGGGCGGATGGTTTGATGCGGAGGATCTGTTTGGTCCGCTGAACATCTATAAAAACATTGAAAAAAGTACGCCCGGTGCCAAGAATACGATCATCATGGGTCCGTGGGCGCACGGACAATGGTCGCGCGAAACCGGAAAAAGCACCCACAATCACATCTACTTCGGCGACAGCATCCCCACGTTCTTCCAACGGGATGTGGAGCGTCCTTTTTTTGCACACTACTTGAAAGACGCCCCCGATCCCAAACTACCCGAGGCACTCATGTACAATACCGGTACCAAGGCATGGCAGCGATTCGATGTGTGGCCTCCGGCTGACATCCCTGCAGCCAACCTCTATTTTGGGGAAGGCGGGAAACTGTCGATCAATACGCCCACCAACACGACATCCAGCTTCAGTTACGTAAGCGATCCCGCTAAGCCGGTTCCTTATACCTCACAGACGGAAGGGTTGACTTTTACGCCTCGGAACTTTATGAGTGATGATCAGCGCCAAGCCGGACGCCGTCCGGATGTGCTCACCTTCGAGACCGATCCACTCGCCGATCCAGTCACACTCGCAGGTGAAATACTGGCTAAATTAAAAGTAGCGATCTCCACCACCGATGCCGACTTCATCGTCAAGTTGATCGATGTATATCCCGATAATCACCCGAACTACGAGCACAACCCCAAGAACATCATCATGGGTGGTTATCAACAGCTGGTGCGCAGTGAAGTATTTCGGGGTCGTTTTCGCAACAGCTTTGAAAAGCCGGAACCCTTTGTGCCCGGTCAGCCTACCGACGTGAACATCCCGTTGCAAGATGTGTTGCATACCTTCAAGAAAGGTCACCGCATCATGGTCCAGATCCACAGCACCTGGTTCCCCTACATCGATCGCAACCCGCAGCAATTCGTTGAGAATATTTACAAGGCCGATGAAAAGGATTTCATCAAATCCGAGATCAAAGTCTTTGGATCGAGCGAAGTGGGTGTAGGCGGAAGCCAAACACCTAAAAAAGGATTTTAATGACCGCCCAGAATCGAATCGATCAGTATCAACTGCAACCTCATCCGGAGGGAGGATATTATACGCGGACCTATTGCGCTGAGCAAGTTTTTTCGGGTGATGCAGCCAACGATCCCTTTCCAGCGGGGCGACCTTGGTCGACGGCTATTCTATACCTGATGGAAGCGGGTGATTTCGCGGCATTCCACCGAATCAAAAGTGATGAAATCTGGCATTTTCACGAAGGCGGTGGAGTCGAACTTTATCTGTTGCGTAAATCTGGCCCATTGGATGTGATCCGAATGGGGCCCGAAGATCAGCAACAAGTAACGATACCTGCCCATCATTGGTTCGCTGCCGCCCCCATAGAAAACGCCGGCTTTACATTGGTTGGATGCACGGTTTGTCCGGGCTTTATGTTTCAGGACCATGAAATGGCCATTGCAGCCGAATTGCGGACTCAATTCCCAAATCACGCCGAATTCATCGATCGATACTGTCGCTCTTGAGCCGGCTTCCTTTTGTATCTTCGCTGCTCTACAATTATGGCAGAAGAACGCAGTTTGAATTTTTTAGAAGAGATCATCGAAAATGATCTGAACTCCGGCAAGTATACCGAGATCGTGACCCGCTTTCCGCCGGAACCGAATGGATATCTCCATCTCGGACACGCCTCGAGCATTTGTTTGAATTTCGGTCTCACGAAATCCTTTCCCGGTTATACCAACCTTCGATTCGACGATACCAACCCCGTTACCGAGGAGACCGAGTATGTGGAAAGCATCAAAACGGATGTTCGTTGGCTGGGATTTGAGTGGAAACACGAGCGATACGCCAGTGACTATTTCGATACACTGTTTGATTATGCCTGCAAGCTCATCGATCTGGGCCTAGCCTACGTAGATGATCTCAGCCCCGAGCAAATGGCTGCGCAAAAAGGAACGCCCACCGAACCCGGCGTGAACAGTCCCTTTCGCGACCGCTCCATCGAAGAGAATCGCGCGCTCTTCCTGCGCATGAAGGCCGGTGAATTCCCCGACGGCACCCACACCCTACGGGCCAAGATCGATATGGCACACATCAATATGCTGATGCGCGATCCGATCCTCTATCGCATCAAGCATGCACATCATCATCGTACGGGCGACAAGTGGTGCATCTATCCGATGTATGATTTCGCACACGGGCAAAGTGACTCCATCGAAAACATCACCCATTCCATTTGTACGTTGGAGTTCGTGCCCCACCGCGAGTTGTACGATTGGCTGATTGAAAAGCTGGGTATCTATCCATCGCATCAATATGAATTTGCCCGCCGCAACATCAACTATACCGTTACCAGCAAACGAAAACTGTTGCAATTGGTGCAGGAAGGTCATGTGAACGGGTGGGACGATCCGCGCATGCCAACGATCAGCGGACTTCGTCGACGTGGGTATACCCCCGACAGCATCCGCGAATTCTGCAGCCGCATCGGCGTGGCCAAGCGCGAAAACATGGTGGATGTGGGGTTGTTGGAGTTCTGTGTACGCGAACACCTCAATCAAATTGCCCTGCGCCGCATGGTGGTGATCGATCCGCTCAAGGTAGTAATCACCAATCATCCCGGCCCAGTGGAGATGCTGAGCAGCGAAAACAATCCGGAAGCAGAGAACGGCGGACATCGTTCCGTGCCTTTTAGTTCGGAGATTCTCATCGAGCGGACCGATTTCATGGAAATTCCGCCGAAGAAGTATTTCCGTTTGGCACCCGGACAAATGGTTCGATTGAAAAGCGCCTACATCATCCGTTGCGATGAAGTGATCAAAGACGATAAAGGCGAGGTTGTTGAACTGCGTTGCACCTATTTCCCGGAAAGTAAAAGTGGATCCGACACCAGTGGGATTTCTGTCAAGGGCACCCTGCATTGGGTGAGCAAGGCAGAAGCCGTTCCGGTTGAATTGCGCTTGTACGATCGACTTTTCTCCGTCGAGGACCCCACCGATAGCGAAGGCGATTTTAAATCCTTCCTGAATCCAGATTCTTTGCAGGTGGTACAAACAGCCTTTGCTGAGCCGGCCATGAAGGGCGCTGAATTATCCGATCGATTTCAGTTCCTGCGCTTGGGGTATTTTGTATTGGATAAGGATAGCAATTCAGATAAGCTGGTCTTCAACAAGACCGTAGGACTCAAAGATGCCTGGGCCAAGGAGGCGAAGAAGTCTTGATTGACACTCGGTCAATACTTACCCATTTTGTTAGTTAGCCTTCTTTGCCAATGATTCATGATCGATGCGGCGTCCAGATCGACCATGTGTTTGCTGTTGATTGAAGGGTTTTGTGCATAGTAACTGATTCATCACTTATGCTCCCCGAACACGTCGCGTAATTCATCGGCGATTTCGCCCAGCGTGCAATGATGGGTAACGGCTTCCAACACGGCTGGCATGAGATTTTCACCGGAGACGGCTCTGCTTCTTACTTCTTTCAGACAGTCAGTTGCTTGATTTGCATTTCGGTTGACGCGTAGTTGCTGCAGTCGTTCCGTTTGTACCTGACGGATCGAATCGTCAATTTTTAAAATGGGCGTTTGCAGGTGTTCTTCCGTTGTGTAGGCGTTTTGTCCAACGATGATCTGCTCCTTCGATTCCACCTTTCGCTGATAGGAATAGGCGCTTCGCGCGATTTCTCGTTGCATGAATTCCTGCTCGATGGCCGACACGCTTCCGCCAAGCCCATCGATCTTCTGCAGCCACTCGATGGCTTTTTCTTCCATCTCCTGCGTCAGCGACTCAATAAAATATGAACCAGCCAATGGATCGGCCGTATCGGCCGCCCCACTTTCAAAGGCAACGATCTGCTGCGTACGAAGTGCGATGCGCGCAGCTTCCTCCGTCGGCAAGCCCAGGGCTTCGTCGTACCCATTGGTATGAAGCGATTGCGTTCCACCCAACACAGCGGCCAGGGTTTGAAGCGTAACACGCGATATGTTGTTCAGTGGTTGTTGTGCGGTGAGGGTAGAGCCACCCGTTTGCGTATGAAAGCGCAACATACAAGCCTTGGGATCGGTGGCGCCGAGTTCCTTCATGATTTTGGCCCAAATGCGACGAGCGGCGCGGAACTTGGCGATCTCTTCAAATAAATTATTGTGTGCGTTGAAGAAGAAGGAGAGACGCTTACCGAACACGTCAATATTCAATCCTTTTTCCAATGCCGCTTGCACATATGCTTTCCCGTTACTTAATGTAAAAGCAATTTCCTGTGCAGCGGTGCTGCCGGCTTCGCGGATGTGATATCCCGAGATGGAGATGGTATTCCACTTGGGCATTTCCTGGCTGCACCACTCGAAGATGTCGGTGATGATGCGCATGGAAGGGCGTGGGGGATAGATGTACGTACCCCGGGCTGCGTATTCCTTTAAAATATCATTCTGAATGGTTCCAGTCAATTTCTTCAGATCGGCCCCTTGTTCTTTTCCAAGTGCCGCGTATAGGGCGAGCAAGATGTAGCCGGTAGAATTGATGGTCATGGAGGTGCTCACCGATTCCAAGGGAATGTCTTTGAAGAGCCGACGCATATCTTCGATTGAATCGATGGCCACGCCTACTTTTCCTACCTCGCCATCGGCTAGGGCGTGATCGCTGTCGTATCCAATTTGTGTAGGGAGGTCGAAGGCGACGCTGAGTCCGCTCACGCCTTGTTTCAATAGATAATGATATCGTTCGTTGCTGGCTTCAGCTGTCGAGAAACCGGCATACTGACGCATGGTCCACAACTTACCCCGATACATATCGGGTTGTATCCCGCGCGTATAGGGGAAGGTTCCGGGCAACTCGAGTTGACCGGCAGGCAAATCACCTGCTTGGTAGACCGGTTTGATCTCGATCCCCGAATCGGTTTGTTTCTTGTTGGTGGGCTCCATTACTTCATCAGTATTTTGGCTTCCTGATTGAGTGTTTTGGCAACCAACTCGTGCAAGGGCGCGCCGGATTGTTGCATGATCACTTCCAGCAACACCACACTCAGTTCCGATCCGGTTGCGTCTGCTTTCATGGAAGCAGATACTTGATGGATCATGGCCAGATTTTGTTCTTTTAAATTACGAACCGAATCCCACGCGATGTCGGATACATAGAGTTGTTGTGTGCTGTTGTAATCAAATTCCTGCTTGATGTTCTCGATCAAGAGCAATTTCATTTGAAGCGCGGTGAGGCCGGGTTGTGCCAGTCGCGAAATTAAATTCGGCAAGGCGATTCGCTCGGTTAGCAGCACCAGCCGTTCATAGGCTTGGAGCCGAAGTGATCGGATCTCGGCGGTTGGTTGCGCGGAAGTGGATTTACTGCGAGGCAGCAGGGCGATGATGCTGAAGGCCAAGGCCAAAACGGCCACGATCAGGGCAAGCAGGGATTGTTCCATAATTGATTTAACAAAAGT
>Ga0102913_1000157_pt1 | contig 18738 bp, 16 predicted proteins | sample Colrivmet1560A02_FD_78197 | JGI IMG/M metagenome (GOLD analysis project Ga0102913, IMG submission 78197) | Estuarine microbial communities from the Columbia River estuary - metaG 1560A-02 | ecosystem: Environmental > Aquatic > Marine > Intertidal zone > Estuary | place: USA: Columbia River... | reverse complement strand
ATGAGCTGCTCATTTAAGTAGTCGAGCATTTCAAGAAACGATGCTTCGTCACTGATTTCGTCAACTTTGTATGTTTCGAAATGACCTGAGTCTTTCGGACCATTTTGACGCCAAATTTTAAGGATGATGTCCTTGAGATGATTACTCACTTGTAGCTCCGTGTTGCGAGGTGGACATTTTCAAATTCGAGTTCTTCAACATTGCGTTTTGCGGTCATTGGATCGCCCGACCATTCCCAGGCAGCTACGTGACAGAACTTGTCGTCGTCACGCAATGCTTCGCCTTCTTCTGTTTGGTATTCCGCGCGGAAGTGACCGCCGCAACTTTCTTGACGCTCGAGTGCATCGCGGCACATCAACATTCCGAGTTGGAAGAAGTCGTCGACGCGACCTGCTTTTTCTAATGTTTGGTTGAGACTTTCACCATTACCTGTAACACGAAGATCTTTTTTGAACTCGTCGTACAAGGCAGGAAGTTCCGACAGGGCTTTTTCGAGACCTTGTTCGGTGCGCTCCATTCCGCAGTAGTCCCAAATAATTTTTCCTACTTCACGATGGAACCAATCGGGTGAACGTGTTCCACCAATATTGAGATAACCAGTGAATCGTTCACGTGCTGCTAATTCAGCAGCTTTAAATTCAGGATGATCAACACTCGGGATTGCCTTGTTCAACATTGGAGCCAAGTAGTTGCCAATGGTGTAGGGCAACACGAAGTAACCGTCGGCGAGACCTTGCATGAGAGCAGAAGCTCCGAGTCGGTTTGCACCGTGGTCTGAGAAGTTTGCTTCGCCTGCTGCGTACAAGCCAGGAATGCTGGTCATGAGTTCGTAGTCAACCCACAAACCGCCCATGGTGTAATGCGATGCCGGGTACATGCGCATTGGCATGTCGTAAGGGTTCTCTCCGGCAATGCGCTCGTACATGTCGAAAAGGTTGCCGTAGCGCTCTTTCACAACATCTTTGCCTAAACGCGCAATTGCATCGGCAAAGTCGAGGTACACACCATTTTTCAAAGGACCAACACCTAGACCCTTGTCTACTGCGCGCTTTGCTGCTCGTGATGAAATATCTCGTGGTGCGAGGTTTCCATACGATGGGTACAAACGCTCGAGGTAGTAGTCGCGATCTTCTTCAGGAATGTCGGCTGCGCTGCGCTTCTCGTCTTGGTTCTTTGGAACCCATACCCGGCCATCGTTACGGAGCGACTCTGACATGAGTGTGAGCTTCGATTGAAACTCATCGCTTTGAGGAATGCATGTTGGGTGAATTTGCGTGTAGCAAGGGTTCGCAAAATATGCGCCCTTGCGATGTGCGCGCCAAGCAGCAGTGACGTTGCACGACATTGCATTTGTTGACAAGAAGAATGCGTTTCCGTATCCACCGGTTGCCAACACCACAGCGTGTGCTGCGTGAGAAGTAACTTCACCAGTGATCAAGTCGCGCACAACGATTCCTGCCGCACGACCTTCCACTGTGACTACATCAACTAATTCGCTGCGGTTGAACAGGCGCACGCCGCCCAAACCCACTTGGCGAGCAAGTTGCTGGTATGCGCCTAACAACAATTGCTGACCAGTCTGGCCGCGAGCATAGAAAGTTCTACTTACTTGAGCGCCACCAAAGGAACGGTTATCGAGAAGGCCGCCGTATTCACGAGCAAAGGGAACGCCTTGGGCGACCATCTGATCGATGATGTTGACAGAAACTTCAGCCAAGCGATGCACGTTTGCTTCGCGTGCACGGAAGTCTCCACCTTTAATGGTGTCGTGAAACAAGCGATGAACGCTGTCGCCGTCACCTTGATAGTTCTTGGCAGCGTTAATGCCGCCTTGCGCTGCAATGGAGTGCGCACGACGAGGTGAGTCGTGAAAAGTAAATGCATCTACTTGGTAACCGAGTTCGGCAAGCGTTGCTGCAGCAGAGGCTCCGGCAAGACCAGTTCCCACCACAATTACTTTGAATTTGCGCTTGTTGTTGGGGTTCACCAACTTCACATCTTCTTTGTACGAGGACCACTTATCGCCTAGTGGGCCAGCAGGGATTTTTGAGTTCAATTGTGTGCTCATGATTTTTCCTTATGTCCTGCTCTCTCAGCCGCCCACGATGCCGGCAAGCACCGCAACGGGGAATGAAACATTTCCTACAACAACGATTGTTGCAACTCCTGCTGCAATAGAACGTCGCCATTCATTGAAGCGTGGGCTATTCCAGCCCATCGATTGAAAAAGGCTCCACACGCCGTGGAAGAGGTGGATACCCAACATGATGTTGGCCAAAATGTAAAACAACGCAACTGGCCAACGCTCAAAACTGCGCACCACATTGTCGTAGACATTAGCTCGAATAAATTCTCCATCGGCTCCGACGGTATTAACGACACCAAAGGTGAGATCGAGTAAGTGCCAAATAACAAACAACAAAACAGTGACACCGGTGTAGCGCATTGAACGACTGGCAAAACTTGCCACTTGATAGTCGCGCTCACTTTGATACTTCACCGGGCGCGCCTTGCGATTCAACTGTGTCAATGAGTACGCAGCATGAATATGCAGCACCACCATGGCGAGAAGTCCGCCACGCAATAGCCACAACACCACACCCTTAGGAGCGATGGGATACAGCAATTCCTTCAGGAACTCTGCGTAATGGTCGAGATCGGACTGACCGAAATACATCTTCAGGTTTCCGATCATGTGGAACACCACAAACCCAATGAGACCAATTCCGGTAATTGCCATCACGTACTTTTTGCCTACAGCGGTGCTGTAGAGATCGAGCAAAAACGGACGACGCTTCTTTTTCCCTACAGCGGTGCCCGTGACGGGTCCACGCTGTGATTCGAGTACTTGTGCCATCGAAGGATGCCTTTCAAAAAAACTCGCTCGGAGAGCCGAGAAGAGCTAGTGCGTTGAAAACGGTACTCCCCACGGCCCGCACAAGTGAACTTCTTCAAAAAGGTCGTCTTAATTTACGCCTCCCTTGTTACCCATGGGTAACATATTGAGCCAGTTTTGCGTCCGTATTCGCCCGATGTCGGTGAGTTACCTACACTCTCGAGGTCGCAAACAAACCAAGGAGGCAACGTTCTTCCCCCACTCCCCTCCGTTGCTCCAAAATCGCACACCTTTACCCCCTTTGTTGCCGTTACCGGAAAGAGGCAAAACGCATGACTACTGTTCGCTACCTCAGCCTCGATTGGATTGAAGCAATCGGCACGCGTGCCGCGCACAACGCACAGTTACAGGCTCTCGGTTCGACCCTCAACATTGGCATTACCCAAATGGTGAGTGACGGTCCAGAAGACACGGTCTTGTATCACCTGCAAGTAAAAGATAATGCTGTCACGTTTGGTGCAGGCCCAGCCGACCCAGAACATGTGCGTCTTGAACAAGAATGGGAAACTGCAGTGGCGGTGGCCACTGGCGAAATGGCTGCAGAAGATGCATTCATCACGGGCGCAATTCGCATTGGCGGCGACGCGCAAATGCTTCTGAACAGCCAAGAAATTTTTGCTGCACTCGACCCCATCTTCGATGAAGTAGCGCACATCACCGTTTACAAATAATTGCCCGACTTCAACGCAAGATACGTCGCCTCGGCATTATTTTCTTCCACTTGTACAGCATCATCTGCGAACGGATTCACCCAGACCGCCACGATGAGCGCAAGTTCATGTAAGTCACTTGCACCAAAAACTCCATTGTCGCGAGCTCTTTGTACTCCACGCGCTACCCCGTGCTGAGCTGCACCCCAGGTGAGAACACCGTGCTGCTCAGTTTCAATAGTTGCCTTGTTCACAAAAAGCGTCATTGGCTGCAGTGGCTGGTTTGGCGCAGCAACCGCTACAAAGCGCGTATGCCCAACACTTGGCGTTGCTAGCCCCGTTGCCCATGCAGTTCCTACGGCCCCTTCTCTATCACCCAGCACGGTGTTGATATGAGCTGCGTTCACACCCTCTCCAACAAATGATTCCCCGTATTCAGATTTCATTGGGGCAACCTTCCATAACGCGAGAGCTTCAATTCATCAGATGAGTCGGTGCCACTCTTAGTGTCGTACGCCAACAACGCAACAATACGTAACGTATGGCCCTCAATTGGAGTCACCTTGTGCAAAGAGGTGCGGCCGTTGAAGATCATCAAAGAACCGGCATGCATTGGCTCGACGCGAATTCGGTGACGCGCATTGCCCGACAAGACACTTTGTACATCGTCATAGTTTTCATCGGTTGCCGTGCGAAGTTTTTGAGCATTTTCGAACTCGCCACCGGCCTGCGAAGGCTGCAATGCAAGTGACACCACAAAGTCGGTCATGTCGAAATGCCAGCCCAATTGGTCGCCCTCACGCATGACAGCAAGGTTCAATGCACCAAACGGGTCTGCGTATCTATAGAGCTTTTCTTGCCCCAGAACGCCAGCCACAAAAGCCATGATCTCATCGGACTCATAAAGCTCGCGCACCGCGTGTTGTGCGGGAATGTGGTCGTAAGCAACCACTTCCACTGCAGATGACTGCACAGTACGGCGCGGGTGCCCCTCAGGAAAAGATTCATCGGGGCTACTCAAATACGCAGTTTTCTGCGACTCCGAACGGTGTGCAAGAGCCACAAGTTCTGCGGTTTCCGCCACCATTCGCCGCACAACTTCGTGCGGGATGAACTCTGGCAACACCACTACCCCGTCACGCTGGAATACCTCGCGTAAGTGAGCAGTGGTCTGAAAATCAGAAAGCGGCCACTCGTTCGTATTCACGAGGGCCGCTACTGACATTTTAAATATTTTCGTTGGTGTTAGATCAGACCAAGTTCACGCACTGCGTCGCGCTCTTCAACAAGTTCTGCAACCGATGCATCAATTTTTCCGCGGCTGTATGCATCGATGTCGAGACCTTGAACAATCTTATATTCACCGTTTTTACATACACATGGGAAAGATGAAATGAGTCCTTCAGGCACTCCGTATGAACCATCGGAAGGAACTGCCATTGAAACCCAATCGCCTTCAGGCGTATCGGTTGCCCATGAACGAATGTGATCGATTGCAGCATTTGCTGCCGAAGCTGCCGACGACAAACCGCGAGCCTTAATGATGGCAGCACCACGCTTAGCAACAGTGGGGATGAAAGTTTCATCGAGCCATTGCTGATCGTTTACTGCTGCAGCTGCATTTTTGCCATCAACTTCGCAATGGAAAAGATCGGGGTACTGCGTTGTGGAATGGTTGCCCCAAATAGTCATCTTCTTAATGGACGACACTGGCTTATTGAGCTTTGTTGCCAACTGTGAAATGGCACGGTTGTGGTCGAGGCGGGTCATTGCCGTGAACTGACCAGGGTTCATTCCCTTTGCATTGTTCATTGCGATGAGAGCATTGGTGTTTGCTGGGTTGCCCACCACAAGCACCTTGATGTTCTTTTTTGCATTCGCAGCAATTGCTTGACCTTGTGGTTTGAAGATGCCACCGTTTGCCGACAACAAGTCGGCACGCTCCATGCCATCTTTGCGCGGCATTGCACCTACAAGAAGCGCCACATCGGCATCACCGAATGCAACGTCGCCAGAATCGGTGCACACCACTTGCGAAAGAAGTGGGAATGCGCAATCTTCAAGTTCCATCTTGACGCCCTCAAGGGCTCCAAGTGCTGGAGTGACTTCAAGCAACTGCAAAATGATGGGAGTGTTTGGACCCAACATTGCTCCAGATGCGATACGGAATAAAAGGCTGTAGCCAATTTGGCCTGCTGCGCCGGTAACGGCGACTCGTACGGGGGTTGTCATAGACCCCCATCGTAGGTCGCATGTCCCCGCCTCCCAAGCCGGAGCGATACGACCTATTTCACGGAGGTGGTGGTTGCCCGAACAGTGGTACTTGAGGTCGAACTTGACGTGCTCGCTACCGTTGAACTCGTTGTAGTAGCGGCTTGCGTTGGTGCCGACAAGACTGCGTCTTCAAATTGGGGCCCCGGGCGCCCCAAAGCCTCCATAATGAGCGCGGTGTACTTGCGCTGACCCAATGGGCGTAAGTGCGTGAGGTCGTCATAGAGCCATTTAGGGTGCTCTGTGGCGTACTTCTTCCAGTCGATGATCTGGACATTGGGGTAACGCTCGGGAAGCGCCCGAATGAGGCGGTTATTCGACTCTTCCCAGTTCTTTCCGGGTACTGAGTTGGTGAGCACCAGCACCAGGGGAACATCGGCCAACACGCTCACAATGCTGTCGATAGTTTCTTGCGACGTACCGCTATTGGTGCCCAAGTGAATGACCACGGCACTGCCCAGCGCATTGATGGACTTCACGTAGTTCACAATTGGCAAGGCAGCTTTAAATGGGCGGCTCTTTTGAGCATCGACCGTCACCCCATATTTTGTCATTTCAGGGGCAGCACCCAACATGACTGAGTCGCCAATTGCCAAGATATCGATCCGCTCAGCTGGCACTGTTGTTGGTGCAACTGTTGATGTTGTTACCTGACCAGCAACAGAACTTGTGGGAATTGTTGATGGCACAGTGGTGGGCATGAGGTTGGTAATGAATCCATCAGCATCGACCAAGCTTTGGCTAATTGCGTCGAGTTCAACTTTTGCCGTCGACAAATTTGCAACAGCGAAAACTGGAGCAAGACTCAGTGCCACTGCGATGCCCACCATTTTGCGTCGGTGCAACTTCCGCTCCGCAGTAGGTGCACCGCGCCACGTGCGCAACCAAACACCCAACTTCCCTTTTCTGATAGGAGTTTCAATAAATCGATACGACGCTTCGGTGACGAGCAACGTACATGCCATGAGGAATGCAAAGCGGCCCCAACTCAGCGCATTGCCGGCAATATTCCGAGAAATTTGAAAGATCGGCCAGTGGTAGAGATACAAACCGTACGAACGCACGCCCACCCATACAAAAACCTTGTTGCCTAAAACAACTCGTCCGAGCACAGCCGATGGATGCGTTACTGCAGCAATCACTGCAACCGTTGCCAGCCCCACCAGGAAGAAGCCACCGCGATACAAAAGGTCATAACCATGGCTTCCCGTTTCTGCTCCGGTGACCACATTGGTGAAGCGCCACGCCATGAACGCAAGCGACAACAGCCCAAGAACTCCAACAACATCTACCAAAAATGACCGCTGAGCAATGCGTGCCTGAGCGATGTACCACGGACGCCACCACACGCCGAGTGCTGCACCGAGAAACAGTCCACTAGCTCGAGTAATGGTGGAGAGATACACAAAATCAATACGCGCTACTTCGCGACCAAGAAATGAGAAGTACTGATTTGCTGTATCGGTCGGGTTGGAAATTGGCCCCGTGCGATACATCACTGCAGTCAAGACTGCAATTCCCACTGCAGAAAGAAAAAAACATAAACCAATAACTGGCAAACGGCGTCGCGACAATTTCAACAGCGCAAACATCAGAAGTGGCCAAATCAGATAAAACTGTTCTTCCACTGCAAGTGACCACAAGTGGCGTAGTGGTGCAAAAGCGAAAGCACTGAAATACGAACTACCCGTGTGGATTTGGAACCAGTTCGAAATATAGAAAAAACCTGCAAGCACGTCACCGCGCAATGTGCCTAATTCACTGCGCTTGAAAAACGAGACATAAACAGTGATACCTACGAGCAATGTCCAAAGCGCTGGTAAAAGGCGACGTGCTCGTCGTATCCAAAATTCGCGCAAATTCACGGTGCCCGTGCGCTGTGACTCGGCGACCAAAAGAAGAGTGATGAGATAGCCACTGATGACAAAAAATACTTCGACGCCCAAAAATCCACCCTCTAGCCACGAGTGGTTTGCGTGATAGAAAATCACGGCAACGACGGCCAAGGCTCGCAGGCCATCGAGACCAGGTAAATAGGGCACTACTGCTGGTACGCGCAAGCCGCCCGAGGAATCAGGTGGCAGATGAGACAACCGGAAGCCCCAAGTTTGCATAGATCTCACGCGTAGCGCTTGACCGATTCAACGTATAAAAATGCAACCCTGGCGCACCAGCATCGAGCAATTGCGCGCACAACTCAGTTGCTGCTTCTACGCCAATGCGTCGCACATCTTCTGGGTCTTCTACTTTGGCGAGTCGTTCCGCTAAATCTTGTGGGAACGCTGCCCCCGACATTTCAGCCATGCGCTGCACTTGACTTTTGTTCGTTACTGGCATGATGCCCGGAATGATTGGCTTGTTGATTCCGAGTGCGGCAAGTTCTTCAACGAGACGCACATAATGTTCTGCGTCAAAGAAGAACTGAGTAATGGCAAAATCGGCCAGACGCAGTTTTTGAGCGAGAAATTCACGGTCTTCAGTGCGTGATGAACTGCGCGGATGCACCTCTGGGTGTGCGGCAACACCAATGCTGAATTTCCCTGCAGCTTGCAACTCATGCACAAGGTCGGAGGCGAAGCGATAGTCACTTGGGCGAACATCGGCAGGGTCTGTTGGTGGGTCGCCACCCAGAGCCAAAATGTTTTCCACTCCGGCATCTACATAGGCCTGAAGGATTTCTTCGATATCGCCGCGCGTGTGACCCACACAGGTGAGATGTGCCATCGGGGAAATTGTTGTTTCGCGGCGCATCCATGTAACAAGATCGCGAGTACGTTCGCGAGTGCTGCCACCAGCACCGTAGGTAACCGACACAAAACTGGGATGCAAGGTTTCCAATTCTGCAATTGTTCGACCTAAAGACAATTGGGCAGCATCGGTCTTTGGCGGAAAGAACTCAAAGGAAAAAGTACGCCCACGAGCAAGAAGTTCCGTAATGCGGGCCATGTGAATAGTTTAGTGACGGAAGTGGCGTGCGCCAGTGAAGATGAGCACAATGCCATGCTCATTTGCTGCGGCAATGACTTCCTCGTCACGCACACTGCCCCCTGGCTCAACAACGACATGCACCCCAGCGGTTGCCAACATGTCGAGCCCATCACGGAAGGGGAAAAATGCGTCGCTTGCCGCTACCCCGCCAATGGCTCGGGTCCCTGCACGTTCACATGCCAACCGAGCTGCATCGAGACGGTTTTGCTGACCACCACCGATGCCCACTGCTTCATTGTTTTGTGTCACCACAATGGCATTCGAGCTCACTGCAGCACACACCTTCCAAGCAAAGCCGGCCTGCTGTAGCTGCTCTGGTGTTGGCTGAGCGCTACTTGCCACAGTCCATGTTGCAGGGTCATCATTCACGGCATCGGGGCTTTGCACCAGAACTCCACCACTCACACTGCGTAACTCATACTCAGGAAGCTCAGGAACACCAGCACGCACGATGCGGAGATTTTTCTTACTTTGCAGAATGTGCAGTGCCGACTCAGAATATGCCGGAGCAACAACAACTTCAGTAAACACGTTGCAGATTTCTTGAGCAGTTGCTTCGTCAACCTCACGATTGAGAGCAATGATTCCACCGAATGCGCTCACTGGGTCACACGCATGAGCGCGTTGATATGCATTGAGTAGCGACAAACCAGTTGCAACACCACACGGGTTGGCATGTTTTACAACAACCGCTGCGGCTTCAGAAAATTGGTGCACCAGTTTCCAAGCGGCGTCGGCGTCGAAAACATTGAGGTACGACATCTCTTTGCCGCCGAGTTGTTCTGCAGTGTTCCACCAACTATGGCTTCCCTCAAGACGGTACAAAGTACCTGTTTGATGAGGGTTCTCTCCGTAGCGCAAATCTGAAACATGCTCTAACTGCAAGGACAACGCGAACTTCTCGTTTCCACTCATCCATTGCCCAATTGCTGCGTCGTAATTGCGCGTCGTTGCAAATGCGCGTGCCGAGAGCTGGCGACGTGTTTCCAAACTCAATGCACCATTTGCCGAGATTTCAGCAAGTACCGGTGTGTATTGAGATGGTTCCACCACTACACCTACTCGTGCAAAGTTTTTGGCAGCTGCACGAATCATTGCTGGGCCACCAACGTCGATGAGATCAACACTGGGGTTGTCGGCAAACGGATATAGGTTCACCACCACTAAGTCGATTGCTTCAATTCCATATTCAGCCATGTCGGATACATGATGTGGCAACGCAGTGTCGGCAAGTATTCCACCGTGCACTTTGGGGTGCAGTGTGACCACACGATGATCGAGAATTGCGGGCACACCGGTGAGGTCGGCCACATCGGTCACGCTGATGCCTGCAGCAACAAGCGCCTTCGCTGTTCCGCCACTCGAGATGATGCTCCATCCAGATGCAACAAGGCCCCGCGCTAACTCTTCAATGCCTGTTTTGTTATAGACACTGAGAAGGGCGCGGGGCACTGTTCAAACTCTCTGAATTACTTTGGTGACTTACTTTAAGCTCTTGACAATTTCTGCCATGAGCGAACCGGCTTCGGTTGGGTTCAAACCAATTTGTACGCCTGCTTCGCGCAATGCGTCCATCTTGCCTTGTGCCGTTCCTTTGCCGCCAGAAACAATTGCTCCGGCGTGGCCCATTTTCTTGCCCGCTGGTGCAGTAACACCTGCGATGTATGCGCTCATTGGCTTTGTGACATTGGCTTTAATGAACTCTGCAGCTTCTTCTTCCGCAGAACCACCAATTTCACCGATCATGATGATTGCGTGTGTCTCTGGGTCGTTTTGGAACTCAGCAAGACAATCGACAAATGAAGTTCCCGGTACTGGGTCGCCACCAATTCCTACACAGGTGCTGACGCCAATTCCTTGCTGCTTCAATTCATAGAGTGCTTGATACGTGAGGGTTCCTGAACGCGAAACGATGCCGACGTTTGGACCTTTTGCTGAAGGCAACTCTGCAATTTCACCAGCAGTAATACCGATGTTGCATTTCCCTGGGCTAATGATTCCTGGACAGTTCGGGCCAAGCAGTCGAACTTTTGGATAATCACGAACAAGTGTGTTGAACACCTTTGCTTCGTCTTGAGCTGGAATGCCTTCGGTAATGCAGACGATGAAAGTGATTCCGGCTTTTGCTGCTTCCAAAATGGCGGCAGCTGCAGCCTTTGGTGGAACTGCAATAAATGAAGCGTCTGCACCTGTTGCTTTTACTGCGTCGGCTACCGAGTCGAAAACAGGAATGCCTTCAACATCTTGCCCACCCTTACCTGGCGTAACGCCACCAACAACATTGGTTCCGTAGGCACGGTTGCGCAAACCGTGAAACTTGCCTTGACCTCCGGTGAGTCCTTGGACAATCACCTTGGTGTTCTCGTTTACAAAAATGGCCATGGTGTTTTCTACTTTCCGTTCGCAAGTGCTACTGCAGCACGGGCTGCTTCGAGCATTGTTGGCTTACTCAATAATTTGGATTCAGGAATTCCAGCTGATGCCAGAATTTCTCGTCCTTCTTCGGCGTTGGTTCCATCGAGTCGAATAACGATGGGTGCGCGCAAGTCGACACGCTTCATTGCTTCAACAATTCCCTTGGCAACTTCTTCGCCTCGTGTAATTCCACCAAAGATGTTGATGAAAATGCTCTTCACTTCTTTGTCGAAGTTGATTACTTCAAGTGCTGCTGCCATTTGGTCGGCATTTGCACCGCCGCCGATGTCGAGGAAGTTTGCTGCAGTGCCGCCTACTTGGTTCACCACATCGAGCGTGCTCATTGCCAAACCAGCACCGTTGGCAATGATGCCAACAGTTCCTGAAAGACCAATGTATTGCAAGCCCTTTTCGCGAGCGAGTTGCTCACGGTCGTCAAGTTCTTCAGTTGCGCTGTATTCGGCCCATTCTGGGTGACGATATTCAGCATTTCCGTCGAGGCTTACTTTTGCGTCGAGCGCATGTACTTCGCCAGTTGGCTTCAAAATGAGTGGGTTAATTTCGGCGAGGTCACAGTCGCCTGCGGTGAAGCAGTCGTACAACTGAACCAAAATCTTTGCCACGCCATCGAGTGCCTTTGCGGGGATCTTCGCATCGACCGCTGCTTGGCGAGCAACTTTTTCACTCAGACCATCAACAGGGTTGATATGCAACTTCACAATTGCATCGGGGTCTTTTTCAGCCACTTCTTCAATTTCCACGCCGCCTTGAGCAGACAACATCAAGAGATGCTTCTTTGCAGCACGATCGAGTGTGAATGATGCGTAATACTCTTCGTCAATATCGGACGCATGTTCTACCCAGATGCGCTTGACGACGTGGCCTTTAATATCCATTCCCAGAATATTTCCAGCATGCAAACGCACTTCGTCGGCGTTATTGGCCAACTTAATACCACCAGCTTTTCCACGACCGCCTACCTGTACTTGAGCTTTCACAACAACGGGGTACTGCGATGCGTCGGCAACTTTCACTGCTTCATCAACAGTGACTGCTACGCCACCCGCTGATACAGGAATACCGAACTTGGCAAAATACTGTTTGCCTTGATATTCAAAGAGGTCCACTCTTACTCCTTATTAATAATTGAGATCTTGATTGTAAAAATATCGCGTAACTACTTCAGAAAATTACTGTGCTGCGTCGAGCGTTTCTTCAAGCCAAGCACAAATAGCTTTCAACGATGAGCCTGGTCCGAACACTTGTCCAACACCTTGCTCTTTTAACGTCCTTGCATCGGCATCGGGAATGACTCCACCACCAAAGATGAGAATGTCTCCAAGGTCGCGAGCACGGAGTTCTTCCATGACACGAGGGAACAGCGTGAGATGAGCGCCCGACAACAGCGAGAGTCCAACTGCATCGACATCTTCTTGCAGAGCAGTCTCTGCAATTTGCTCGGGGGTTTGGTGCAAACCCGTATAAATGACTTCGAATCCATGATCTCGAAGGGCACGCGTAATGGTTTTTGCACCACGGTCGTGACCGTCAAGCCCTGGTTTAGCTACGACAACTCGGTAAGGCCTCTTCACAAGAAAGAAACCCTACGCCGTTGTGGCATCTTCCTTCTAACCCGCCACACTATGGGGGTGGCATCTTCTCGACTCAAGTCCCCGCTCGCCAGAGCTTTTGCCCCCGTTGGGGCTGGAATTGTCTTCTTTGCACTGCTGTTTTTGGCCTTATGGGGCGCAGCTTCCCTCATTTCGCGGAATCCTGAGAGCATCACCAACTTGGGCGCCCAAACCTTTCGCGTGGGCTCCGTGAGCCAAATTGCGAAAACTGTCACAGAGTCTGGCCCCGTTCTCTACCCCGACTTGCGTGACCCCGATGGCAAGCGCAGCATCGTGCTCGACCACCAAGGCACCGACCCTGCCAAAGGGTGGCGAGTGTTCTACGCCTATCCAGCAGACCGTGACGAAACGTGTCTTGCCGAGCAAGTAAAAGAGACACGCACCTTTACCGATTGTTCAGGTCGCAATATACCGATGGAAGATTTGGCAAAGCCAACCGATGTTCGGCCGCTCGTCGAGAACCGCACCACTTTGTATATCGACTTACGCGTTACGAAGTAGCAAGCGCCGACACTAAACGGTCGGCAAAAATTTCTGTGTGCTCGCCCAATTTGCCACGGTGAAGCGCAAGGCCACCTACTACTTCTGCGCCACGTGATTCCAAAATTCGTGTCATGGTGTCGAGAGTTTTTGCAGGGTTCAATGCGAAGGTACAAAACGCAGCAACTTTTTTATCGCGCATTGCAGGAAGTTTTGCTAGCGCACCCGCACCCCATGGTGCTTGCCCAACAACAAATAGTCCGTGCACCCAAGTTCCCACCAAAACAATGTCAGCATTTTGGATTGAAGCATGATCGGGTTTACGCACCGGCGACAAACCCGTGATGCTCCAACCCGATTGCTGCAAATTGGCGCCAATCATTTCAGCGGCCTTCCAGGTATTTCCCGTCAAACTCTCTACAAGCAGTGCTGCCTTCATGCCTTCACTCTACTTCTGATACACCACCAGGCAAGACACCACAGCAGAGATCGCACGAAATGTGGTATTCCTGTGATCACTTCACCAATGGCGCCTCGAACACAAGCAGCTAAAAAGCTCGCACTGGGTTCACATGGGAAGGAAACAACTTATTGGAGCTGTTCTGAGTCCCGTCAAGGAAACTCTGCCGCCACGCGCGACTAGCGTCGTCCTCTGACGAACTCCAAAAATACATTGAACCAAAGGCGCTGATGCCTAATACATTTCTCTGCAAATACATCTGGTTGAGTTCATCTTTGGAAGGCAAAGACCAATCGGTTTTACCCCCACCTTGAAACGCACGAGCAACAGTTGCAGCTCTACCAGCAACATTGCTTTGAGCAATCATTGCGGCAGTGTTGGCATAACCCGCACCAATTACTGTTGACGTTGTTCCAATTGCTGTTGTTGTATTCAATGCCCATAAGCACTCTGGGCGCTTGGTACTAGTACCTGGAATCATGCAATTGGTTTGACCAGCAGGTGTTGCAGCTGTAATCCAACCAATCGGCGCAGCCTCTAAATATTTACATGCGGTGCCGCACTCTGAACCAGTGGAAGTAAAGGTGGTAGGTGCAACGTAGAAAACTTTTCCGCCACCAGGACCCGTATCACCCACCACACACGCACCCCCAGTTGCACAAGTCAGAGTTGTTGCAGCAACAGTCGTAGTTGTAGAGCTCGTGCTGGTAGTCACCGGTGCAGCAACGGTTGCTGAATCAGAAAAAGCTCGCACTGGACGCACAGAGATCGGCTGGCTTAGCTGCTGCTTTGGACCGTTGTCCCCGTACCCGTCGAAGCCCTGGAACCACGCTTTGGACGCGTCAAGCTCAGATGAACTCCAGTAGTAGTTATAACCAAAACCACCAAGTGCGGATCTCCGTAGATACATCTGGGTCAGTTCGTCTTTTGAAGGCAAAGACCAATCGGTTTTACCGCCACCTTGGAATGCACGAGCAACAGTTGCAGCCATACCCGCAACGTTGCTTTGAGCGATGATCGCGGAGGTGTTGGCATAACCAGCACCTATTGCGTTTGACGTTGTTCCAATTCTTGTTCTTATATTGCCTGACCATTCACACTTCGGGTCTTTGGTGCTTGTGCCAGCAACCTTACAGTTAGTTTGTCCAGCAGGTGTCGCGGCTTTGATCCAACCAATCGGCGCAGCCTCTAAGTACTTGCATGCGGTACCACAAGCAGAACCAGTGGAAGTAAAGGTGGTCGGCGCAACATAGAAAACCTTTCCGCCACCAGGACCTGTATCACCCACACGACAGACACCCCCAGTTGCGCAAGAGGAAGTAGATGTCGTTGCCTTAGCAATGGTCGTAGTCGTAGTAGTCGTAGTAGTCGTAGTAGTCGTAGTAGTCGTAGTTACCGCCGCAAGTCCAGAAAAAGCCCGCACTGGACGCACGAAGGATCGGTTCTCCTTAACGTCGTAAGACTGGTACCCGTTGTAAAAAAATTGGAACCGCACGAGCGACGAATTACTCGCTTCGAACTCAGACGAACTCCAAAATTTGGTGGAGCGATCTATATAGTCGATGCCTAATACACTTTTCTGTAAGTACATCTGGTTCAGTTCATCTTTGGAAGGCAACGACCAATCGGTTTTGCCGCCACCTTGAAACGCACGAGCAACAGTTGCAGCTCTGCCAGCAATATTGCTTTGAGCGATCATCGCAGAAGTATTGGCGTAACCCGCACCTATTGCGTTTGACGTTGTTCCAATTGCTGTTGTTGTATTCCCAGACCAAACACACTCTGGGTCTGTGGTACTTGTGCCAGCAACCGCACAGTTAGTTTGTCCAGCAGGTGTCGCAGCTTTGATCCAACCAATCGGCGCAGCTTCCAAATAGTTACATGTAGTGCCACACTCTGAACCAGTGGAAGTAAAAGTAGTCGGCGCAACATAGAAAACTTTGCCGCCGCCAGGACCCGTATCACCCACCACACACGCGCCCCCAGTTGCACAAGTAGCAGCAGTTGAACTGGATAAAACCGAGTTCCTCGAGCGCGTGGTATCGGGGCTTGACGAATCTGAATGAGAACCGCCACAAGCAGTGAACACAAGAGCGGCCACTGTTAAAAACACCAATTTCTTTGATCGGATCACATGTGGAGAAGATGAGGACTTATTTGAGAGTTTCATAGGATTGCTCACAAGTTATATCAATTCGCAGGCAAGTTAAAGGCGCTTCAAAGGTGCCCAGGCCAGGGCGAGAATCTTTGTGCCCTTGTCACGAAAGCGAATGGTCACTTCTGCTTTTTCGCCGGCACCTTTGATGTCGATAACTACGCCTTCACCAAATGTTGGATGCACAATGTCTTCACCCACCTTGATATCGGACAACACATTGGCATTCACCACCGGCGCAGCGGTGCGCCCAGCAGCAATAGCTGCATCGACAACACGGTTCGTGTGTTCTTCGGAGAATGAGTTGCCATATGTGCGCTCGCGTCGGTTTGAACCTCCGGACCCAAATGAAGAAGTTCCGCCAGAAAAACTTTGAGCATTCGCATTGCCTTCAATGCGAAAGAGTTCATGGGGAATTTCTTCCAAAAAGCGTGATGGCGGGTTGTACTGGGTATTTCCGTACAAGCTTCTGCTCCATGCGTGTGAAACATTGAGTAGTTCACGCGCACGCGTAATACCTACGTATGCAAGGCGACGCTCTTCTTCCATTTCTTCGGGCTCTGCGAGGCTTCGGCTATGCGGGAATACACCTTCTTCAAAGCCTGCAAGAAACACCACAGGGAATTCCAAGCCTTTTGCTGCGTGCAAGGTCATGAGCATGACGCGATTTTCGCCATCTATTTGGTCGGTGTCGGCAACAAGTGCAACTTGTTCAAGGAAGTCATCGACGGAATCGAACTCTTCTGCGAAACCAATCAGTTCTGCAAGGTTCTCTAGGCGACCTGCCGACTCGACTGTGTCTTCGTTTTCCAATTCCGTCATATAACCCGAGCTCTTCAGCACCAGGCGCAGTACTTCTGCCGGGCCTTCACTTTGATGGTTCCCTGCTTCATCGAGTGATGCAAGAAATGCGGTAATACCTTTTAATGCTGCTCCGCCCACCGAAGCCGCAGCCGCATTGTGGAGCGCAAATGAAAAACCCTGTCCGTGATTGCGCGCATACGTGTCGAGTTTGTCGACGCTGGTGTCGCCAATGCCACGCTTGGGAACATTGAGCACACGCTTTACATTGACTTCATCGGCTTCGTTAATGGCAGCACGTAAGTACGCAAGTGCATCTTTTACTTCACGGCGCTCGTAGAAACGAGTGCCTCCAATAATTTTGTAGGGAACTCCAAAGCGCATCAGCGACTCTTCAAGAATACGGCTTTGCGCATTCGCACGATAGAACACGGCCATTTCGCCCCATTGGCGGGCATCGGTTTCATGTGCGTCACGAATTTGTTGTGCAATCCAGCGAGCTTCATCGTGCTCATCGTCGGCGTAATAACGCACGATGGGGTCGCCGGTACCCGAGTCGCTCCACAGGTTCTTTGGCTTACGTTCAATATTGTTGGAAATAACAGCATTGGCTGCATTCAAAATATTTTGTGTACTGCGATAGTTCTGCGCCAACACCACAGTTGTTACATCGGGAAAAGCTTCTTCGAACTGCATGATGTTGCGAAAATCTGCCCCGCGAAAGCGATAAACAGACTGGTCGGTATCGCCTACAACGCAAACGTTGTGATGCTTTGCCCCGAGCATCAGGACAATTTCGTTTTGCGACACGTTGGTGTCTTGATATTCATCAATCAAAATATGTTCAAAACGCTCTTGGTACATTGCAAGGACATCGGGGTGTTGCTTAAACAACTGCACCGTGCGCATGAGTAAGTCGTCGAAGTCCATTGCGCCTGCGCGCTCTAGACGCAACTGATATTCAATGTAAACATCGGCATGCTTCGATTCGAGCATTCCTGTTGCGCGGTCTTTTGCCTTGCCAGGCGTGAGCAATTCGTTTTTCCACAAACTGATGCGTGCTTGAACACCGCGCGCCGGGAAACGTTTGACATCGAGGCCCAGATCGCGAATGACATAGCTCACCAAACGCTGTGCGTCTGACTGATCGTAAATAGAAAAAGTCTTAGGGAAACCTAAAAGATCGGCATGGGCACGCAATATGCGAACACAAGCTGCGTGAAACGTGCTCACCCACATTTGACGCGCAACAGGGCCAACCAATGCCTCTACGCGGTCGCGCATCTCACCAGCAGCTTTGTTGGTGAAGGTAATGGCGAGAACGCGCATGGGGTGCACGCCACCCTCGATGAGCCATGCAATGCGCTGAGTTAAAACTCGCGTTTTACCTGAACCTGCACCCGCAACCACCAGAAGTGGACCACCTTGGTGCACCACCGCATCGTATTGATCGGGGTTGAGAGTATCGAGGTCGAGCACTCCTAGAGGGTACGGGCGTTAATGCGAACTGGCAATTCGCGTGGGCCGCGAATTTGACCAACGCTCCATTTCACTACTTCATCGGGTGCAAGTTCGAAATCGGGAAACGCTGCAAGGAACTCTTCAACTGCAACACGCAGTTCAAGTCGTGCCAAGTTTGAACCCAAGCAACGGTGAATACCAAGCCCAAATGCAGCGTGACGATTCACTTCGCGGTCGATGAGTACCTGGTCGGCATTCTCGAATTCTTTTGGATCACGATTAGCAGCAGGGAATGGCAAAAGAACCCAGTCGTTCTGCTTCATTTCATTTCCATGGAAGTTGTAGTCGTCTTTCACAACACGTGCCATGGTGACCGGGGCATATGCGCGCAGAAACTCTTCAATTGCTGTTGGCATGAGTGCAGGGTTGTCGACCAAACGACGACGATCGACAGGGTTTGTTGCTAAGTGCCACAAGCTTGAACCAATTGCACTCCAGGTGGTGTCGATACCAGCAATGAGCAGCAAGAT
>Ga0102913_1000156_pt1 | contig 18886 bp, 17 predicted proteins | sample Colrivmet1560A02_FD_78197 | JGI IMG/M metagenome (GOLD analysis project Ga0102913, IMG submission 78197) | Estuarine microbial communities from the Columbia River estuary - metaG 1560A-02 | ecosystem: Environmental > Aquatic > Marine > Intertidal zone > Estuary | place: USA: Columbia River... | reverse complement strand
CGCACCGTCCGCGATGGCTTGGCCAACCGCGGCATCCGTAAGCGCAACATAGTCCCCGGCTCGCCCTGGCTGAGCGGTTTCGTCGAATCCTTTAACTCCCGCTTCCGTGACGAGTGCCTCAACAGCGAACAGCTCTACACTCTCTCCGGAGCGTACGTCACCATCTCCGACTGGATCTGTCTCTACAACGTGGAACGACCCCACGGCGACGTAGGCTACCTGACTCCCAACGAGGCCGCTGCGCGGCCCCGGGCCTTCGGTCCGTGTGCTTGACACTAAAACTCTCTAAAAGCAGTGTCTCCAGCACAGCCCCAGCGTATCAAAGCGCTGGCACAACAGGCGGACACCGCTCACCACGACTGCTACTTTCTATGACTGTTACCAGATATTATGTGACTTCTGACGCGATGGGCAGCGCCACGGCCATCTTAGACGAAGATGGCAATGTTCTCGAGCGCCGGAGCTACGAAGCCTTCGGTGAGGTGACCTGCATGTTGCCCGATGGCTCCCCTGTAGAAATTAGCCCAACTGGTGTAGATGTTGGATTTCAGGGGCAGGTTAGGGACGATTTCACAGGTCTCTACCTGATGGGTTATCGGTGGTACAACCAGTCGATTGGGCGATGGTTGAGTAGGGATCCGATTGGTCTTCATGGTGGCATTAACTCCAATCTGTTTGTGCTTAATCGACCGACTGATGACTCTGATTCGTTGGGCTTAAAGCTTGATACGAAGGCAATGGGGACGATAGCGGAACTTTTCCCTAAAGAAGCCGAGAAAATGGAGAAAGTGATGCGAGGGTTGCTAGCGCGTTTTGATTCAGCTGAAAGAAAGGAGGCAAACAAGCTTTTGGCAGAAGCCTTGGAGTGTGCTCCAGTTGAGTTAAGGAACAAGGCGCTTGAAAGCATTTTTGAAGTGGTCATGTCTGCTGCTGATTGGCCGACGCCAAATGACACCCCTGCTGATTTGATTCCGGGCGTGGCGACCTCAGTTTACTTCGTCTTCTGCGAAGCCCTCCGCCAAAAACACATAAAGTGTATGATGGATAGCAATTGTAATGTTCGTAAGTGTGAACCATTGGCCATGGCTGCGCAGCGATGTTTTGTTTTGGCTAGTAAGGCTGCCTCGATTTTAAAATGAAAAATAGCATATATCTAGTAGCGGCAGGTACATTTATAACGGGGTGTGCATTTGCTGTATTTTTTTGTGTCGAGCTTCAGCCTCTAGATCGGGAAAAACTTCCGAGAGGTACTCAAGTGGTTCATATGCAAAGCGGAGATTGCATTGTCTTGGTTTCTGGACGTGCATGCATAAGTGTTATCATGAAGGAAGGACCTGCCGATGAAGCACGGTTTTCGGTCACCTCGCTGCTTGACGACCAAGTGGATTCATCTTGGGAATTATTTCAAGATGGCCATATTCGGCGAATTATTGAGCGCCGTGATCAAGGCAAACCGGGCCAGGTTGTTTACTTGATAGATAGTGATGGGGACGGTATATTTGAAACGACAATTCCTGCTGCTAGGTAAGGCCGATGGCTTGTCGCTTTCAGTGTCAGGTGACCAAGTGATGTAACACGACTAACAATATGGCTTTCGAGCCCAACATGCGCGCCGACATGACCGCTGCCGCCAAGGTCAAAAGGCTAAATCGAATCTCGCCCGCCTGACGTTTTCTTGGGTCTTGACCATGCGTTTTTCCTAGGAAATATGCATGTCTCCCCCCACTGGGGTCGTCTCATGGAGACGTGGATTATTTCCACGGAGTTTCCACAGAAACGAAAAACCCCGATTTCTCGGGGTGTCTCGGGGTGGGGCAATCTGATTCAGAAATGCAACAAAAACCCAATGATTGCAAAGGTCTGACGAATTCCTCAGGTCCCGCAGAAACATTTTCGGCCAACTCGGACCACTGAGAGCCAAGAGCGTCGGCCCGGCCCAAAAGACGATCTACACCGTCGTCTCGGGCAAGAATCCGTTCCCGGACGTAGCCAACCAGCGCAACATCCCGCGCTACGCGATGGCCCAGACCATCCTAGGCCAGATGACCGACCAGTTCACGGCTGACATGGTCATGCGTGCCACGAACCCGGATTATTATTCGCCGCGTTCCTCCTGGGACTGGGCTTCGCAGCTGATTCTCCAGGTCCGCCGGCGCGATCCTGAGCAGTGGGCATATTACTATATCCGGGACAAAGCCACCCAGTGGAAGCAGGCTAGGACCGGGATCTCGAGGGAGCAGGGCGGTTATGACGCCCCTGACGCCGAGGCGCTGCGCAACTTCCGCCGTGCGATCTACGCCGGCGACGTCGACGCGGCCAAGCGTCTCTATCTGCGACTCCTGGCCTATGGCTACACTGCCCAGCGATTCGAGGCAGGTGTCAAGGCCTCCGAGCCTTTGGGCGATCTGCCTACCAAGGACGGCTCGAGGAAGGCCTTCGTCGACAGCCTAAGCTCCTATGACCGTAAGATGCTGGATAAGGCCCAGGTCTACGAGATGCGCCTGTCCCGGCTTAAGCTCGACGCCCGACGCCTATTTCCGATTGAGATCAAAGGATTTCCTGCTGTTACGGAGCGGATAATCCAGCAGTTTCGCCTGAATCAAAATGAGGAAAGCGGTCAAATTCGATAATGGTACGTAAAAGAGGGCCGATTTAGCCACGTCCCTAGGGGTTATTTTTTATACGTGGTAACAAAGCATTCATACAGTCTCAGTTCTTCAGGCTGCGCTTCCACTCCGTATAGTTGAATGTATGTGTTTAGGAGGCTTGGTGTAATCAGGCCCCATTTTGAGACTTCCTTTGTCAAGGCGGATGCACGTCTGTAGTCGTCTTGCATTGATCCGCTTTTCGAGATGTATTTTTTCCACATAAGGAAGTGCAAGACATTTAGTTTTTCTTGATGGGATGTGCTCCTGATGGTTGCGGGGTGCGCCATATCCACGTCTAGGGCGTAACTGGGTAACCCCCGGGATTTTTGATACAAGTGAGTTGAGGCCGATTCTAAAATCCAAGCCTCGATTTCATCTGGGTAAGTGCCTGGGATTGGAAACCGATTCGCGGCAGTTTTTTTATAGCTAAATACGTCGCCGCGAATTTTATTAGCGGAATTGCGGTCAAAGGACATTTCCCTGAAGAAAAAGTAAACAGGTGAGGTGGCTGGGAATCCCTTGCTGTCTTTTTGATTTGGAAAATATCTGTGGGCTGCGGTGTCCTTCTCGAAGGTTGTTAGGGTTGAATCGAATTTCAAGGTAACCGTGGAGCCGTCCTTTTCGGCCATTTGCTCCATTGATCGCAGGAGGCGTCGGTTTTGAATGCCGTAGCTACTCGAAAATACGTATGCGGAGATTAGCCTTACCCAAATTTTATGTTTTTGAGTTGCCGTAAGATTATATAACCTTTCAGGGTAGTCTTCATAATCAGCGTGCAGCTGCTCGTCGTACCTTTCGCCGTCACGCTCAAGTGCGAAGGTGATGGGGTCGCAAAATGCGCGGTGTTGCAGGGAGTGGCATCCTGACGTCAGGCTGATGACTATAATAACAGCGCAAAAACTGAATTTCATGGCTGCAACTACTTTAGGCATTTTGCGATTTGGCTCTCCAGCTCATCTGAGAACATGGCCATTGCATTTTTGGCGCCTAACGCTGTGGCAAGCACTAGTTTGTTTCCGTCCTTGGCGACGTTTACGGCAGCTTCGCCTGGATTGCCGAGCGGAAATGCATCTGGTCCTTTAAGGACTGATTTTTTCTGAATGTGTATGCTGATTTTACAGTCGCAGCCGATGATCCCTTCTGCGTCGATACTGATAGTGCTGTAGATGAAGAGCTGGTTGGTTCCTGCTGAGTAGCTCTTTGCTCCTGCCTCAACTGCGGTCGAACCCATTTGCCTTAAGCCGGTGATTTTCTTAATCGACTTATCAAGCATCGAAATCGCATCCTTCTTAATGTTTTCAAGTGTTTTCTTTGTCACTTGAAAGCACTCGGTTTTACTGATTTTATTTTTAAGGAAATCAGAAAGGCTGGTAGGGAGCTCAAATTCCTGTTCAACCCCGTTCCCGTCCAGGAGCGCTACGTTTGCTAAGGTATATGCTTGAACTGTAATTTTGACAGAAAGTTGACCATAGATGTCTGCGTAGAGGGTGGGGTTGTTTTTTGCAAAGGATGTACAGTTTGGGCCGCCGAATAACCCAATGTTATCGCGGCTGAGCCATCTTCCAAGCGCTGGGTTGTACCATCTAAAGCCCATCTGATAGAGACCAGTGACCTCATCGCAGATCTGCCCCTGGAAACCGACATCCATCACGGTGGGGCTGGTTGCGATAGGTAGGCCGTCCGGCGTCATGCAGGTCATCTCTCCGAAGGCTTCGTAACTGCGACGTTCGAGGACGTTCCCGTTCTCGTCTAAAATAGCGGTAGCGTTGCCCATTGCATCTGATGCGACGTAGTAACTCTTTTTGGGCATGGGGTTTTCGTAATGGTCTTGGGTGACTGAGGCATGTCAACCCTGCCTTGGGCATATGTATTATTGAAAGCTATAGATTCACGTGTATCCGTTATCCCATGCGCCCCAAAATCCAGACGGTTAGCCGGCAATTTGGCAACCGAGGTCCAATGGTTGCTGCTGGGGTGGGGCGGGCGCCTGTCCGTAAAGAAAAGGCAAAGATTGTCGTCGCGATTTGCAGCTGCGGTAGCAATCGCGAACGACGTGAAGCCGTTAGACGAACTTGGCTGTCGCGTCCGGCAAGCGGTGTCCGTCATTTCTTCTTTGTCGGACGTGGTGCGGATACCGCAGGGGAGAACGATGTAGTGGTTCTTGATGTCGATGATGGCTACGAGTTCTTGCCGCTTAAGGTCAGAGAGGCATTCGCGTATGCCATTCGGAATTTTGATTCTGAGTGGATCTTTAAGTGCGATGACGATACTTATGTGGTCCTGGATCGTCTGGCGACGATACCACATCCCAAATACGGGTTAATTGGAGATGAGAGCCTGGATTCCAGAGGGGCGCCTAGCGGTGGCGCTGGCTATTTTGTTTCAGCCGCGTTGGCCAGGAAGCTTTCAGCAGACAGAATGCTCCCTGCGGTCGGAGCTGAGGACCTGGTTGTTGGGCGTGCGGCTGCCGCAAAAGGGGCGCGTTTGGCTTCGTCCCAAAAGCTCTGCAAGGATAAGGCGAGGATGCCGGCTGCCACTAATGATCTGGTTAGTTGCCATTGGTGCAGCCCTATAGACATGGAAGTTATTCATGGATTGCTCTTGGATGGCCCTGGACGTGTTGTCAGGGCCGTTCATCGCGTATGGCGTGACGATCTTTTCCTCATGAAGTCTGGTTTTTTCGCTAGGAAGAACGGAGGCGCGATGGGGCGCTGGACTGAGCCTGCTGCTGGTAGGCTGCAACTAGACTGGTTTGCGTACGGGAGGGAGTTGTTTTTAAAAACGGGAGATGCGTATTTAGGGCCGATTGACCTAGATGCAGCCACTCCTCGTGCACTTTGGACTGCTCCTTCAAAGATTGAAGGACTGCCAAGCCATTACCGGCACACCTTGGTTATTTCATTGGCTAACTCCGGTCGAAAAGCGCGTGCCTTGGCTCGGGCCGAGGAATTCAGCCATGAGGTGGTCTGGTCTCCTGGGGTCTTGGCCGATCCTGACAAGATAACATGGAATGATATCAATGGGATGGAGGCGTATTTTTCGGCCAATAACTTCCGCAACAGGTATATACCGGCTGCCATAGGGTGCCGGCTGGCTGGATTGGCCGCCTTTGAGCGAGGCATTGAACTCGCCGAATCGATTCCTGGAGGCGTTCGCGGATTTATGGTCTGCGAGGATGATTTCATGCTCAAGAACCCGGAGCTGTTCCTCCAGTGTTTTAAAGATCTACCCGATGACGCTGACGCCCTTTGGCTAGATACCTCGTCACTGAGGGCGCCAACTTATGACCTTCCGGGGACTTGCCTTCGGCGAATCATGGGGGCACGCGTCTGTACGACCTTCTGGCTTTCGGTTTCCCATGCCAAGGAGATTGTCCCTCTTCTACGCCGTAGCAACTGCGAGTGGGACCTGTTTATGGAGCAACAGATGCCGAGGAGCTTATACTACGGGCCGCGGACGCCAGTTTTTAGGCAGTCAGGTGAACTCTCGGAGTTGAATTGGCCGTTGGTGTTAGATCAAATATAGTATAGTGCTTCGCTCCACATGTAGCTTTCAAAATTCATTTACCACCAACAAGCACGTCTTTAGGCCTGATGTCGTCAGGCGTTGAAACGATTGAGCCGTCAGGGAGTTCGTATGCACGGTCGGCGAAGACGGTGCCATCAGGCCCTCTGCGGGTCATAAGTATCCGGCTAATTTCTTTTCGATGCTTCCAGGAATTTGTTTCGAGGATGTAACATTTGGCAAACTCCGAAATATATGCGGCGTTCCCCCCTGTTGATTTCAAGGCAATTAAGTAACCTATCGTATATTTTCCTTTATAGCATATGACTTCTATTTCATTTCTGCCTATCTCGCGGGAAACAGCCAAAGATGAAATCTTTGCTTCGAAGGTTTCCGTATCAAATGAGAGCACGTCGTCAGTGGTGAACTCCTCGTGGTATGTATACGTATATTTTTTGTGTTTACCGTAGCAGGATGCTATTGGTAATACGAAAAGCGCGCCGGCAAAGGCACCGATGCAGAATCTCAGCACATTGGAAGTTCTTACTGAATGGCCCATTTTATGCGTATAGATTTGTAGGCTTGGGTGGTATCTGTTCCTTCGGTATCGAGTAGGACTTGGCCTACGGCAGCTTTAAGCATGTCATGATAGCTCTTCTCGCCGTGGCTCATTATGACGCATCTTAGCTCGTCCTTGCATCTATAAAAAAGCAAGGAGTATGCGCCGCTCTTTCCTTGGGGCATTTTTTCGACAATACATTTCACTTGTGCGTCAAAATCTCCTGGCGCTCCTTTCGCGGGTAGTTCCGGCGCCACGATAGATATTTCCATGGCAACGTCGTAAAGCGAACTGTAGTCGCATGCCTTCCATGTGACTATTGTCGCGATAAGGCCCAGCACTAGTCCGTTGGTGAATGATCTCATGATTCGTTTGAAAAGCTTATTTACATCCCAATTTCTCGTAAGCCCTTGTTGCTTCCGCGAGTGCAGCGGTTGTTTCGGCTGCGTTGCGAAGAGCCCTGTCATATGCTGATTGCAGGTCCCTGTCATTGTTAGGCCTTCCGTACTCCTTTTGGTCGAATTCGTATGCGTCCACGTCGGCTTGTAGGTCCGCCGCCTTGATGATGAGCGATGCGAAATTCATGAGGTCCTTTTTTATGTTTGAGTGTTTGAGGCCTATTCTGCATTCGCAGCATTTTTTACTCTCTAGGACTGATAGTTTGTCGACCATTTCGTTCCAAATACGCTTGTTTGAATTGAAGTGCACTGCTTCATGGAGTTTAGTTTTTTGCGCTTCACTTGCGCTCAGAGTTTTCCGGATGAATACGTATTGCTTCATGCCGCCAGTAATTTTTACCTCATAACAAACCATTAGGTAGTTTGTCGATTCTACCACTTTTATTTCAATGCTTGGCAATTGCCGGGATTGAACTTCTCCGAGGGTATCGGCAGGTATCTGACTTAATCGTTTTGGATAGTTTTCCTTAAGTGTGTCGTTGAAGTCTTGGTTGTTCTTTTCGGGCGCTAAGCCGTTCCAGTCTGACCTTTCTGTCGGCATGTTGCACGTGAATGACTGCAGGTTTATCCCTCCGCGCAACCCTAGTGGGTCAGCGCTTAACCATCTCCCGATTTCTGCATTATACCACCGAAAGCCCATCTGGTAGAGGCCGTTAACTTGATCGCGGATCTGATTCTGGAAGCCAACATCTACCTGGACGGCGCTGCTCACAATGAGCGTTCCATCCGGCGTCATGCAGTTCATTTCGCCGAAGGCTTCGTAACGGCGACGTTCGAGGACGTTCCCGTTCTCGTCTAGAATAGCGGTAGCGTTGCCCATTGCATCTGATGCGACGTAGTAACTCTTTTTGGGCATGGGGTTTTCGTAATGGTCTTGGGGTGGGATAATTCCGTTTTTGGTCCAGCGTCATGCATTTCAGGGGGTGGCTAAGTGTTATGGTTAAGCTGCTACTAGAGTCAACAAGTGAGCTCGGCGGTCGACGGGCTTGCCGGCGAACTCGTAGGGGGTCTTGAAGCCCAGGCTTCCATGGGGTCGGTAGCGGTTGTAGTCCCATAGCCAGTCGCCCATGGCGACGGCGATGTCGTCGTAGTTATGGAACCACCACCGGTCGGCGAACTCCCGCCGGAAGCAGGAGTTGAAGGACTCGATGACCCCGTTCTGCCAAGGGCAGCCGGGATCGATGTAGATGGCCTTGATGCCGTTGGCGGCCATGAACTCCTGGACGGTCTCGGCGATGAACTCGGAGCCGTTGTCGGACCGGATGTTCTCGGGCCGGGCCTCCTCGCGGATCATGGCCTCGAGGAGGACGCGGGCGACGTCCTCCTGCTTGATGGCGGGAGCCATGTAGCAAGCCACGATGCGCTTGGTGTACTCGTCGATGATGAAGAGGACGCGCAGGGCGCGTCCCTTCCTTGTACGCAGCATCACGAAGTCCCAGGCCCAGACCTGGTTGGGTCGGGTGGCGACGCCCACGTGCGTGCTCGTGGTGCGTCCGCGGCGGCGGACACCGGCCTTCGGGGCCTCGCCTTCAAGGCCGTGTTTACGGCGTATCCTACGCACCTGGCGCAGGCCGACGTTCAGGCCGAAGGCCCGGACTTGGCTGAGGATCTTGCGGTGGCCCTGGGTAGGCATGCGATTGGACAGCTCGATGACGACCTTGCGGATCTGCGACGCCGACGCGCTTAAGCGAGGACGGTAACGAAGAGCGTTGCGGTTGGCGTCCAGCGTCCGGCAGACGAGGCGCTCGGAGGCCGCTGGCAGCTGGCGGACGACCCGGCCTTCCGGCCCGGTCGCCGCCCCCACCAGCGCCTTGACCGCCGCGGGCGTGAGCTCCGCGGCGACCTCAGAGGCGACCTGCCTGACCTCCCCAGGGCTTAGCGTTTTTTTTGGAGGGCGATCTCCATGATACGCATCCGGACGGCCTGGTCGGCCACGATTCGCGCCATGTGCTCGATCAGTTTCTCCTGCTCCCGCATCTTCACCGCATCCGAGGGCGCCAGCAGGTGCAGCTGGTCCCTCCAGCGCTTGAGCGTGGCGGGGGTGATGTTCATATCCTTGCAGATGTCGGAGGCCGACCGGCCTCCGTCCTGCTGCTGCACGGCCCAGATCCGGGCCTCCTTGGGGTGGTGTTTGTGTGCCATTATGGGGGTGTTGTGGGTTATTTTGATGTTGTTGTAAACACCCCCCGAAAGTTACACTCTGCTGGACCAACAAACCGTGACTACCCCAGTGCTGTGGAACATCGTAAGATTCGATGGCCTTGGCGAGCACGACTACGACGTTATCGGCACCGGGCACATCTCAGCGTGACCCGCCCAATCCTAGCGAGGTTCGCTTTTCATTGGAGGATCGAGATCTTCAACGGACAAAGCCGCGCGCCATGGTAGTTCTAAGGGGGCGTTGCTGTTAAACATGATTGATCTGGCCTTGCCGGTCCAGGCGTTCACGAGCCAACCTTCCATCTGAAAATTCCGAAATCCCCATTTGGATATTTCTGGGTAGGTGGATGGGAAGAAGTATTCTTGGCCGATGATATACATGGACTGCGAAAGGTAAACTGGTTCACCTGCGGTCTGTGCATTGTTTGCGGGATTGCTCCTGCTGCTGTTGACTGCGATATCAAAGGCTTTTCTTGGTTTTATGGTAAAATGTTTAACGGCTTCTTTAGCTTGAGCCTGCGTTAGGCATCCGTGCGACTCTGCGAATTGCAGGTTTTTTCTTTCAGTTATTTTGTAGTCAAAAAAGCAGCATAAAAGTACAGTTCCGATGCCAAGGAGAGTTGCGGTTGCCATTCGTCTTAAGAGCTTAGACGGTGTGCCATTTGATTCGAATGGATTCATACTTTATTGTTCAACTTATGTGTTTATGAATTGTGCGCTTGGAGGCATATTTTTTGAGGGGCCACAGGTATTCACCAGTTTTGTCATCGCATCAAAAAGAGCTGTCAGGGGCCAATTAAGGCCTTTTCCTTTTACTGCGGATGCAAATGCCCCTTGGTCCTCAATCGAAAGAAGTGAGCCGCAGGCAACGTCAGTGCAGTTATTTTTAAACGTGCCATAATATCCGCTACCTTTGCCGGTTTTTCTAAAAGATTCGGCCTGTGAATACGTTTTTTCCCAGAAAGATCTCATGCGCTGCGAATCCTCCTTTGTTACGCATAATTCGAGTTTAACGGTTGGGTCGCCCTTCGAAATTTTACCTATATTTTGAAGGAGATCCTCGAGGTCGCGGCCATCCTTATTTTTTGCCCAATACGGCCCACCGGCGTCTTCTCGATCGGATCGCTCATCTGGGCCCCAGTCAAAATATCTATCTTCGATTCCAACTCCAGTGTGGCCTACTTTTTCTTTTAGTAATCCTTTGCAGGGATCTCCGAGGTCAATTATGATTGTAATCTTTGAACAGCAGCTCGATTGCTCGCAATTAATGGCATCACTCGGATAGTACTTTTTAAGGTGTCGGTTGACTTCGCCGACGAGTACTGCGCGCTTAGCGGCACATTCCACTTCGCTCATTAGTCCGTAAGGGTCGCTGTGCGTAGTGGTTTTATTTGCGCCGTAACAAAAGAGATTGACACCCCCTATCAGTCTTAACGGGTCGGGGCTTGTCCAGCGTCCAAGTGTAGGGCAGTACCAGCGGAAGCCCATCTGATATGCCCCTGTCAAGCTGTCCCTGATTTGTCCCTGGAAGCCGACGTCCACCTTGGTGGGGCTCTCCGCGACGGGAGTGCCGTCGGGCGTCATGCAGGTCATCGCGCCGAAGGCGTCGTAGCTACGGCGCTCAATCACCGTGCCTTCCTCGTCGAGTACGCCCGTCACGCTGCCCATCGCGTCGGACGTCACATAGTATCTGGTGATAGCCATAGTATTTAGCGAATTTCTTGAACAATGATCACTTCGCCTATGCCAATGGTGCCCCGGATGTACTCGAACCGAGGCAGGCTGGAGTCGTCCGGCGTCTTCTCAATGAGCTGCCAGGTGTCGCTCCAGAAGAATAGCGTATCCGATGTCCGTAGGCGTCTGAAAAGGCCGTCGTACTCGTAGGTTCGCGTGATTTCGCCGGACACAAGGTTTTGGACCATGCGGTTCCACGCGTCCCAGATGGCTGTTGTCGGGGTTTCGGCTGCCGAGTGCGAGATCGGGAACTTAGTCATATTGCCCACGGCGTCGTGCGCAACTTTGGCGGACAGTCCATCGATTTTGATCAGGGTGTTGGCCTTGTCGTGTGCTCTGGTCTGGTTCACTGTGGTCTCGCCGGTTTCTTGCCTGACGTATTGTAGCCAATTGCCGGAAGGATCGTAGTTGAACTGTTCCGTTTCGGACGGGGTCCCTGCGATTCCAGAGCCAGAGACGTTCAGGGTTCCCTTGTCACGGCTGGTGACTTGCTGGAGCAGGTCGTGGCCATAGGCTTCATCCTGGCCGGAAGGACCTGCAGCGTTTTTCCTGAACCTCCGGAACGAGGACGGAGTGTATCCGTACTGGAAGTCGTCGATGGCTGTGGTGCCGACGCTCCAGGGCATCGATTCGACGCGGCCGAACCGGTCAAGGCCACCGACGTTGTCGCCGGCGTCTCCGACGAACCCGGTCATGTCCATCACTAGTCCGGGCTGCTCCATGGACCGTGTAACAACCGTTGAGGCACCAAGGTATGAGTATGCCACGGCTGTTAGGGATTCATCTGGTAGCGTGACCGATGCAACACGTCCAAGCATGTCGTCGGGGGAGCTGGGGTAGCCGTAGGTATAGGCGATGATCGTGCCAGAGGGTAGCGTCATGGACGTCCTGCGCAGCGTTCCTGTAGAACCGTCGGCGTAACCGTATTGCACCCGCGGGCTAGAGGAAGTGCCTGCGCCGCCTGATTGCTGGACGTCGGCGGTCATCCGACCGTAGCCATCATACTCAAAGAGCGATTGGTTCACGATGGACCCGTATTGGTCGAGGCTGGTGACGGCATTGACGCGACCAAGCTTATCGTAGCCTGTGGTGATGGTTCTGACAGCGCCGTCGATCGAGGTCCCTAGTGTGACCACATTATCCGAGACTAGCCTGCTGAGGGCGTCATATGCGTAGGCATGGGTAGTCCCAGCTTGATCAATCATGGTCTTTGCCTGCCCCTGGATATTGTAGGTATACAGGATGTTGCCAGGCAGGGCAGGGGCGGACGGGTCGAGCGCTTGCGCGCTGTCAGGCATGACATGCTCGCGTAGCAGCAACGTGGAGGCGATTCCGCTGTCCGCCAAGGTCGTGCCATAGTTCCAGCGATAGACCTGATCTCCGGTGACGGAGTTCTTTAGCACAAATAGGGACAGGTTCCCGTCCAAGTTATAGGCCATTTCCGTGGTCCTGTCCGAGCCGCCTGAAGGCGCTGCACCTGTCCAGGCTTCGATGCGTTTGACCTGGCGCGCTACTGCGTCGAATTCAATCCGCGTTACGATACCAGAGGGATCGGTCGAGGCGACCACGTCGCCCGCGGGATTTCGGAAGTACGAAGTTACCAAGACGGTGTCGGATCTGGTTGGGATGGTGATCGGTAAGGCGAAGTCTATGCCGCCGTTCGTGCCAAAATCCGCAACCGCCAACGGCCGCCCTAGTGGGTCTCCCCAAATGCCAACCACGGAAGCCCGGGCTGGTGTTGCTGTTCCGGTCGGCCACCCGAGAGGACCTATTCCGCTAGCGCCAGGAAGGCGTTCGAATGAGGTTTGGCGGCGGGGTGCCCCGTCGTCCCTGTACGTGCGTAGAGTTTGATTGACGACGTAATCCCCGGTGACCGAGCCCACCGACCCCGAAAGAACCCCGTCGATGGGGTATCCGTAGTAAGTTGCTACGGTTCTGCCAAGGCTGTCGTATTGAGTGCGCTGCCAAGATTTCTGAGCCATTGATCGGACTTTGACCTGTCTGCTCAGGGCATCGTACCAAATGTCGCCATCGACGGGGTCGCTGGCGACGCCTCCCTCGACCTTCCAGAATGTCGTCCTGTAGAGGCGGCCTTGATCGTCGTAGGCTGAGTCGATCCTGGAGAGTAGGGTGCCCTCCATGCCATCCGTCCGGTCCTTGCGCGTAACGCGGTTGAGGTTATCGTAGCTGGCGCTTTCGGCATAGGATTCGCCGGCCAAGGTGATTGCGACGCGGCCGCGCCAATCGCGCACATATGAAACGACTCGAGGGGTGCTGCCGGTGTCGACGGGGCGGCTTTCAGTGATGACCTGACCATTGCCGTCGTATTCATATTCGACTGTCGTAACGAGGTTGTCCGTACTTCCGTCTGCGAGCCCTGTTCCGGTTGCCTCGCTGAGGGTGAGGCCTCGGTAGTCGTACGTTTTCCGAATGATCGTGCCACCACCCGTGCGTGTCCAGGTCTGGCGGCCCATGGAATCGTACCCCGTGTCCAATTGAGAGAAGTCAGGGCCGTTGAGCCCGTCACCGGACGCAGGGACGTTGTGGTAGAGACGTGTAGCAACCACCTGATCGTGGCGGTCGATGAAGTAGTCCGTCCGCTTTATCCATCGATCCTGCGGTATCGGAAGGGGGCCGTAGGAAGTTCCAGTTTCAGGCAACTTGGCGGTTATGGTCCTGATAGCCGCACCGTTGGCGTCCCTGTAGGTTGAGGTGACGTTTGAGAGAGGGGTGAAGATGGCGGATGCGCCTTCGCCTTCAACATATCCATTCCATTGCCTGTCTTCTCGGATGGCGACGAGCCTTTCGGTTAACACGGCTTGTCGGACGATTCTTTCCGCGCCCGACACGATGGATTCCGAAAGGGGCATCAGCTGCAGGACGGGGCGACCCAGCAGGTCATTGGCGATGTCCGTCACAAGGTTGCGACTATTGCCTTCAAGCGTAGACCAACCTGAAGGTGCACCGCTAACGACCGAAGTGTCTACGTCCTGAATTTGACGAACAAGAGCACCGGTCACTGGGTCGTACTCGGAGAGAGAAATCACTCCTAGGGCATCCTTCGACCAGGTGGGGCGTCCCTGGCTGTCAAAGGCTTGTTGGGAGGAATAAGACACTCCGTCGCCGTTCTGGCTGCTGGGGACGGTCGGCGCCGTCGTCGTGATCATGCTCGGCTGTAAGGTGTCAGCAAAGAACTCGTAGCTTGTCGTCGTGGTTACGCCTGTGCCGCCGACGACGGGGAATTCGGTTACGGTAGATGGCAGGGTAATGGAGCCAGCCGAGGTCGTCCGAACCGTATAGTCGGTTTCGCGTATCAAGGTCCTGGTTCCGTTGGTCGCTGAAGTGCCTCTCCTGACGTACTCGCCCTTGGGATGCCCGGCCTTTTCGCCTTCAGTCGATGCATACCATGTCGTTTCCTTGATGAGACCTTCGTTGTCCTTGAGGACGAAAGGCTGCGGGGTGGATTCCGAAACCGAAGCGACGGCCATGGACGTTGCCGAAAAGACTACATGGAAGTTTTCGTCCAAAGTGGTCGCAGTCATGCTTTGGTTGGCACTGCTGGAGGCGGAGTCTGCTTGAATCTTAAGAAGCACCTGACGTCCAATGTTGGCGTAGACGACTTCGATGCTTCCGTCAGGGTTTGTCACGGTCGTCTTCGTTGCCCAGGTGTTTGGTCCATCTGGGAAGGAACTCGTCGCGTAAGTGAAATGGTAAGTCCCTTGGCCGCCCATGACGGTTTCGGACGTTACCCGCCGTTGGGAATCGTACGCGAAAACGCTGAGTGCATATGCCTCCACCTCCTCGGTGGTGGCTGTGAGCGGGTCTAGGCCGTCGGCTACCATCCTGTCCCAGCCGGTTGGGCTCAATACGGTGCGCAGCGCATGGGGGAATCCGCCCGTCAAATAGTTGACGTGATAACGGTAAGCTGTCCGCCGGAGTATTGCCCATACGCCATCCTGCCATTCTGAGATCGTGGCCAGCGATAGGTCGCCCGCGCTTCCCCATGGGGTGTATCCGCTGTGATAAAGGTATTCAACACGACGAACAGGGGTTTCACCTACATACTGGGTGACGGAGGAGAATTTCCCGTTTGTGCCGTAGGCGTACTCGTAGGAGGTGGGGACGTCGCCGGTGGTCTGGGCCTTGGTGACTCGCCAGGCTGTGTCCCGGCTGATCATCATGGTTGTCCCTCCAGCCGTAGTGAATGAAAGCAGGATGCCGCGTGACGCAGGTGTGGTGCTGTAGATCGAGGCGTAGTTATAGGTAGAGCCGCTTTCTTCATCAAAGTAGGTGGCTTCACCTGTGGTCGATACGGTTAGGCTTGCGTGGGTGCCGAACATGGGCGCGTAGCCGCCTCCGGCTGCTGGCTCAAACCAAACGCTTCTTTCTGGGGAAATCACTACGCAGAGCCGCGTTCCTGATGAGGTGACGTAACTGAGGGACTCAACCAGCCAGCTGTTCCCATTGACCCCGACATCGTTCCGCGAAAGCAGGTTGCCGTACGTACGACGATGCGCCCAGGGGATGCCGTTCCCGCCACCTTCAAGGTCGGACTCGGTCAAGATTACTTCGCCATCGCCGTAGCGAACCGGGTACGTTGTTTTATTGTCCTCTTCCTTGCTGCAGCATGGGCAGCATTCACAGTTTGTTTTGGCAAGATTGGTGTATGCTTGATCCGTTTCCGGGAGCGAGCAACTCGATGACTCGCTACTGGAGCTTGAATCGCTGCTGGAATCAGAACTTGAGGACCCGCTGTCGGACGAACTTTCGGAACTCGAATCAGAGGAGCTTTCCGAGCTGGAGTCGGATGAAGACTGGCTGTCCGAACTGGAGTTCGAGGAACTATCAGAGCCCGAACCCGAATCCGAGGACGATAGGCTGTCCGACGAGCTGCTGTCGGAGGAGCTACTGTCGGAAGAGTCGGAATAGGCGTAGGCGGGGTTCTGGGGCATGGGCGGTTTCTATTGCTATCCCGGGAGCCTACAAATACATTGTGCTGTATAAAATCGTAAAAGAATTGCAAAACTCGTGAGTCCAATCCGCAAACTCTTCGTGCATGGCTTCCCGGGGCTTTATGGGGGCGCCGCAACCGAACTGCATCACCAGATCGTCCTTTGGCTGGAGATGGGCGTTGAGGTTAACCTTATCCCCTCGATGGACGGGTGGACAAACGAGCCTTTGTATCCAGAAATGTTGGCTCGCGGCGTTAAGGTGCATCCTGCGAATAACTTTGATGCGGTCAGGAAGGGGGATCCTGTTTTTGGTTTCTGCAGCTCGGAGTTCCTGAAGCGTCTACCTGAAATTCGCCTTAGGACATCCAGGACCGTGTTCGCCAACTGCATGACTTGGCTTTTTCCCAAGGAGAAGGAGGCCATGGCTGCAGGGCAAATCGCGATGTTCATCTACCAGAATCGCGACGTCCTGGCCGACCAACGAGCCAAGCTACTTTCTATCTCGCCTGATTCCAAGGCGTCATTTTGCCATTTTCAGCCCTATTTTGACAATAGCCTGTTCCCCTTCATTTCCACGCGTCCCTCTGATTATTTCGGATGCGGTAGGGTGTCTCGTCAGGATGCCGATAAGTACGCCAAGGCCACCCTCCACATCTATGAGTACTTCGTGGCACCGGTACTGAAGAGGGGTATCTTTCTGGGCTTTGACCACCGAGCCATGGCCAAGATTGGCCGGCCCTATTCATGGATTCGTGCGGCTAAAGACCATAAGGAATGCTCTCAGCAGGAATTCTACCGTCATTGCGAAATCGTCCTCCAGCCTATGGATACGACCGAGAACTGGCCTCGTGTCGGCCTGGAGGCGATGTCGAGCGGCAGTGTCTTGATTGTCGACGACAGGGGAGGGTGGCGCCGGATGGTTGATCACGGTAAGACCGGGTGGCTTTGCTCCAATCCTCGCGAGTTCATTTACCGGGCTAGCCAGATGGCTTTCGAGCCTAACATGCGCGCCGACATGGCCGCCGCCGCCAAAGAGCGGTTATCCGTTTTGGCAGGTCGGATGGCTTCTATCGAAACCTGGGCGAACGTCTTTGAGGAAATTTCAAGACTACCCGAATGACCCTCCAGTTTTATTTTCCATGACTGTTACTAGATATTATGTGACTTCTGACGCGATGGGCAGCGTCACTGTCATCTTAGACGAAGATGGCAATGTTCTCGAGCGCCGGAGCTACGAAGCCTTCGGTGAGATGACCTGCATGCAGCCCGATGGCTCCACTGTGGAGGCTAGCCCCACTGGTGTGGATGTCGGATTCCAGGGGCAGGTCAGGGACGATGTCACTGGCCTCTACCAAATGGGCTACAGGTGGTATAATCCGGTGCTGGGTCGGTGGTTGAGTCGGGATCCGATCGGTTTGGAAGGTGGAGTAAATGAGGTAACGTTTGTTGGTAATGCGCCAACATTTCTTTCAGATGTAAGCGGATTAGTGATTTATGTTTCGAGCGATTATAATCGAGAGGAGAGACAGAAAATCCTCTCGTTACTTGAAACAATAAAAGCAACCCAAAGGGGTGGCGTCATCCTCGGTTCGCTAGAAAAATCTAAGCGAGTATTTGTGTTGTCCAAGGGGAAGTATACTTCTGATGCATGCCATGATAGGATAAACGAGCAATATGACATCATCTACTTTGACGCTAGTGCTGTGATTTACATCGAAATTCTGGACGGCAAAGGTGGGGTAATCAAAAAGGTTCGTGCTTCTCCTGAACGCGTCCTTGCCCATGAGCTTGGGCATGCATTCGGTGACAATGATGATGGTCCCAATCGGATGAATAATGTTGAACGAAACGAGAACCCGGTCGCCCGAGATCTAGGCCAGCCCGCTCGAGTTACTTATCCCAAGGACAATCAATCGCCGCAGGGGGTTCCTTCTAAGTGATGAGATTATTACTCCTCTTTGTTTCATTAATCGCAAATGCAGAAGCAGTCTCAGAGACAGAGGTTGTTTTCTATTATGCGTCTTCTCAGGTTGAGACCTACGCGCCGTTGACTCAGGAGAAGCTCAAAAAGAACCCCATGTATCATGGTGTCATAAGGGGCGACTCAGCCGAGTGGCTGCTGAAAATGGCCCTTACTCCTCAGAAGAAGTCTGCCTTCGATTCAGAATCCCCGCGGCTTCTGCTTTACGCTAATGGGAGCAAGGAGCCTATAGTCGTGGACCGATATGCGACAGCCAGGTTTAGGGGGGAAGAGTATTTTGTAGACCCAAACATTTTTAGTTATCTAGAGAGTGGTTTGCATAGAGGACGGATTCCGCCGAAGGCGGATTACACGCCGGAGCAGTGGCAAGCCATTCATGACATGCATGGTCGTGTTCCGGCGATGGTCGAGTCATCCCAGGAAAACTGGGATCAGGTCCTTATCGGGTTCGTCGGATTAATCATTGTAGCCCCTTTGTTGGTCTTACTTTGGTTGAAGTTTCAGGGTGCGATGCCTCCCAAGGACTGATAGTGTTTTTCAGGAGTATTGGGATTAATAGCGTCACGCTAAATGGGGCCAGTTGAATTGTTACTCGGGGCAACCACCCAACCCCCGTTAAAATGCGCGATGCTAGACCCAAACGTAATTATCTCAGTGAAGCTCCGAATCATTGAGATCGCGTTCTTATCGACGAGTACACCAAGTGCATCGTGGCCTCCTAAATGGCTCCCGCCATCAAGCAGGAGGACGTCGCCCGCGTCCTCCTCGAGGCCATGATCCGCGAGCAGGCCCAGCCCGAGAACATCCGCTCCGACAACGGCTCGGAGTTCATCGCCGAGACCGTCCAGGAGTTCATGGCCGCCAACGGCATCAAGGCCATCTACATCGAT
>Ga0102913_1000148_pt1 | contig 19298 bp, 17 predicted proteins | sample Colrivmet1560A02_FD_78197 | JGI IMG/M metagenome (GOLD analysis project Ga0102913, IMG submission 78197) | Estuarine microbial communities from the Columbia River estuary - metaG 1560A-02 | ecosystem: Environmental > Aquatic > Marine > Intertidal zone > Estuary | place: USA: Columbia River... | reverse complement strand
TTTATTTTCCTACAACCACTTTTGAATACCTGATGATTTTATCATTAAGGGTATAGCCCTTCTCCACTTCATCAACCACTTTACCTACCATTGAAGGGTCATTGACCGGAATTTCAGTGATGGCCTCGTGAATATCTGGGTTGAATTCTTCACCAATGCTTTTCATTTCCTTGACACCCTTTGCCTGAAGGGTGTTCCTGAGTTTGGTGAAAACAATCTGTATGCCTTGCCTGATTTGTTGCAAGTCTTCGCTGGTTTGAAGCTGTTTTTCTGCCCTGTCGCAGTCATCCATCACTTCCAGCATCGACTGGATCACATCCCTTCCGGCAGTCTGGATCAGATCAACCCGCTCCTTGGCATTCCTGCGCTTGAAATTATCAAACTCGGCATAAAGCCTGATAAATTTCTGCTTCTGTTCTTCTACATCCAATTTCAGCTGATCAATTTCAGTGATGGTCTCCTTGACCTCATTTTCAATGTTTTCAGCAGGAACCTGTTCTTCATTTTGCGTCATTTCTTTTTCTTCCATGGTGTTTGAATTTGCAATTAATACTGCTCAAATGGCTTGCCATCTTCTATTGTCAAGCCAAATTGTCGCGTTTTATACCTGAGAAATGCAAATTTCTGCCTTTTCCACGAAAGTTTACCTTTGCAGCATGAAGAAAGTGGTTTTAAACAGAAAAATTAGCAACAGGGTAGTGAGCGGTCATCCATGGATATTCTCCAATGAGATTGATTTGATGGATGATGCGTTGGAGGCTGGCGACATTGCTGATGTGTATACCTATGACCACAAATTCGTAGGAAGAGGGTATTTCAACCCTGTTTCAATGATTCCGATAAGGCTCCTCACCAGAAACAAGGCGGAGGAAATCAATGCAGCTTTCTTTCACAGGAGAATCCTGGAAGCATGGGAGTACCGTAAAAAAATTGGTTATACCGAAAACTGCAGGTTGATTTTTGGCGAGGCAGACGGATTGCCACAATTGATCATTGACAAATTCAACGACTATTTTGTTTTGCAAACCCTAGCCCTGGGGATCGACAAGTGGAAAAACGAGATTGTTGCAGCATTGGAAACCATTTTTTCTCCCAAGGGTATTTATGAGCGAAATGACGTTGGGGTCAGGGAAATGGAAGGAATGGAGCAGAAAAAAGGATTTCTCTCCAACCCTTTTGATACCAAGATTCCGATTGTTGAAAATGGCCTGAAGTTTTTGGTGGACATAGAGAAGGGACAGAAGACCGGATATTTTCTTGACCAAAGGGATAACCGCAGGGCCATCGAACATATTGTCAAAGGAGCTGATGTATTGGGTGCATTTTGCTATACCGGTACATTTGAGATCCATGCGGCCAGCTATGGTGCAAAACATGTATTGGGTTTGGACATCTCTGAAAATGCTGTAGCACAGGCCAGGGAAAATGCAGCCCTGAACCAACTAGACAACATCAGTTTCCAAGCCATCAATGCATTTGATGCACTGAAGCAGTGGAGCAAAGAAGACAAGAAATGGGATGTAGTGATGCTCGACCCTCCTTCCTTCACCAAAAGCCGTGAAAATGTGCAGAATGCCATTGGGGGGTATAAGGAAATCAATCTCAGGGGGATGAAGCTCCTGAAGCCTGGAGGTTTCCTGGTAACATCCTCTTGTACAAATCTCGTACAGCCGGATGTATTTTATCAAACCATTGAAATGGCTGCCAAGGACGCAAAAAGAAACTTGAGACAGGTGGTATTTCAATCACAATCTGCTGACCATCCGATCATCAGGGGATTAGAGAACACCAATTATCTCAAGTTCCTTATTGTACAGGTCCTTTAGAATCAGTTCAGGCCAGAAAGGGCTTCTTTGATGGCATCGAAATTGGGAAGATCTCCAGCGCTTTCTAGCACTTCAGCATATTGTACCATACCATCTTTGTCAACCACAAAAGCGGCCCTGCGGGCAACCCCTTTCATGTCTAGCACAAACTCATCATAGAAAGCCCCGTATGCCTGGGATGTTTCCTTGTTGAAATCAGAAAGCAAGGGGAAATTATACTGTTGCTCTTCCTTAAACTTTCCAAGACTGAAAAGTGAGTCTACTGAAATACCAACAACATCAGCATTGAGTGATGTATAAACATTCAAGTTGTCCCTTACTGTACAGAGTTCAGTTGTACAAACACCGGTAAAAGCCAGTGGAAAAAAAAGGATTACCAGGTTTTTACCTTTGTAATCTGCGAGACTCACCTTGTTCTTCTCTGTGTTGAAAAGACTGAAATCGGGAGCCATTTGTCCTTGTTGAATAGCCATTGTTCTTGTTGTTTTAATGAATGTAATTTACACTGCTAATTTACAACAGAGAAACAGTATTTTTTTGTTTCCGGGAAAAAAGAATAAACCTTGCAAAAACCAGCACCATTGATCAAAACTTGGGACAGAGGATTATGTCAGCATGCTTGGGCTTGATGGCCAGGTATCCAAGCGATATCTCAAAGCCTCCCCTGTTGAGGCTGGCAGGAGCCAAGGCAGAGATATTGATGTCATAGCTGATACCGATGGAGAGTTGGTTGACATCAAATTTTAACACCGGAACAATGGCATCGTTGTACCTGTAATACATCCCAGCATGAACCGTAGTGGTTGAAGCGTACTCATCCCCCATCCGTTTTGAAAAGGTACCACCCCCCATGATCTCCCTGAAGGGTTTTTGATCGGTTATGTCGCCATGAAAAGTGATGTAGGTAACGTCATCAAGGTTGAGTTTTAATCCGCCAGATGCCACCCATTTGGGCAGGTGTGCTATATTACCATAAAATGAATGCATGGGTTTATTGAAATGGTGATAAGCCAGTCCCCCAAAAACATAGTGCTGGTCATTGCTTCCCAGGGTGGTATTGAAACTCATGCCTACCGACATGTCTGCGTAGGAGTAAGCACCAGTAAAGGTTTCACCATCGGGGAGGGATCCATTGAAATAAAAACCATCGTACTGGCTGTTGGTGGTTACCCTTGATCGGTCAAGCCGGCGGTTGACCATCCCACCCATGAACCCAAGGGATAAATAGGAAACCTTGTTGGTGCTGAGTGATTTATGAAAATTTACCATGGGAAGCATGTGTACCGTCTGCAATTGTACGGTACCGGCCTTGTCATACAAAACCTGCCCACCGACTGTCAGAAAATCTTCCCCTTTCCCAACTGGAAATTTATACTCTGCATTGATAGACCCCGTCTGGTAGGGGAATGCCACACTGTTCCATTGGTTGCGGTAAACTCCTTGAATACGCACATCACCTTCATACAGCCCTGCCAGTGCGGGATTGCGCAGGAGCGGCGCTTCATAGAATTGTGAAAAATGAAGGTCCTGACCGATCACCACATTGCACATCATCATGAAGATGACAAAATGTAAAAATCTGCGATATGTAGAAATTATGGCACGCTTTATCATCTGATCAATGTTACATCTCCTTTCAATGTGATGATATTGCCATTTTCACAAATTAAATCGATCATGTAAACATATACATCTGGGGTAACAAATTGCCCCTTATTCTTTCCGTTCCAGGCAGCATTCTGATCGTTGGCAAGGAAATTTTCTTTCAGGTACATCAACTGTCCCCACCTGCTGAAAATCTTCATTGACCTGATCTTTTCTATGCCCCTTCCCCGTGGATAAAAAACCTCATTGATGCCGTCCCCATTGGGAGAAAATGTATTGGGGATAAAAAGATTGTCACCGGTGCATGTAGCAAATACATTGACCACATCCTTTGACATACAACCTTCTGGCGTATACGCAAACAAAGTATAGGTTGCAGAATAAGATGGCGTTGTGACAGGAGTCTTGCAATCGCTGCAATTCAGGAACAAGGCAGGAACCCATTGTACCCGGCTTACATCTGGAGAATACACCGGCTTCAGTTGGAGTGGATAACCAGCCATGATGGTGGTGTCTCTGCCGGCATTGACGGTTGGCAATGGAACGACTGTCACCACTACATCATCCTTGGTAACAAAACAATTGTAGGCATCCTTACCTGTAACGGTATAGGTAGTTGTCTGCGTTGGCTTTACTGTTGGACCTGCGATATCCGTACGGCTCAAGCCGTTGGCTGGCGTCCAGGAATAAAGCAAGGTACCCCTTGCCTGCAACCGTATGGCATCACCAAAACAAACCAAGGTATCTGCTGGGCCCACTACTGTAGAAGGCTGAATCACTTTGATGTTGATTGAGTCTATTGTAGAACAACCAACGGTGGAGGTTCCTTTTACAAAATACATAGCGTCAGAGACGGGGTTGACAAAGGGCTGTTCACAACTCGTGCAAGTGAGGGTTGGGCCAGATAACCACTCGTAGGTTGCTGCACCACTGGGCTTGAGCTGAATGGGTGTGCCAAGACAAAGGATGGAATCAGTGCCGGCATCCAAAGAAGGAATGGGATGGACCAGCAGGTTTTGGATCAAGGTATCACTGCACCCTTTTTGGTTGGTGGCATAGATCCGCACCGGATAATTGCCTGCTTTTCGGAACAACTGCTTTTCGGGGATTTTAACACCTGCACTGTTGCCGTTGGTAAAATCCCAGAACCAGGATACAATAGGAGAATTGTTGGGACGCACCTCAACGCCAGTCAATTGAATTAGATCCTCTTCGCAGACAGGAACTTTTGAAACATCCATTGCAATATCAGGCCTGGCCTGGATCTCTACATATTGCACACGGGTCACCGTATCAACACAACCAAGGGAAGAGGTGACTGTCATTTTTACACTATACAGTCCTGGCACTCCATAAAAATGATAGGGTCGGCTTCCTTTTCCGCTATCCTGGTCACCAAAATCCCAGGACCATCCAGTCAACTGGTCGTTGGAAAGGCTTAGATCTGTGAAATTGACACCTCCTCTTTCACAATAAAACAAAACATCACCTTTAAAAACTGGAAGAATAGAAACAGCTTTGATGGGCTCCCCTTGTGGAAAAAGCACTGTACATCCATCACCATTTGAGATAAATATATTGGGGGTATACATACCCGTATCCCCGTATCGATAATTGAATCGACCTGATCCGTACACAATATTCTCTGCAACATAGCCATCACCATAATCAATGGTTACAAACTTTGAATTTTTTGAAACTACATCAAAATATGCATCATACGGCTCGCATGCCACCAGGCGATAATCAGTAGTTCCTATGGGCCCTTCCACATAAATGGCAATAGGCAATGAACTAACCTCACATCCACCAGGACTTGTTACCTTCAAAGTAGCATTAAAAGTTCCGGGCTTTGAATAAACATTTATTGGGTTTTGAATCGAGGAAATTGATCCATCCCCAAAATTCCACTCATATCTTTCTGCAAATTTACCTCCAAACATGAACTGTGCTGGAAATGGAGGACAACTCGAAGAATCTTCCAAGACATTGATGTCTGCTGAAGGCATATCAATTTCAATCAACTGGGTTTTCCTTGTTGTTGATTCGCAACCAAACCCATCAATTACAGTCAAGCTGATGTCTTTTCTACCCGTTTTGGTATAAGAGACTCTTGGGTTTGGAATGAATGAAGCTTTTCCATCACCAAGATCCCATTTGAAACTGACATAATTTATTGGAGATACCACCTGTAGCTGTACGATTTTGTTGAGACAGCTTGCCGTTTGTAGCGGATAAAAATCTACGCCAGATTGAGAAACCCTAACAATCGTTTTTGAAAATACCGAATTACAACCCAAACTGTCGACTATTGTTAATTTGACATTATAATTACCTGGCTTTGAGAAAATATGTTGAATAGGTCCAGACAAGATATTTTCAACAGGTGTTCCATCGCCAAAATCCCATAAGCGGGAAATCAGCTTACTGGTGCCATCACCAGTTGATCTGTCCTGAAAAGATACTGGCAGGTTTTCGCAACCAGAGGTTGAGGAAAGACTCAAATAGTTGGCAATGGGGCCTGACACCAAAATATCTTTTCTTGGACTGGTGAATACACATCCATTTAAATCAACAATCCTCAACTGCATGGTATACATACCTCGCTTGGCATTTGTGGGATACTTGCAAAGATCTGCAATATTCACTTTTGGATTGGCTGTTGAAGTTAATCCTGTAAATCCACAACCATAATCCCAGTCATATGCTTTGATCATGTTGGTGTTTTCTGAAACTGATTTCAGGAGCAGAAATGTATCGGAAACACAGACCGGACTCCGCATTGATTCAAAATTGATTCCATTTTCATTTGTTGCATATACAGTGGTAGAATCAGTATAAGTGCAACCATCACCTGAAACTTTTAATGTAATGGTATATTGTCCGGACTTGGCATAACGATGATTCAGTGTATCTTTTTTGAGTGTATGGTTTCTGGTATTCCCATCGCCAAACTTCCACTCCCATAAATCTACCTTTCCTGAGGAATTTTCGTTTACAACTTTATCCAGGGTATTTTGACAATCCCCAATCACCGAAAAAAGAGCAACAACACCCCTGACATTGATGTATTTTATTTTTTCTACAGTTTTAGCACAGCCGTTCTGATAAACGGTAAGTTTAACATCCACTTTTTCAATTTTCTTGAAATTTTTAGAGAATTCATTTTGATCAACTGAATCGCCGTTGGAAAACTTCCACTTGAAACCGGTTACATTCGGCCCAAGATATTTGAACTTGAATGCAGCACTTGCACAGGTATCAAATGGTGTAGCGGAAAAGTCAAAATCTTTCGGAAGTTCCCCCACTTTCACCACCCAATTATAGGACTTGTTGCACCCTGAAGAACTCACAATATCAACAATAACATCATATTTTCCACTGTCCGTGAGCACAATATTACCCGGGTCTTTGGACAGTGATGAAAATATAGTAATGCCTTTTTTGTCTTTGACTGACCATTTCCATGAGACAATCAAAGGATCAATATTGAATTTGATGTTTGGCCTTATTGTCAATGGTGCACAACCACTATCAGGAAGATTAGATGTGAGAATAACAGGAGGCTGAATTGAAATAAGGCTGTTCTTGGTTTTGGAGAATGAACAACCCTTGTCAGTTATTGCTGTGAGGGAGACGCCAAACACACCAGCACCTGTGTATTTATGCTTTACGGTATCGCTAAATGGAGGAAATTCGGTTTGCGTTGCCCCATCACCGAAATTCCATAATAGCTTAATAATATTTCCTGTTGATTTGCTGTTGAATTTCACGTCAAGCGGAAAATCACAACTGGACACTTGATCTTCGATAAAGTCTGCAGTTGGAAGAGGATCAATGCTGATATTCTTTTCAAAAAAAGTATTACAGGTTCCAAACTGGGATTCTAGCTTAACAACATATGTTCCTGGCGTATTAAACTGGTAGCTCAGGTCTTTTGTGATGGCTTGTTTAACCCCATCGATGTACCACGTTTGACTGATCGGATCTGGGTTGGATTGGTTGATGAAATTTACAGTAGATTTTTCGCAAGCAGAATCTAGAGCCGAAAATATATTGACAACCTGACTGGGAGAAAGCACGTAGTCATAGTTTAATACATCACTACAACCTGCTTGATTGGTCACCGTTAGTGATATCCTGTAACTGCCCGATTGAAAAAATGTTATCAATGGGGAAAAGTCAGCACTGTTGGAAATCACAGCTGAACCTGTTCCTATGACTTCCCATTTGTAAGCCAGCCCTATTCCAGAAAAATTGGAGGCCTGCACCGTTATTGGAAACTTACATGAATTGGCTGGGGGGATATAAAAATCCGCTATTGCATTATCAATGACTTTAATAAAATCACCAGCCGATTCACTTGAAACTTTGCATCCACGTTCAGTGCCCAACGTTAGGGTGACTTTTCGATTTCCAGACAGCGTATAGGTATGAGGTACTGTTGGAGCTGTAGTACTGGATTTGTTACCATCTCCAAATTCCCAATCCCAACCGACAATCTTATCCTTGTAAACTACCCCAGTTTTAGGGTCCTTGATTTCTGGATTAATGGTTTTGTCGGACAAATTGACTTTCAGCGGGCTACAACCTGCATTAATATCAGCAATAAACTGTACTTGAGGGGCCGGGTAAATGATAATTTGTTGGGTAACTGCAGAAACTTCGTTTTCCGGACTTTTTACGGTAAGATTGACATCATAAACACCCGGTGCTGTATAGGTCTTGATGGGGTTTACCGCCTTTGACACAGCTCCATCTCCAAAACTCCAATCATTGGTATGTATCCCTCCGGTTGTTATATCTGTAAATTTAACAACCAAGCCCTCACCAGGCTTTAAGCAAAAAGTTTGCATGCTCACAGTAAAAGAGGCAGACAATTGGGCATTTGTGTAAACGGATAAAAAAAGCAAGCAAAATGAAAACCATAGCATTTTTGATATGCCATGAACATTTTTAAACCTTTTATTTATTGCATTTTTCAAATGAATCAATAGTAGAAAATCACCAAATCTGTTGCGCTCAAATCAATAGCCATTTCACTGTTTTACTTTTTTACGAGCCTCATTGTTGAAACTGCCCCATTCTGCTCACTCCTGGCCTCTACGAAACTAGTCCCTGATTTTGTGATGAACCAGGTAAAATTCAATCGCTGCAAGCTTGTGTTTCCAGGAGGAAAACTGGCTTGGATTGTCATCGCAGACTTGTCACTCTTCCAGGTACCCTTCACAGTGGTCGTGGACTTGATGGCTTCTACAGAACCATCCTTGAGGAACTGGAATTCATATCCACTGAACTCCGGTTTCACATCAACAGCAGCGACAGTAAAAACATCTACCATCCATCTTCCATTGGTCATGATGGTAACAATCAAATCCTCGGCCACAGTTTCCTGCACCTGTTGCTTTGCCTTTTCACAAGATGCAAATGTTAGCAGAATGATTGCAATCAACAATGTTAGCAATGACTTATTCGGATTTTTCATACCTCTTGGTAGTTTATGTCAAAGCTATATAACGAATATCCTTCTACTTTATTGTATGTAGAATTGATTAGAATCAACTGATTTCGAATTATTTAAGTACCCTTTGCCATCCTACAAAAACACCGTTGTTTTTAACCGCATCGTTGTACAATGGAACCAAATGGCTTTCAATCCAGGGATAATCAGGCTCAACTTTCTTTCTCAAAACCAACCCATAAGGTTGCTTAACCCCATTGGCCTTGCTGGGCAGGGAAATGATTTCAAATCCTGTCATGGCTGGAGAAGAAAGAAATTTTTTCATCGATTCAGGTTCCTGAAAATCAAAAAAATACTCAAGCAGGACCGGGCCCTGTCTTATCAGGCCAGCCCTGGACAATTCAGCCAGGTTTCTTCTGCTCTCAATTTTGAACTTATCGAGCTTCCCTGGGTACAATACGCTGAAATAATTTTCCCATTGGGGGTCTATTTTGGCCTGGCTGAGCCATTCATGATCCGAAAAAGGTTGCATGGATTGGTTTACTCCCCTGCGAAACCCAAGGGTATCAGGAGCGTAGAAATAAAACTCCCGAATGCCACGCTGCGTAAAACGCCCTGCCAGGGTAGCCCCAGATTGCCTGGCAAGCAATGTTACAAGAGCCTCTTCCATCTTCAGCAATTCTTCAGCTTCTGCAGCGGTCGGCATTCCCATGGCATCCAGCTGGTTCATTTTTACCCTGAGGATAATCACAAAAGAATCTTCTTTGACAGGGGCAATCGAGGCCAACCCCAAATCAACGTTGATGGATACAGGCTTGCCTTTCAGTGAAACCACGTAATTCTCCCAGTCGTGCACAATTTTCTGGGAGAAAACAGGGCCAGAAAGAAAAATCGCCAAAAAGTATAAAAATCTAATTTTCAATGGTTTGCTGTTCAGAAAGTAAAGTAATTTCAATTCCTGAACAAATGGAAATAAATGCACACTATTGCTGACATAATTAACTTTTTAGAAACACTGGCCCCCCTTCATTTGCAAGAGGACTATGACAATTGCGGACTGGTCTGTGGAAATTCCACCGCTGATGCGCTTGGAGCAATCGTCGCCCTGGACCTTACGGAAGAAGTGGTTGACGAAGCCATTGACCATGGGTTCAACCTGATCATTGTGCACCATCCCCCCATATTCAAGGGACTCAAAAAAATCGATGCCAAAGATCCAATCACAGGCATGCTCTTGCGCTGTATCCAACATGAAATAGCCATCTATGCCATTCATACCAATCTCGACAATGTGATGTGGGGCGTGAATGGAGAAATTGCAGCCAGGTTGGGACTAATCAATCTGCAGGTACTCACCCCAAAGGCTGGTACACACCTTCAACTGAATACCTATGTGCCTTCAGCCCATGCGGAAGCAGTAAAGAATGCCATTTTTGAAGCCGGGGCAGGCGCAATAGGCCTTTACAATGAATGCAGTTTCAGCAGTATGGGAGAGGGTAGTTTCAAGGCATTGGAAGGAGCCAGACCCTTCATTGGAGAAAAAGACCTGAGGCATCTTGAACAAGAGCAAAAGCTCGAATTCATTTTTCCGGTTCATCTGCAAAGCCAGGTGCTGAAGGCCTTGAAAGCCGCACATCCATACGAAACTGTTGCATACAATATCGTCCCTTTAGAAAATCAGTTCCATGAATTGGGTGCAGGGGCCATCGGGATACTCCCAGAACCGATCCCTGAAAAAGATGTTTTGTCTATGCTAAAGTCCATCTTTAAGACGGGCACCATCAGGCATAGCCCTTTCACAGGAAAAATCATCAACACCATTGCCCTCTGTGGAGGATCTGGCAAATCACTGATAAACAATGCTTTAGAAATGAAAGCTGATTTGTATTTTACCGGAGACCTGGGCTATCATGATTTTTTTCTGCCCGCAGGGCGGATGCTTTTGGCAGATATTGGGCATTTTGAGAGCGAACAATACACTTCAGATCTTCTGAAAAGGGTGATAAAAGAAAAATTCCCTACCTTTGCCGTCCTAAAAACCGGTATTTATACCAATCCTGTCAACTATTTTTTATAACTCATTATGGCAACTGTAAAAGAATATTCAGTAGAAGAAAAGCTTGCTTCCCTGCTCAATCTTCAGAAGGTTGAAAGCAAACTGGATGAAATTGCAATTCTGAAAGGTGAACTTCCTATTGAGGTGCGTGACCTTGAAGATGAAATCCAGGGATTGCATGCCAGGGAAACAAGAATTGAAGAAGAGATCAACGGCATCAATGAGTTCATCGAGCAAAAGAAAGCGTTGATTACTAATTCACAAGATTTGCTCAAAAAATATGAGAAGCAAAGTGATAATGTAAAAAACAACCGCGAATACGAAGCCATCAACAAGGAAATAGAGAACCAAACGCTCGACATGAAATTGGCAGAGCGACATATCAAAGATGCCAATGAAGAAATTGCTGACAAGGCAAGAATCCTTGATGCAGCCAAAAAAAATATTGCAACAAAAGAAGGAAACCTTAAGGTAAAAAAGGGTGAGCTTGATAAAATCGTTGCTGAAACTGAGAAAGAGGAAAAAGAATGCAGGGCTGTATCTGAAAAGGCCCGTGCTGCTGTTGATGCTCGGCTCCTCACTTCATTTGACAGAATCAGGAAAAATTTCCGCAACGGACTTGCGGTAGTTTCAATTGTGCGTGATGCATGTGGCGGTTGCTTTAACGCTATTCCTCCTCAGCGCCAGAGCGAGATTCGCCAGCACAAAAAAATCATTGTTTGTGAAAACTGTGGAAGGGTTTTGGTTGACGAAGAAATGAATGCAACCAAATAAATTTTGAAAGAAAATACAAGAAGCGGTTCATCACAATGAATCGCTTTTCTTTTTTAATACCAATCGAGGTACATCTTGCAACATTCTCATGCATTCATTCTCGTGAATTTTAGGAATACCAAGATCATACAGGCAGAACAGCTGCGTCTCCTGTCTGAGGATGCTGCAATTGAACCTTCGCAGCGCCTTTAGCACATCATTGGTTACCGTATAATCAAATTGGATTTCACAGGGAATTTCAACGGATTTTCTGGTGAGTGGCGTTAATTGTAAAGCCATGGAAGCAGCGCTCTTGTAGGCATTGATCAGACCCGGTACACCCAGCAAGGTTCCTCCAAAATACCGCACTACAATCACACAGGTATTGGTCAATCCTTTGCTGTCAATCTGACCCAAAATGGGCCTTCCCGCAGTTCCTGAAGGTTCCCCTGCATCGGTTACCCGATAGGTCATGCCATCAGCACCAATCCTATAAGCAAAGCAATGGTGAGAGGCTTTGGGATGATCCTTTTTGACACCATTCAATACGGCTTTGAATTCCTCAATGGATGAAACAGGATACGCCAGTCCAACAAACTTGCTCCCCCTGTCAGAAAATTCTGCTGAAGCATGTTGTTCTATGGTATGGTAATAATTGGGATCGCGTTCCATTGGATGGTTTATGGCGTGACATGAACAGTCCAAAAAAAGGATTTATCAGTTTTCAGCTGATAGGTTCCCAAAGGATTGCACCAGCAAAGTTAATTGTTTTACTTTTGGAACGTGCGCATCAAAGAAGCATACCACCAATTGCAGCAATCCATTCAGCCCCTTTATGAAAACAGGGAGGCTTCCAATATTGCCGACCTTATCATGGAAGACATCACGGGATGGGACAGGTCTCGACGGATCGTCCACCATGATGCATTGCTCAGCGAACCACAACTAGAAAGGTATACCCACTGCAAAGAAGAGCTCTTGCATGGCAGGCCAACACAATATGTACTCGGACATGCATGGTTCTGTGGCATGCGGCTTCAGGTAGACGAACATGTTTTGATTCCAAGGCCAGAGACTGAAGAGTTGGTGATGGAAGTCAAAAAAATGTATGCAGACATTTCCACCGACAGAGACCATCTGTTCAAAATGGTTGATATTGGAACCGGCAGTGGATGCATCGCCATTGCATTGAAAAAATATTTTCCCGATTGGGACGTCTGGGCTGTAGACAAATACAATGGTGCCCTTGCAATAGCGAAAACAAATGCGGTACTGTTAGACACTGAAATCCATTTTGTTGCATCAGACATCCTTAAAGAAGCCAAAACTGATTTTCTGCCAGCTTTTGACCTCATCATCAGCAATCCCCCCTATATACCTTCTGAAGATAAATCAGCCATGGATGATCGGGTGCTTGACCATGAACCCCATGCTGCACTTTTTGTAACCGATAATGACCCCCTCCAGTTCTACAAGGCCATCATTGCATTTTCTGAACAGCATTTGCTCAGGGGGGGTATGTTGTTTTTTGAAACCCATGAATTGTACGCGCAGGAAGTGGCAGCCCTGCTGGAGGCAAATGGATTTGAGCATATTGTCGTTAAAAAAGATTTTCAGGAAAAAGAAAGAATTGTCATGGGAAGACGAGCAGGCGCTTCGCTTTGATTTATTGCTTTTCAGTAGAGAGCACGGTTTTTGCTCCTAACTCTTTTGCAACGCGCATGACCCCCACCACAAGGTCAATCTCAACCGTCTTGTCCGCATTGATGACAATGGTTGGTAGTTCCGTCTTTTCTTTTGAAATGATGGGCAACAATGCGGCCTTCAATGAATCCAAACTTACTGGCGTTGTACCCACATAGAACTGTTTATTGGCATCAATAGAGACCACAACTGTTTGCTTGGCCTTGGTATCCCCCTGTGATTTTGGCTGAGAAAGCTTGATTACATTGGGGTTGGCCAAGGTTGCGACAATCAAAAAGAACATCAACAGAATGAAGAGAATATCATTCAAGGCTTCTGTAAAAACCTCTGCTTCGCCACGGTATGTTTTTCTGATTTGCATTTCTGGTAGCGTTATTTTGTTGGCTCCTGGAGGATGTCAAGAAAATCTGCAGCCGCCACTTCCATCCTGTTGGCTGTTTTATCGATTTGGGTATGCAGAAAACTGAAGCCCAAAAAAGAAATCAAACCAATGATCAAACCGGAGATTGATGTAACCAGCTTAACATACAATCCGCCTGCGATCGTATTCAACACAAACTCTCCAGTGGAGTTGATGTCAAAAAACAATTGCATCAAACCTGCCAAGGTTCCCACAAATCCAAAGATGGGAGCCGTCCTTGAAATCACACCCAATACACTGAGGTTTCGCTCCAAGTTATACATTTCAAGCCTTGCGATGCTCTCCATGCTTCTTTCAATCGCATCAATGGGTTTTCCGATGCGTTGTATTCCTTTATCAATGATGCGTGCGACAGGATTGTTGGTGTTTTTTGTCATGGCCCTTGCAGCAACAATATTCCCGTTGACAATATGATCACGGATGATGCGCATGAAATTCTCATCAATCTTACCCGCTTTCCGGATCGCTATATACCTTTCGAAGAAAAAGAATACAGCAAGAACAAATAGCAATGCCAATGGAATCATGATGGCACCGCCGGATTGCAAAATATCCCAAAGGTGCATGGGGCTTGGTGCTTTTGCCGTGGCGGCAGGATCAACCGGAGTTCCTGTATTGATCTGAAGAAAGTTGATTGACATACATGCTGTTTAAACAAAATTATTGAAAATCAGAATGCCAGATGGCATGATGAAGATGCAACTTTATTTACTAAGAAGTTGGTAAAATTGATGCCCCTGCAGAAAGTTCCCAGCGCTGCACCAGCTTTACCAACACATCAACTGCTTTTTCCATGTCTTGCACACTCACAAACTCCTGTTTGGAATGAAGCGCCATTTCGCCGGTAAAAATATTGGGGCAGGGAAGCCCCATGAAAGAAAGCCTTGATCCATCAGTACCCCCACGCACAGGATGAGACAGTGGGGTTAAACCACATTCCCTGATGGCATCTGCTGCGTGTTGAACAACAGCAGGATGCAGATCAAGGATCTCCCGCATGTTGCGGTACTGCTCCTTTACTTTAAACTGGTAGCTGGCACCAGGGTAGAAGGCCATCACGCGCTTGAGCATCTCTTCCAGCAAGGTTTCATGTTCGGCAAGCCTGGCCGTTTCAAAATCCCGGATGATGAATTTTATGGTAGCCGATTCTGCACCTCCCTTGATATCGGTTGGATGAAAAAAGCCCTGCCTTCCTTCCGTAACCTCCGGCGCCATGGTATCCTTGGGCAATGCAGCAACAAAATCTGCAGCAATCTTGATGGCGTTTACCAGCTTCCCTTTAGCACTGCCTGGATGTGCAATGATGCCGTTGATGATGATCTCAACGCCATCGGCCGAAAAAGTCTCAAACTCCAATGAGCCCAATTCACTGCCATCCAATGTATAACCGAAATCAGCCCCTAGCTTTTGCATGTCTAGATGTTCTACCCCCCTGCCCACTTCTTCGTCTGGCGTAAACAATATTTTGATCTTGCCATGTTGGATGGATGGATCATTGACCAACCGATGAACAAATTCCATGATGATGGCAACCCCTGCTTTGTCATCGGCACCAAGCAATGTCAGGCCGCTGGCAGTAATGATGTCATCCCCTATCTTTTGCAGCAGGTAAGGATGCTCATTGGTGGTGATGACCTGGGTAGGATCATCTGGCAGCATGATGTCCTGCCCAGCATAATGCGGGTGCAAAATGGGTTTGACATTGGAACCACTGCAATCAGGTGCTGTATCCACATGTGAGCAGAAACAAATCACGGGAATGTCTTTGTCAATATTGGAAGGAATGGTTGCGTACACATATCCCCATTCATCCATGTGTGCATCTGCAACACCCATTTGAACCAGCTCCGCCGCCAGCAAGGATGACAAATCTTTCTGCTTTTCGGTGGAAGGAAAGGATTGGCTCTCGGGGTCACTCTGTGTATCAATGGTAACGTAATGCATGAACCTTTCTACGAGCTGTTTCATAGTTCTATTTAGTTGTTGGGGAAATACTACAATTGATGGATGCGGTGTCCCCTCAAAAATGCATCCACCTCCATCTTTTTCTTTCCTTCAAGCTGAAGTTCTACAATGCTTACCCATCCATCTGCAGCAGCAAATTGGAGAAATGATTTTCCATCTGTCTTGTATTCTCCTGCAGTGAGGCCTGTGTCAGCGATTGTATAAGTCGCGCTGTAAATTTTAAGCAGCTTGCCGTCCATGTGTGTAAATGCCGCGGGGGATGGCGATAAGCCCCTGATCAAATCATGCATTTTTTTAGCAGGCATATTCCAGTCAATCCGCGATGTATCTGTATGCAACTTGGGTGCGGAGGGAATTTCATCCAAATTAATTTGATTGATTTGCTCCTGTGGCTTGGGCATCAAAGTATTTGAACAATAGTGATCAAGGGTTTGATAGATCAGGTTGGCGCCAATTTCTTTCATGGTGTCATGCAACTCACCGGCAGTCATGGTTTCGGAGATTGGGATTATTTCCTGCATCAACACATCTCCCGTGTCAATTTCATGTTTCAATTTGAAGGTGGTAACACCGGTTTCTTTTTCACCATTGATGATGGCCCAGTTGATCGGTGCTGCACCACGGTATTTGGGCAACAAGGAGCCATGCAGGTTGATGGTGCCCATGGGTGGCATGTTCCAAACGATTTCGGGAAGCATCCTGAAGGCCACAACAACCTGAACATCAGCTTTCAGTTCCTTTAGTTCATCAATGAAGGATGGGTCTTTCAACTTAAGAGGTTGAAGGACATTCAGCCCTTTTTCAATGGCAAATTTTTTGACTGCACTTTGGGTCATCTGCATGCCCCTTCCTGCCGGTTTGTCTGGGGCGGTGACAACACCCACAACCTGACAACCCTCAGTTACCAGTTTCTCCAGCACGGTAACTGCAAAATCAGGTGTACCCAGGAAAACAATCTTGAAATCCTGCAGCTTTTTCATACGACAAATGTAATCAATTCCCCCTAGTGCGCTTTCCCTTATCCCTCATCCCTTGTCCCTGGCTGTTCACCGGTAGATCAAATACTTTGCCCTGATTTTTTTGAAAGCCTTCAAACCCGGGGCCCAGCTTTTCCTGATTTCATCCTCAGCAATTCCCGTTTTGATCTGCTCCATCAATGTTGCATTTCCTGCAAGTTTGTTAAAGAAAGAGGCCCGGGCATCACCCGACTTGGGGAGAATAAAGAATTTTTCCTTCGCTGGAAACAACCGGAAGGCCTCGATGAGGTAAGAAAGATTCAACTGGTTGTTGAGCCTTGACCTGATGGAGGCTGGCTCACCAGCAACATTCCATCCATAACAAAGCTGATCCTTTAATTTGGGGGAATTGGCTCCAGGCATGGCTTTGGGGGTAAATGCATACATGGTTGAAGGCAATGATGGATGTCCGAATATTTGGAAGGGCGCTGCTGTTCCCCTTCCCTCGCTCAATACAGTGCCTTCAAAGAAACAGGTGGACGGATACCAGTAAATGGAAGAAAGGTTCGGGAGGTTTGGAGAGGGCTTGATGGGAAGGTCGTAAACACTTTTTCTCGAATAGTTCTTGCAGGGTACAATTTTCATGGGCTGTTTGCCTTCACCCTTCATTTGGCCATACGCTTTGATGGCAGCGGGTTTTAACCATTTTTCACCGACAAGCATTTCTGCATATTCACCAATGGACATGCCATACACTACAGGCACTTGCTGCATGCCAATAAAAGAACGAAAAGCGGTGTCCAACACAGGCCCATCCACATAATGGATATTGGGATTGGGACGATCGAGCACAATCAGGGGTTTCTGGTTGATAAATGCCGCTTCCATATAGGCCTCAAGGGAAGAGATAAACGTATAGAAACGAACACCTACATCCTGGATATCAAACAGCAGCAGGTCGATGTTTTCAAGGTCTTCTTTTGAAGGACCGCGCTTGGGGCCATAAAGAGAGACCACGGGGATTCCAGTTTTTTCATCCACATAATTGCCAACCTTTTCACCTGCATCAGCCGTGCCCCGAAATCCATGCTCAGGTCCAAAGATGAGCTGCACTTTAATCCCCTTACCCATCAACAGATCCACCAGGTGCTCATCCCCAACCATGGATGTTTGGTTGGCAAACAGCCCTACCCGCTTTCCTTTCAACAAGGGAAGGTATTGATCCAGGTTGGCTGCGCCGGGCTGAACCAAACCAGGAGCAGTTTGTGCTGTAGAAACAAGCATGGTGAAAGTCAGCAACACCAAAACGATAAACTTTCTCATCTTTTAGGGCTTTATTTCAATAAAAATAAAAGAATAAAGGTAGTTTTGCCGAATTATTTCTGCTGAAACATCCAGCGCCCAATGACGTTTTTTGTCATTTGCAGGCAGGTTCCCCAGTTGAAATGGAACATTTAAAAAACAAATTATGCAAGTTAAAAGCGGAGACGTAGTAAGGGTTCATTACACTGGCACACTGGAAGACGGATCACAGTTCGACAGTTCGGTAGGACGTGCCCCATTGGAATTTACGGTTGGCGCAGGCCAAATGATTGCAGGCTTTGATGCCGGCGTTGTTGGCATGGCCGTTGGCGAAAAGAAAACCATCCTGATTGATCCTGATCATGGATACGGACAAAAAGATCCGACCGCGATCATTGAATTTCCATCATCCAATATTCCAGAAGGAATGGCAGTTGAAGTGGGCATGAAGCTGAACCTTCAAAACCAATATGGACAGCCTGTTCCGGTTGTAGTGATGGAAGTGAAAGAAGAGGTGATCATCATGGATGCCAACCATTTCCTGGCCGGAAAAGACCTCACCTTTGATGTAGAGATTGTAGAGATTGTAAGCTAGTCTACTTTTGTAAAAATACTACCATGAAATACTTCCTCTCCGCTTTTCTGTTCATGATCACCGCTTGTTCACTCAATGGCCAACAAGCAAATGCCATCAATCCTGACGCTTTTTTAAAAGCAATGAGTGCCGGGGAAATCCAGGTGCTTGATGTCAGAACAGCAGATGAATACAAGAGCGGTCATATCAACAATGCATTGCAAGCAAACTGGCTGGACAAAAATGAATTCAATGACAGGACCTCCCACCTGGACAAAAATAAAACTGTTTACATCTATTGCCTGAGCGGTGGAAGAAGCGGAGCTGCAGCAGAGGTCTTGCGCACCAAAGGCTACAATGTGATCAATCTTGAAGGCGGCATCAATGCATGGAAAAGAGAAAGCAAACCTTTGGTAGGGGTTGATCCCAATGCCAAGCAAACCAGCATGGCCTCCTACGAAGGACAGGTCAGGAGCACGAATATCGTGCTGGTTGATTTTGGGGCAGAGTGGTGCCCTCCATGTAAAAAAATGGAGCCTGTTTTAGATGCTTTCATGAAGCAGGACAATAAAAAACTCACAATGGTAAAAATGGATGGCGGAATTGAAACAGCCCTCATGAAATACCTAAAAGTAGAGGCCTTGCCAACTTTTATCCTCTACAAAAATGGCAAAG
>Ga0102913_1000143_pt1 | contig 19675 bp, 16 predicted proteins | sample Colrivmet1560A02_FD_78197 | JGI IMG/M metagenome (GOLD analysis project Ga0102913, IMG submission 78197) | Estuarine microbial communities from the Columbia River estuary - metaG 1560A-02 | ecosystem: Environmental > Aquatic > Marine > Intertidal zone > Estuary | place: USA: Columbia River... | reverse complement strand
CCATACCTACTTGAGTATTTAAATAAGTACTTGTAGGTCTTCCTTCTTTGTAATATTTTTTAGAACTTCCGTAATAGTGATCGTAGGCATCCTTGTTTGCAGTTTCATGCTTCTTGTAAGAATCTTGTAACTGTTGTAGTACAGGTAATAACTCTTCTCTTTTAGAAGGGTCTTCCTGTAACTTCTTACCTACTGCATTGATTGCATTATTAATACTAAATTCTGTATGTCTCCAGTCAAAAAAGTCGTTGTTACCCTTTAGTTGTTTAGTATAAGCCTCGTAAGCATTAGGATCGTATAGTTCGTCACCTCTAGTAGCAGCTCTTTGTTTAGCAGTAATGTCTTTAGCTATATCTACAAGACCTCCTATAGTTGTATTGTCTAACTTCTGTCCTTTACCTTTTAGATTAATCAAATAGTCTTCAGTAGCTTTTGCTAACTGAATCTCTGCCTTAAATCCATTAATGATACCTTGTTGTGTTTTTAAGGTCTCTAGTTCTTTCTTTAGAGTATCAGTCTGAGTAGTATCCACTTGTGGACGTACCATACCCATAGAAAAAGCAGAAGTAGAGATGTTTGTCTCTACAGTACTCTTTGCATTTTTAAGATTAGATTCAACAGTAGATATCTTTTTATCTAACTCTTCAGAGATAGGATCCTTCTCGGCAAAACTCTCAGTAATGATTTGTTTAGATCTGTTCTTCTCTTGATTAACTAATTGGTACTCTGCAGTTAATTGGGGACCCATTGTTCCCTTAGCAGACGGAGGAGGGAAGAACATTCCTGGTCTAAGTGCTCCTGCGCTTTCTAAGTTAATCTTAGCTGCTGCCTCTAATGCTCCGTCAATCTTAGCATCATTTGCTGCTTTAAGTCTTTCTGCTTCTTTCTTTTGATTAATCTGAGCTACTTGTGCTTGAGTATTTCTAGCACTTATGTCTGCATAAACTAATGCGTTAGATACATTAGGATCTGCTAAGTTTACTGTTCGACTAGTTAATATCCCACTTTTAGGTGATACATTATATACAGGTTCTTTAGGCATTAGCAGTCTAATTATGTTGTTGGTCGAGAAGGAGGAGTAACAGGAACGTTGTTCATCCAATCCATGCTACCTTCGGATCTTTGAGATCTAGAGTAAATCTGTGTCTGATCAGATTGTAACAACTCCATAAAGGGAAGTTTAAAGTATTCGTCAGCAGGCATTGATCCAGGACCATAATTTACTTCAGGGAATTCACCTTTCTTAAACTTACTATCTTTAGCTGAAAGTTTACTTTCATAATTATTGTATCCTGAAAGTATTGCTTGAGTCTTTCTTATCAGACCATCTAAAGCTTTGTCTTGTACATCGTGATCTGTTAAAAGAGAATTGTAAGAATTTCTTAAAGAAGTAATAGCTTTTTGAATGTCTGCTCTTCCTTGATTAGTAGAAATAGCTGCTGCTTCTAATAAAGCCTTAGCTTCTGTTATATCAGTTCCTATTTGAGGATCTACTTTAGTAGAGTTCTGTACTATATTATCCATCAACTTAATTGGATCTCTTCCTAAGTCATAGACATCTAGACCAGAGATAACTCGTGCATCAGCAGGAAGTTTAGCAGCAGCTCTATTTTCTTTTTCTTTATCTTCTTCTCTACGTAACTGACTATTAAATGCAGCTAAGTTCATTGCTTTTTTCGAATTTGCTTCAATTGTACCGTAAGGATCAGCTTCAATTTTTGCTTCTACCTGTTTGTAAACATATGCATTAGACTGATTAGAGATAAACTTATCTGTAAACAAATTAACGTATTGATTAGGATTGAAATTGTTTATATCAGATACTTGAGTTAAGTTTTTATTAGCAACTTCTACTTGAGTTCTCGCTTCTTCTAAAGGACCTCTAACAGCCTCAAGATCTAGTCTTGCACTTTCTGTAGGAGCTTTAGCGTAAGCATCTTGTGCTGCTTTAAGATTGTTTTGGCTTTGTAATAGAATGGCTTCGCTTGTTTGTTTAAGATTACTATAGTAGTTAACAACCTCAGCATGTCCCTGTTCTACTCCTCTTTGCTTAAGGTCATACATTGCATCTATACGAAGTTGATTATATTCTTTACTTCCTAGTCCTGCTCTAATTTTTGCAGCAACTTGATCATTAGTTAAACCTTTTGTAGATTCAGTACGAATGTATTTACCATCCATCATAATATCTACAGTACCGTTTTCTTTAGCTCCCTTCATACGTTCATTGATCTCCTTAGAAATGTCAATGTATGGAGTGTATTCTTTAGTGCCTAACTTGTAACCTAGTTTACCACTCTTCATGTAGTCTTCAACATCTTCAAAGTAATCTGCATCATTAGCAGCACTTCTTTCATTAGACTTAAGTTTAGATAAAGTTTCTTGTCTACGAGTAATCTCTTTACCGTTAGAAATAGCAGTAGTAATGTACTCGTCTCTTTCTAAGGGTTTTCCAATGTTTAAAACAGCTTGTACGTTACCTTTCATAGAAAAGTCTAAGCCTGCACTTTGGTTAATGGTGTTAACTAGGTTATCCATTGTTTTATCAAAGTACTCACGCTCTACGTCTGTTTTAATGTTGTTTCTTAACTGGCCATAAGCATCTACGTTCTGTTGTACTTTAGCTAGTCCCTCAGTGTACATCTCTTGCTTCTTAACAGCAAGATTGATTAAGTCGTCTGCTGGTAAAGCAGACACATAATCGGGATAGACAAATCTGGTATGTTGTGCTGAAATTGGCATAGGTTTAAATTTTATTTTTTATACATGCCTTTCTTGGCAGTTTTTGCTGGATTAGAATTTATAACAGGATTCTTACCTGGCTTTAGAGTAAAGTTACCTTTAGAGTCTATATCGTAGTTTTCCATTAAAGCATTAATGTAAGCAGACTTCTTAGTTTCGTCCTGTGTAAATTTAGCCTTTTTATTTGTAACGCTTGCAATAGCTGCTTGTTTTTCTGCAGACTGTGCATCTCTTGCTTGACCTACTAAATTATTATATACACGATCAAAGTACTGAGCGTTGATTTGATCAGCTTGCATTCTAGTTTGAGCATTAGCCATATCAGCTTGAGAACGTCCCTGAGCATCAAAGTTTTGCTTAGCTTGGAAAGCTTTTTGTTTAGCGTCTAATCCTGCAATGTAAGTAGTCAAAGGATCTCCTCCTGCTCTTTGAGTTGCAGTAGCCATGCTATCAATATCTTGTAATTGACTTTGAATGTTTAATGTCTGAGGACGTACGTAAGGTGAGTCAATCTCAGGAATAGCATAAGGATAGATCTGTTGTGCTTGAGCTAATCCCATAGCTTCAGGAATAGCCTGATACAAAGGAAACTGTCCTGGAATATATTTACCTTTAGCAGGAGATCCCGCAGGAGTAAAGGTTCTTCCTGGAGTTCCTTTTGGAGTTTCTCCTGTTCTAGTAGTAGTAGACTTAGCTGTTTCTGGCTTAGGAGTTTCTCCGTCAAGCAAATCCATAAAAGGTTTATTTTCAGTAGCAGGAGTAGGAGTCTTTTTGCTTTCAGGAAGTACACGTGTTGCTGTATACAATCCTAACATGTCATCTACAGAATTCTGTAAACCTTTTACTGCAGTAAATCCTACTTCATCTGCTCTAGTTCTTGCTTCTTGTTCTGACAGTCCTTCTCTTCTAAATCTATTGTAAGCTTCTTCTGTAAAGGCAACCTGTGCTCTACGAACACTACCTTCATTTTTAGGATCGAATGTATCTCCACTTGCTTTTAAGTCATCCAAATACCAACCATAATTCTTAGTAAAGGTCTCAATGTTAGAAGCCTCTCCGTATACACCTGTACCTAAGCTAGGTTGAACTCCTGGAACCATCTGTAAACTTGGATCTATACTAGGATCTATACCTGTTAAGAATTGTTTTTCAGGACCAGTGTGTGCAGGCATTGCAGGTTTGGTAGGATCAAACATTGCATTTTTACTACGAGCTGCAATGTTAGAAGTCTTAGCTGCTGCAGTCATTGCAGGAGAAGCACTAGAAACAGGGTTTCCTTGTGCATCTACGTTAGACTGAGACTCTAACTGGTTTAAAGTAGTCATAGCAGCTAGATTCAAAGGATCAATAGCTTGCACAGAAGGAAGATCACCACTAGGATCAATCATCATTGCTCTAGGTTTTAACTTCTGAGAAAGGATATCAGAGTATGCTCTCTCAAAATATTCCATCTTATTAGTAGGAGGTACTTGACCACCAGGCATAGCAGTAGGCATAAATGACTCTTGTGCAGGATCAATTGCATTAAGAGTACTCATAGCTGCTAAGTTTAATGGATCAATTGCTTTTACTCTAGGCAATTCGTCTAGTGGATTATCTACTCCTCCATCAGCCATGTTAGACATAATCTTAGCTTGTACATAATCAGGTAATGATTTGAATCCTGGGTTATTAATACCTGCTCCATTCTTAGCCTCTAATTCTCCGTTAGAGTTGCCATTCATTGCTTGTTGATCTGAAAACAATTGATCTAAGATCTTTTGGTTTCTTTGCATCATTATCTGTGCAGTATCTTTATCTACTTGCTTAGCGAAGTTATTGTCTAAGATTTTCTTATATGAAGTAGTATCATAGTTCTTAGCAATCTGAGCAAAAGTTTTCTTAGAACCTTCTGGCTTTAAGTTGTTAGAGTAGACACGAGTCTGATTAGGTAGATTAGTAGGAATACCTCCATTCTCGTGAGAAGGCCCTTCAGCCATTTCTGTCTCTAAGTTTGGAAGTTGGATAAACTCTCCTCCTTCAATCTCTACATCGTTCATGCCTTCCCTAGCATAACGTTTGTTTATTTTTGCACCCATTTCGGCTTTGATTGTAGGTTGATACTCTGTACCCCCACTGCTATTAGGACCGTACTTAAAGTTATAGTCATTAATAGGTTTAGAGTTTCTTTGTTGAATTGATTCGATAAATTGTTGTTGATTCTTTATATCTTCGTTCTTACCAAGTAAAGCATTAAATCCTAGTAAGCCTAAAGAGACCATAGCAGGTCTGTTATCTTCTTTGGTTTCAGGAGTTTTAGTTTCTGGCATACTTTGATCTAGAACAAAGTAATCACTCTGTTCCTTAGTCATTGGACCTTGCTCTGGTTCTGGAGTCTTAGGATTAATATCGTAAGGATTCAAAGGAGAGAATCCTGTAGTAAACATAGGACTCTTAACTAGGTCACTAAATGTACCTGGGGCAAAAGAACTCTCAGTAGTACTAACAGTACCCTTAGGTTGTTCGGGAGTAGTATAACCATCTAGAACAAAGGGATTATTAATACCAAAGTTCTTTTTAATATCTTCTACGGTAGGTATAGACAAACCTGTTTCTTCAGGTTTTGTTACAGTACCTGCATCTTCGAATTTCTTCTTACTGAATCTCTTAAAAAGATTGCTTCTTAACATGTTTTAATGATTAATGTTATTAACTTAAGATGTTAATAAGTGCTTGGAAATAAGCTAGTTATACAAATATACAAGATTAATAAAAAAAAGCAAGGGGTAATTGCTTACCCCTGACCTCTTGATTTCTTTAAGTAGTTCTTACTAGACTTTAACTTTGAAGCTTTAGTTTTTGCTACTACTCCTTTTCTGCGGATCTTTGGTTTAACTTTAAACTTAGAAGCAGTAGAAGTTGATTTTGATTTAGATGCTTTAGCGGCCATATATTTAGTTTTAGTTTATTTAGTTTATTTAGTTTTTAGCACTTCCAACGTCTACGTGCTTGTCTGATTCTACTGTTAGGATCATTCTGTGTAGCTTGTGAGGATCTACGTAACTGACCTAATGATCTAGCACAATAAGACTTTCTACGATTAGCTGCTTTGCTACCAGGCTTTACCTTACCTGTAACCGCAGTACTTAGTTTAGATCCAGGATTTGCTCTACGATAAGCCATTACACCTTTCTTAGTCATACCTGCTCCTTGTTTAGTAGGACGATAGTTTGCTCCTGGACCTTTAGTAGTCTTAGCAATGTTTCCTCCTTTAGCCATGTAAGCAGATTTAAGTCTGCCACCTGACATAAACTTGTAACCGTACTTAGAAGCATCTTGTCTAGCTTCTTTTACGTTTCCGCTATTAGCTGCTACAAATCTTGCCTTAGCTACTGAGGTAGGCATCTTACCACCATCAGCCATCTTAGCTTTAATCTTACGTTCTTGTTTAAGCATCTCTGGAGTAGGCTTCTTTCCAGAACCTCTCTTAGCACGGATGTTATCCCACAAACCTCTTTGTGAGTAAGATCCATCCTTACGTTTTATCATTTGTTTCATTTCTTTACTTTAGATTTCTTTAAGAATTCAGCTAAATTATAATTTACTTTTTCTCTATTAAACTGTTTAGATAATTGATTAGCTAGTTGTAATCTATTGGGTTTACTTTCTACCCTACGAAGAATACTTGCTACTCCATCAACCATTTCTTTATCGTCATCATGATCTATCTCTCCTCCTTTTTTTAATCCTGGTTTTTTAATTTGTTTATATCCCTTTAACCAATCTTCTTTATATAATTTGATATCACTAGCTGGAATAGGAGCTTTTGTTTGATAAAATTTTAAACTAGGTTCTGGAAACTGGAGCCATGGATCAAATGCATTTGGATTATTTGATTCAACCATATAGGGTCCTTTGTAACCGTGATAAGCTTCACGAGTATCATTTCCAAAAGTTCTTGCTCTTCGTATATCAAGAGGTACTCCTTTATTAAAATAAGATGTAAGAGAACCTTTTGCAGGTCTTACAAATCCAGAATTAATTAAATCTTCCGCACCTGCATCTGGCATTACTCTATAATAAGATTCAGGATTAGGTTTAAATGCTAAAGGATTGTATTTGTATGTATTTTTTAATGCTGTATTAGTAGTAAGATATTTACTAGCTGATTTTAATGGTCCACGTAATTCAGCAGCAGCTGGTAATACAGATAAAGCATTAAGACCAGCATTTGCTAAGTCACCACCAGCTGCTTTAAAATTACCTTGTGCAGCATTAGATACAGCAGATCCTGTATTACCTATTAAATCAGTTGCTGCAAATGCAAGTGAGGCGGGATTAACCATATCTAATACATAGTCTAATGGGGATGCAGAACCATTACGTTTTTCTCCCTGAGCTACGAAAGAAGTAGCTTCCTTGGCTTTCTCATAATTTGATTTAACTTTACCCTGACTAACACTACCTACACGTTTAGCGTACTCTGCAGCTTCTGCTGCTTTTCTATTAGCTGCAGTAACGTTTGTATTTTGAGTAATTACTTTAGTATTATCAGAGTAACCTGCATTACCTGCAGGACTAGTTCTTAAGTAAGGCTTTCCTGTATTAGGAGTCCAGTTAGCCCATCCCCCATTATCCATTGTTTTACCTCCTGCTTTAAAGGTCTTATTGAATCTTAAACCTGCAAAGTAATTTTTATCTAAACCAGACTCTCCTTGACTGACTCCATAGTTTCCTGTTATAGCAAGATTTGGATTGAAGTTATAACTTCCACTAATCTGCCCACTCTCTAAGGAGTTGTTTCTAAAGTTTACTCCTGCATTTAAATTTACTTTGTCGGTATTGTATCCTGCAGAAGCGTCTCTGTACATAGTTTTTCCTTCCTTAGTTTGATTGTAATTCAAATAAGCTTTGTCTCCCTCTAGAGATGCTCCTAAGGAATTAGGAGATACGTAGGAAGAAAACTTATTCTTACTATAAGATAAGGTAGGAGTAACAGAACCAGCATACATACTAGGAGCATTAACTGATCCTTGTAGACCTGCTCTAAAGTTCTTTAAGTTCTTTGATACGTTATACTGTACATCTCCTTGAGGAGAAACATTCTCAATAGAACTCTTGATGCCTCCATTAGGCATCTTACGCTTCTTAGAATTCTTATATGCACCCTTAAGCCTAGAGCCTGAGGGTGCACTTGGAATTACAGAACCATTTACTCCTGGGACAAACATTATTTCTTACGATAAGAAGCGTTACGTACACCGTACTTATCCCTAGATGCTACGGTACTCATTTTTGGCATTTCCTTAGTTTGACCTTTAGTAGTTTTTATAGGTATATTTTTTACAGTCTTAACACCAGACGTATTCAACATTCCATCTTCACCTTTACGCATCTTAGAAAGAGTCTTAGCCAAGTTAGCTCTTTTTACAGTTGTACTTGAGAACTTTTCTTTATTAGCTAATACCTTATCACGAAATGCAGGTACAGACATACCAGCCTTTTTAGCTTGTGCAGTAAAAGATCCTGGTTTCTTAATAGCACTCTTGATCCAGTTACCGCCTGACTTCATCTTCTTACCTCCACACATCATGCAGGAAGAATAAGCTTTCTTTAAACGATTCATATAGTTTAATTTAGTTATTTAGTTTAGTGTCAATTGATACAAAGTAGAAGTAATCAAAGCAATGATCTCATCTACGATGTTTTGTAAGTGGGTGTTTTCGTTTCCGAATACATTACGATGCTTCATTACATAATCTTTCATGTAAGTAAGATGAGCTTTAGCATTCATATACTCTGATCCAGGAATTTTAAAGTTTAAGCGTTTTCCAATAGTTCCGAAGTATGCTTCTACTAAATCATCTAATAGACCAATTACTTCTGAGTAGTAACCGTCTAAAGCTTTGTGCTCACTAAACGAAGTTGTTTGTAAGTGAGCTAAGTGAATGATGTCCCTAGACTGGAATAACTGTCCCAGTACTATTTCGGGTTTAACTGTTGTGAAGAGTTCTTTTTCTTTCATGATATTATGGGTTGGTTTGGGTTATTTGAATGGTGTTAATAAACTTAAATCTAGAGTACTGATCTTGAATCAATCTTACTTTAGCAAAGTCAGACTTAATCTTAGACTTTTGATAAGATACAGACACAGGTCTTACACTCTTAGTATTAGGTACTTTGTCTATAGGGTACTGAGTAACTAAGTCACTCCACTGAGTTGACCATAAAGGTTGACCATTTCCTTGAGCTGCAACGTTCCAAAATCCATTAAAGGTATACAAGTGTTCTCTACGAGAGATAAGAGCTTCTATACCTGTTGCTGTCATTCTAGGATAGGTAATCTTCTGTCTTGTGTTACCAAACTCTTCAGGGATCAACTTAATGATACCAGAAGACTGCTCTTTGTTATAGATGATAGCCTTAGTAAAGTTTGCTAAGTTCTTCTTGTTAGCAGTAGACAAAGAATAGTACTCGTAATCAGAATAGTATTCTTGAATGTCCTGCATCAAAGTAACAGAGTTGATTGTAGATACTTGTGGGAAAGAGTTTACATTATACTCAATTATATAAGGATAGAGTATATTGTAATAAGTCTGATAACTGTAAAGCGATAAGTTATGATTCCAAGTAGATGCTCCTGTAGAAGTATTGATTATGGTTTGGAAGTGACCTAGTTGGGGAACAAAGAAGTTAGGAAGGAAAGAGTAAAAAGAAATAAAGTTCTTTAACTTAGGTGAGTAGGCAACTGTCCAAGATTTATTCTCGAAGAATGCTGGATCACCAAAAGTAATCTCTACCTCAATACTTCCACTATCTAAAACATACTTACGATAGTTGCTATCTGAAGTGTCTGTAATATACTTAACTACTGAAGGACTTCCAGGTCTATACTCAGGCTTAACTCTGTAGTCTAGTTTAGTAATAAATACTCTCTCGTATCTTTCATCCCATCCCATTACAATTCCTAATCCAATAGGGGGATTGTCGATGTCTGCATTAGGAATGTCTTTAAGAATTTGAAATGGTAAGTTTTGCTTAAACCAGTTAAAGTTGTTTTCAGTTTTAATCTCGTTAAAGCCTTCACCTGTCAACTGATAGATATGTCCACGCTTAGCATCTACCCAGAATGTTCCGTACTCACACTTAACGTAAGCTTTGTGCTGCGTTCCTATGTAACCTAGATCAGTCTTAGCTAAATCAACAGGCTTTTGTTTGAACATCTCTGCATTACCAATCTCCAACTGATAAGGAGAAGTAGTACTTAAAGTGATACGAGAGTTGTAAACCTTAGTAGTGTTCTCGAATCTAGCATGTACTCTTTCGTTCTCTCCTGCGTTTAAATCTATTAAGCGTCCTCCTTGCTTAGGGAAGTCATAGAAATTGCCTGGACGGAATACTCTCCAAGCATCTGAAAGATAGTTAGAAGAGTTTGCAGGATCTGAGTAAATTACACGGTTATGGTGAATAGACAAACACTCTAATTTAGGGTACTTTAATCTATATGGAAAGTTAGGACTTAAGTTCTGTGCAGAGTAAGTAGCATTGTAACTATAAAAATTATCAAACTTAATAGGTACGTTTACTTCATGCAACCAATCATCTGGGATACCATCTCCTACGTTAGGATAGAAGTTTTCTTCTAATTCATTTCTTCCATGACGTAAGTCTACGTTAATGTCAGACTCTACATAGAATACTGGAATACCATAAGAAGCTGTGTAGAAGAATCCTTTCTGATAGAAGTAAGGTTGAGGATCTGCATCTAGATTATTCTTCTTTACAAACAAACTGTAGATTGAAGCCAATACTCCTGTAAGAGCAGCATTTAAGACACCACCTGCTACTAAAGCTCCTGTAACAACTCCTCCAGCTAATGCCGCAGCCGCAGCTGCTACAATCCCAGCTATTGCTGTTTCGGCACCAACTGAACTTAAATCTTCAGGAGACTCTCCGATGTAGTAAGTAGGGTAGCCTAAGTTAGGATACAGCCAATAATCAAAAGGAACATTATCTACTTTAGCTGGTAAGTTAGCTAAGTTACGAGTAAAGAAAGAGTGCTTACGCTTAAGTGCAAACTTATTAATGTAAGTGTCTCCACCGAATGCAGGATAGTACTTAGTTTTAATTTTAAGTGTTCCTGAGATATCTGTATATACAGAACAAGAATATCCAGTAGAAACATATCTAATGTTTTCTATTTGTCCATACTGATTTGGAAAGTCTCTCTTGATAGAAGCATAGTAGGCTCTAGTATCAGATTCTACTATCTGCTCTGGATCCTTTGCTAAGTTTTTTTGTCCAATAGTATAGCGACTATTATCTATGATACTTGCATATTCTGTAGAGAAAGATCCGTTTGTCTTAAGATAAACAGAAGTCTCTCTTAATCTGTTATGAATAGGTTTGTCATCATTCAGTTCTACAATCTTATCATTAGCGTAAAGTCCAATGTCTAAGAATCTTCTTCTATTACCTACTGTAGTAATCGGTAAGAATCTTTTATATTCCCCAACAGAGTTAAACTGATAAGCAAAGTTTGCTAAAGGAATTAACTTTTCTATTAAGTCTATAAACGCTTGGTTGTTAGTTATAATAGAAAGTGCATCTGTTTTAGATTTATTACTAACAGTTGTACTTACTCCAGGAGGAGGTGGAACGGTAGTATCTACGGCTGTATCACTTTCAAATGCCAGAGCTAATGCATTAGCGAGTGTTGCAGCAGTAGTATAATCAGCTATTGTTAAAAACTTATGTTTAGGGTGATCTAATACAGGAACAAAGTGTCCTTGTACTTTACCGTATTCTACAGTTTCTAGTTTAAGTTCTGTACCGATTTTAGGATACTGAAAGTGTGTGTCAGGTGAGTGGAATGTATAGCGAGATCCAATAGTATTAAATCCTTTATGCAATTCCATTCCGTACTGATCCTCCTCAATGCCTCTATCTGCTTTATTATACCAATCAGGAGTAGATTTAATGTATGGATCATCCTCTAAAGAGTTATAGGGGTAGTTAGGATAGTAGTAAGACTTTTGAGTTTTAGCATTTATAAAAGTTCCTACATCATAGATAAGTCCCTTAGCAACAACTGATTTGTTATTTACACGATTACCTCTTACTAACTCGTAACCACAGATAAGTTCCTTCACAGGAATCTGATGATTACCGTAAGTGTTTAAGGGATCGTAAACAGTTTCTTGGTCTAGTATGCCTTCAAATAAAGACTCATTCCAAATACGTACTCCAATAGGATAAATAAAGTCATCTCCATCTGCATGGATGTGAGACTTAGCATTCTCAGGAAACTTGTGGTGACGTATAGCTTTACCTGCTAAGGTTCCCCAAACATCTTCATAACAAGGATAAGTTTCAGTGGACTCCCAGTAAGCAAACTCTCCAGATGTTTCAACAGTAATCTTACAAGAGTATTGAACTTCCTGCAAAGAAGGAGTATTATTTGGAGGAGTAAGTCCTGTGGTAGCTGTGTTATAAACTTTCCATCTAGGTTGAGCTGTAGTTACAATGCAATCATTAGATGTACCAAAAGCATCAGGATTACTAGAAGAGTAAAGTAATTCTTCCTCGTTAGAATTTACAAATATTTCTCTACCAGGAATGTGGAATACATCTGTATACTTACCGTTCTTTAGTTTAAACTTAATACCAAAAGGATAAACTTCATCTCTTTGGTAAGTTCGGAAGAAATAAGCAACTTCTGGATTAGAGAAGTCAAACTTATTATCTACAGGCATCTTAACTGTTTCCCAACGAAGTTTAATCTGGTTTGCTAATAGTTGGAAGTTGTATTTAGGAGTTTCTACTAAGTCAGCTAACATCAGAATGTCATTCTGCTTTTCAATAATCTCAGCAGTCTCGTAGTGAGGACTACGAATCAAAGGAACAATAGAAGAGAAAGTAGAAGAGTATTCTCCTGTATAAACCAAAGAATCTCTGTAGGTAGATTGGTTGACTCTATAAGTACCTACCAACTGGTATGTAGTTACTTCGTTAATGTTCTCAGCTACAACTAAGTTAAAGTAATCAAAGATTGCTGTACTGTGATCTATAGAAACTCTAATAGACTGAGAGGTTTCGTATTCAGTCTGTTCAGTAATAGCCCTCTCAAAGATTGGAATCGGGTTAGAGAAATCTACGTAGTCTGTAAGTTCTTTACCATTCTCATCTGCGTAAGCAAGAGAGAAAGAATATACTCCACCTTTTAAAGTTCCTCCTGAGTCTACCGCAGTAGGATAGATATCAGGTTGGCAGAAGTCTGGAAATAGTTTTAAGCGTTCACAAGAGTCTGTAAGACAATCAATGGCATCTCCACATTGATCTCTGCCGTAGGGTTCTTCTAATGAGAAATAACGAGGTTGTATATTACGAGCAATAAAGTAAACCTTAGTCTCACAGTTATCTATTCTGTATTCTGAGTATACAGGAAAGTCTGGAGATAAAGCCAAACAACAAGGAGCACTTTTAGGAATACATATTCCTTGAGAGTCTAAAACTGAATATAGAATCTCTACATTAACAGGTAAAATAAACCTATTTCGTTTTGCTTTAAAAGTTCCTATTCCTGAAGGAAACGTCTCACTTGTCTCTACTCCATTACAGTCTACAAATACAACCGTAAAAGGTTGGTTGTCTGTAGCCTGTACATCATATCTATAGCAGTCTGTACAATCACAACAGTTGTCAACGACTAAAGGAGTAAACAAACAACAAGAACTATCTTCTGTAACTACGTTTGTAACAACAGTTCCAGAAATACATCCACAATCTTTTTCTGTTTCTATAAGACTAGTACAATCTTTACTTAAGTTAGTTATCTCACCTATTAAGGAACGTCCATCAGGATGAGCTAGGAATACAATTAACTTAGATTGTTCTGTAATATTAAGTGTGCCTACTATTCTATAGCCAGGATAACTAGTTGTAAAGTCATAACAGATTTGGTTAGAAGGTTCATTAGTGTATGTGGTAGAGTTACCATCATGAGACTGAATGTTTGCGTTTAGAGCAAACGTAATCATGTTCTCCTTGATCTGGTAATTAACCGAATCAAGGTTTAAACCTGCTACATTCTGATTGATCTTGTTATCCATTAAACTTAAGAGATATGGAACTTAGTGAAGCGATTTTTAGTACGGGCTACGTTATCAGCCATCTGCTGTTTAGTGTAGGTTAACAAGTAACCATTAGCAGCTTGTAACTTATTTAATTGATCTTGTCTGTAGTACTGAAACTTAGACTCTACTTGACGTTGACTTTCGTCTACTACTGAATGCCAAAGCTGCTCAAAAAATTTAAACTTAAGATAAGACTTGACATACTCTTCAACCTCAAGAATTTCTGGCACCATAGGTATGTTATCATCGTCCATTGGACGTGAGTAATATCTAAGGAAAACACAACCTGTTTCAAACGTTGCACTAACTGTTTTATTTGGATAAATTTGTAATACATCAGCTGACGACACATTGAGGTTTTCACAACCCTCAATACACATAGTCTTAGAACCATGATACACTCTAAGCATCTTAGGGTGTTGCATAGTAATCTTAAAACCGGGTGTAGGTACACTGATAGTCTCGTAATAGTTTTCTTGCTTGACACAGTCTCCTGCATCACAACCTCCAGTACATTCTAGATTCTGCCACCAGTATCCCTGCATAGAATTAACACCTGAAGTCCATTGTACATCTGCTTCGTAAATCAAAGCATAGTCTAACAAAGAAAAGTCACAGGGTAATTCAGATTTATAATTAGAGAAAGTAAGTACGGCTTCTTCAGGCTTCAATACCATTACACGAAGTTTGCGTAAAGCCTGATCAATAAAAGTAGGAATAAGAACCTCACTGATAGCACCAGCTTCAAAGTACGACTTGAGCTCTTGCTTTACTTCAGCAACTAAAGGCTCAGAGGAAATAAAGTTAGTGTTATCGTATTTCATTTTATTTTAGTTTACCTTATATTTAGTTTGTTGTCTTTGATTGCTTGAGCTAAGGCTGTCTTATGTCTGTTAGACATTCTTAGATCGTAGAAACCAAACTCAACTATTCGTTTAGAATATGGATACAAATGAAATTTATAGACTGCACCATCGGTATGTGAATTTCTATAAGGCACTTTGATGCCAGTTTCATTGTAGAGCTTCCAGTTAATAATTGTATGTTTACCTTCTTTAATTGCATTTTCAGTCTTTACAATTTTAATTGATCCGAAGTTTGGAAACCGCAGTGAGTATCTTCCACGTAATAACCTCTCTATAAGTTTAATGTGAATCTTTTTAGGAATGCCACAAAACTGCTTATAGGTAATGTCTTTGCGTTTAGTTTCTTTTAAGAACAGATGGTAGGCTCTAAGGGAAAGATAGTTCGTATCCGAAGTTGTATCTTTCTCTTTTTTCCTAACTTGTTTTCTTGGGTTTGGTTTTATAAAGTCTTTCGACATAATTAGTTGGGTTCATCCCTGTTGTTGTCCTCAGTCTCGTAAGGCAACTTATGATAGTTGATTAAAGACTGATTACACATTTCAATCAAAGTATCTAGCAAGTAGCCAGGAAACTTAAATTGTTTATCATACATACTCATACACTGTGAGCCATCAAGATCTTCGATAGACTCAGTAAAGTAAGCGTACATATTCACACACTCTACATCTGGATCTAAAACGTAAAGATATCCATTGCGGATAGTATAGTACTTTTTAGGGGTCTTAAAACGTAAAGAATTATGATTAATAAAATCTCTAATAGTAGTAGGAAAAAGTTCCTGCGAGTTAGAAGTGTTGAACACCCCCTGAATAAAGTACGAATACAACCCCTCATCTATCTTTGGTAGTTTGTTTTTGCTTCTACGTATAGGACAGTTAAGATCACATTCAGAACCAGGAGCCTCAATTAAATGTAAACACTCATATGCTTGATACACATTATCTGAAGTAAGAAGTCTTCGTAAGTTGATTTCTCTACGTAATAGTGTAGAAGCTTTAGTTTTTAATAAGCCGTAAATATAGCGGTCACTAATCATATCATCATCACTGATGAACTTGTTAGCGCTCTTTACCCTAGCGATTAAGTCTGAGTTAGTATACATTAGTATATAGTTTGGGTTAATTTAAGGCTTATTACAAATATAAATTAATTTTAACTTTAAGTCAAGTGTTTATTTAAGAACTAGAAGAGCCCACTTTCGCAGGCTCCTACTAGCAAGATGACAGGAAAACCAACCAAAAAAACCCTGCCAAGATTTTTATTATACTGCGTATGAATTACCTCCTACAAAAATCTCTAAAGACTCTGTACCAGATAAAGTCACTGAAGCTGCGGGATTGTTTAACTCTACTACTAAGTCTGTACCGTTCATATAGCATGCACCTTGATAAACTGCGGTTGAAGGAGTACCAGAAGTTGTTGCATACTTAAGAATAAGAACACTAAAGACTTGAGTATAAAGAGGAGCATATCCTGCAGGAATGTTTGCAATTGTTAAAGATTGACCGTGAGTCCAAGTAAATGAACCTGTAGCATTTACAGCTAAGCTTCCAATGATTGTAACTACGTTACCATACTTTTGAAGTTTAGGCAAACTACCGATAGGGAATCTAGCAGAAGAAACTACAACTGCATTAGTTAAAGTTCCTGCAGTTAAGTTTACAAAACTTGGAGTAGTTGATCCACCAGTACTAACTAAAGATATATTCAAACCATCTGAATCACTAGTAGCAGTAAAGTGTGCTGGATTCAACTTAAGTTTTAATCTACCTAAAGTATCTACTATTCTATTTAATTGAGTTTGTAAAGTAGTAGAAGTGTTGGTGTAGTTAAAAGTATAACCGTAGTATGCAGTAGAACCAAAGTTGGTAGCCCAAGTCAAAGCATAGTTTGTAGCTGGGATAGAAGCTAAAGCAGTATTAATTGCACAAATCTGACTTGTAAACAAGATAGCAGCTGCACTCAAAGTACTAGTAGCAGAACCTCCAGAAATACAAGAAGTATTAATTGAAGTAGGAATGGATCCTACACCTGCAATGTATGCTTTTAAACTATCTACAGTTGCACCTACAGTAACCAAGTCGCCTTGTAGATCACCGTACATACCACACATATTAGTTGTAATCCAGTTAAAGTAATCTGAAACTACAGCAGTAGTAGGCTTAGTAGTGAAAGAATAAGCTATACAAGGATTACCCAATACACCTGTCATATCTACATTAGTATTGATAGTACAGATCTTAGATCCGTAAGCAGTTAAGATTTGACTTAAAGTAGATACGCCAGAAGTTACAGAGATACAACCAGGTGCAGTAAAAGTAGGAACTTCTAAAGCAACTACTCTATTGTCCACAGAACAAAGAGCTGCAGCAACTGATTCTACAAATCCTTGAGCACTAGTAATAGGCGTACCAATACTATCTAAGTTACCGCCTAAACGTAAGCAACCATAGCTATATGCTGAGTAATCTAAGCCAGAAGCTGTTAAGTTACAGATACGTTGGTGAAGATTAGATACAACTACATCTAAGTTAGTTCCTGTTGCAATAATAGCTGCAAGAGTAGTTACTTGCAAAGTCAAATCATTTGCAGGAGTAGCTCCACCTAATGAAGTTCCTAACACAGTTAAGAAGTTTCCTACTGTGTATCCAGACCCACCGTTGAGTAAAGTAACTGTATAAACATTAGAACCTGGAGTACGAGTAACTTTAACAGATGCACCCGAACCTGATCCTCCTGTAGGAGATACAGTGTATTCGGTAATAACTGTAGGACTTAAAGCTAAACCTGCTTTACTTACAGTTGAAATAGCTCCTGTGCCGCAAGCTAAAGGCAACCCAGAATAGGTAATACATTTAGCGTAGTTAGTTGACAAACATCCTACAGAAGTGCAAGGTGTAGTTGATATATGTGTTCCGAAACAATCAAGACAAGTAGACATAGTTATGGGCAGCAAGTACAAAGTTTATTAATGATAGCTCTAAGAACTCCTCCAAGGGTAGTAGGTACTCCAGTACCACAAGGATCATCTCCTAAGCATTTAGTTCTTATATAAGCAAGAAAATCAGGACTTAATGGAAGATCTTCCCAATGTAAGTTTCCGTTATTAGTATTGATGTTTTCTGCAGACAAATAGTTTAAACGAGAACGCAACTCACAAATAACTCCTACAAGTTTAAGTACTACCTCAGCAGAATAATATTTATCATCTGTTACTGTAAGGCCTACTGTCGAAATTACTGAAGTAGTTCCACATGCAGTGTTAGCTGCATCAAATGCAGTTTTATTTAATCCTACACGAGTATCTATATTAACTACTTTATCATCTAATAACTTAAGTAAGTCATTTAAATAAGGATGGTCACAAGAAGAAAAAGAATCAATCAGACCTCCTGGAGTAGGAGTACCTGTATACTTTACGCACCCAGAAGGAACGATTTCTACGCAGTTGTTATTAGGGCAGCAGTTAGTCATTGTTTTAAAGTTTAATTTTCAGAGTTGCTTTTGTATCGCAGTCTATGCATTCAGCATACTTCAAGAAGCGTGCTAGTGCTTTAGACTTTTTGTAATAGGGTTTTGTTAAGTACTTGATATGCTGTAACTCTTTGTAAGCAGCATGAGCAAGTTTCTTCTTAACAGTCAGACTCAAGTCTTCTGAGTAAGTCATCGGCTTTTCTATATAATTCAGTAGCTTTTGCAGGGTTGCATAAATCAGCATGTGCTTCAGCACCCTTAAGCAAAAACTCAATTTTGTCCAAGTAAATAAGAGTCTTCTCGTCATCACAGCAGTCTACATACTTAGCCCACTGTACTCCAAGACGACAATCAATCTTACAAGTCCTCAAGTGGTAGCGAGTGTTGATACCAGTATCAGGACAAGTGGTAATAGTTAAAGTATAAACGCCATCAGGTAAAGCAGTAAAGCCACTGGTAGAAGAAGTAGTAAATCCAAAGTTATAAGAGTTGAATATGTTTACTTCACCAATAGTGTAATCGAAGGTAAAAGGATTATCATAGCCAGGTACTGAGATAGAAATCTCTGCAGTATCAGGAGCTAATGGGTATACTGATGTATCAAGGATAGACAAGTAAGAGCAATCCTTTGCTTTAAGTGCTTCTAAGTTAAGTTGTACGTTCATAGTTTTTTAAAAAAGGGGGAGTGTTATCTCCCCCATTTATTTAGAGATTAGTGGAGAGCTACCCAAGCAGATCCGTTATACACATGAACTTTGTTCAAGGTAGTATCGTAAGCCAAGGTTCCTTCAGTCATTCCAGTCAAAGCAGCTAATTCTGATGTGCTGTAAGAAAGAAGAGTGATGGTAGAGTTATTAACTGTACCGTAAGCAAACACCTTAGCGCAACAAGCAGAACTGCTAGACAATACGCCTAAGATAAATTTTACAAGTGACTTCCCAGGACCTCTGCCAGAAGCATTTTCCAAGGTCTCACTGAATGTTCCAGGTTTGAGATTGATATCTTTCATTTTGTTTTAAGTTAATAGGTAAGAAAAAGTGGGGGAGATTAATCCCCCACATAATCTCTTGATTAGTCTACGAAAGAGAAACCAGTCAAAGCATTGATGAAGGCACGGATGCCAGCTTCACCTGCTCCACCCTCTTCACTCAAGATGATGATAGAGTGGGTGTTTTTACTTTTGTTTTCGAAACCTACTGGAGAATCTTCCAAGTAAGTGATTTCGTACATTTCAAAACCAGTAGCAGCAGTGTAGTCATCTACGTACAAGAACTGATTTACATCTTCGTTGTAAATAGGATTCCAGTAGTAGCGAGCTTCAGCTACGTTAGGCAAGTTGTTACGGAAGTAGTGACGCTCCATTTCAGCCATAGCAGCTTTAGCACCGATAGGATACTTAACGTTAGTTGCATAGGTGATAGTCCAAGCAGCACAAGCATCTTCGATATCGAAGTCTTGAGTGTTGTAAGGACCTTCGTG